>ERZ777003.4537-NODE-4537-length-11569-cov-4.020931_pt1 | contig 11569 bp, 11 predicted proteins | sample MGYA00374956_ERZ777003 | MGnify/ENA primary metagenome ERZ777003 (study PRJEB29302, sample SAMN06268252) | bioreactor metagenome | isolation source: Joint BioEnergy Institute, California, USA | place: USA:Joint BioEnergy Institute, California, USA | collected... | reverse complement strand
CGAAGCGGTAGACGGTGCCGAACTCCGCCAGTCGGATGGGCAGATCGCGGTAGCTGTGCGGCTCGGAGGCGTAAATCTTGATGTGATGTGGACAGTTCATCGGTTTGAGGAGGTATTCCTCATCGCTGTCGCGCATCTTGATCGGCGGGAACTGCGAATCGGCGTAGTAGGGGTAGTGCCCGCTCGTCTTATAAAGATCGATCTTGCCGATGTGCGGCGTGTAGACGACGTTATAACCACGACGCAGCAGCTCCTGCTGGAGGAAGTCCTGCAGCAGCGCACGCACCATCGCGCCGCGCGGCTTCCAGAGGATCAGGCCCTGCCCCACCTGCTCATCGATGGCGAAGAGGCCCAGCTTCTGCCCGATCGTGCGGTGGTCGCGCGCCTTGGCCTGTTCGAGCTGATCGAGGTAGGCATCCAGGTCCGCCTGTGTGAAGAAGGCAGTGCCGTAGATGCGCTGGAAGCGATCGCTGTTGATGTCGCCGTGCCAGTGCGACTGGGCAACGCTCATGATCTTGAACGCGCCGATGACGGAGGTGTCCGGCACGTGCGGGCCCATGCACAGGTCCTCCCAGTTGTCGGGCTGGGGGGCGGCGGTGTTGCGTTCCCACGGATTCCATCCGTGGGCTTCGCCCGTGACATACCAGGAGAGCGTGGCCGCCCCGCCTTCCAGGGCGCGCTGGGCGTTGTCGATCTTGTACTTGTTGCCCTCGGCCTGCAGCTTGGCCATGCCGGTGGCGGGTTCGAGTTCGTAACGCGTGAACGGGCGGCCCTCCGCGACGATCTTGCGCATCTCTTCCTCGATGCGCGGGAAGTCGTCACTGCTGATAGGCGTTTCGAGGTAGATGTCGTAGTAGAACCCGTTCTCCAGCGGCGGACCGTAGGCGAGCTGTGCCTCGGGCCAGAGGCGCTGGATCGCCTCCGCCATGACGTGGGCGGCTGAGTGGCGCAGGAGGTAGAGCGCATCGGGGGTCACATCCTTGCTCAGCCCCTGCTTGTCGGTGCGCGGGCGGGTGATGATGCTGACCGAGGCGTCGCGGTCGATGGGCCGATGCAGGTCCCAGAGCTGGCCATCGACCTTGGCGCCGATGGCGGCTTTGGCCAGCCCCGCACCAATATCAGCGGCGACCTGCGCGGGGGTCACAGGGCCGGGGTACTCTCTGACGGATCCATCGGGAAGGGTGATTTTCATGACAGTTCCAATGCGGTCGGCGGGCGCAAGCCCCCCAATCGCCTGCCTCAAAGGTCCAGATCGCGGATTATAGGGGGTTGCCCAATCAGGCGCAAGGGGGCGACTCGACGATCCGCAACCGGGGTCTTAAGCGAAGTTGCAGCAACCATTCGCGACGCACGATGTGACATCCCTCTGATCGAACAGATTGAGAATCTTCGGGACAGCGCGGATGAAGCGCTGCGTGAAGCGATGCAGCACGCGGATGCGGAGAAGGTGGCGATCATGGAGAAGCGGCGCGCTTACTTCAACTGCATGTTCGTCCTGCTCATTGCAATCCACCGGATTGCGGAAGATCAGGGCTATGAGTGGTAATGCATCGCCTTACTTCTACCGGTTCAGCAGAAACGCCTGCAGCTTCGGGAGATTGTCGGCGTTGATCAGGTCGACGTTGGCGTCAAGCAGTTCCTGCCAGACGGATTCGACATCGGGGGTGGCCCAGAAGCGGACGCGGTAGCCGGCGGCGTGGGCACGCTGGACCATGTCATGCAGTTTGGCACGTTCCTCGGCAGGCATTTCACCCTCACCCTTCCATTTGAAGTGACGCTGCCAACTGTCGCTCACCAGCGGCATGAAGTGTGGCGACAAACCCGAATCCAGGTCGCTCATCCGGCCATCGTAGCGCGCCACGTAACGCGGTCGCTGCAGCATCAGTTCGCGCGGCCGATCGCCTGACACGATCGCGATCACCGGCTTGTTCCGCTTCGCGTTGGGCCTGGCCGGGTCGTACACATCGATGATGTCGCTGTACTCGGCAAGCTGCTGTTCCAGCACGGCGAACGTCGGCTCCGCTTCCGATTTGATGTCGATCAGCAGCGTGACGGGCGGGCCCTTGGGGTAAATGCGCCCGCCGAACTGTTTTGCCCGATTTCGCAGCGGCTCCAGGTAAAGGGCGCGTAGCGTGCGGTCGGGATGCACATCCTCGATATCGTGTGCCACGAGCAATTCGCCATCGACGAGGAAGATGTCAGCTTCGAAGGAGCAGAAGCCGTGGGCCAGCGCATCGACCAGCGGGCGGGAGTGGTGGTAGTCATTGTGGGCGTGGGCACGCAGGAGGGGCATTGGTGTGGGGGCGGTCGCGCAGCAGCCGACACTGATCAGTGTGACCAGAACGAGAATGGCCAAACGCACAATGCGGAACATGGCGCACTTCCTTTTCATGTGGGTATCAACCGAGACTGAAGTGCGGTCATGTTACCACTTCGTCAGCGTGGCAGGTCGCGGACCATGCGATAGTGCGGGCCGGCTGGCGGCAGGTCGAACGGTCCATCGATGATGCGCCAGCCGTGCCTGAGGTAAAACCGATGGGCCGCCAGCCTCGCGTTGCACCAGATGAGCACAGCAGACGTGTGGGTTTGCAGATGATGTTCAGCCAGTTGTAGCAGCAAGCCGCCCACACCGCGGTTGCGATGTTCGGGCGCGGTCGCCATGCCGCGCAACTGATAGACGATGCGGTTTTCCGAATGATCGCGCAGCAGCGTCACGCAACTGATCGCCTGGCCGGCGACATCGAACGCGCCGAAATGAAACGTGTCGGCCGCAGTATCCTCAGTGAAACGGGCAGCCTCCAGCGGCAGACCCGGTCGCAGCACCGCGTGGCGCAGCGTGAGAATCTCCTCCAGCGAGGCGATGCGCACCACCGGCTTGTCGCAGGTCACGTTCACGGTTGCGGGATGGGGGGAAGGTTCGCAGATGGGGTGGCGGCGGTGTTCTGCTCCCGTGGTTCTTCCACCGGCGGCGTGCGCGGCTGAGCGGAGAGTGGCACATCCTCCAGCAGGTGAAAGTTGAAAAGCTGGCCCTCCTCGTACCGCCGCTGCCGTACATTCACACGATCGATGAGGGTGTCAGACATCAGTCCCGCGTCGAACACCCGCACTTCGTGGATGTCCGCAAGTTGTACCGGAGCAGCCAGATACCACTCCAGCCCGTTGCCGATGGGTGTGTCGATATGGGGTTCGGTTTTGAGGATGATGTTGCCGCGCAGATGCAGTTCCAGGTAGTAATCGGGCGTGTCGAAGTTGACCAGATTCGGCCGCTTGGGCACGTTGAGGCGGCTGCCCTTCACATCGGCGTCGACGTACTTCTGCAGCTCGATCCGCACGCGCTGCACCATGGGCGGCGGAGGCTCGGGCTGCTCTGTCAGGTGGGGCCAGACAAAAACACCGCCGACGCCTGCGCCGACACCCGCGAGAAATGCCACGATGACGGTTATGATTCGCATGGCGACATCGCGTCAGGGGTAGGCCTGAGGTGTCTGATCGTACCCGCCACGGGGAAAGGGGTCCATATGAACAGGCGAACATGGTTCGGTGTCACGCTGGCGGGGGTATACGCGGCTGCCACGGTGAGGGCGAACCAACCGGGCGGGGGTGAAGGCAGTATCCCACGGTCGCATCTCATCGCACCGGACGCGAAACTTGAGGAGGTCGCACGCGGCTTCCGCTTCACAGAAGGGCCGGTCGCGGATAAACACGGCGACATCTGGTTCACCGACATCCCAAACAACCGCATCCACCGCTACAGCGTCGCACACAACCAGACCACCGTTGAATACGAAAACACCGGCGGTGCCAACGGCCTGGCGTTCGACCGGCAGGGCAGACTCATCGCCTGTCAGGGCACCGCAAGGCAACTGGTGCGGTACGATGGCGATGGCGGCATCACGACACTCGCGGATGTTTACGAAGGCGCCCAGCTCAACAGCCCCAACGATCTGGTCATCGACGATCAGGGTGGCATCTACTTCACCGATCCGCGCTACGGCAACCGCGACAACATGCGGATGCGCATCGAGGGTGTCTACTACCTCGATCGTCGCGGACAGCTCATGCGCGTGATCGACGATCTGCAACGGCCCAACGGTGTGATGCTCTCGCCCGGCGGTGAAACGCTCTACGTCGCGGATGAGGCGGCCCGCCGCATCTACGCTTACGATGTGCGGGCCGATGGCACGCTGGTGAACAAGCGGCTGTTCGCCAACACCGGTGACAATCAGCCCGGGGGCGCGGATGGACTGACGGTCGATGAACGCGGCAATGTTTACGCAGCTTGTCCGAACGGCATCATCATCTGGAACACTCGCGGTGAGCATCAGACGACCATCCCCGTGCCCGGCCGACCGACCAACTGCACCTTCGGCGGACTCGACGGCCGCGAACTCTTCATCACCGCCGGGGGCTCCCTCTATCGCATCAAAATGACCGTCGCGGGACGATGACGACCAAAGACGAACGCCAGGACGCCATGATGGCCAAAAAACGCCAGGAGAAGACAAAAGCGAGTATTGTTTTAACTTTAACTTTGCACTTAACACTTTGAACTTTGCACTACTCCCCATGCCACTAACCGGACAACAGAAACGAAAGCTCAAGGCGATCGCGCAGACGATGTCGGATGATGTGCGTCTGGGTCAGGCGGGCCTGAGCGAAGGATTCCTCGCCAACCTCGATGACCTGTTCAACCGCAAGGAACTGGTGAAGCTGCGTTTCACGGAACTGCGGGGTGCTGAACGCCAGGAACTGGCTGACATGGTCTGCCAGGCGACCGGCGCGGAACTGGTACACATCCTCGGTCGAACGATGCTGCTCTATCGCCCAAACCCGGCGCTTGCGCCCGAGCAGCGAGCGCTGCGTGAGTGAAAGAATTGAACAGGAGAACGCGGAGAGGGTGTAAGAATAATCAGTAATCAATAAGCAATACGCAAATAAGCAATTGAAACAGCCATATCGCGCGTTGGTCGGATCGTGGGCGCTTCGCCTGATTTAATTTTTATCTCTGATCTCTCTGCGTCTTTCTCTGTTAACTGGTGATCGCACGCAGGATGGCGTCCAGGTCATCCGGGACGGGGATGGGTTCGTTGGCCATGCGGCCGGTGGGTTTGCTGCGCGGGGCCATGTGCTGGACGGCCTTGACGTCGATGCCGGTGTGATACTTCACGGTGGCGTCGGGATCTTTCAGTTCGTGGCCGGTGAGGATGCAGACGACGCGTTCGTCCCGGCCGATGACGCCTTCCTCGACCAGCAGATGCGCCCCCGCCACGGATGCGGCGCTCGCCGGCTCGCAGCCGAAGCCGTAGCGCCCGACCAGTGCCTTGTGTTCCATGATGGTCTGGTCGTCGACCTGGCGCACGACGCCGTTCATGAGCTGCAGTGCCCGCAGCGCCTTGGGCAGGTTGACCGGTCGGCCGATCTCAATCGCACTGGCGACGGTATGCGCGTGGGTGTCCGAGGCGTCCATTTCCTGATAGAACGCGCGAACGGTTGGCCAGTCGATGTGGCCATCGTTCCACTTCAGTCCGCGTTCGTTCACCAGCCGATGCAGCGGGTTGGCCCCGGTCGCCTGGATCACCGCCAGCCGGGGGATGCGATCGATCAGCTCCAGTTCGTAGAGTTCCTGGAACGCCTTGCCGAATGCTGAGCAGTTGCCCAGGTTCCCTCCCGGCACGACGATCCAGTCGGGCGGCTGCCAGTCCATCGCCTCCAGCACGCGGTACATGATCGTCTTCTGCCCTTCCAGCCGGAAGGGATTGACGCTGTTCATGAGGTAGATGCCGTGCTCGTTGTTACCCACGGCGATCTGACGCACCCGGCGGAGACAGGCATCGAAGTCGCCCTGAATCTGCAGCGTGCGTGCCCCGTAGTCCAGCGCCTGCGACAGCTTGCCGTAGGCGATCTTGCCCGAGCCGATGAAGACGATGCCCGTCATCTGCGACAGCGATGCGAACATCGCCAGGCTGGCGGAGGTGTTGCCCGTCGAAGCGCAGGCGACGCGTTTGGCGCCGATCATCCGCGCGTGGGTGAACGCGGCCGTCATCCCATTGTCCTTGAATGAGCCGGACGGGTTGAGGCCCTCGTACTGCAGAAAGAGCTTGCCGCGATCCAGCCCGATGTGCCGGGCGAGCAGCTCGGCATCCTGCAGGTTGGTGCGACCCTCGCCGATGGTGACGATATCGCTTTCCTTGCGGAAGAAGGGCAACAGTTCCCGGAAGCGCCACACGCCGGAGAAGTCCAGGGCACCGGCCCCTTTCTCGCCGCGCGTATTCCAGCGATGCTCGAAGAAGCCGAACGTCCGCGGCACAGCAATGCGGTCCCAGTCGTAGCGGATATCCAGCAGCGACTGCCTGCCCGCCTTCTCGCAGACGGGGCAGTTCACCAGCACTTCCTCCACACCAAAGCGGGCGTGGCAGTTGGGGTCGATACACTCCTGAAAAGCATGCTTCATAGTGGCAGCATTGTAGTGCGGCGCGAGCTGCGGCGTCCGCTTTACTTACCGCCCATCGATCACTATCGATTCAAATAAAAAGACGACCGGAACGGTTCCGGTCGCCTTTGTGATTGAGGGATGATGTGGGATCAGGCCTGCCGTCGGCGCACCCAGCGGACACCACCGAGACCACCCAGAAGCGCCATGCCCGCCCATGCGGCTGCGGGTATCGGAACCACAGTGAACGCCGTCCAGTCGAAGTCCCAGTCACGCTCGCCACCGAGTGCAAGGCGGACTTCCACCATGTTTGTTACGTTGAACGTTTGAGTAACCACATTACCGCTGGTAACTGCGATGCCGGGATAAACATCATCGTCGACAAAGCCTGGCAAGCCCGTCTTCAAGTGGTTCAAGTTTGTTCCAACAACCGGATGCGTACCATCGGGCGTCAGCGCGTTACCGTCGAGCCGATACTCGAAGAATGCCTGCCCTGTCGCGGGATTATGGAATTCGAGTGTAATGCTGCTGGAGGTGGCACCAACGAGGATGACGTAAGGCGCATCCTGGTCGATGCGGCCGGGCACCTGCCTGTTGTAGTTCAGTTCGTTCGTGCTGGGGGGCTGGAACGACGGCGTGCTCGGGATGCCCAGCACCGGACCAGCCTGCGCCTGCGATGCCAGCAGACATGCCAACATACCCACCAAAACGTGCAGTGACCGCTTCATGCCCCTTCCTATCCTGATAAGAGGTTTAGGTAAACTGGTTAAAGTATCATTTTGCGCTTTTTTGCGGTCCTGCAATCGGGATTTATTCGGACTTTGCCGTCAAAACCCTTAGATCTTGCAAATTTTCTTGAATAATTGATCAAAATTACACCTTTTGTGGGACCCATGCTCGTAATTTTTGATCTGACAACCCCTTCGCAATGGTGGGGGCTGGGCGGTAGGATGGGCGGGCATTTAAGGGCTGATTCTGGCTGGGAGGTGCTTTGATGCGTGCGATGAGGCTGCTCGGGACGGCAGTGCTGGCGGGGGTGGTCGCGATTGCCGGCTGTGGTGAGGGACGCGAGTACATCAGCGTCGGCACCGCGCCGGTCGGCGGAGCCTTCTACACCGTCGGCGGGGCCATCACCGAGGTCATCAACGAACGGCAGGATGAGCACAACTGGCGCGTCACCGCCGAATCGACCGGCGGCTCCATGGAGAACATCCGCCTGCTGGACCAGAATCAGATTCAGGCAGCCCTGTCCAACGCATCGATCACCTTCTTCGCTGTTCGCGGCACCGAGGGGTGGGACAAGGCCTACCCCATGCGGTCGGTGATGACGCTCTTCCCTAACGTCGCCCAGTTCATCACGCTGCAGAGTTCGGGCATCCGCCGGGTGCAGGACCTCAAGGGCAAGCGCGTTTACGTCGGCCCGGAAGGTGCGGGGTTCGAGTATTTCGTGAAGCCGATTCTCGAGGCGCACGGGTTGTCCTTTGATGACATCACGCCGGTGTACGCCTCGCAGCAGACGGCAGTGGATCTGCTGGCGGACGGATCAATCGCGGCGGCGATGCTGGGTGGCGGTGTGCCCACCCAGTCGATCACCACCGCAGCCACCACGCTGGACATCTACTTCATCCCCTACGATGAGGACGCCAAGGACAAACTCATCGCGGAATATTCCTTCTTCGAACGGGTGACGATTCCGGCGGGCAAATACCCCAAACAGGACCAGGACTATCACGGACTGAACGTCGGTTCGGCGCATCTGATCGTGTCGGAATCGGCGGATGAGCAGTTCGTGTATGACCTGACACGGCTGGTGTTCGCCAATCGCGAGGCGATCAAACAGCGGGTGGCGGCTGCGGGGGCGATCAACGAGAAGAATGCAATCAAGGACACCGGCACGCCGTTCCACCCCGGGGCCATTCGGTACTACCGGGAGATCGGCATCTGGCCGGAGTGATGACCGGTCGATTCTGACGGACTGAGGCGACACCGGGATGGGCAGCGGCGTGTCCCGGATATTGCGGTTGTGTGTGACCTCTGAGTACGCAGACGATCCAAACTGAGCCGGCGGAACAGTGGTTGCGGCGGGCGATAACGCCGGTGGCGGCCACGCTGTTGTCGCTGTTCGTGTTGCTGGCGGTGAACTTCGCCGTCCTGTCACCGTTGCAGAACCTGTCGATCTTCGCGGCCCTGGGCATGGTGCTGGCTTTTCTGACCATGCCGATGCGTGGCCGACTGGGAGCGAGCCGCGCGGGCCTGGCGCTTGACCTGCTGCTGTGTGTGCTGACGATCGCGTGCTGCGGCTACCTGATTGCGCAGGGGCAGACACTGGCGCAGCGGGCGGGCATCTACAAACCGGCGGACATTGCCGTGGGGCTGGTGGGCATCGTGCTGGTGCTGGAGGCGACGCGGCGGGCACTGGGATGGGCGCTGCCGATCCTGGCACTGGCGTTCATCGGCTATGCGATGTTCGGCCAGGTGCTGCCGGACTGGCTTTTCCCACATCGCGGTTACGACATGCAGCGAGTGGTTGCGCAGACGTTCCTGCGCACCGAAGGCGTGTTCGGCACCGCGCTGCTGGTGATGTTCACCTATGTGTATCTCTTCGTGCTGTTTGGCGCGTTTCTGAACGCGACCGGGGCGACGCAGTACATCATCGATTTCGCGCAGCAGCTCTTTGGGGGCAAGCCGGGCGGGCCGGCCAAGGTGGCGGTGATCGCCAGCGGACTGATGGGGTCGCTTTCGGGTTCCGCCGTCGCCAACGCCGCGACGACCGGCACGTTCACCATTCCGATGATGCGGTCGACGGGCTTCAAGCCATACATTGCCGGGGCGGTGGAGGCGGTGGCTTCGTCGGGTGGGGCACTGGTGCCCCCGGTGATGGGCGCGGGCGCGTACATGATGCTCGAAATCATCGGCGGGGAGATCACCTACCTCACCATCATCAAGGCGGCACTGATTCCCGCGATCCTCTATTACCTGTCGCTGTTCCTGCTGGTCCATTTCTATGCCTATCGCATCGGGGCGCTGCCCTCGAAGGCGGTGGCGGTGTTATCGGGGTCGACCGCGGGGGGTGACGCTACCGGCGCGCAGCCGCGCAAATGGCTCTCGCTCGAAGGGCTGACTTTCTTCGCCGCCCTCGGGTCGCTCATGCTGTTTCTTGTCCTGGGCTACTCGCCGCAGCGTGCGGTGACCTATGCGATGGGCCTGATCATGGTGCTGGCGATTCTGGGGCCGCAGCGGCCGCTGTCGGTGCTGCATCGGGTGATTGCACTGGCGGTGTGTGCCGCAGCCCCGATGATATTGCGGTTCACCTTCGCGCAGAACTGGGATGAAGCGCTTGTTGCGGCGATGGTGGTCGTGCTGATCGGGGCAATGCTGCACCCCTACTGGCGGGGCGTCGTGCTCGATTCGCTCGTGGAATGTGCCAAAGGCGGAATGCCGCTCATCGTTGCCTCCGGCTGTGTGGGCATCATCATCGGGCTGGTCACGCTCACCGGCATCGGCAACAAGTTCCCGAGCATGGTCATCCCGCTGGCAGAAAAGAACCTCTTTCTCGCGCTCTTCACCATCATGACCTGCTCGATCGTACTGGGCATGGGGCTGCCCTCCGCGGTGAGCTACCTGCTGCTGGCGACACTGGTGGGCCCGGTGCTGGGGGCGCTGGGCGTGCCGGACCTGGCTGCCCACATGTTCATCTTCTACTTCGGCATGATGTCGATGGTGACACCGCCCGTGGCGCTGGCGGCCTACACCACCGCATCACTCGCCGGGGCGGGCATCACGCAGACGAGTCTGGCGGCCTTCCGATTCGCCCTCGTCGGGTTCACGCTGCCCTACATGTTCGTCTATCGGCCGGAGCTGCTGTTGCTGGCGACGCCCGATCAGCCGCTGACGATCGGCGCGGTCATCTACGCGGTCACGGCGGCGCTCATCGGCATCACCGCGCTGGCGGCGGCGATGGGCGGATACCTCTTCGCTCCCCTGAGCCGAAACTGGCGCATCGTCCTCTACATCGCGGCCGCCGGGGCGCTCATCCCTGATCAGCGGCTGAACATCTTCGGCTTACACCTGGCGCTCTTCGACACACTCGGGGCGATCCTGCTGGTCGTTGTGGCCGTCGTCAACTGGCGTCAGCGCACAGCCACGCCGCACACGCAGACGGTCGATCTGAACGTCTCGAACTGAAAACTACGAACTCGAACTAAAAAACCGAACAACGCGACTTTTCAGCCTTGCAGGTCGGTTCACACCCACTCGCGCGAATGGGTGTGAACCGACGGTAGCCGAAAAAAGCCGCGTTGTCCGGCAGGCGAGAACTGTGTTGATTCAGACGCTCACTTGATGAAGAGCATCTCCTGATACGTGGGCAGCGGCCACAGATCGTCGGCGACGATGCCTTCCAGCTCATCGGCGACGGCTCGGACTGCGTCCATCGCGGGTCGCACCACGTAGCAGAAGTGCTTGGCCTCATCCAGCAGCGAAGCGTGATGGTGATTGTTGATCACCTTCTCCAGGGCCGCCAGGTTGTCCTGCAGCGCCTTGACCAGAGCGGTGACCTTGTCGAGCGTGTCGGTGTCGAAGGTGTAACCGACCGCCTTGAGGTTCGCGCAGGTGGAGGCCAGTTCGTTCTGGTAGCGGATCGCTGCGGGGAAGATCTGCGTGCGGCCCATCTCCAGCGTGAGCAGGCTTTCCACGCGAATCTGCTTGCAGTACTGCTCGAGATAGATGTCGCGTCGGCTTTCCACCTCGCGGCGGCTGAGCACGTTGTACTTCTCGAACAGTTCGATGACATCGGACTGACCCAGCACGGGCAGCGCTTCGACCGTGTTCTTGAGGTTCGGCAGACCACGACGCGCGGCTTCCTGGTGCCAGGCCTCCGAGTAGCCGTCACCGTTGAAGATGATCGCGTCGTGTTCCTTGATGATCTGCTGCAGGACCTTCTGCACAGCCTTGTTGAACTTGTCCGGCTCCACACCGTTGCCCGACAGTTCCTTTTCAAGCGCCGTCGCGATGTAATCCAGCGACTCGGCGACGATCGTATTCAGCGCCACCAGCGGGCCGGCCAGCGACTGTGTCGACCCGACCGCGCGGAACTCGAACTTGTTGCCCGTGAAGGCGAAGGGGCTGGTGCGGTTGCGG
>ERZ777003.4534-NODE-4534-length-11584-cov-4.457368_pt1 | contig 11584 bp, 12 predicted proteins | sample MGYA00374956_ERZ777003 | MGnify/ENA primary metagenome ERZ777003 (study PRJEB29302, sample SAMN06268252) | bioreactor metagenome | isolation source: Joint BioEnergy Institute, California, USA | place: USA:Joint BioEnergy Institute, California, USA | collected... | reverse complement strand
GACTGAGTTGCGCGCGTTGCTCGTACGTGTGCGCGACACCCTCGATGCTGCACGCCCGACGCCGCGCGTACCGCTCCTCGTCAAGATCGCGCCCGATCTTGCGGACGAAGACATCGATGCGATCGCCGACCTTGCGCTCGAGCTCGGCCTGGACGGCATCATCGCCACGAATACGACAATTGATCGCGGCGACCTGTCGACACCTCGCGCAACGGTCGAGGCCTATGGAGACGGCGGACTGTCGGGCGCGCCCTTGAAGGCCCGAGCACTCGAGGTCCTACGTCGGCTGCGCGCGCGTGTCGGTTCGAGAGTCACGCTCGTAGCAGTTGGCGGCATCGAGTCCGTCGACGATGCATGGGCGCGGATCTGCGCCGGCGCGAGTCTGGTGCAGATCTACACGGCATTGATCTACGAGGGACCGTTGCTCCCACGGCGAATCGCACTGGGGTTGGCAGCTCGCGCACGCGCGGCCGGCCTACCGAGCGTCGCTGCCGCCGTGGGCAGCGATGTCAACGCCGCTCGAACTTGACATGCACGACCTGCGGTGGCGACCGTTCGCGCGTGCCGCAAGATTCCGACAAAATCCGCTTCGCCCGCTCGCACATTGGCGCCGTACCCTCTACTCTTGCAACCCAGCCCCTTTCGGGAAGGTAGCTTTCGGTCATGAAGTTTCGCGTTCAGCTCTTTGTAATCCTGTTCTCGTTCGTCTCGGCGACTTGCTATGCCGGCGGCGGCATGCAACCCGAGCGGGCGGAGAAAGGCATGGTCGCCAGCGTCCATGTGCTCGCTTCGGAAGCCGGCGTGGAAATGATGAAGGCGGGCGGGAATGCCATCGACGCAGCCGTGGCCACGGGTTTCGCGCTCGCGGTCGTCCATCCTTCGGCCGGCAATCTCGGCGGCGGCGGCTTCATGCTCATCCGAATGAACGACGGCGCCACGCATTTTCTGGATTTCCGCGAGAAAGCGCCCGGCAAAGCCCATTCGAAAATGTATTTGGACAAGGACGGCAACGTCGTGCCGCAGTTGAGCCGCGTCGGATATCTCGCGATCGGCGTACCTGGCTCGGTGAAAGGGCTCGTCCACGCCCAACAGAAGTACGGCAAGCTGACGCTCGAGCAAGTGATGGCCCCGGCCATCCGCCTCGCCAGAGAGGGCTACACGCTCAATTGGCAAGACGCGCGCGCGATGTCGAACGACCGAGGCCTCGCCCGCTTCCCGGATTCGCGCCGCATCTTCCAAAACGACGGCAAAGGTTGGAAGCAAGGGGATGTCTTCAAGCAGCCCGAGCTTGCGCGCACCCTCGAGCGCATCGCGGAGTCTCCAGATGATTTCTACACGGGCAAGATGGCGAAGGAGATCGCCGAATTCATTCAGGCCGGCGGCGGACTGATCACGGTCGATGACCTGCGCAATTACGATGTCGTCGAGCGCGAACCGGTCCGCGGCACTTATCGCGGGCTCGAGATCATCAGCGCACCGCCGCCCTCCTCCGGCGGCATTGCACTCATCGAGACGCTCAACATCCTCGAAGGCTTCGACATCGCGAAAGCGGGCTTCATGTCTGCCGAGGCCATTCATCTGATCACGGAGGCCTATCGGCGCGCCTTCTACGATCGCGCTCAATTCCTCGGTGATCCGGAGTTCAGCAACCTCCCCGTCATCGAGTTGACGGACAAAAAGTACGCAGCCCAATGGCGCGCTTCGATCAACCCCGAGCGTGCCAGCCGATCCGCCGCGCTCGAGCGTCCGCCGCTTTCCAAGGCGCTCACCGAATACATGAAGAGGAATCCCGTCGAGGCCCCGCCGCCCGAGCCGAAAGAAACGACGCACTATTCGGTCGTCGACGCAGAGGGCAATGCCGTTGCCGTCACCACGACGCTCAACGGCAGCTACGGCTCGAAGGTCGCGATCGGATCGCTAGGATTTCTGTTGAACAACGAAATGGACGACTTCGCCGCCAAGGTCGGCGTGCCCAACATGTTCGGGTTGATTCAGGGCGAAGCGAATCTGGTCGGACCGAACAAGCGTCCATTGTCGGCGATGACGCCGACGATCGTGCTCAAGGACGGCAAGCTGTGGCTCGTGCTCGGCTCGCCCGGCGGTCCGACGATCATCACGACCGTCGCGAACATTCTCATCGGCGTAGCCGACTTCGGGCTCGACGTACAGCAGGCCGTGAACGCTCCGCGGTTCCATCACCAATGGATTCCGGACCAACTTCGACTCGAGCGCAACCGGTTCTCACCGGACACGATCAAGCTGCTGGAAGCGAAGGGACATTCGATCGGCTACGGACTCGGCGGCGACGGAGAATGCATCCAGATCGATCTCGAAACCGGCATGCGTTTGGGCGCCAGCGACGCACGGAATGTGGCGGGCAAGGCGGTCGGCTATTGAAGATTGAAGATTGAAGAAGATTGAAGATTGAAGACTGAAGGCTGAAGGAAGAGCGCGCATTGCGCGCGGGGCATTCCTCGTCCGGCCTCGTCCGATCCATAGCAAACAAACGAGCTCAATAAGAACGGGGCGCAATCGCGCCCCGCGTACCTACAGCCTACAGTCTAAGGTCTAAGCGGGCTCAGCCCGAGCCCCTGAGCTGCAACGAGTTCTTCACGTCTTTCACGCCTTCGACGTCCTTGGCGATTTCCACGGCACGTTGACGCGCTTCGTTGCTATCGACGAACCCGCTCAATTGCACGCGCCCTTGGAACGTCTCCACTTCGATTTGATGTGCCTTCGTTGTCGGATCTGCAACGAGTGCCGCTTTCACCTTGCCGGTGATCACGCTGTCGTCAATGACGCGTCCGGCGTTTGCGGCTGTGCGTTCCGCCGCGCCGCCTTCTCCCGTCGTGCTACATCCGACGAGCGCGCCCGCACCTATCAGCGCTCCGAGCAACAAAGCCGATGACTTCCTAAACATGCCGATCTCTCCGCAGTGAACCTGCAAACTAAAGAGCAGGCGGTGCAACGAAGTTCCCGCGGGAGCGAGGGAACTTTCCGGCATGCTGCAATTGTTTGTCGGGACGCGACGCAGCTCGGGTACTAGAACCTATCTCAAACGTCAGAGCGGCCCTGATCGCGTGTTGAGCGACGCAGGTTCTAGCGGTCGGAATGACTCACTTGCTGTACGACCGCTTTGACCTGTGCAATGACGTCTTCGGCCGTAAACGGTTTACTGATCACCGCTTGGAATAATTCCTGGTCGAACGGACGCGATACGCCTGTACAAGCAACGATCGGAATTGCGGCAGTTCGCGGATTCGCCCGCAGCCGCTCCGCTGCCTGAAAACCGTCCATGATCGGCATAGCGATATCCATCAATATGACGTCCGGCAACTCGCGAGTTGCTTTTTGCACGGCTTCAACGCCGTCTCGAGCGTCGATCACGATGTAGCCGGATGACTCGAGCATTATCGCCAGCGTCCGACGTGCGATATCTTCGTCGTCTGCTACGAGTACCTTCAAAGTGCCTTCCCCGGAAATTCCCAGTGCTTGACTCGAATCGGGCATCCTGCCGTTTCGAGAGGAATTGCCATAGATGGAAATTACCGACATTCGTGCACTCTTCGTGAGCCGCGCAGCTCAGATATCCACACAGATCTTGCCGAAGTGCGCGCCGGAGGCTTCGTAACGAAAGGCATCGGCGAGATCGGCCAAGGCGAACGACCGATCGACGATCGGTTTCAATTGCGTCGCCTCGATGGCTCGAATCATATCCAGCTGGTGCCGACGACTGCCCACCAACAGTCCTTGCAGCGTCACTTGTTTCACCATGAGCAAGGCAGTCGGTACCTCGCCTGCTCGGCCCGTGAGCGTGCCGATCAACGAAATGCGACCGTTGACGCTCGCCGCCGAGATCGATTGCGCGAGCGTTCCAGGGCCGCCGACTTCAATGACATGATCGGCACCGCGCCCGCCGGTCCACTCGCGCACGGCGCTGCCCCACTTCGGCTCGGTCTTGTAATTGATCGTGTGGTCGGCACCGAGCGCACGCAGCCGAGCGAGCTTTTCGTCCGACGAGGACGTCGCAATCACTCGTGCGCCCATCGCTTTCGCAAATTGCAACGCGAAGATCGAAACGCCGCCCGTTCCCAGCACGAGAACCGTATCGCCCGCCTTCAAGTTGCCGTCGACGACGAGCGCACGCCACGCAGTCAACCCCGCCGTCGTCAGGGTGGCTGCTTCCGCATGGCTGTAACCCGTTGGTGCTCGCGTGAACCACGTGGCAGGACAAACGACCGCTTCGCGCGCATAGCCGTCGACGCCATCGCCGGGGACGCCCGAGAAATCGCTCACTTGGGGCCGGCCGTCGAGCCAGCGCGGAAAGAAGCACGAAACGACATGATCGCCGACCGCAAACTCCGTGACGCCCTCGCCGACCGCTTCGACGACGCCGCCTGCGTCGGACAGCGGAACGCGTCCGTCTGCGGGTTTCAGCATGCCGCTCACGACGCCGTAATCGTGATAGTTGAGCGAGCTCGCATGCACTCGCACTCGAATCTCACCATGCCCGGGCTTGCCCGGATCCGGCAAATCTACGAGCTCCAAACGGTCGAGACCTCCAGGTGCACGAACGACAATGCCTTTCATGGTTCGACTCCGAATCAACTATCCGGTGCGAGACGATGCGCGAATGAAACATCGAGCGCAAGCTCGAACGCGTCGGCTAAACCGCCAGTATCCACATGCCCGGCAACATAGTCAGCAGCCTCGATCACCGCGTCTTCGGCATTGGCCATTGCAACGGCATGGCCGGCGATGCGCATTGCGGACAAGTCGTTACCTGCGTCGCCGACATACATTGTCCGAGCGAGCGGCACGCCTAAGCGTTCCGCCACGGCACGCAGCGCGCTTCCCTTGCTAACCCCCGAACGCGTCATACCGATGAAGATGGTGTCGGGCATGAGCGGAGAGCGCGATCTCGCAAGCTCCACGTCATTCGGCGATGCGGCCATAACATCCTCCACTTCGTGTGGGGCGACGAGCCACTGAGCGCGCACCGCTGAGTCCCGTAAGGTATCGAACGAGCCGAGAACGAAGTCGATCCCGAGAAGGTCCGCGTGCTCGCGCGCCCACGCCGATGCGCTCTCGGTGACGTATTGCGTATCCGTATAGAGCTCGAGCGCTCTCCCGGTCCGGCGCGATTGCTCGATGACCGCATCCAATGCGTGCAGCGGCAATCGAACGGAAAGCGCCTCGCCTGAGCGAAGGTGGACAACACTCGCCCCGTTCTGAAATACGTGCCAGCCGTCGGGATCGAGCGTCCGTGCGTACTCGACCGCGATCCCGAACGCCGGCCTACCCGAACAGAGAACGAGATGAATCCCCGCGGCGCGAGCTCGCGCTGCTGCTTCCCAAACTCGGGAAGGAACGATGCCCGATGCGCCGACAAGCGTACCGTCGACATCGATGCCGATGAGCCGGATGTAAGACATGCGGTTACGCGAACGCGCGCTCGTCCTGGAGGTTCCCCAGGCTACATCGTGAACACCACCGTTACGAGGACCAGAGCGAAAACGACGTACAACGTCGTAATCACACGCGCAACCAACTTGCGGGCTCCGCCTTCTCGCGGTGTCGGCGAGGTCTCGCTACGTGCTCGCTCGTTCCATGCCTCCTCGGGCAGCTCGCGCATTTCGTCGAGCAAGGTTCTTCGTTCGCCGTGGCGAGGAGCGGATCCCTGAAATGTATCGAACGCGCGACGCACGATCGGCGCGAGCACGAAGGAGATCGAGAGCAGCACGGCCGACATCATCATTAGAACGTCGCGACCTTGCGAGGGACTGGCGTTGCTCAAACGATCCGTGAACGCAAGCGCGGCAAGAACGACGCCAGCGATACCGGCCATCAAGGCCCAGCGAGCAACGATAATGGTCCAGCGAGAACGGCGACGGGCGGACATGCGCAAATGATAGCGGCAGCGCAAAGAACGCCGCGAGGTCCAATCAAGAATTGAGAATTGGCTGATGAGCTGGCGCTCTGTGAGCTGCGCGAACTCGCTCCAGCGCATCCCGCGTCGCCGGCAAAAGGGCGGGCACGTGCGGCCTATCTCACTGGTACCGACAGCGGTGTGCCGACGGGCTTCACGAAGACGACGAGCAACTTCGCAGGCGCCGTCGAGCTCGGGTTGCGCGAAACCAAGTGCACGTCGGTGGGCGATTCGTAGAACGTTTGTCCCGCACGCAACATCACGGCTTTTCCGCCCTGCACTTGCATCACGACCGATCCCTCGAGGACATACACGAAGGTGGTTGCGTTGTGGCGATGCGGCGGCGAATCGCCGCCGGGAGGAATCTCGACGGTGATCATCGCCGTCTCTTGACCTTCGATACCGACGAGCGGTTTGGTCATGAGCGGCGTCACTTTGACCGCAGGTTCCGCCGCGAACGCGATTCCGCCGATCAACCAGCTCAAGATGAACAACCCAAGGAGTCTCATGCGATGGTCCTCAACTATCGTGCTCCCCGACCCGATAAGTCCCCGGTACAGCATTGAATGAGATCGAAATGCGGTTCCAGCCGTTGATTTCGATGATCGCGAGCGTAAGCGCAACCAGCTCGGCATCGCTGAACGATGCCTTCACTCGATCGTACACCGTATCGGGGACTCCGCCCTCGTCCAAACGCGTCACTGCCTCCGCCCATGCGAGCGCCGCGCACTCGCGTTCGGTGTAGATCGGTGCCTCACGCCAGACTTGGAGCAAATACAACCGCTGCTCGGATTCGCCGGCTGCGCGTGCATCCTTCGTGTGCATATCGATGCAATACCCGCAGCCATTGAGCTGCGATACGCGCAGTTTGATAAGAAGGAGTAGCGATCGCTCGAGCCCCGAATTCTTGACGACAGCGCTGAGGCCGCGCATGGCGCGGTAGGCGTCTCCGAAAAGCTCTGGTACCAAAGGCAGTCGTTTTTGCATATCAGCACCTCCGCATTGGAATCGGTTCTCGCCGAGAAGACGAACGACGGAGGCGGCGTGTGACAGCAGAGGCTACAGGCGACAGGCTACAGGCAACAGCTTCGCGCGAACGCGCGCTCAACCTTCAGCCTTCAGTCTTTAATTCGCCTCACGCTGCGAACGCGGCGATTTTCTCTGGATTCCGCAGCGAATAGATCGAATGCACGACCTGACCATCGGTGTCGAAGGCCATCAACGTGCTCACTCTTCCGTCCAACAAAATCGCAACTCCCGATTCACCGTTGATCGGAACGACGCATAAGCGCACCCTCGGACTGTAATGGCGCGATAGCGCATACCAGAACCACGAAATGCGCTCTGCGCCGATGAGCGGACGGCAAATCGCCGTGGCTTTGCCGCCGCCGTCGGATACCATGACGGCATCCGTCGCGAGCAGCTCGATCACGCGTTTGCGGTCGCCGCTTTGCGCCACCGCCATGAAGCGCTCGAGCATTCGCTGTCGCGTCGCGTCGTCGACTTGAAAGCGTCGCCGCCGAGCCGTGACCCGCTCGCGGGCGCGATGAACCATCTGGCGACACGCGGCTTCGGACTTGCCGAGCGCCTCGGCGATGTCTGCGTAGTCGTCGTCGAGCACATCGTGAAGGATGAAGGCCGCGCGTTCTTCCGGCGCAAGCGCCTCCAGCATTGCGAGGAAAGCGATCGAAACATCGTCGCTCAGCTCGGCAACCATCTCTGGCGTATTGAGATCGTGAGGCGCCAGCGGCTCCGGCAACCACGGTCCGAAATACGCCTCGCGTTCGACCTTCAGTTTGCGCAGACGATCGATACACAGACGCGTAACCGTTGTCGTCAACCACGCCTCGCTCGACCGCAAAGTCGCATTGTCGATCTCGCGCCAGCGCAGAAACGCTTCTTGAAGTACGTCTTCGGCCTCGGCGCGCACGCCGAGCATGCGATAGGCCAGTCCGAAGAGTCGCGGTCGATGAGATTGGAAAATTCGCACGGATTCCATACACAAGCAGTTTCGGCGCGGGCACGGTACGCCCGCAAGACCAAGACGGGCGAGGTCATCCCGTTGTGACAGCCGTCCGCAAAGAACCGGCCGATCGTGGCAGACATGAGGAACCAGCGACGGGGCGCACGGGATTTGCGGAAACTACGCCTTGCTGCCCGTGCGGCCTCTCAGCACAACGACCGATTCCGCACCGTAGCTTCTAAGGCAGATTCACATAGGAGAACGCGATGAGCATGAACATTCCGCGACGTACTCTCGGCCGCGACGGCTTGTCGGTGTCGGCCATTGGGCTCGGATGCATGGGCATGTCGGAGTTCTACGGTCCAGCCAATCACGCTACGAATCTTGCGGTGCTGAACCACGCCCTCGACATCGGCATCAATTTCCTCGACACCGCGGACATGTACGGCGTCGGACGCAACGAGGAGCTGCTGTCCGAAGTCCTAAAAACGCGCCGCGATGAAGTCGTGCTGGCGACGAAATTCGGCAACGTGCGCGGACCGAACGGAGAGTTTCTCGGTATCGACGGCCGTCCGGAGTACGTGCGCTCCGCATGCGATGCAAGTCTGAAGCGATTGAAGGTCGATTGCATCGATCTCTACTACCAGCATCGAGTCGATCCCAAAGTGCCGATCGAAGAGACCGTCGGTGCCATGGCGGAGCTCGTGAAGGCCGGCAAGGTGCGATACCTGGGATTGTCTGAGGCGTCGGCGACAACCTTACGGCGGGCAGTTACTGTTCATCCGATCGCCGCGTTGCAGACGGAATACTCGCTGTGGACACGCGACGTCGAGCAGGAAATCTTGCCGACCTGCCGTGACCTCGGCATCGGTTTCGTCGCTTACAGCCCGCTCGGCCGGGGATTCCTGACCGGCGCGATTCGTTCTGTCGACGATCTGGCGCAAGACGACTGGCGCCGCAGGAACCCGAGATTCGAGGACGAGAACTTCGAGAAGAATCGGCGACTCGTCGATATCGTCACTCAAATCGCGCAAGAGAAGGGCTGTACGCCGGCGCAACTTGCGCTCGCGTGGCTCTTGCACCAAGGCCCCGATATCGTGCCGATTCCCGGCACGCGCCGCATCGAGCGTCTCGAGGAAAATGCGGCCGCCGCGAGCATCGTGCTGAGCGATGACGACTTGCAGCGCATCGATCAAGTGCTCGCAGGCCACACTGTCGCCGGTACACGCTACCCTGCCGAGGCAATGCAGACGTTGAATCGGTGAATTGGGGACTTGGGGCTCGGGGCGTGGGGCTACGGGCAACCGCTCGAGATCAGGAACGCGAAGTGTGCCAAGCGCATCGGCGCACTTCGCAACTCCTATCACCCGGACGCTTCGCTCTGCGTCCGCTAATTCTCAACGCATAGTCGGCTGCTGCCCCAGCCACGTCGGACCGATGAGGCTGTGCAGGAACGTGCGTCCGTCGCTTTCCAACACGCCAAGTCCCGTATAGCTGCCATTCGTCGATCCGCCGACCGTGAGACTGATGGGACAGTTGCTCAACTGCACATCGAGCTTCACGAGGTGGTATGCAGGGTCCGCAATTGCAGCCGTGCCGCGGTACACGCAGCCGTTCGTGTGAGATCCGTTGAGCTCGCCGCTCGGATCCAGCGTGATCGTATAGGTGGTGCCGGCGCCCAAGAAGATGGTTCTCGTGAGCGTATACGTGCCTGCGAGATCGGACGCGGTCAATGGCGCGGTCGGCCGTGCAGTGCGCGTCAACGTGAAGCGGTAGTCGTCGCCGCGAATTCTCACTTCGCCGCTCATCGCATCATTTGCGACTGTTGCGCGGAAGCGAGCATCCTCGGCACTGCCGGCGAGATAACGCGTCGACTGCAGCTCGGCTTCGATGCTCGCTCCGCAGCAAACGTTGCCGTAAACGAGGAACTCAGGCGAAGACGACGCATCGCGACGATCAGATACGATCAGATGCATGTCACCCGCACTCGTAACCAAAGCGCGCGCACCGAGATCGCGCCCTCTCTCCGGTTCGAACGTTCCGATCCAGTACCCGACAGCAGCAGCTTGCGGCGGGGGTGGCGGCTCCGGTTGCGACGGTGGCGGCGACGGTGGTGGCGTTTCTCCGGGTAGGGCCGACGGATCAGTGAGGCTGCCGCGCCCGTTCGAGCAGGCGCACATTGCAAGAATGAGAGCGAGTGTCGTGCCGTGGAGACATTTCGAATTCATCCCACTCCCCTTCGGTTTTTTTGGCACGTTGCCAACGCATAACACCGACAGGAATGGGTCAGTTCCGTGGCGCGGGGCTCGGGACTAGAGGCTCGGGGCGTGGGGCTGGGGCTCAGTCGAAACCGAGGTTACAGAGTCCCGCAGCGAACTGCGTCGAATTCTAAATTCTCAAAAGCGGTAGTAGATCCCCACTAAGAAGTCATAACTGTTGAGCTTGCGCGCCGTGAGCTGGCACGACATCGGTGCAGTGCAAGCGAGCGCATCCAATTCGACTTCGGAGCGATCGGTCGCGATTTCCAAGGTCAGCCGCGAGAAGTCGAGCCCGGCGGCCACGAGCAAACCGGGGCTCGAGCTCGAATACTGATCGCCGTCGACATAGTGATATACAGCGCCCGCGCGGACATACGGGGAGACGGGTCTGTGCGTGAGAAAAGAGAAACCCAGCGTTGCGGAAACAGGCAGCTCGAAATGGTTGACGTCGCCCGAAATGAAGAACATCGGTCCTAGGCCGAGATCGGCGCGCAGATTGGAGCTCCACAAGTACGTCGCCTTTCCGCCGAGCCCGATCGGCACGCGCACATCCACATCGGCTTCGAAACCTGCCAGACGCAAGTTCTCTTCATAGTGATCGGCGACATCGCCGATCCCGCTCGCATAGGCGACGCCGAGCTCGAAGCGCCAATCGCCGGCGGCATACGCATCGCTCGCGAACGCGAGACCGATCCATAAGAGAATCGAGAATTGAGAATGGAGAATTGAGAACTGGCGGCGCTCTCGCGCGGATTCTGGCCGTAGCCCGTCGCTCGTTGCCCGTTGCCCCACCACCATGCTGCACTCTCCCTACGTTGCCGACATGAAAGTCGGCAGGTGCGTAGGAAGTTCCTCACGTCGCGACGGAAGTCGCGACAGGCTGTAGGCTGTGGACTGTAGGCTCAAGAAATGCCGTAGCCGCACTATGCGGCGCGATACGATGGATTCGCCGGACCACTTCGAGTCCCACGCCCCGAACCGCAAGCCCCGAGCCCTTAGCCGTCGTGCTACACGCGACGGCAGAGCAGTAGCCCCAGCCCGACCATATTGAGCGCCGCAGCCAGCAAGAACGCGGCGCCCGGGAAATAGACAGGGGCTGTTGCGGCTGTAAATGCCGCCATCGCCTGCGCCATGACGAACGGTCCGACGACGTTGGCGATGCTGGCGAGCGAAGCCATGGCGCCCTGCAGCTCGCCTTGTGCGTTGCTCGGCATTCTTTGTGACAGCAGCGCATTCAGCGCCGGATACGAGATCGCTTGTAGCGCACCCACGAACGTGTACACGAACACGAGCCACGCATGCGTCACGAAGGCGTACGCAACGGCAATTGCACTGGCCGTCGCGAATCCGAGCACGGCTGCGTTGTGTTCGCCGATTCGCTTCGACAACCTTCCGGTGACGAACGCCTGAGCGCCGGCCATTGCAATGCCGGTC
>ERZ777003.4533-NODE-4533-length-11585-cov-4.187771_pt1 | contig 11585 bp, 9 predicted proteins | sample MGYA00374956_ERZ777003 | MGnify/ENA primary metagenome ERZ777003 (study PRJEB29302, sample SAMN06268252) | bioreactor metagenome | isolation source: Joint BioEnergy Institute, California, USA | place: USA:Joint BioEnergy Institute, California, USA | collected... | reverse complement strand
GTCCGTTTTAATGGGGGCGGACATATTTCCCAACTTTTACTCGAGAAGCTGGCGCGCCGCCGGATCGGGTTTACGAAGTCGCGTTGGTCCGGAGTCTATCCTTATCCCTTAGAGGCTCCGGCCGGTCCGATGGTGGCTCTCACCAATGAGCAGGCTGGGTCTGACGGCGATATCTTCTCCCACGCGTTCAAGCTCTTAAAGCTCGGGCCTCTTGTCGGAAAGCGGACTTGGGGAGGTGTCGTGGGCATCAATCCTGCCCACTCCTTGGTCGACGGGGGATACACCACGCAACCTGAGTACTCGCATTGGTTTGAAGACGTCGGTTGGGGAGTTGAAAATTATGGCACCGACCCAGATGTCGAGGTGGAAATTCTTCCATCCGATTATGTCGCGGGCCGTGATCCGCAGCTCGAAAAGGCTCTGGAACTCGTTCTTGAGCGAATGGCGCGTCAACCCGCGCTGAAGCCTCGTTTTGAAAACTATCCCAATCTCGCCCTACCCGAGACGGACTGACGGAATTCAATTGTCAATTGCGGGGTAAATGGTATTTCTACGGCACCAGTTCAAAAGAGAGGGTGAGTCGATGAATTTTGCGAAGAAGTCTCAATTGGGTCTTTCGTTCTGGGCGGCCCTGGCCGTTGTCCTTGTGGCATGCGTTCTGCGATTGATCCCTCATCCGCCGAATTTTTCTCCGATCGGCGCGATGGCTCTTTTTGGCGGTGCTTGTCTTGCGTTCCCCGCTCTTCGGGTGCTTCTGCCGGTTTTGGTTCTGTTCGTAACCGACATGGTGCTTGGCTTCCACGACCAGATGGTCGGCGTCTATGTCTCCGTTATGTTGATTTCGCTCTTGGGAGTCGGACTCGGTGAAAATGCTTCGGCCGCGCGCGTGATGGGGCGCTCCCTCTTAGGCTCCGTTCTCTTCTTCTTGATCACGAACTTCGCCGTCTGGCTGCAATCTGGTTTTTACCCCCGGACGCTGAGCGGACTTGCGGAATGCTACTGGCTCGCGTTACCGTTCTTCCAAAACAGCGTCGCTGGTGATTTGGCCTACACAGCCTTGTTCTTTGGAGGCTGGGCCTTAGCTCGCCGCTGGATTCCGGTATTGCGCACGACTTGATTAGCTTCGTTTGAAGGCATCACGATATGGCGGATAAGAACGACAAATGGCCCGAGAATGCGGCAGGCAAATACTATGTCGATCGCACGTGCATCGCATGCGATGCCTGCTGTATCACCGCGCCCGAAAACTTTAAAATGCACGAAGAGGACGGACACGCTTACGTAGCCAAGCAGCCGACGACTCCCGAGGAAGAGGACCACTGCCGGGAGGCGATGGAAGGTTGCCCCGTCGAAGCTATCGGTAACGACGGAGAATGAGCCCGCCGTTTTCTTTCTTTTCTGTTAACTCATTGCGTCAGTCTCTCGAACTGGCCCACTTTCGTGGTGATGGCTCCAAGCAGCCGAAACGACAGAGCTTTGGGAGGCTTCGCTATTCATCCCCACGGAAGTGAGGAAGTTTGTAAGCTCCTCGAGAAGTCCTCTTAAAAACGGCATGACTTGTGACTGGGACGTGAGAGTGAGATCCGCGTCACTTTCATCATTGCCGACATGAATGGAAAGCCCGCGGCCTTTGAGGCTGCGGAACATGTCCTCATCGGTATTGTCGTCGCCGATTGCGAGCGTAAAGGTGCCCGGGAGTTGGGTTTCGTAAACGGCCCGCGCGAAGTCTCCCTTATTGGCTTCGATCGCGCGGATCTCGATGACCTTCTTTCCGCGGATGATGCTGACGGGAAGATTCGCAAGTCCCAGCTCCAGTTCCTGCGCGAGCTTACGCGCTTGGGTTTCGGCGTAATCGCTCGGCGATTGGCGATAATGCCAAGCGATGGAGAAATGCTTTTTTTCGACGAAGCTGCGCGGGACGTGCCGGGCGTAATCGCTCACAATTTCAAGAGCGCTTGCGTACCACGAAGAGCGGCTGCGGTGGATTCGTCGGCGCCAGCGGTTCAGCTCGGGATCGAAGTATTTCGCCCCGTGTTCCGCCGCGAGCATGACGGGCAGACCGTTGAACTGGCTTTGGAGGAAGTGGCTGTCGCGTCCGCTTACCACGACGAGTTTCAGCCACGGATAGCGGAGAACCAGGGAGTGGATTTCAGAGCGCAGCGATTCGGGAAGACCCGCCAGTTCCGGGGAATCTTCGATGGGTACCAGAGTCCCGTCATAGTCGATGAAGAGCAAGAGGCGCTCAGGCTTTTGTGCGAGGATCGCGTCGCGAACGCGCGAGATGCTATCCGTGTCGGCTGCTATGACTTCGGGCACGCGCTGTGGGACCGCTTCAGCTTCTTCCAGCTTGGTTATAAACCGGGTCGCCCAATCGGTTGCAGTGTAGCGGCGGAGGAACTTTTGCATCGACCGCATCCGGAAATGTTTTTCTTGGCGTGGCATTTCCATGGCGATTTGCATTTTCTCTGCGGTTCCGTCGAAATCCCAAGGGTTGATACGCAATACGTGGCTGAGAGTGGAGCTTGCACCGGTGAATTCACTAAGGAGAACAACGCCCGGGTTTTCTTCGTCTTGGCAGGCGATGTACTCCAGGGCTACCAGATTCATGCCGTCGCGCTTGCTCGTGACGAGAAGGGCGTCGGAACTCTGGTAGAGGGCGACGAGTTCGTCGCTGGAAACGCTGGAATGGATGTAGTGGATTGGGCTCCACGTCGGCGTCGAAAACTCGCCGTTGATTTCACCAATGATGCGGGCCGTGTCCTGCGCGAGCTTCGCGTAGTTAGGCACTCCTTGGCGCGTCGGAACCGCAACTTGCACGAGGCGGACTTTCTCGCGCGCGTGCGGGTACCTTCTTAAAAACGAGCGCATGGCTTCGAGTTTGAGCTCCAATCCTTTCATGTAATCGAGGCGGTCGATGCCCAGGAAGGTGAAAAGAGGTTGTTTGATCTCCCGTGCGATCGCCCGCACCGTCTCGTCGCGCGCTTTCGCCATGAAATATTCGGTATCGATGCTGACGGGAAAGACTCCGAGTCTCGTCGTTCTTTGCCCGCCGCGAATCGTGAAAAATTCGGATTCGCGTCCGAGAATTCGGAGAACCGCGCTGCAGAAATGCTGTAGGTACGAATAGTCATGAAAGCCGACAAGATCGCTGGCGAGGATCGATTCCAGTATTTCCTCGCGCATGGGCAGCTGCCGGAAGAGTTCGGAGGTCGGAAACGGCACGTGGAGGAAGAAGCCGACCCGGGCGTGCGGCTTTTGGCGTTTGATGAACTCGGGTACGAGAAACAGATGGAAATCGTGAACCCAAATCAGATCGTCGTCTTCCGCGATCGCCAGAACTTCTTCCGCGATTCTTTGGTTCACGGCCCGGTATGTTTCCCAGCAGTCGCGGGAGAAATTCACGAGATCGGACTGGTAATGGAGAAGCGGCCAGAGAACGTCGTTCGAAAAGCCGTTATAGTATTTGTCGTATTCGGACTTGCTTACGAAAACGGGATGATACCGCCAGTCCTGGGAAGTGTCCGTCTCAAATTGTCTCAGGGCTTTCAGCCACTCGCGCCTGTCGATGTCCGTTGTTGCGCATCCCACCCAGATACGTTGGGACTTTTTCTTCACGCCGCTTAACGCCGAAACGAGGCCTCCCGAAGCGCGCTTGATTTCAACGGTGTTAGGATCGATTGAAAATGGAAGCCGGTTTGCGACGGTGATCCAACGGGACATTTGGTCTCCAATTCAAAAAAAACTAACTGATGACCGAACGACTCGGCCACATTGGGTGTTTAGACTAGAACCGAAGCTCATAGCGGAAAACTCAAGCAAATGCGAAGATTCATTAAAGCTGCCGCGGCAGCGGGCGCAGGGAGAAACGCGCGATGGCGGAGCGACATACGTACCGTTTTGGTTTAATAGGCAACTGCTCGTATCTCGCATACATCGATACCCATGCGAACGTGGTGTGGCAATGTCTGCCCAGGTTCGACTCAAGTTTTATATTCGGCGGACTTCTCGATCCAGAAAAAGGCGGAAGGTTTTCGATTTCTCCACAAGGAGACCAAGAAGCGGTCGCCCAGTATTACATTGAGAACACAAACGTCTTGGTTACGCGTTTCAACACGCCGGAAGGCGATTTCGAGGTCATCGATTTCGCGCCGCGCTTTACGCGTTTCGAGCGGTATTTCAAACCGCTGATGCTCATTAGGAAGATTGTGCGTCTTTCGGGGAACCCGCATGTGGTCGTTCGTTGCGATCCGCGTGGGGATTATGGCGAACGCAAGGCGCACGTCAGTCTGGCGTCGAACCATCTCCGTTATCAAGGACTCGACGACACCGTCCGGCTCAACACCAATATCCCGCTGACGTATGTCGCGCAGGGCATGCCGTTTCTGCTCACGGAGACTAAATACGTCGTGTTGACATGGGGAGAGCCGTTTGAATGGCCGCTTGAAGAGACGTGCGAAACGTATCTTAAGAAAACAATCGATTATTGGAGGACGTGGGTTCAGCGCTGCACGATCCCGGACATCTACCAGAAAGAAGTCATCCGTTCGGCGCTCTTATTGAAACTGCACCAGTACGAAGACACAGGGGCGATTATCGCCGCGGGCACCACTAGCTTACCCGAGGCGCCGGGGGCGGGAAGAAACTGGGACTACCGCTATTTTTGGGTCCGCGATTCATATTATACGTTAAATGCGCTCAATTCGATCGGGCATTTTGAAGAGCTCGATAAGTATTCGCACTTTATCCAGAATATCGCATCGACCGCGCGTCACGGGTATCAGCCTCTTTACTCGATTACGGGTGAAACGCAGACCGTGGAACGGGAGTTGGATCTCGCGGGTTACATGGGGAACAAGCCCGTTCGCGTCGGGAACGCGGCCTTCTTGCAGACTCAAAATGATGTGTATGGCCAGATTCTCGTCTCGCTCCTGCCGTTGTACGTTGATAATCGGATCATCCACGACCGTAGGCTTGAGTCGAGGGAGCTGGTGAGTTCCATTCTGTCTTTCATCGAGTCGAAGATGCAGGTCCCGGACGCCGGGCTTTGGGAGTTCCGCAATATTCAGAACCGCCATGGTTACACTTTTCTTTTCCACTGGGCCGGCGCTTCAGCTGCGGCCAAGATCGGAAAGGCGTTGAAAGACAGCGAACTTGTGGAGCGCGCTTTTCGGGTTAAGAACATGGCCGCGGAAGGGCTCGAAAGCTGTTACAACCCGGAACTGAAAGCCTATTGCTCCTATGTCGGGGGGGCGTCTCTCGACGCGTCTCTTTTTCAATTGATCACGATGGGTTATCTGCCCCCTGATTCAGAGCGTGCAGCGAATCATCTCAGAGCGCTCGAAGAAGGCTTGCGGGCGAAGGGTGGCCTTTTTTACAGGTACCGGCATCCGGATGATTTCGGACTTCCCGAGGTGGCCTTCTTGGTCTGCGGCTTCTGGTACGTGCGCGCGTTGGCCGCGGTCGGTCGTCTGGACGACGCCCTTCATACGTTCGATCAACTTTTGCAATACAGTAATCACCTCGGCATTCTTTCAGAGGACGTTGATCCAGTGACGGGCAGCCAGTGGGGTAACTGTCCGCAGACTTATAGCCATGTGGGAGTAATCAACTGCGCGTTCGACATTTGGAAAAAACTCAATCGACCTAATTTTCTTTGACGCGTGCTAACGCCGGTCGTGGGCCGACTTGTGCCATGAGGCGGGTCGTGGCAATGTAGAATGTGTCACGAAGGCGTAATCTCCGAATGGCACGAAAAACAACTCCCAAAGCTCCATCGAAGCGAAGCACTTCTAAAGTCTCGGCGAAGGAAAAGAATACTGCGTCTCCTGAGGCTCATCCGCAAGAGTTCCTGAATCGTGAAATCCAGTGGTTGGAATTCAACGCGAGGGTTTTGCATGAGGCGATAGACCCGAGGACGCCGCTGCTTGAACGCGTGCGTTTCTTGGGGATTTTCACCTCGAATCTTGACGAGTTTTTCATGAAAAGGGTGGGCGGTCTGAGACGTCAGTCTGAAAGCGGAGTGCAAAGGCGCTCGGGAGGGCTGACGCCCGCGGAGCAGCTCGGGGAGATCCGAAGCCGTGTGATCGCCCTGCTGGAAAAGCAGGCGGATTGTTTTGAAAACGTTGTTCGCATCGATCTTGCGGAAGCCGGCATTCATCTTCTGCCTTGGGACAAACTCACGAAAGAAGAACAACGGTACGCGACCGATTACTTCCGCCAGAATGTCTTTCCGGTTTTGACTCCGTTGGCGGTCGATCCTGGCCTGCCGTTTCCGTTTATTTCGAACCTTTCGACTTCGCTGGCGGTGACGCTAAGGCACCCGGAGCGCGAAGAGAAGCTTTTCGCCCGCATCAAGGTTCCGAAGATTTTTCCGCAGTGGATTCAAGTGCGTGGAAGCGAGTCGAATTCACAGTATCGGTTCGTTTCGCTCATGGATTTGATCGTCCATAACATGAAGGGGCTTTTCCCGGATATGGAAGTGCTGAACGTGATGCCGTTTCGGATCACGCGGAACGCTGAAATTGAGCGGGACGAGGATGAAGTCGACGACATCCTCGAGATGGTAGCCGAGGAACTCAAGCAGAGACGGTTCGCCGAGGTCGTTCGCCTCGAACATGGGCCGAATCCCGACCCCTGGATGCTTCGTCTTCTTATGGATGAACTGGAGCTGACGGACGCGGAAATCTACGAGTTGCCGTCGCTTCTGGATTTCACAGGGCTTAAACCGATCGTTGATTTGCCGTTGCCGCACTTGAAATACGAACCGTGGATACCGCTGACGCCCCCGCAGCTTCAGGATGAAAACGAAAACATGTTTTCGATCCTTCGCGAGGGCGATTTGCTTGTTCACCATCCCTATGAAAGCTTCGAGCATTCGGTCGAGCGTTTCTTGCGCCAGGCGGTGGATGACCCCAAGGTTCTCGCCATTAAAATGACTCTTTACCGGACTGGCGACAACAGCCCGTTTATCCCGCTGCTCATTCGTGCGGCGGACCGGGGAAAACAAGTGGTCGTACTGATCGAGCTTAAAGCGAGGTTTGATGAAGAGCGCAATATCCATTGGGCGCAGGAACTTGAGAACGCGGGAATTCATGTCGTGTACGGCGTGGTGGGCTTGAAGACTCATGCGAAGGTTGCTTTGGTGGTCCGCCAAGAGCAGGAGAGGGTGAGGTGTTACGCACATTTCGGGACAGGAAACTATCACCGAGAAACTTCAAAGCTCTACACGGATCTCGGTTACTTCACGTGCAAGCCGGAATTCACTGAGGACGCGGTCGAGCTGTTCCATTTCCTCACGGGAAGAAGCCTTAAGAGGAATTACAAGAAGCTGCTTGTCGCGCCTATCAACATGAAGGACCGCTTTCTTGAGATGATCAAGCGCGAAACGGAGCATGCGCGTGCCGGCAGGCCGGCGCGGATCATCGCCAAATGCAACAGCCTGGAAGACGTCAGCGTCGGGCGGGCTCTTTATGAAGCTTCTCAGGCGGGAGTGAATATCGATCTAGTCGTGCGCGGATTTTGTTGCGTTCGTCCCCAGGTGTCCGGCTTGAGTGAGCGCATTCGCGTGATTTCCATCATCGGCCGCTTTCTCGAACATTCGCGGATCTTCTTTTTCCAAAACGGGCAAGAGTCGCCTTTAGACGGCGAGTTCTATATCGGATCGGCGGATTGGATGTACCGCAATCTGCTTACGCGTGTGGAGACGGTGGTACCGATTGAGGAGCCGGCGTTGCGCGAACGCCTGTGGGAAATCTTCGAGGTCATGCTGAGTGATAAGAGGCAGGCGTGGGAAATGCGGCCGGACGGATCCTATGTGCAGCTGAAGCCGAAAAACCCAGGCGAAGAAACAGGAACGCACAAAAAACTGATGGAGCTAACGAAAGCGCGGCTTGCGCGCTACATGGAGATCGAAAGGCTCGAGATCGAGCCTGAAGAGGGAACCTGAGACTTTATTTAACCGCCACGAGGCGGGGAGTCGCGGAGAGTTCCGAGAGAAGACCATCGCGCAGGCCGACATACGGCACCATGAGAAGATCGATGTCAGCGGCGTCCATAATCGCGAGTGTCACAAGCGAGGCGGGAATAATTACGTCGGCGCGATCCGGTCTTAACCGTAGGCTTTGAGTCCGTTCTTTCATCGACATCGCTTCCAAACGCTCGATGATTTGCTCGATTTCGGCGCGGCTGACCGAAAAAATCGATGTTTTGTGCAAGAGCGCGACACGCAGTTTGCCCAGGCATTCGAAATTTCCGCCTGTGCCCACGGCATAGTCGAACTCAAATCGTTTTTTGTGGTTTTTGATAAAAACCCGGGCCGGTTCCGCCAGCTCGTTGATGAGGGAGCGCAGGTGTTTTTCCTTAAGGCCACGCTCTTCCAGAAGCTGAAGTAGCCTTACGGTTCCCAATTTGAAAGTTTGCACGGCGATGGGGCGTCCGTGGTCGGCGACCGTGAGTTCCACGCTTCCACCGCCGATATCGATCAGGAGGGAGGTTTGCTCACGGATATTGAGACGGTTTTCGACGGCCGAAAAGATCAGGCGCCCTTCTTCCAGACCGCTGATCACCTCGATTTGAATGCCGGTCGCCTTTTTTATTTCGTTGATAAAAAGGTCACGGTCAGCGGCTTCTCTCAGTGCGCTCGTGGCCACGGCTTTTGAGCGGGTCACGCCGTGTTCCATCATGAGACGTTGAAACTTTTTGAACGATTCCAAGGCTTTTTCGAAGGTCTTCCGCGAAATTTCGCCTTTGGAGAAAACGTCCTGCCCCAAGCGAACGGGCTCCCGGACTTTTTTCAGGACTTTAATTTCGCCGTCGCCGTTGATTTCACCGATGACGAGGCGAATGGCATTCGATCCCACATCTATTGCAGCAATGGTCGACGCCAATTCCGCCTCCTTGATCCTGATATATGGGTCGTTTTCATTTTCACCGATAGGGGTGAATGAGATCAAGAGAGACGTCAAGATTGAGTCGCGATGAAAGTTCGAGCCCGAGCGAAAATGGCGTCGAACATCGGTTCGGTGAGGCGTTTCGTGAATGTGTTTTGCTGGCTCGGATGGTAGCTGCCGAGAAGAAGCCTTTTCTCTTTCCTCCCGGAGGTGTCGGCTGGCAATGTCAAGATAAGCTCCGCGCCATGCGCGAATTTCGGCTGTGGACCCGAGATCAGGCCCTGGAGTTTGAATTCTTGAAGAAGGGCGCGCCAAGCGATCGAGCCCAAGGCAAGGTATACCTTTGGCCGGGTGAGAGCGAGTGTGCGTTTGAGGTAAACCGAACAGTTTTCGAGTTCATCGCGGGTTGGCTTGTTGTCGGGAGGAGCGCAATGAGCGGCGGCCGTAATTAGAGCGTCGGTCAAACGTAGACCGTCGTCGGCACGGGAACACTCGGGTTGGTTGGCGAATCCCGCACGGTAGAGAGCTCGATAGAGCCAGACGCCGCTTTGGTCGCCCGTGAACATCCGTCCTGTGCGGTTCGCTCCATGGGCAGCGGGGGCGAGTCCGACGATAAGGAGACGCGCTTTGGGATCGCCGAAATCGGGGACCGGTTTGCCCCAGTAGGCTTCTTCCATGAAGGCGCGCCGCTTTTCGCGCGCGATCTTCTGGCAATACCGGCGCAAGCGTAGACAGCGTTCGCACGCCACAATGTCGGTTGACAGTTTTTTAAACGAATCTTTGTCCCGCGCGCTCATTCCGTTTTGCTGATTTCATCGTTCATAAGTCGGGTGATAAGAGTCTTCACATGATCCATGTCATCGGCGCGGACATGGGTCAGCCAAATGTTTTGCGGATAAATGGCGACGGCGATGCCTTCTTTGCAGCGGTCCAAACAACCGGAAGCGTTTATGCGGATGCGGCGTCGCCACTCCGGGTTTTCACGAGCCCATGCTTTCAATTCCGAACGGAACTTTTCCGCGTGATGATCGGCGCAGCAGGCTTTGCCTTCTTTTTTGTTGGTGCAGACGAAAACGTGAACTTTGTAATCGGATTTCGCTTCTTCCACAAATGATGCCTTTCGGATAGGTGTCGGGCTTTCTAAGAAAACACTAAAAAGGCGGCGGTAGGCAAGCGGCGGATGCCTGCATCAGTCGGCGCCGAGTCCAGTTATTTTCAGGACCTCGGAAATCAAGGTGACGGCTTCGCCGCGGCAGCCGGCGTCCGTGCATCGAAAACTAGCGAAGCAGCTTTTCCCGTTTTCTTCCGTCAAGATATAGTCTCGCTCGCCTCGGACGAGGATTCCCTCCACTTCGTAAGTGCGGATGTTGACGACCGGGGAGCCCGAGTTGCCGCCGTACGTGTCGAGATTAGCGGTGAAGTAGCCGTTGGGATGGACCTCGCGCACATGAGCGCCGTTGGCGATTTTAAGCGGAAGCCCGGCGGGATGCCCGAGGACGATCAGATCTTCGCCGGGCTTGATTTCTCCTGACAGGCGCAGGCGAAGGGGAGTCCGGTCGGTAACGGGACGATCCAATCGAACGAGGGCGAAATCGATGCCGTCACTGACGATCATCGAGCGGAGAAGCTCACGGCAGTAATAAACGTCTTTGCGGGGCACGTGTTCCGGTTTCTCGAGAGGGGTGGAGTACGCGAAGCCGAAGACGAAAGCGGTTTCCTGGCAGTCGAGGAGATTCCGTATGCAGTGGCCGGCCGTCATAACGAGATCCGGCGTGACGAGAAAGCCTGAGCAAAAGGCGGCGGTTCCTTGCTCGCGGAATCGTTCGGCTGAACACAAGTGATACTTTTTTCCGTAATTCTCCGTGCGAATTCGGATGACGCCGCCCTCGATTTCTCTTAGCTCCGAGTGGGGGATCAGGGCGAGCGTGGCGTCCGCGATCTGGCGAATCTCAGGGGCGAGCTCTTCGAAAAGTTCGTGCCGGTCATCGGTACCATAAATGACCTTGATCTGTGCGTCCGAGCGCGGAATGGAGATGAAAAGCAGAAAAATAAACACGGGGAGCGAAAGGCTGAACTCTAAATGGCGAGGCCCCCTCCGACGAGGGGGCCGGATGTGATCCAGCACGTCAATTCCCTCCGTGGAATGTCGGTGACTGCGTTTTCGTGGCTCGTCCATGAGCCGTTGCTTCATTTTGCCCGTTTCCGGAAGAAGGGCCCATGAGAAAACACGGGCCTCTTCTTTTCTTCGACGTAGGTCCTTGGTCCTCTGTCGCACTAGGGATATGATGGCAAAGACGTTGGGTGGGGAAGTGGGGAAGAACAAAGACCTGAATCAAAAGCGCAAAGGTCGCGAGGGATTTGAAGCCCATTATCGCGAAGTTTATCAGGATCGTTGGCCAGGACTCTTAACGGCTCTCGAAGCTCCGGTTCAGAAAGCGGCGCGCGTGAACCGCTTCGCGGATCGAGAACAAATCGAACGGCGGGTTCAAGGATTGCTGCGCGTGCAATTCGGAGATGTGGAAGCCTTTATTGTGCCGGCCGGAACGCGCTTCGATCCTGAACCTTGTTCGAACGGCCTTCTTGATTTTTTTCTCATGGATCCGTCGTCCATCTTCGCCGCCGCTCTTTGCGGAGTCGAAGAAGGAATGGAGGTACTCGATCTATGTGCCGCCCCGGGAGGAAAATCGCTTCTACTGG
>ERZ777003.4530-NODE-4530-length-11593-cov-16.221009_pt1 | contig 11593 bp, 3 predicted proteins | sample MGYA00374956_ERZ777003 | MGnify/ENA primary metagenome ERZ777003 (study PRJEB29302, sample SAMN06268252) | bioreactor metagenome | isolation source: Joint BioEnergy Institute, California, USA | place: USA:Joint BioEnergy Institute, California, USA | collected... | reverse complement strand
CAGCGGCCCTCCACGCCTCCCGGCCGCTGGTGCTCAGACGCGAACCTGCCGCCCGCCTCCCCGCCACTGGCACGCGGGCCTGCGGCCCTCCACGCCTCCCAGCCGCTGGCGCTCTGGCGCGGGCCTGCAGCTAGGGCAAAGGTCTATAGACTAGCGGCAGGTACAGCGGGCGCTCCACCTCAGCCGGCCCGAGCGGCAGCGCAATGACGTCCTCCACAGTGCTCGTGAACCCCGGGTTGTCACGCGACGTCGCCCGGATCGTCACGCGGTTCACCGCGTCCAACGGCGCGTCCGGCGGCACGACCACCCGCACGATGATGAACGAAGTGAACCCGCTCGGCGCGAGCTGCGCGCTTTCCGGCGTGATCGTCACCTGCCAGCCCAGCGTGTCGTCCACGTCGAGCAGGAAGGTGTCCGTCGCGTTGCCGAGGTTCACCAGCGTGTGGCGCAGCTCGACCGTCTGCCCAGGGCTGGCGATCCGCACGAAGCGCGGCGAGAGCGAGGCCCCGAAGACCCGCGTCACGGTCGTCTGCTCGGTCGCGCTCCCGCTGAACCGCGGGTCGCTGATCGATGTCGCCGTCACGGTGGTCACGTCCACCGTGCCCGAGACGACGTTGGTCGGGACGCGGATGGTTACCGCAACCGTGCTGGTGCCGCCGGCCGGCAGGAAGACGCTGCGCGGCACGACGTTGGTCTCCCAGCCGAACGGCGAGATGTAGTCGAGCTGGAAGGTGTCGTCGACGCTGCGCACGTTCCGCAGCGTGTGGGTGTAGACCACCGTTGCGCCCGGCGCCGCCGTCCCGAAGTTCTCGGCCGGTGTCAGCAGGTCGGTCAGCGGCGCCGAGGTGGTGGCGGTCACCAGCGCCGTCGCCAGCACCTCCGGCGCAGTGCCCGCCCGCGCGGTCACCCGGAACGTCTGCGAGCCGCTCGCGCCAGGGGGCGCGGTGACCGTCACCGTCAGCGGCTGGGTCACGGCGACGTCCGCCGGCAGCACGCCGGTGGTCGTCGGGGTGATCAGCGCGGTCCAGCCGGAGGGCGCGCCGAGCGGCTCCAGCCCGAGCGTGTAGCTGATGGCGATGTTGCCGCTGTTCGCCAGCAGCAGGCTGAAGGTGGCGGTGTCGCCCAGCGTGTCCGACGGGAAGACCGACTGGGTCTGCGCCGGCGGCGTCAGGCGCGCGGCCGGCGCCTGGTCCACGGTCGTCGTGTCGGTCACCATCGCGGTGGGGTTGGGCGCCACCGAGGAGCGCGCGGTGATAACCACGCCGAACGGGCCGCCGGCCGGCGCGTTCGGCGGCGGAGTGACCTGGACGCGCACCGTGCGCCCTTCGCCGGGCGCGACGTCGAGCAGCGTGGCCGGGAGCAGCACCGGCGCGGGCCACCCGCTCGGCGCTGTGTCCACGCTCAGCGTGTAAGTGGCGGTGATATTGCCGGTGTTGGTCAGGTAGTGCGTGTACTCCACCGTCGTGTCCGGCGCGGTCGAGCCCGCCCGGTCGGGCTCGAAGGCCAGCCGCGGGATCTGGCCGACGTCGATGATATCCGTCACGCTGGCCGCGGCGCCCGTGGTGGTCACGTCGATCCGCACCCGGTAGAGGCCGCTCAGCGGCAGCGGGTTGTCCGGCACGTCCACGGAGATGGTGAACGCGCACTCGCCGCCGCTGGCGAGGCCCTCCAGACAGCCATCCGGGTCGGTCGTCGTCGCGCCGATCGTCCAGCCGGTGGACGCGTCGAGCAGCGTGGCGTTGACGCTGAAGTCGCCGCTCACGTTGCCGACGTTCGTCAGCACGTGCGTGAAGGTGATCGTCGCCGGCAGCGCCGTCGCCGGCTTGGTCTGCGCTGGCGAGAGCCGGATGCCGGCCGCCGCCAGCACGTTCACCTCGTCGGTGTGCGTTTGCGCGCCGGGGTCGGGGGTGCTGAGCGACTCGGCGCTCACGGTGAGCGACTGCATCCCAGGGGCGGTGAAGTCGCGCACGCGCGCGCGGACCACCACCGCCACGCTCTCGCCGATGTCGAGCGCTATCGGGCTGGCCGGCGTGACGGTCACATCCTCGAGGCCGGCGCTCGGCGTGACGGTTACAGCGAAGCGGTCGGGGCCGTTGGCCAGGTTGCGCAGCGTGTGGGTGAAGGTCACCGTCGCCCCCGGCGCCGCGTCCACCGGCGTGTCGGCGGCCTCGAGCTCGAAGCGCGGCAGCAGCCGCACCCGCACGGTGTCCTCGCCCGTCGTCGCCAGGCCATCATCGGACGTGACCGTCACCCGCGCGCGCACCAGCGTGCCGCTCAGCGGGACGGTGACGCTGGGACCGTAGGCCGGCACCGTTGCGGTGTGGGTGATGACCTGCTGCTCGCCCACCCCCAGCGGGAAGGGCGCAGTCGAATCGAGCTGGGCGTCCCAGTCGGCCGGCGGGTCGACAACAGCCAGCGACGGGGTGAAGGTGCCACCCTCGGTGCCGATGTTGGTCACGGTCCTGGTGAACACCACCGTCTCACCCGGCAGACCGTCCTTGATCTGGTTCAGCGGATTGAGGCCGGGTACCGCCGCCTGGCCTACCGCCCGGTTCAGCGCGCTGTCGGTCGCCGTGCTGTCCCCCTGTGACGTGGCCGTGACGGTGATCTCGTAGGCCGGGGCGGCGCCCGAGGACGGGATCGGCACGCTCACCTGCACCCGGCAGGTCGCGCCCGCGGCGACGTTCGTGCAGCTCGTCAGCGGCGTGACGTTGATGCCGGCCAGCGGTGGGTCCGAGGTGGCGGTCACGCTGAAGCTGTCCGGGCCGTTGCCGGTGTTGGTGATCACGTGTGTGAAGAGGAGCGTCGTCGGGCCGCTGAAGGTCCGGTCCGCCGGCGGCTCGGGGGCGATGTCCACGCCGAAGGTCTGCGCCACGCGCGTGGTCGTCGTGACAGACTTCGGCGTCGCGCCGCCGGTGGCGGTGACGGTGAAGCTGTCGGTGGTGCCGCCTGGCGCGTTGGCCGGCACGTTCACGGTGATGCGGAAGGTCTGCGGCGTGCCGGCGCTCACCGTGAAGCTGCTCGGCGTCGGAGCGCCGGCCCAGCCGAGGCCTGCGCTGCGGGTGATGGTGATGTTGGCCGGCAGGCCGCCGTTGTTCGTCACCGTGTACTCGTAGATCACCGTCGCGCCGGCCGGCACGTCGCCCGCGCCGGTGAAGCCGGGCGCCACGCGCACGCCGTTGCTGAGCGTGATGTCCGCCACGGCGCAGCCGGTGCCGGTGTCGATCTCGTTGCTGAACGGCGAGGTGTTGCCGGTGGCGTTCTCGCGCACCGTCGCCGTCAGGTAGCGGTCGCAGTTCGGCACGTTGACGACGACGCTGCCGCCGGTCACGGTCGCCTGGGTCAGATAGCGCGGCCCCTCGCCCGGGTCGCTCGTCGGGCTCGTGAACACCTGGACGGTGCAGCCCGGGGCGCAGCGGGTAGAATCCACGTTCACCGTCAGCTGCGGGCCGGAGGTGGTGCTGAACGCGTTGGCCGGCAGGGTCGGCGCGGGCATGTTGCCGTTGCCACCCTCGGTGAGCGCGATGCCATTGCCGCCGTTGCCGCTCGTCGCGGTGCGGTCGATGATCACGCCGGTCGCCCCGCGCACCCGGATGCCATCGCCGGCGTTGTTGCGCACCGTGTTGTTGCGGATCACGTTGCCGCCCGTGCCGGGGCCGTCGAGGTAGATGCCGTGCCCGGCGCTCCCGGAGATCGTGTTGCCGTCCGCGGCCGTGTCGCCCCCAATCGTGTTGCCGGAGGCGTTCACCAGCCAGATGCCGAAGCCGGTGTTCTGGCCTGCTGGGCCAGCGGTCGGGCCGATGGTGTTGGCGCGGATCTGGTTGCCGCCGCTGGCGTTGTTCGAGATCGTCACGCCGATCTCAACGGCGCCAATGCGGTTGCCGACGATGGTCGTGCCGGAGACGTTGCCGGTGGCCGGCGCGTTGGCCTGGTCGATCAGCACTCCGGAGCTGTTGTCGATCACCTGCGCCGCCAGCGGCGTGCCGTCGCTGCGCACGCCGATCGAGTTGCCCTGGATCGTCGTGTTGCTGACCGGCGTGTTGCTGAACGGCTTGAGGAGTATCGCCGCGAGCTCGCCGCTCGCGACCGCGACGGTGTTGTTGCGCACCGTGTTCCCGCTGCCGCGGTCGACGCGGATGCTCGTCAGGCCGTTCCTGAAGTTGGCGTCCGAGGCTGTCCCGGCGGTGTTCGTGCCGATGAAGTTGTTCTCGACGATATTGTTGTTACTGCTGATGCGCACGCCGTCCTGGCGGTTGTTGGAGATCACATTGTTGCGGACGACGGTGCCAGTCGAGTTGTTGGTGATGTTGACGCCATGGTTCAGGTTGCCCATCGGCAGGCCGCCGGACACGCCGAGCGGGTTGCCGTTCACGTCCAGGCCGATGTAGTTGCCCTCCACGCGCGTGCCGGTCGCCGTGCTGTCGGTGATGAGGATCGCCGCGACGTTTCCTCCGACGCTTGTGCCCGCGTAGGTGGCGCCGGATGGAACATAGCCGTTGCCGCTGAGAATATTGCGGTCGGCCGCGTTCGTGCCGCCGATCACGGTATCGACCGAGCGCCTGATCTCGATCCCGATGGTGTTGTACAGGTTGGTGTTGCTCGGGCCCTGGCCGCTCGCCGGCAGGCCGAAGATATTGCCGCGGATCACGTTCGCCCGCGGGTAGGTGGAGCTCGAGCCGCCGTCCACCAGGATGCCGCTGATCGCTCTCGACGTATGGTAGAAGCCCGCGATCAGGTTGCCGGCAATCTCGGTCCCGACGACATTCTCATCCAGCCACACTCCGTGGCTGGAGTTCCCGCCGGTGACCCGGGCGGTGCCCTCCGGGTTGGTGCCGATGTAGTTGCCCCGGATGACGTTCCCCTGGCTGGCATCGGAGGACGTGCCGGCGATGTAGATGTTGGTCCTTGCGCCAGAGTTCTGCCAGGCGTTGCCGGCGATCACATTGCGCTGCGCGGGTGTGTCGCCACCGATGGTGTTGTTGTCCGCGCCGCCGCTGATCTGCACGCCGGCCACACTGTTGCCGCTGGTGCCGCTGGTGTTCGACGGGTCCACGCCGATGTAGGACCCCTCGATGCGGTTGCCGGATGCACTTGGGCCCTCGATCAGGATTCCCACACCAAGCGGCTGAGCGACAAAGGTATTCTCCCTGAAGTTAACGATCGTCAGGCGGCGGATCACATTGTTGGGCGACGTGATCCTGATGCCATTGCCGCCCACCCCGGTAATCGTAGTCCCATCCAGCACGATGCGCGGGTGCGGCCAGCCGCTCACCGCCGGAGGCCCTTCGATCGTCGTGCCGCTGGTGTCGGTGAGCGCCGGCAGCGAGGACGACAGCCGGATGCGCCAGAAGCCGGCCGAGTTATAGCCTGGGTCGCTGGTCGGTATGTTGAACTGAATGGTGTCGTGGCCGGAGTTGTTGTTCGCGTCGATGATCGCCTGCCGCAGCGAGCCGGGCCCGGTGTCGTTGGTGTTCGTCACGGTGAACGTTGCGGCGAGCGCCGGGCGTGCAGGAGGCGCGAGCGCAACCAGCAGGGCAAGCAGCGCCACGATACTCAAACGTCGGTAGGGATGCGCCAACACACGCCTCCTCCATACAGTTCACTAGCTGCGCGGTCACGCCGCCCGCGCTCTGTGCAGGGAAGTGTGGAAGGCCTGCAGCCCACCTTCCCAATCTCCCGCCGCGCCGCGACGAAAGAAGCAATGTCGTGGGGAGGCTTCGCCTCTCCCGCGCCCCACAGCCATGGGCACGCGGAAGAGGCGAAGCCGTGCGAACTACCGCATCGTCAGCGGGAGGTAGATACGCGGCGCGACCGTGCCTCTGGTCACGTTGATCGTATCGCGCACGAAGGCATTCCCAATCACGTTGCCCTCGGCGTCCAGCAGGAAGATGATGATCGACTCACGCTGGCCCGGCAGCAAGCTGGGGTGGACGTGCACGTCAGCGAAGAAGTCGAACTCGCTCGGCGGCGAGCCGTCCGGCTGGGTGCCCAGCGTGAAGCTGTTGTTGGTGACGTTGAGCGGCACGCCGTTGGTCGCCGAGCGGAATGTCACCGTGCTGTCCAGGCTCGAGCTGTAGCCGAGGCGGAAGGTCGCCTGCCCGTTGCTCAGGTTCGTCACCCGGTGCGGGATGGTGGTGACCACACCGGCCGCGCCGTCGACCTCCTGGTCGGCGACCATGCTGGCCTGCATCACCAGCGACACCGTGGTGGTGTCGGTGACCTCCTGGTTCTGCGACGGGTCGACCGGGTTGGTCGTCGTGATGCGCAGCCTGCTGCGCGCCACGGTCCCCTCCTGGACGCCCGTGCCGAGCTGCGGCACCGTGACCAGCAGAGTCACTGTGACCTCTTTGCCCGGCTTGAGCGTGATCGTCTGGGTCGGCGGGAGCGTGAGCTCCCCGCTCAGCACCTCGGTCACCCAGGCCGGCCCGAGATCGGTGCTTCCGGCCAGCGTGAAGGTCGCGGCGATGTTGCCGTTGTTGCGGATGGTGTGGACGTACGGCAGCTGCGAGCCGGGCGCGCCGCGGCCGCTGAGCGTGGTCGGCGTGATCGACAGCACCACCTTCGGCGCGACGGTCGTGACGTCCACCACCTGGGCGCGCACGGTGTGCTGCGTGAACCCGTCGCCCGTGTAGCTGGTCTGCACGGCGACGGTCAGGTTATCGATCTTGCCGGCGGAGACGCTGTCGGCCGGGCCGAGCGGCAGCTGCACCGTGACCGTAACCAGCCGCGACTCGTTGGGCTGCAGCGTGAACGGGCCGCTCGGGTTGAGAGTGACGCTCGTCCAGCCGCTCGACGAGGAGGCGCTGAGCTGGAGGTTGGTGAGCGCCAGGTTGCCGGTGTTCGTCACCCGGTGGGTGTAGGTGATCACCTCGCCGGGCGCGGCGGTCGCGCTGCGCGCCGGGCCGATATCCAGAGACGCCGAGGCGGTGAAGGGCGCGAAGCGCGAGGTGTTGCCGTTGCCATCGGTGGCGGTGACGACCAGCTGGGTCGGGATGCTGCTGAGCGAGGCGGTGAAGTGCCCGCTGGCGCTCACCGCGACATCGCTGCTGATCGGCTCCCACCCCTGGCCGTCCCGCGTGATCGGGTTGGCGCGGAACACCTGGATGCGGCACTGGTTGGCGGGGAGGCACGCCTGCGGCGCCCCGCTGGTCACATCGACGCGGCCGGTCAGCTGGCCGGAGGAGGTCAGCGCCAGATCGATCGGCGGATCGATGTCGTGGTTCGGGTTGGAGCTCGACTCAGGCGGCCCCTCGACGGCAAAGACGATGCCCTGCCCCTGCGGAATCGGGGTGATGGGATTGCCATCAGGATCCAGCGGGATTCCATTGCCGGTGATGCGGTTGCTGCTGATCTGCACCCGCTGCGGGAACGGGCCGGCGGTCCCATCGCCGAGCTGGATGCCGTTGATGGTGTTCGAGAAGACCTCCGTGCGCTCGATCGTAACCCGCTGGCTGGATGCCAGGATGAGGGCGCCGCTGCCGCCGTTGTGGCTCAGCCGCGTCATCGTCACTGTGAGCAGGGCCGTGTTGGTGATCACCAGGCCGTGCTGCCGGTTGCGCTCGAAGATGTTTGAGCTCACCGTGGTGTCGACGCCGTCCGTCACCGCCAGGCCGACCAGGTTGCCGCGCACTTGGTTGCCCTCCAGCAGCGTGCCGCTGGTGTTCTGCAGCGTGATGCCCGCGTCCGTGTTGGTGTAGACCTGGTTGCCTGTGATCGTGGTGTCGGTCGCCTGGCCGCCGATGCGGATGCCGCCGAGCGTATTTGTCACCACGGTGTTATCGGCGATCGTCACGTCGCGCAGCGTGCCGCTCAGCGCGATGCCGTCAGCCCCATTCCCCCTCACCGAGAGCGACTGCACCGTCATCGTGGGGCTGTTGGTCGCGGCGATGCCGTTCTGGTCGTTATGCACCACCCAGAGCGAGTGCAGCGTCATCGTGGGGCTGTTGGTCGCGGCGATGCCGTTCTGGCCGTTCTGCTCGATCTTGACGAACTCGATCCGGCTGACCGGCGCGTTCTGGAAGGTGACGCCGTTCCCGTCGTTGTCCGAGATCTCAGCCTGATCCGCCGAGACGGTCGTGTTCGGGCCCAGGATCTGCGTGTTGCGCGCCCCGGCAACGAGCACGCCGTCCGAGCCGTTGAAGCGGATCTTGTTGCCGGCGAACGTCGTATCGAGCACTTGGGTGCCGGTGATCGCGACGCCGTAGGTCGCGTTGAAGCCGATGATATTCTGGGAGTCGCCCTCGCCGCCGATCGTCGTCCGCTCCACCCAGTTGCCGATCACGATGCCGGCGCGGCTATTCCCCCAGTCCTGGGCAGTCCAGGGCGAAGGAATGGGGCGGATGATGGCGCAGGCCGTGCCGACGCCGATGCAGTTGCCGATGATCGTGTTGTTGGTGGAGCGGGCGCTGGAGCTCGGCGCCTCGATGAAGATGCCGTCGCCGTCATTGGCCGAGATGATGTTGCTGTCGTCGATCGTCGGCCCGCCGATCGTCACATTCCTCACACCGCCGGTGACCACGATACCTCCGCCGACGTTGTTCGGCGAGCTCATCGGGAAGCCCGCGGTATCGAGGCCGATCACGTTGTTGACGATCGACGTGTCGGATGTGCTCGAGCTGCGCAGGCGGATGCCCGGGCCGTTGTTCCCAGAGATGAAGTTGCGCGGCCGGCCCGCGACGCCGATGGCGTTCCCCGTCGCGGCCCGCGTATCGGAGTTGACCTCGACCCCACCTGCGCCATTCGGCGCGCTGCGCACGACGCTGCTTGCGTTGAGACCGAGACCGATGTAGTTGCCAGCGATCTCGGTATTCTGACCACCATCGATCTGGATGCCGTAGTCGCGGTTGCCGGAGATAAAGTTGCCGTAGGTGCTGTTCTGACCATCACCGGGTCCGATGATGTTGCCGGTGCTGGAATACACCAGAATCCCGGCGCCATGGTTGGGCAGGTCGTTGTTGGCGCCGTAGTCAGTCCCAATGAAATTGCCGCGGACAATATTGTTGTTGCCCTGGAGCACGATACCGTCCAGGTCATTGTTGGAAATAATGTTCGACTCGCGCTGGTTGATGTTCTGCCCGCCGATCAGGACGTTGCTCGCCGCCGCCTGCACCCAAATGCCCGCGAAGCCGTTGCCGCCCGCCTGGCCGCTGGCGATATTCTGCTGGTCCACACCGATGAAGTTGCCCTGGATGATATGGCCGCTCCCAGAGACCACATTGATGCCGACACCCTGACCGAAGCCGCCGCTGCCTTTGAAGTTGACGATCGCCAGGCCCTTGACCTCGCTGACCGCATCGGGGCTGTTGATCGTGATACCGCTGCGGTTCATCAGGTTGCGGCCGTCGATAATGATGTCCGGGCCAATCGGATTAAACGTCCCCGGGACCGCTGACTCCTGCGTCCACCCGTCGATATCCGTGCCGTTCTGCAGCGCCGGCAGACCGCCGAGCGCCGCGTCCAGGGTGATGCGCCAGGTGCGGATGACACCGTTCGACTCAAAGCCCGGGTCTGTTCCGGGGATACTGAAGGTGACCACCGCATCCCCTGCCTCGTTGGCCGCGTTGATCGCTTGGCGCAACGAGCAGAGCCCGGTGTCCGGATCGGGGCACTGGAACCCGTCCAGATCCAGCGTGGTGTTGACCTTGAACTCGCCCGCGGCACGCGCCACCGGCGGAGGCCCGGCGGCTACTGTACACAGCGAGACGACCATTGCGACAACCATCGCATGGTAGAAGAGGCGGGGATACCGTGACATCGGACGCTCCTAGCACAGCAGCGCAGGGCCGTATTCCGGCGACATTGTGTCAAGCGTAATATAGCATACATGTAAAGAGGCGGTGGATAGTGCGTTAGTACTATGTCAGCCACCGGCGTCAAACGATTACGAAACGATGACAGGAATCCGCGCAGAATACTATGATACATAGTATCCCCGCGCCGTCGGCCGGGATGGCCGCGTCCGCCCGCCCCGGACAGAAGTGCGACGGAACCGAACGTTTTTGATCCGATTCCAGGCGACGGCTGTGCTAGACTGAATAGCGGGCGGGCCGCGTCTGCCCACACCTCTTTCCGGTACGAATGCGGTAGGGCCGCGTCCCTATCCCACTACTGGGCGCGGGAAGGCACACCGCCACACGCCCGCTCGGCGCAGCATGTCCTACATACATGTGAGGTTTGCGAACGATGACACTCCACCCTCGCATCGGCTGCTTCGTCTTCACACGCTCGACCTTCTGGAGCATGCTCGCGCACGGCGTGACGACCCGCGCGGCCGAGTTCGGGGCACGGGTGGAGGTGCACACCGCGCAGGATGTGGAGGGGCAGGACGCGATCCTGGCGCAGATGATCCGCCAGCGCGTCGATGCGATGGTGCTGGGGGTGATCGACCCGGTGCACGGGGCGCAGAGCGCCCGCGAGGCGGCCCAGGCCGGCATCCCGGTGATCGCCGTGGTGGCCGAGCTGCCCGGCTCGGTCGCCCGCTCGACCATCCGCGTGGACGACATCGGCGGCGCGCAGGCCGGCGCCGAGCACCTGGCGTCGATGATCGGCGGGCGGGGCGCGGTGGCGCACCTCCACGGCACGCTCCAGGTGCGCACCGGGGTCAACCGCGCCAAGGGGTTCCGCAGCGTGATGGCGCGCTACCCCGAGATCCGGATCGTATATGAGGGCGAGGGCAGCGACTGGAGCCGCGAGGCCGGGCAGCGGCTGATGCGCGAGGCCCTGGCGGCCCACCCGGAGATCGCCGGCGTGTTCGCGGCCAGCGACGGGATGGCGCTGGGCGCCCTAGACGTGATCGAGGAGGCGGGCCGCTCCGGAACGATCGCCGTCGTCGGCTTCGACGGCCAGCCCGAGGGCCTGGCGGCGGTCCACAGCGGCCGGCTGGCCGCGACGGTCGACCAGCCGGCGTACACGATCGGCTGGACGGCGGCGGACACGCTCGACCGCCTGCTGAAGGGGGAGGACATCCCGACCGAGATCACCATCCCCTCCAAGCTCATCACCCCTCAGACGCTGCTGGACTCGGCCATGCAGATCGTGAGCGTCATGCCGGGCCTGTTCCAGAGCCTGATGGAGAGCAGCGAGGCGCAGCGGCGCCTGCACGAAGAGATGATCGCCGCCCAGCGCGCCCTGATCCAGGAGCTGTCCGCGCCGATCCTGCCGCTGGCCGACGACATCCTGGCGCTGCCACTGGTCGGCGCGATCGACACGCTGCGCGCCACGCGGATCACCGAGGAGCTGCTCAACACCATCAGCGAGACGCGGGCGCGGGCCGTGATCGTCGATATCAGCGGCGTCCCGGTGATGGACACCGGGATCGCCAACCATCTGCTGCGCACCGCCAGTGCGGCCCGCCTGCTGGGGACCACGATCATCCTCGTCGGCATCTCGCCCGAGATCGCGCAGACGATCGTGCAGCTCGGCATCGACTTCTCGGGCATCCACACCTTCAGCTCGATGCGCGAGGGGCTGATCTTCGCCCAGACGATCGGCCGGCGCGGCCAGGGGCAGCCGCAGCGCCGCTGACGCGCGGCGCGGAGCTGCCGGCGGGTCATAGGGCGGCCAGGGCGCACCTACGGAGCAGCGTGTTCGCCTG
>ERZ777003.4529-NODE-4529-length-11595-cov-9.545841_pt1 | contig 11595 bp, 8 predicted proteins | sample MGYA00374956_ERZ777003 | MGnify/ENA primary metagenome ERZ777003 (study PRJEB29302, sample SAMN06268252) | bioreactor metagenome | isolation source: Joint BioEnergy Institute, California, USA | place: USA:Joint BioEnergy Institute, California, USA | collected... | reverse complement strand
CTGCGCCGCCCCGCGGCGGAACGCGCGCCGGAACGGCCGCGTCTCGACGACCGCATCGACGGTCCGCGCGAGCTGCCCGCGTACGCGCCCGGCCGCCGGGACCTGCGCCACGATCCGCGCCGTCAGCTGCTCGCGCACGGCTCGCCGGACCGCCGGGCGCTCGAGCGCGTCGACGGCCCGGTCGGCGAACGCGCGCCGCTCGACCACCTCGTCGCGCACGTACCACGCCACGACCGCGCCGACCGCCGCGGTGCCGGCGACGACGGCGAGAACGGCGGCGAGCAGCTGGCGAGCGCGCACCGCCAAAGGTCAGCACACGACCGGAGGGCCGGTCCGCGCGCACATGCCAGGCCGCAGGTCGCCGGACGAGCCGGCGACGCGTCGACGGACGACTGCCGAGCGACGCTGAGCGCGCACGCGACCACGAAGCGCGGTTGCCCGCGATCGAGCAGCCCCGAAAGACAGCCCGCGATCGTCACGGGCCCGGCTGCGCCGCGCATCGGCCAGCTCACCGTTCTTGGTTCACATAAGATCGATTATCGAGCGTTCGTCGCGGTGCCCGCCGCGACGCTGCGCGTGTCCCGGTGGCTGCGTCCGCCGACGCCGGCGAGCGACGGCCGCCGCCGAAGCAGCGCCGACCCCGGTCGCACCCGGGCGCGCCGTCAGCACGTGCGCAGCCCGAGCCCGCCTCGATGCTCCGGCGCCACCCAGACCTCGGACAGGTACCCGGTGCGTCCGTCCGGCCATCGCATCAGGTACCAGCGCGTCGACTCGAACAAGCCCGGATTGCTGTCGTCCGAGGGATTGGCATCCCAGCCGTTCGTCGTCCGGGCGCCGGTGGTCTGGCAGATCGCGACGATCCGATGGCCGGTGACCATGTCCGTGCCCGGCAGCGCGCAGCCGTCGCGCTTGCAGTAGTTTCGGGGCACCGTCGAGAGGTACGCCGGCACGTCCTCGCGCATCTGCGTCGGCCCGTTGGTGACCTTGTTGTAGACGACCACCTCGCGCTCGGTCGGCGCAGCGCCGGGCGCGCCGCCCCTCGGGGCCCCGCCTCCGCCGCTCGGCGGCGCCCTGGGCTGCGGCACCGGAGCGGGCACGGCTGCCTGCGGGCTCGGACGACCGACGACCGACACGCGAACACGGGTCTTGCCGTTGTCGGCGACGGCGTCGATGGCATCCGTCAGCCACTGCCCAGTGAGCGACAGCAGCGGCACCAGCCGCACCAGCCGCCCTATCGTCGTCAGCTGCGAAGCGGTCTTGGCGAGCTGCGCGGCGAACCTCTTGCTGTCCATCTTGCTGATCTTGTGGTCGTTGAGGTCCAACGCCGCGCCGAGCGCCTTCTTCGGATCCGCCAGGTTCTCGGCCGCCTCCGCGGTCACGCACCTCACGACCGCCGAGAACGTCGCGTCCGAAGCCGCGTCCTTGGGCGACTTGGCCGTCCCCGACTGCAGGTCGAGCGCGCCGCTGCACTTCGACAGCAGGTACGCCGCGCCGGTGTACTTGACGACGCTCGTGACGTCGTTGACGACGTTGTCGATCAGGTAGTAGGCCAGGCTGAGCGCCATGCTCTTGTACGTGTGCTCCACCTTGAGGACGTATTCGGCGTCGCCGGCGGGCTGGCGGTATCCGACCGTCATGACGCCCTCGTCCCCTGGGGACAGGAACACCGTCTCATCAGGGTTCGTGCCGGTGAGCTTCCCGATCAACGCGCGGAGCCTGTCCGGCTGGCCGTTGACCCAGGCGTAGTCGCGCGCGCCAGCGAGCGTCACCTGCAGGACCGCACCACGGTTGGACTTGATCCGAACCTCGGCCCGCTCGCCGCGCGCGTCGTCGTTGGACGTGACGCAGACGTGCGCGGTGCTCGTGTCGTTGCGCACCGAGATCCAGCTCGGCGCGCCGCCGCAGCTGATGGGCGACGTCCGGCCGCCGATGTGGCGTGCGATCCAGCGGCCGATCGCGCGAACCCATTCGGCGGGATTCGCCCAGGCCGGGATGTTGAACGAGAAGCGCGTCGTCGTCAGGCGGATGTAGCGCCTGCCGACCACCCTGCCGGGACGCAGGTCCCAGCGACCGCCGGCGCCGCGATGGGCGACGAGCGGGACCGCGCCGCGCCGCCATCTGCCGCGCAGGCGCTGGGTCAACGTCAGCGGCCGCTTCAGCGTCGTCCCGCGCAGCGCCACGTCGACGCCGAGCCCGGCAGCGCGCACGCCGCCGGCCAGCGACGCCCGGTACGGGCGGACGACGATGACCCCGCGCCGGCTGACCGCCCCGGCCGGCCCCGTGAGCCAGCCGACGCGGGGTATCGCGATCCGAATCGGGCGCGAGGGGTCGACGTCGCGCCGGATGACGTCGCCGGCAGGCCGCACGCGCCCCCTCGGCGACAGGCGGCCAGCCGCTTCGGCGGCATCCACCCCCACCGCGCCGACCGTCGCGAGCGCGAGGCCGCCAGCAGGCACGACCACCTCAACCACAGCCCGGACGTCGTCGCCCTGAGCGTCCTCGCAGTCGGGAAATGCATGCGTTTTCAACGTAGTGATGCCGCGCCAGACGTGCAACTCGCACCTGCACGGCGAGCCCGCCGTTCGCATCCCGGTTCGCAGCCCCCGAGGCGGCCCGACGGCACCGCGGGCGCCCGTCAGGGAGCGGGCTACGCGCGCTGCGCCGCGCGCTGCATGATCCGCGCGACGTTCGCGGGCGCGAAGAACGCCGCCGGCGACAGCGTGCTCGCCTGGACGCTGACGAAGCCGTCCATCGCCTCCTGGTCGCCGCGCATCGCCGCCAGCAGCTGCTGCATCTGCGGCGAGGGCGGCAGCAGCTGGGCGATCTCGTCGGTGAGCGCGTAGATCGGGCGCACGTCCTCGTCGCGCGCCCGCTGGTACGCGCGCATCCCGTCGACGTACGGTCGCGTGCCGGCGGCGTCGTCGTCGATCGCCTGCGCGACGTGCTTGGCGTCGCGGAAGGCGTCGTTGATGCCCATCGCCGTCATCGGGTTCTTGTGGTAGCCGGCGTCGCCGACGAGCCCCCACCCCGGCCCGTACGGCGTGCGGAAGTACCCGGGCAGCGCGGCCGTGCCGATGAACCGCGACACCCGCCTGGCCCCGCGGAGCCGCTGCGCGAACTCGGGCGCGGCGGCGACCGACGCGCGGAAGCTGCCCTCGAGGTCGCGCCGGTTGGCGTCGCGCTCCGCGACCGGCCAGCCGAACGGGACGACCGTCAGCCCGTCGTGCGTCGGCGCCGCCGCCCAGCCGCGGCGCTGCTCGGCGCGGATGACGGTCTCGAAGCCGCGCGTCGGCAGGTCGCGCCAGTAGGCGTAGTAGAGCGCGGCGCGGGTCGGGCGCTCGTCGTACTGCTCCGGGCGGACCGTGCGGGCGACGAGCGAGCGACGCCCGTCGGCGCCGATGACGACGCGGGCCCGCTCGGTCACCCGCGCATGGCCGCGCTCGTGGCCGCGGATCCCGGTGACGGCTCCGTCGGCGGTCGTCAGCTCGTCGACGACGAACCGCTCGCGCAGCTCGACGCCGGCCGCGACCGCGGCGTCGACGAGCAGCGCGTCGAGCACCGTGCGACGCGGGCAGAAGGCGTGGGCGATCCCGTCGGCGGGCTGCGGCGCGCCGGCGACGACGACCGGCCCGAAGTCGAACGTGTAGCGGTCGATCGGCGGGCAGCCGGTCGCCGCCAGCCGCTCCAGCAGCCCCCACCGCGCGAGCGCCGCGACGCCGGGCGGATGGATCAGGTGGGTCGACATCGTGTCGCTCGGGAAGGCGGCCCTGTCGACGAGCAGCACGCGGTGGCCGCGGCGCGCCAGCAGCATCGCCGTCGGCGCGCCGGCGCAGCGGGCGCCGATCACGATCGCGTCGTAGCCCGGCTCGCGCATGAGCCGGCTCTCCTTCCCTCGCGTGCGTCCGACGATCCCACCGCGCGCCCGCGCGGGCAAGGCGGTTGGCGCCGCGCCCGTGCCCGGCCTCGCGGCCGGCCGACGGCCCGTGGCGCCCGCCTCAGCCGGCGCCGGCGGGGCTTGGGTTCCCGGCGGCGAAGTCGACGACCTGTTCCTCCACCCCGCCCTGCCCGTCCGGGATGCGGACCGTCGGCCGGTACGGGGCGGCGGGGTCGGCGGCGATCACGACGCCGATGCGGCCGTCGGGCAGCTCGACCTCGTGCCCGACCGGGTACGGCAGCACGACGCCGCGGAAGGTCTCCACCACCACCGGGTCGAACGCGGACCCGGCGCCGTCGCGGATCACCTCGACCGCGACGTGCGGCGGCTTGGCCGGCTTGTACGGACGGGCGCTGCGGACCGCGTCGTAGACGTCGGCGACGGCGGCGATCCGCGCCAGCTCGGAGATCTCGGCGCCGCGCAAGCCGCGCGGGTAGCCCCTCCCGTCCCAGCGCTCGTGGTGGTAGCGGACGACCGAGATCGTCAGCATCGACGTCGTCGTGTGGTCGAGCAGGTCGGCGCCGATGTCGGGGTGGCGGCGGACGAGCTCCCACTCGTCCTCGTCGAGCCTGCCGGGCTTGTCGAGCAGCTCCTGCGGCAGCGCGAGCTTGCCGATGTCGTGCAGCAGCAGCCCGAGGCCGAGCTGCGTGAGCCGCTCGCCGATCCCGTCGGTGCGGCGCTGCCCGAGGTAGTCGCGCCAGCCGTGGCGCCTCCAGTGGCGGGCGGCGATCAGCACCCCGAGCGTCGTCACCCGCACCGAGTGCTCGTGCGTGTAGGCGTCGGCCGAGCGCATCTCCGACAGCGCGATCGCCGCCTCCGGGAGCGCGACGACCTCATGGGCGATCCGCGCCGCGACGTCGCGCAGCCGGCGCACGTCGCGGTCGGCGAGCGCCTGCCCGGCGGCGAGCGCGTCGCGGGCGGCGCCGAGCGTCGCGATCACCTCCCGCTCGGCCTCGTCGCGCGCCTCGTCGCTGAGCGCCTCCAGCGGCTCGATCCCCTCGCTGAGCTCGTCGCGCACCCAGACCGCCTCGACGCCGAGCTCGACGAGCCGGCGGGCGATCGACGCGGTCACCGTCACGCCGGCTCTCAGCAGCGGCGCGGTGCCGGGCGCGCTCGTGCGCACGTCGCGGGCGATCACCGCGCCGGGCTGGAGGCGATGGGTGGAGACGAGACGCACGGGCGGCGCGATTCTCCCATCCCGGAACCGCGCTGCATAGCGCCCACGCGCCAAGCGACGTCCTCGCGCGAGCGTCCACGCGTCCCCGCCCGGACCGGGTGCTCCATAACTCCGACCCGACCATGGTGGTTTCGCGCCGATCGGGTATACGGTCTCGCCATGGCCACGCGAACGCTCGATCGCCGCCGGCTCGACAGCCCCCATCGCGACCCGCTGCTGGAGCGGTTCGGCCTCGCCGCCCGCCAGGAGCGCGAGCGGCTGGGGCTCACGCGCGAGCACGTCGCGGCGAGGTCGCACATGAGCCCCGTCTACATCGGCAACATCGAACGGGGCGAGGTCAACCCGACGCTGCTGACGCAGGCGCGCCTGGCGCGCGGGCTCGGCGTGCCGCTGGAGCGGCTCGTCGCCGCCGCGCGCGCCCTCGACGAGCCCGCCTGAGGGGCGGCGCTCCGCCGACCGTCAGGGGCGGCGCTCCGCCGACCGTCAGGGGCGGCGCTCCGCCGACGCGGCGGACCCGGCCCGCCGACCCGCCGCGCGCGACGGCCGTCCGCTCACGGCGTCGGGTCGGTCGTCTGGCGGACCTCGACCATGCCCTCGCTGATGCGCGTCTCCCACGCCGGCTGCGGGGCGGCGGCCGGCCCGCCGTCGACGGTGCCGTCGGCGAGCGCGAAGCGGCTGCCGTGGACCGGGCAGACGACGCAGCCGTCCTCGACCTGGCCCTCGTGGAGCGCGCCGCCGCGGTGGGTGCAGGTGTCGGCGAGCGCGTAGACGCTGCCGTTGGCGCGCGCGACGAGCACCGGCACGCCGTCGATCTCGACCGACGTCATGCCGCCGTCGCCCAGCTCGGCGAGCGGGATCGCGGGCCTCCACGCGCGCGAGCCGTGCTCGAACGTCGTCTCCGCGACGCCCTCGCCGTGGATGTAGGCGAGATGGCCGCCGAGGTGGCCGCCGACGACGAGCGCGGCCCCGCCGGCGAGCGCGAGCCCGCGGCCGCCGCCGCCGCGACGCCGCCGCAGGTAGGAGGCGCCGTAGAGCAGCAGCGCCGTCGCGTTCGCGGCCGCGTGGACGAGCCCGACGCGGCGCGTGGCGGTGCGCGTCCTCGCGCTGTCGCTCCACTCGACCCAGCCGGTGAGCGCGGTCGGCAGCGCCGTCAGGCAGCCGACGCCGACGAGCCGCCGCGCCGCCGGCGCCGCCTGCCGGCCGCCGGCGAGGTCGAGCACCATCGCGCTCGTCCAGGCGCCGATCGGGAGGTCGGTCAGCAGCGGGTGCAGCGCGTGGCCGAGCCAGGTGCCGCTGAGCGCGTCGTGCACCCTCCCGGGCCTGATCGCCCTGCCGAACAGCGCCAGCAGCTTCCCGGCGGGCGCGTCGAGCGCCTCCACCTCGGCGAGGCGGCTCGCGAGCCGGTGCAGCGCGGGGCGGCTCGGCTGGTCGGGCCGGTGCCCGCTCACGTGGTCGGTCGCAGTGGTCCCCACGCGTCCTCCTTTCGACGGCGGCGGTCGTTGCCGGGCGGGTACCCCGTTCGCGCGGCGCTCAAGCCGCGCTCGGCGCCCCCGCGCGGCGGCCGGTCCGGTCAGTGGTGGAAGCCGGACCCGTCGGCGCCGCTGCGCAGCGGACCGCGCTGGCGCTCGAGCACGGCCAGCTCCCGCCGCAGGTCGGCGAGCAGCAGGTCGGCGAGGTCGTGGGTGAAGCCGCGCCGGACGACGATCCGCAGCACGGCGAGGTCCTCGCGGTTCCTCGGGAACGTGTACGCCGGCACCTGCCAGCCGCGGGCGCGCAGCGCGTCGGAGACGTCGAAGACCGAGTAGGCGGTCACCTCGTCGCGCAGGCGCAGCGCGACGACGGGCAGCTGGTCGCCGCGCGTCAGCAGCGCGAACGGGCCGAGCCGCTCCAGCTCGCCCGCCAGGCGGGTCGCGACGTCGCGCGCGTACTGCTGGACGGCGGCGTAGCCGTCGAAGCCGAGCCGCAGGAAGTTGTAGTACTGGGCGATCACCTGGGCGCCGGGCCGCGAGAAGTTGAGCGCGAACGTCGGCATCTCGTCGCCGAGGTAGTTGACCCAGAAGATCAGGTCCTCCGGCAGCGCGGCCGCGTCGCGCCAGACGACCCAGCCGACGCCCGGGTAGACGAGCCCGTACTTGTGGCCGGAGGCGTTGATCGAGGCGACGCGCGGCAGGCGGAAGTCCCAGACGAGGTCGGGGTCGAGGAACGGCGCGACGAACGCGCCGGAGGCGCCGTCGACGTGGACGGGCACGTCGAGGCCGGTCCGCTCCTGCAGGTCGTCGAGCGCGGCGCAGATGTCGGCGATCGGCTCGTAGCTGCCGTCGAAGGTCGAGCCGAGGATCGCGACGACGCCGATCGTGTTCTCGTCGCAGCGGGCGACCGCCTCCTCGGCGCTGAGCGTGAAGCGGTCGCCCTCCATCGGCACGAGGCGCATCTCGACGTCCCAGTAGTTGGCGAACTTCTCCCAGCAGACCTGGACGTTGATCCCCATCACGATGTTGGGCCGGTCGGCCGGCCTGCCGGCGGCGCGCCGGCGGTGCTGCCAGCGGCGCTTGAGCGCGAGCCCGCCGAGCATCGCCGCCTCGCTGGAGCCGGTCGTCGAGCACCCGGTCGCCGCGGCGGCCTCCGGCGCGTGCCAGAGCCGGCTGAGGATCTGGACGCAGCGCGCCTCGATCTCGGCCGTCTGCGGGTACTCGTCCTTGTCGATCATGTTCTTGTCCAGCGATGCGGCGATGAGCCGCTCGGCCTGCGGCTCCATCCACGTCGTCACGAACGTGGCGAGGTTGAGGCGGGCGTTGCCGTCGACCATCAGCTCGTCGTGGATGAGCTGGTAGGCGGCGTCGGGCGGCAGGCCCTGCCGCGGGAGCCGGTCCCGCGGCACGTCGGCGCCCGCCAGCTCGGGCAGCGGCGCGACGGCGAGGCGCCCGCCGCGCGGCGCGGCCGCGGCGACGCGTGGGTGGTTGAGCGGCATGGTCCTCCCTCCCGGGCACGGGTGCTGGCCGCCTCGCCCTTCGCCCCGCGCGCCGCCGTTCCTGCCCGAGCGGTCGGACCGGCTGCAGCGACGCGCGCCGGTGCCGATTACGTGGGAGTCCATGGATAGACCCGGAACCGCGGCGCGCGGCACACGCGCCGGAGCGCCCGCCGCCCCCACGGCGGCGCGCTCGCCAGCCCAAGGAGGGGGCACGTGAAGTTCAACGTCCGCACCAAGCTGCTCGGCGGCTTCCTCGTCCTGATCGCGCTGATGCTCGTCGTCGGCTCGGTCGCGATCGGCCGGCTGAGCGTGATGAACGACGCCGTCCGCGAGATCGGCGGCGACGTCGTGCCGATGGTCGAGAACCTCGGCGTCGCCAAGGAGCAGCTCGTCTCCTACCGCAACGTCCAGACGCGCATGGCGACCGCGGTCTCCGAGATCGAGCGCGCGGCCATGAAGTCCCAGCTGGAGGAGAACGGGCCGACGCTCGAGCAGGCGATCGACAAGGCGTCGAGGCTCGCGACGGACGCCACCGACCGGGCCAACTGGCAGGCCGTGCGGACGGCCTGGGACGAGTACAAGAGGTCGACCGACTCGCTCGCCTCGCTCGTCGACGCCGGCAGGAACGAGGACGCGACGACGCTGCTGGGCACGACCTCCGCGCCCTACCTCACGGTGACCGCGGCGCTCAGGAGGGCCGGCGACCACCAGATGAGGCTCGTGAGGCAGATGGTCGAGGACGCGGAGGACCGCGCCGCCGCCGCCCGCGCGATCATCGTCGCGCTGCTGATCGTCGCCGCGCTGGCCGCGGTCTTCATCTCCTTCGTCCTCTCGCGCCAGATCACGCGCGGCGTGCGCCAGATGCTGACGGCCGCGCGCGGCATCGCGACCGGCGACGTCGCGCAGCGGGTCGAGATCCGCACCCGCGACGAGATCGGCGAGACCGGCCGCGCCTTCACGGAGATGATCGCCTACCTCGAGGAGACGGCCCACGCCGCGCGCCGCATCGCGGCCGGGGACCTGACCGTCGACGTGAGGCCGAAGTCCGAGCACGACGCGCTCGGCACCGCCTTCGCGGAGATGTGCGCGCAGCTGCGCACCGCGCTCGGCGACCGCTCCTGCCTGGAGGCGCTGACGGAGCGGATGACGTCGCTGAGCGAGCGCGACCTCGCGTCGCTGGATCGGGCGCTGGCGGCGGTCGCGGCCGGCGACCTGACCGTCGACGCGCACGCCGACACGGCGCCGATCACCGCCGAGGAGGGCGCCGAGGTCGGCCGCCTCGCCGAGCTCTTCAACGAGATGCTCGCCCAGCTGCAGACGTCGGTGGAGGGCTACAACGGCATGCGCGCGAGGGTCGCGCAGATGCTCGCGCAGATCGCGACCGAGACGCAGGCCGTCGCCGCCGCCTCCCAGCAGATGGCGACGACGTCCGAGGAGTCCGGCAGGGCGGTCAACGAGATCGCCAGCGCGGTCGGCGAGGTCGCGGCCGGCGCCGAGCGCCAGGTGCGGACGGTCGGCGAGGCGCGCCGGCTCACCGAGGAGGTCGTGGCGGCGACCCGCTCCTCGAGCGAGAACGCGATCGAGACCGCGCAGGCGGCCGAGCGGGCGCGCGCCGTCGCCGAGGACGGCGCCCGCGCGATCGAGCAGGCGTCGGAGGGCATGAGCAGGCTCGCCTCCGTCTCGGCCGACGTCAACGAGACGATCAGGGGCTTGGGCGCGAAGTCCGACGAGATCGGCGGGATCGTCGCGACGATCACCGGCATCGCCGAGCAGACGAACCTGCTCGCGCTCAACGCCGCGATCGAGGCCGCCCGCGCCGGCGAGCAGGGCCGCGGCTTCGCCGTCGTCGCCGAGGAGGTCCGCAAGCTCGCCGAGGAGTCCCAGCAGGCCGCCGCGTCGATCTCGAGGCTCGTCGAGGAGATCCAGCGCGAGACGACGTCCGCGATCGCGAGCGTCGACACCGCCAGCGAGGGCGTCGCCCAGAGCGTCGCCAGCGTCGACGCCGCGCGCGACTCGTTCCTGCAGATCGGGACCTCGGTCGAGGACATGAGCGGCCGCGTCGAGCAGATCGCCGCCGCGATCTCGGAGATCAGCGAGCGGGCGGCGCTGATGGAGCAGAACATGGGCGAGGTCGTGTCGGTCGCCGAGCAGTCGTCGGCCTCGACCGAGCAGGTGTCGGCCTCGACGCAGCAGACGAGCGCCTCGACGCAGGAGATCGCCGCCTCCGCGCGCGAGCTCGCGAGGACCGCCGAGGAGCTCGAGCGGCTCGTCAGCCAGTTCACGCTCGCGCGCTGACGGCGCGCGCATCCCGGGCGGGCGGTCGGCGCGCGGCGCCGGCCGCCCCGCGCGGTCGCGCCGCCAGCGGGCCCGCCCCGCCTGCGCGGGCGGCGGGCGCGCGTCCCGCCCGCGCACGGGCGCGCCGCGCCGCGCGCTGCGTCGCACGTCCGCGGGCGGGGCTTGAGCCGCGGCGCGAATCGGCCGATGAGACGGCCATGCAATCCATCAGCCCCACCGCGGTCATCGGCCGCGCCTTCGAGATCTACAAGCAGCAGGCGGGCGCCCTGATCGCCGCGGCGCTCGTCGTGTTCGTCATCGACGCGGTCGCGCGGCTCCTGTTCGACGACGGCGCGCTCGTGCTGATCGCGTCGGCGGTCGGCCTCGTCGTCCACACCTTCTACCAGGGGGTGGTCGTGAGGCTCGTCGCCGACGTGCGGGACGGGCGGCGCGACAGCTCGGTCGGCGAGCTGCTCTCGAGCGTCTCCCCCGTCGTCGTGCCGCTCATCATCGCCTCGCTCGTGATCGGCATCCTCGTCGCGATCGGGCTCCTGCTCGTGATCGTGCCGGGCCTGTTCCTGATGACGATCTGGGCGGTCGCCGCGCCGGTGATCGTCGTCGAGCGCGCCGGCGCCTTCGACGCGCTGGCCCGCAGCCGGGAGCTCGTCTCCGGCAACGGCTGGAACGTCTTCGGCCTGATCGTGATCCTGTTCCTCCTGCTCGTCGTCGTGATCGCCGTGCTGACGACGATCGGCGCGCTCGCCGGCTCGCTGCTGGCGGCGCTGCTCGCGCTCGTCGGCAGCATCCTGATCGCGCCGGTGACGGCGCTGTCGGCGTCGGTCCTCTACTTCAACCTCCGCCAGGTCAAGGGCGAGGCGGAGGCGGGCGCCCTCGCCGTCGTCTGACGCCGCCGGCGCGCGCACGACGCACGCCGGTCCACGCCCGCTCGGGGCCGTCCGCTACCTGCGGGCGGCCTTGAGCTGCTTCTTCCTGACCTTCGCGACGATCCGGTAGCGGCCGTCATCGCGGCGCTCGGCGAGCCCGTGCTCGGCCAGGCGGGCGAGCACGACCGGGCAGCGCTTGCAGCGGGGCCTCGACCTGCAGCACCGCTTCTTGGGCTTGAGGACCCGCCTGGGCTTGAGCGCCTTGGCCATCCGGGGGCTGAGTGTAGGGCGCCCTAATGCGGCGCCCTGTCGGCGCGGCGCGAGGCGGCCGCCGCCCTGCCGCGTGGCGGCCGCCTCG
>ERZ777003.4526-NODE-4526-length-11603-cov-5.500260_pt1 | contig 11603 bp, 12 predicted proteins | sample MGYA00374956_ERZ777003 | MGnify/ENA primary metagenome ERZ777003 (study PRJEB29302, sample SAMN06268252) | bioreactor metagenome | isolation source: Joint BioEnergy Institute, California, USA | place: USA:Joint BioEnergy Institute, California, USA | collected... | reverse complement strand
GTTTGAGGGAGCGGGAGACGGGACTCGAACCCGCGACAACCTGCTTGGAAGGCAGCGTTGCGCCAGTCGTTGCGACACTGTGCGTGCCGTCTTGTGCGTCCCTATGCACCCTCACCCTGTCCGTACTGTCTTGTAAACTGTCGTTATCACGCCGTGTGCTGCGCTGTCCGTGAACACGACGTGAACACGGCGTGAACTGGCGAAATCACCAAAAAGCCCGCCCGCGCTGGAAAAGCAGGCAGGCGGCGATCGCCGGACGGGAGGTGGCATCACATGCGCCACGATGATGATGTCGCTGCGATGCTGCAAGCATGGCTGCAGCGTCCTGACCTGTTTCTTGCTCGCGCTCTTGTGATCAAGACGTTGGTTGCTGCCTCGCCGTTGGCCAGCGCGACGCTCCAGGCAACCGTTCAAATGCCCGCCTCCACCGTGCTGACACCAGGCGCCAACGAGCCCATCGACCTAATACAGCACTTAGTTGCCCTGCTCCCGAAGCCGGACGGGGCGGCAATCACCTCCTGGCTTCAACGCTATGGCTTGCCCACGGATGCCTGCTGGCGCCTAGCGGCTGGCTCCGAAGCTGTCGGTCAGGCCATGCACACGTCCGGCGTGATCGAGACGCTGCTGGCTGGCCTGAATACCCTGTTCGAAACGCTGCCGCCCTTGAGGGAACGGCTCACGGAGCCCGCCCTCACGCGCCTTGCGCTCCAACCGGATCGGGAGATCGCACGGTTCATAGCGGACGTGGCTGCTGCGGTCAACCGCACGCTTGCCGCAAAAGACCGCCGCGTAATCCATCGAGAGATCCGCGCGGTGTTAAACCCGCACCCCCTGATCGCCACCCCTATTGCGTTCGTACCAGGCCTGACTCCAGTCGAAGTCGTGGCTGAGGTGCTCCACGACGCCATGCGCCGCGCGCGGGCATTGGCGGCCGGCTTCCCCGAGCTCTCCCCCCGTGATTGCGCCTGGTTCGTTCAATACAACTGCCTTGGCATCTCTGCCGGAGCGATCGCGCGCGCTGATGGCGTGTCGCGACAAGCGATTATGGCTGGCGTCCGCCGCGCCGCGGCTTTCCTCGATATCCCGCTGCGTGCCCCTGGCCAACCAGGTCGCCCTCGGAAACCCCGCGCGCGGGTTATACGCAATCCACGAAAATAGGTAAGTTTGGCCAACGGTCAACAATTACGTTTTCTTCGCGGAAATGACGCGCTAGGGTATATCCCAGCGAACGCGTTCGCGGGATTTCGGCCGCAGCAATGAGGGATAGGCCTATGCGCACGAACAATGCCGAAACACTGACGCTGACGATCCCTGAGGCCGCTCGGCTCCTGGGCATCGGTCGAACGAAAGCCTTCGAGATGGCTCGCGCCGGTGAGCTTCCCGGCGTGCTGCGCTTCGGCCGAGCGTACCGAATCTCCAAACCTGTCCTGCTGCGCTGGCTGGGCGCTGAGGAGCCGCGCGCCAACGGCAACGGCCGCCCACCCGCGGCTACGCCAGATGAGGTCTAGCCGTGGGCGCATCCATGGCGCGCCGCCCGCCGGCTAGACCCGGCGAGACGGCGGCGACCGCGACCTGGCACCTGGGACGATATCATGATACTACGTCTCAAGACGCGTGGGACGATCTCCGGCTGCTCCCGCAGCACATCGACATTCTTCGCTCGCGAGGCATTCACCCGGATGTAGCGCGTGAGCGCGGCTACCGCTCGGTCACGGTCATTCGAGATGCGAAGCGAGTCGGCTTCGCCGAATCGCAATGCATGCTGCCCGCGCTGCTGATTCCGCTCTACAACGTCGCCGGCGAGATCGCGGGCTATCAACTGCGGCCGGACACGCCACGCGTGCGCGACGGGAAGCCGATCAAATACGAATCGCCCGCGCGATCCGCGCCGCAACTCGACTGCCCACCACGCGCCCGCCGGTGGGTGCTGGACCCGGAGCAATCGCTGGTCGTCACCGAGGGGAGCCTGAAAGCCGATTCGGCCGCGAGTCGAGATATCGCCTGTCTGGCGATTGCCGGCGTGTGGAACTGGCGCTCGCCGGATGTTATCGCCGCACTTGACCAAATCCCTCTCAAGGGGCGGACGGTCTACCTCGCGTTCGACTCCGACTGGCGGCGCAAACCAGCCGTAGAGCAAGCGCTGCGCCGGTTTGCCGCCGTCCTGCGCCAGCGGGGCGCGTTGGTCTATGCGATAGATCTCCCCGAATCGGTGCCGGGCCAGAAGGTCGGCGTAGACGACTACCTCGCCGCCGGTCATGGCGCCCTCAATCTCTTCCGATTGCCGGCCGTCGAGCTCGACGAATCGGAAGGCGAGACGCAGGCCGGCGACAGCAGCGCCGCGTCCCTCGGTGACAGCCACTCCGGCGATGTCTACCGCGATGGACCAGGCGGCATTATTCGCGTCGTCTCGCGCTTTGATGACGACGGCCGAGAGCACAAGACCGTGACGCACCTGACGAATTTCGCAGCCCGGATCGTGGCGGACATCGACCGCGACGATGGGAGCGGCGAGATCCAACGCGTCTTTGCAATCGAGGCCGTCTTAGGCGAGCGGCGACGCCGATTCACGATGCCAGCGAGCCGCTTCACCGCGATGACGTGGCCGACTGAGCATCTCGGCGCTGGCGCGATCGTCTATCCCGGCACCTCGATCCGCGAGCATGCACGCGTCGCGATCCAGGTGCTCAGTGGGGACGTTCCCGAGCGCCGTGTCTATACGCATAGCGGCTGGCGCGAGATCGACGGCCAGCGCGCCTATCTCCATGCAGGCGGCGGAATTGGCCAGGTTGGTCAGGTCACGGACATCGAAACAGAGCTGCCCGCGGAGCTGAGACGCCTCACGCTTCCCGTGCCGCCATCGGGCGAGGAACGGATCGCGGCGATCCGCTCGAGCCTTTCCGTGCTGGGCGTCGCTCCGCTCCGAATCACAGCGCCGCTCCTAGCGACGGTCTATCGCGCACTCCTTGGTCCAGCGGATTTCGCGTTGCACCTCGCCGGCCCGACCGGCGCCGGCAAATCGGAGCTGGCGGCGCTGGCGCAGCAACATTACGGCGCCGGCTTCGACAGCCGTCATCTGCCGGGCTCGTGGCTGAGCACAGGGAATGCGCTCGAGGCGTTGGCCTTCGCGGCCAAAGACGCACTGATCGTCGTTGATGACTTCGCGCCAGGCGGATCGGCGCACGATGTCGCCCGACTCCACCGGGAGGCCGACCGTTTGCTCCGCGCCCAGGGGAACGCCGCCGGCCGCAGCCGGCTCCGCTCCGATGCGACGCTCCGTCCGGCACGCCCGCCACGCGGCCTGATCCTCAGTACGGGCGAGGACGTGCCACGGGGTCAGAGCCTCCGTGCCCGGCTCCTGGTCATAGAAGTCAGTCGCGACGATGTGCGCTGGGACCGGCTCACGGCCTGCCAGCGCGACGCTGCGACCGGGCTGTATGCCGCGAGCCTGTCCGCCTTCATCCAATGGCTCGTGGGCCTAGGGGACGATCTCCCGCAACGGCTTGCTCGGGAGGCGGCGGCGCTTCGAGTGGACGCCCAGAGACCGGAGCATCACCGCCGGACGCCCGCGATGGTGGCGAGCCTCGCCGCCGGTTGGCGAATCTTCATAGATTTCGCCCAACTTGCCGGCGCAGTTAGCGCGAGCGATGCCGAGGCGATTTGGCAGAAGACGTGGGAAGCCCTGAAGGAGGCGGCCGCAGAGCAAGCCGCGCATCAGGCGGGGAGTGAGCCTGCCGCGTACTTCCTCCGGCTCATCAGGGCGCTCATGACGACCGGCCGCGCGCATCTCGCCGCTTCTGATGGCGGCGAGCCAGCGAGCGCCGGTGCGTGGGGTTGGCGCCGTGATGATGATGACCTGCGGCCGCTCGGTGAGCGGATCGGCTGGGTGGTCGGTGAGGACGTGTACCTCGACCCGGAGGCCAGTTACGCAGCGGCGCAACGCATGGCGCGAGATACCGGCGAGTCGCTGCCGGTGGGACCGCACACGCTGCGCCGGCGACTGCATGAGCTCGGCTACCTCATTTCGGTCGAAGAGGCTCGGCAAACCCTCATCGTGCGGAAGGTGCTCGAAGGCAAGCGGCGCGCTGTTCTGCACCTCAACGCAGCCCATATATATGCGGGAGAGCCTGACCAACCTGACCACATTGAGACAAAAAGCCCAGAATCCCTTGGGAATTCGGGCGCTCATGGTCGGGTTTCCTGGTCAGGTTTTGCCCCGTTGCGCCCAAAACCTGACCAGGAAACCCGACCAGAACAGCTCGTAACGAAGCAGGAATTGGTAGGCGCTGGTCAGGTTGGTCATGTTTCATTACCAGGAGAGAGCCTGCAGCGATGGAGCGCGAAGCACGCGTTGAACGGCGAGCATAACGCTGAGCCGCAACATCGTGTCTGCGCGGAGTGCGGCGAGCCGTTGCCGGCGGACTGGTCGGCGCTCTACTGCGCACGGCACGGCGGCTCGGCGGCGTCCGGCGGCGCGCCGCTGCCCACCTGCCAGGCCCCCCTTGCGTGCTCAAAGCTCGGCCGCTGCGACGGCTGGTGTGCGGACGATGCGGACCATCCTGTCGGCAGGGGGATTCCGGCCGGCTTCGCGCCGCCGGAGGGCGTGCTGTGAGCGCAACGCAAACGCACGACCTGCTCCGCGAGCTCTCCCGCGCTGGCGTGGTCGTGACGGCGGCCGGCGACCGGCTGCACTACCGCAGCGAGACCGGCCAGCCGATCCCGGCCGCGCTGATCGCCCGCCTTCGCGACCACAAAGCCGAGCTGCTGGCCATCCTCGCCGGCAAGTGTCCTCAGCGTGGCCACTGCTGGACCTGTGGCGTGCGACTGCCGCTCGAGCCGGGGCTGCTCTACGCGCAATGCGCGGAATGCGCGGTCGCAGCGCTGGGCCGCCTGCGCGGGAGAGGAGGCGGCGCATGAGCGCGACGCGACCCGGGCCGCTGGTCGCCGCGGCCGTGACACGACCGGAAGCGGCCGGCGCGGGCTGGTGGCCTATCTGGCATCCCGATGCGCTCGCGTCGGTGCTGGAGCCGAAGCGTGCGGCGGTGGCGCTAAAGGTCATCACGGCCACTGCCGACGCTACGGCCGGCATTCAGGCGGAATCCTCTCTATTAGTATCGCGATACTGCGGTCTGAAGATGGAGAGGAGGCCATGGCGCCGGTGGTTCGTCCCACGCTGGAGCCACGCCAGCCGCGGCCGACCGCATAGGGAGGGGAGGCGCGATGATAACGCTGACGTGGCGCTGCGTTGACCGGCTGCTGCTGTGCGCCTGCGCGCGGCTACTGGATCGCTGGGAGCGGCAGCGGAAAGGAGCCGAGCAATGAAGCGGGATCACGTCGCGCGGCTGTGCCGCGTCGAGGCCGCGCTGGGCGATGCCGCGCTCCGGCCGATTGTCGCGAAGATCGCGAACGCGCGCGGCGTGGACGAACGCGAGTTGCTGCGACGGACGCGCGCGCGGCTCATGGAGACGTACGCCGCGGCGCATGCGGCCGGCCTCCCGCCGCTGGTCTACCTCGCCCGGCAGCGCGGCCTGAGCACGGCCGCCCTCATCGCGCAGACCGAGTCACGGCTGCGAGCATGCGGAGCACTTGGATGACAGTTAGGCGCTGTAGGGCGACAACGCGCGATGGCCGGCCATGTAGCGCCCAAGCGCGACCGGACAGCGAGCTGTGCGTCTGGCATGACCCGCGCTACGCCAGCCGGCGCGCGGAGTGGTCCGCGACCGGCGGGCGCCAGTCAAGCGCGAAGGCGCGGCTGCGGAAGTCGCTGCCGGACGAAGCGCTGACGCCGGACGAAGTGCAAGGGTTGCTCGCGAAGGCGTTGCGCGACGTGCTGGCCGGCGCGCTGGAGCCGGGCCGGGCGAATGCCGCGGCGAACCTGGCGCGGGCGCTCATGGCGGTCCGTGAGGCGGCCACGCTGGAGGCGCGGTTGCAAGCGCTGGAAGACATCGTGAGCGGCCGCTCGCGACGCAGCGCCTAGGATGGAGGTGAGGACATGAAGCAGGCGATGCGCCTGCGCATCCTCCGCGTTGAAGATGCGCTTGGTGTGGATCGTGATGACTGGCCCGAGGCTCTGATGCAAGATGATGAGGATCCGGCACTGTTTCACGATTGGCACGGCCGGCGCTACTGGCTCGGTGACGATGATGTGCTCCGCAACGAGCACGGTGAGCCGGTGTCCACGGACGCGCTGCGCGCTGTCATCTACACCGGCCACGGCCGGCGCATTCCAGCGGCGCTCCCGTGGCGCGAGCCATGACACGCGAGAGGAGGCAGGATGGCACGGCCCACGAAGTACACACCGCAGACCGTTGCGCGTCTCCTTGATGGTATCCGGCTCGGCCTCACCTACCGGCTCGCCGCGGCCTACGCTGGCATTGACTACGCGACGTTCTGCCGCTGGCGGATGCGTTATGCGAGTTTTGCGACCCAGCTCCAGGAGGCTGAGGCGCACGCGGCGGCCGTCGTGATGGCGCGAATCCACCATGCGGCGGCCTCCGACTGGCGGGCGGCCGCATGGATGCTTGAGCGGCGCTATCCCGAGGATTTCGGGCCACGCCAGCGGCTGGAGCAAGCCGTGACGGTGGATGTCCGGCAGGCTGCCGAGCGCGTCGCCGCGGAGCTCAGCGTTCCCGTCGATGTGGTGCTGGCTGAGGCGTCTCGGATGGCAACCGGTGAGGACGGCTGAGCGCGTGGCGTCTTTCCTTTTCGCTCCTTTTCGTCCCACGCCGCGGACGGATGGCGACCGGCCTATGGAAGCAAAGGAAAGCAGTCTCACGGATCTCCTGATCAACCAGGGGAACACAAGAGGTGGACCATAGGAGGGGTTTTTACAGAGCTTGTCAAAATCCCAACGCCGCCGGGATCAAACGGCAGAGCCGGGATACCCTGTCAGATTCCGACAGAGTTTCCCGGAGAGGGCCATTCCCTGATCCCACGTCCGAGAAGCGCATCGCCGAGCAGGCAATCGGGGACCTATCCGCCGGCAAACGTGGCCTTGATGCCACTCCAGCGCGTCACTGGGCCGTCCTCGTTATAGAAATTCGCAAATTCCATCATCTTGCTGGTCGCCTGACCTCATGCGGCCACGCGCCGGCTCTGGGGCAATCTGCCTGATGACCACGATCGGTATAATGTGCCAGCCACAACCCAGCTTCCACTGCTCTTACCGGTACTCCGCATCGTGAGAAGCCGAGCCTATGACTGATGTTGCCAGTGATACAGGCCTGATTGATCATCTCACCGCTGCAAGCCTCTGCCGCACCATCATGCTACCTGAGTTGCGTCTTCTCCTCGCTGCCGTGCCGCCTGATGCTCAGCCGGCAGCGTATCGAGAGGCGATCATCGCTCAGAATGTCCTGCTCAAGCCGACCTTGGACAGCCGCAAGGACACGTATCGCTATTTGCGCGACCGTTACGGCCTCGACCCCCGCCTGCCGCTCTTCCGGGCACTGCGGGATCTCTGGGATGCCGATCCAGCCGCCCAGTCGCTCCTGGCAATGCTGCTTGCGTCCGCCCGTGATCCCGTCCTCCGCGCAACGGCTGATACCGTGCTGCCACTGGCACCCGGTGAGCCGGTCACTGCTCCGATGCTCGCCAACGCTATCGCAAGCGCCTTTCCCGGCCGTTTCCGCGAGGCGACCCTGGCGGTGATGGGACGACTCGTCGCCGCGTCTTGGACGCAATCGGGCCATCTTGCCGGACGGGCGCCCAAGCGGCGTGTCCGGGTCACCTGCCGCCCCGTTGCCGTCGCCTTCGCCCTCCTCGTCGGCCATCTCGGTGACGCGCGCGGCGATGGGCTCTTCGCCACCCCGTGGGTGCGCTTGCTCGACGCACCTCCCCATCTGCTCCGGGAGCAGGCGATGGACGCAGCGCGTCTGGGCTGGATTGAATACCGCCACGCCGGATATGTGACTGATATCGGATTCCATGTTCTGCTCCGGGAAGGAGAACATAGGAACGGAGCGGACGCATGAGCGAGATCGACCGCCTGCTACACAATTATGAACGCCACATCCGCATTCCCTGGGAGCCAAGCCTCGCCGGGGCTGAAAAGGTCTGGTTCGCGGTGTATGATCCGGCTCAGGAGCGGCGTCTTCGTTTCCGATTGCCAGAATTCGAAATGGCGACGCGCCAGGCTAGGTACGGCTGGACGGCGTTGGATCTCACCCATTGCTTCGGCCACTGGGTCGCTGGGCAGCGCTACCGTGAAGCCTACTTCGCCCAGCCGGAACGCCTCGCCAACCTGTACGGTGATTTTCTCGACGCGCTGGCCGCGCAGGTCATCGCTACCTTGCAAGCCGCCGATGAACGGACGGTGGTGGCTCTCACGGGGGTGGCGGCCCTCTTCGGCGTTGCACGCGTCTCCGCACTCGTCGAGCGTCTCGAGCAGCACATCCGTGGCTACCTGCTCGTCTTCTTTCCCGGTCAACGCGAGGGCAACAGTTACCGTTTGCTGGACGCGCGTGACGGCTGGAACTACCGTGCGGTGGCGATTACGGCTGACGAGGAGCTTGATGCACGATGGTGACCATGACCCTGACCAACAAAGACGTCTTTGTCCGCGATCCGACCTCCTGGACGATTCCCAACCTGGGCGTGGCCAAGCTTGGACAACCGGAGCGCCCGGAAGAGTGGGAGGTGCTGCGCTACGAGCTCACCTCCTTCGTGTGTACGGGCGAGTACGAACGGGGCCTAGAGCGCATCCTGAGCACCTTTCTTGCGCACCTCGATCAACCCGAGCAGCCGGCCGTCTGGATTAGTGGTTTCTATGGCAGTGGAAAATCGCACCTGGCGCGCGTGCTGGAAGCGCTCTGGCGCGACACCGAGTTTCCCGACGGTGCCAGGGCACGGTCACTGGTTCGCGTCACGCCGGACATTGACGCGCTTGTGCGGGAGCTGGAGACCGCCGGGCGCCGCGCTGGCGGCCTCTGGTCCGCTGCCGGCATGCTCGGGGCCGGAGCCGGGGACAGCGTCCGCCTGGCACTGCTCAGCATCATCTTTCGCGCGGCTGGGCTGCCATCTCAATATGATCGCGCCCGGTTTGTCCTCTGGCTGCGACAGCATGGCTACGAGACTGCCGTTCGCGACTATCTGGCCAAGCAGGGTCACATCTTCGAGGATGAGCTGCCCCATCTCGCCGTCTCCACCGCCCTGGCCGAGGCGGTGCTCGCCGCTAATCCGAAGCTGGCTGACTCGCCCCAGGAGGCTTTGCAGCTCCTGGCTACCCAGTTCGCCGCGCCAGCCGACATTACCGACGACGATCTGATCGAGACGATTGACAAGGTCTTGGCTATCCAAGCCACCGATCGCGCCAAGCGCCCGCTCGTGCTGCTCATCCTCGACGAGCTCCAGCAATACCTCGGCGAGGATCCGCGCCGGACGTTGCAGGTGCAGCAGGTCGTCGAGGCCTGCTCTTCCCGCTTTGGCAGCCACGTGCTCTTTGTCGGCACCGGGCAGGCCGCCCTACAAGCCAACCCCCAGCTCCAGAAATTGCAGGCCCGCTTCACCGTGCGCGTCACCCTGGAGGATCGGGATATCGAGCAGGTGGTGCGCGAAGTCGTGCTGCGCAAGAAGCCCGAAGCCGTCCCTCTCCTCGCAGACACGCTCGATCGCGTCCAGGGGGAGATCAGCCGCCATCTCGCCGGATCGCGCATTGGGGCTCAGGTGGCTGATGCCAACGATCTGGTGCCGGATTATCCGCTCCTGCCGACGCGCCGCCGCTTCTGGGAAGCGGTGTTGCGCGCTGTTGATTTGTCAGGCACGAGCGCGCAGTTGCGCACCCAGCTCCGGATCGTGCTGGAGGCGACGCGCGACGTTGCCGGTCAAGCCCTTGGCCATGTCATCGGCGCCGATGTCATCTACGACCAGCTCAAGATGGACATGCTTCAATCGGGTGCGCTCCTCCGTGAGATCCACCGGATGATCGCGGAGCTCGACGATGGCACAGAAGACGGCCGCCTCCGCGCTCGCCTCTGCGCCCTCATCTTCCTTATCGCCAAGCTCCCAACCACCGGCCCGGCCGCGCCCGGATTGCGCGCTACCGCCGATACGCTTGCTGATTTGGTGGTCACGGACCTGCCCTCCGGGAGCGCAGAGCTTCGCCGGCGCATCCCCGAGCTCCTGGCCGATCTGGTCGATCAGGGCCGCCTCTTGCAAATAGATGGCGAATACCGCGTGCAGACCAAAGAGGGCACGGAGTGGGAGCAGGCGTTCCGCGAGCGGTTCCAGCGCGTGGTGAGCGACGACGCGCGCATCGCGCAGGAACGCGCCAGCGCGTTGCAGGCGGCGCTGGAGGAGATGGTCAAAGGCGTGGTTCTGACCCACGGCCAGAGCCGCGTCCCGCGCAAGCTCGCCCTTCACTTCGGCCAGAGCCAGCCACCAGCGGACACTGGCGCTGTGCCAGTCTGGGTGCGCGACGAGTGGGACGTCTCGGCCCGAGCCGTGCAGGAGGATGCGCGCTCGGCTGGTGACCAGAGCCCGATCGTTTTTGTCTTCCTGCCCAGGCGTGACGCCGACACCCTTAAAGCAACGATCGCCCGGACGATCGCGGCGCGAGAGACCCTGGAGACCCGCCCAAACCCGGCGACCGATGAAGGCCGCCAGGCGCGGGATGCCATGCGCTCGCGACTGGAGAACGAACAGCAGCGACTCACTCGCCTCATTGAAGCCATCCTGCAGGAGGGAACCGTCTACCAGGGCGGCGGCAACATGGTGGCGGGCGAGACGCTCCGCGCCTCGATGCAAGCAGCCGCCACGGCCAGCCTGGAACGGCTCTTCCCCAAATTCGCCGCTGGCGATCACCACAACTGGGGGCGAGTCGTAAAACGCGCATCGGAAGGCAATCCCGGTGCGCTCGATCAAGTCGGCTACTCCGGTGAGGTCGCCGATCACCCCGTCTGCAAGGAGGTGCTTGCCTTCGTCGGCGGATCTGCGAAAAAAGGGAGCGAGATCCGCAAGCGCTTCATGGGTCCGCCCTACGGCTGGCCGCAGGACGCGGTGGATGGCGCGCTCCTCGTGTTGACCGCGGCCGGGCTCGTGCGCGCGACCCGCGGCGGCATTCCCCAAACGGTCCGAGATCTCAACCGGCAGCCGATCCCGGCCACCGAATTCGCTGGCGAAGAGATCTCGCTGAGCAAAGGGCAATGGATCGCGGTGCGCGCGCTGCTGACGCACCTCGGCTACAGGGTCAGCACCGACGAAGAGGCTCGTACGACGATTCCTAGGATGCTGAGCGACCTGCTGACGCTGGCGGGTGAGGCGGGCGGGGAGCCCCCGCTGCCGCTCCGGCCCTCGATCGAGCACATCCGCGACGTGCAGGGCCGGGCAGGCAACGAGCAAGTCCTCGCCGTCTGGGAGCTTCGGGAGCGGCTGAAAGCCGAGTACGAGGCGTGGAGCCGGGCGCGGGAGAAAATCCAGGAGCGCCTGCCCCGCTGGCAGCGCTTCCAGCAGGCGTTCCGCCATGCCAGCTCGTTGCCCGTCGCTGCCGAAGTGAAGGCCCACGCCGACGCGATCATCGAGAACCGGGCGCTCCTCAGTGACCCCGACCCGGTCGCACCGCTGCACGAGCAGGTGACCCGTGCGCTGCGCGAGGCGCTCCAGGCCGCGCG
>ERZ777003.4525-NODE-4525-length-11608-cov-4.376352_pt1 | contig 11608 bp, 7 predicted proteins | sample MGYA00374956_ERZ777003 | MGnify/ENA primary metagenome ERZ777003 (study PRJEB29302, sample SAMN06268252) | bioreactor metagenome | isolation source: Joint BioEnergy Institute, California, USA | place: USA:Joint BioEnergy Institute, California, USA | collected... | reverse complement strand
TGCTCGCGCGCGCTGCGGTCTACGCCGCCACGTCGCGCTACGAGCCGTTCGGCCTCGCGCCGCTCGAGGCGGCCCTGGCCGGTTGCGCCCTCGTGCTCGCGGACATTCCGACCTACCGCGAGCTGTGGGACGGCTGCGGCGAGTTCTACCCGCCCGGCGATGCCGCCGCGCTTGCCGACGCGATCCGCGGGCTCATGGACAGCGACGGGCGCCGCCGCGCCCTCGCCGACGCGGCTCGCTCGCGCGCGGCCGAGCGCTTCTCTCCCGAACGTATGGCGCGGCAGTACGAGATCTTGTACCGTGAACTGGCGACCGCGCCAGCGGCGGAACCTCGGGTCGCGGCCCACCCGCGGTCCTGACCGCGCCTCCGACTCCCACCGACACAGACGCGGCCCTTTGTGCGTTCTCAGGGAGAGACTCAACCGACGGTGACAGGAAAAACAGACATCCGATGAGGGGTGAAAGGCACGGCGTCGGCGCACGCGCGCTTGCGCGCGGTGTGCGCCGCATTGCGGCGACCATGCTGCTGGCCGGCACGCTGGCCGTGCCCGCCGCCACGGCTGCGGCGCAAACGGCCGGCACCGTGCTGGGCCGCGTCATCGTCGCGGGCACGGGAGCGCCGGTCGCTGGCGCCGAGGTCACGATTCCGGCGCTGGGGCGGAGGACGCTCACGGCGGAGGACGGGCGGTTCGTTCTGGCCGCGGTGCCGACGGGAGAATGGGCGCTGCGCGTGGAGCGGTTCGGCTACCGGCCGCTGGTGCTGGAGGGTGTGGTCGTTCGTGCCGGTCGGCCCACAGACGTGCAGGTCGAGCTGCACGAGGCGGCGGTCGCGCTGCCCGGCGTCACCGTGTCAGCCGAGCGCGTCCGCCTGATCGAGCCGGAGGTCGGCATCACGCACGAGGTGGTGATCGGCCGCGAGCTGCGCGAGCTGCCGCTGGACCGCCTGCAGGATGCAATCGACCTCGCGCCCGGCGTCTCGGAGGGGCACTTCCGCGGCGGCCGTGTGGGCCAGGAGGCCTACGTCGTGGACGGCATCGAGATCAAGAACCAGCTCGAGGCGTCCACGCAGGGCTTCGGCCTCGAGTTCTCGCCCACCTCCCTCGAGGAGGTCGAGGTCGTGACCAGCGGCTTCGGTGCGGAGTACGGGTCCGTTCTGTCCGGCGTGGTGAACCTGGTCACGCGCCGCGGCAGCACCGAGCGGTGGGAGGGGCGCGCTTCACTGCTCACCGACCACTGGGCACCGGACGGCCTGTTCCGCGGCTTCACGGGCGTCTCCGCCTCGGCCGGCGGCCCTGTTCGGATGCTCGGGGCCGGAACGACCGTGTTCGCGGACCTGCTGCTCCAGGGCATGCTGGACGCGGAGCCCCGCGCGCGCGGCCTCACCTGCCTGCGGCCGGAGGACGTGGGCGACTCGCTGGCCGCGCAGATCCGGGCGCTCCGGGATGATCCCCGCACGCGCCACCTCTACTGCCCGTACACGGCGCCGCGCCTGCCCCATCAACAGGGCGACAAGCTGATCGGCTTCATCCGATTGGACCGCCCGCTCTCGGCGGGCGCCATGCTCACCGCGTCCGTGCTGCGCAACCGGCTCCAGCGCGAGCTGTACACGCAGGAGTTCAAGTACAATCCGCGCTACCAGCTCGGCCAGCGCACGACCGGCACGCTCGCGACGCTCGCGCTCGACCTGACGCGGCACCAGCAGGGCAGGGCGTACCGCGTGACCGCGCGCGCCGCGCTCATGCGGCTGGACCGCTACCTCGGCGCGCTGGACCGCGCCAGCGTGGACGACCGCTTCAACATCGCGGGCTTCGGCCCCGGGCGGTTTCGGTTCCTGGGCGAGGACGTCATGCGCCGGCACGGCGCGACGTGGACCGACCCCGTGCCGGGCTACAGCGCGCCGGGCGGGGAGGCCGGTTCGCCGTTCGGCCCGGGCGGCTACGGCCTGTTCTTCACCGAGGGCACCCCGACCATCGCGAACTGGACGCGCACCGACATGGTTGGCGCTGATCTGCTCGGTGAGGTCTTCTCTGCGGGCGGCATTGCGGTGCGCGGAGGCGTGGCAGCGAGGTTCTACGGCATCGAAACGCTGGAGCGCGTGCGCGCGCACGAGGCGGGTGTCGCGCCCGTGTACGAGGAGTTCGACCCCGCATCGCTGAGCAGCTTCGCGGAGCTGCGGCTGGTCACGCAAGACGTGCACGCGCAGCTCGGTCTGCGCGTGGACGCGTTCCGCTCGGGCCTGGAGCTGGCGCCGGACCCGGCCGGTGAGGTGCCGGAGATCCTCACGCCCGGCTGGAAGCGCGCCGTCACGCCGCGCCTCGGCGTTGCGCTGCCCGTGACGGCGCGGACCGCGGTCCGCGCCAACTTCGGCTGGGTGGCGCAGCCGCCGGATTTCCGCTACTTCGTGGACACGACGCTCGGCGACTCGCTGCGCACGGACATCCACCGGCAGGGCAATCCGGACCTCGGCTTCGAGCGCGGCACCGCGTACGAGATCGGCTTCAGCCAACTGGTTGGCGAGCACGTCGGCGTGGCCGCTACCCTGTTCCGCAAGCGGCTGCGGGAGCTCGTGTCGGGCAGCGTCGCGCAGGAGGGCGGCAAGCCCGGACGCTTCGAGCTCGGCGACTTCGGCAACGTCAACGGCCTGGAGCTCTCGGTTCGCGCGCAGTGGCGCGGGCTGCTCATGCGCGGGGGGTACGCGCTCCAGAAGGCGACGGGCGTGACGTCGACCGCGCTGAGCGACTCGGTCGCGGACTCGAGCAACGTTCGCGTCGAGTTCCCGCTCGCGTTCGACCGGCGGCATTCCCTGGACGTGGCGGTCTACGCCGGCCGCGCCGCCGGCGAGGCCGACACGCGCTGGAGCGCGGCGCTGCGCGGCCGTGTCGAGAGCGGTTACCCGCTGGACCGCCGCCTCGCGGGCGGCTCGTTCAACGAGGCCGCGTACCTGCCCTGGACCGCGAGCGTGGACGCGCGGGTGAGCCGGGAGCTGGGGACGGTGCCGGGCTGCGGCCGCTGCATCTGGCGCATCGTGGCGGACGGGCGGAACCTGCTCGGCCGGCACAACATCATCGGGCTGCGGCGCGAAACCGCGAGCCTCGCGCCGGAGCTCGCGCGGCTCCGCGAGATCGCCGCCGAGCCGATGCCGAGCGGCGAGCCCATCCCGTGGGAGTCGCCGTTCTACAGCCGCTACGCAGACCTGAACGGGGACCGGATGATCACTGCCGACGAGTATGCCACCGCGCGCTTCGCGGCGGCGCTCGACCGGTTCGACCCCTCGCTCTTCTTCGCTGAGCCGAGGCAGGTCAGGCTGGGCGTGGAGGTGGCGTTTTGAGCGCGTGCACGGGACCGCGGCATCGGGTGCGCCGCGGCACGGCGCTGCTCGCCGTGCTCGGCGCGGCGCTCGCTTGCCGCGACGCGACGCCGCCGTTCGAGGCGCGCGACCACGAGCCGTTCGAGGGGCCGCCGCCGTGGCGGCTCACGTACAACGCGGGAGACGACCGCGCGCCGACCTGGTCCGCGGACGGGAGCATGGTGCTCTACGAGGCCGCGGGCTACGCCCCGTTCCCGAGATCCGACTTCGTGCTCGTCGCGGCGCCTCGCGAGGGCGGCCACGCAAGGCTGCTCGTGCCCCGGGCGCAGGCGTTGCCGGACACGGTGCTCCCCCTGCGAACGCCTGCCCTTTCACCCGACGGCCGGCGCCTCGCGTTCATCCAGATGGGGCCCACGTCCGGCCTGTCTCTTTGCGGCGGCGTCCCGGTCTGCCCGGTCACCGGCCCCGTAACGGAGCCGACGGTGTGGCTGCGCTGGGCGCTGCTCCGCGTGCGCGACCTGGACGACTCCGGGCCGCTCGATGCCGATCCCGTCCTGCGCATCGACTTCGCCGGCCCGGTATTCCATCTGGCCGAGAACCCGCAGCGGATCGAGGCGCCGTACTACCCGTCGCAGCGCGTGTTCAACGAGTCGAGAACAGCGCTGTTCCGGCCGGCGTGGTCGCCAGACGGGCAGCGCATCGTCTACAGCGACGGGCTCCGGCTCTGGATCTGGACGGTCGGCGGCGGGGCGCCCACGCCCGTCCCCGGGACCATGGACGCGGTCTCGCCCGCCTGGAGCCCTGATGGGGAATGGATCGCGTTCACGCATCTCGTCAGGGGGGAAGGCGTGACGCAAAGCTGCCGCGAGATCTCACCCGGCACGGGAGAAACGGGATGCATTCTCGAGCGGACCGACTACCCATTGCTCGGGCGGAACATTGCGATCGTGCGGCCCGACGGGTCGGGCCTGGCCACGGTCGGGGAAGGCGAGGAGCCGGCCTGGTCGCCGGACGGGGCGCGGCTGTACTTCCGGCGCGACAATCGAATCTGGCGCAGCGCGCTGGACGGCTCCGGCGCCGAGCCGCTGCCCGGGACGGAGGGCGGCCGCGAGCCGGCCGTCTCGCCGGACGGCCGGATGCTCGCCTTCGCCCGGCGGCTCGGTTCGGACGGGGACCGGGCGACCTACGACATCTGGTTGCTGCCGCTCGACCCGTGAACGGCTACTCCCGGCGCCAGCGCTCCATCTCGCGGAGCTGCTCTTCGCTGCGCTCTTCACCCAGGTCCAGATTGGTGCCCGGTCGCTTGCGCTCGCCCTCTTCCACCAGCTCGCGGTCGGTCTCGTACGGCCGTCCGATCCGGTCCGGCTTGCCCTTGCGGCGCAACTCCTCGCGCTTGCGCTCGAGCTCCCGCTCGCTGTGCTCCCTGGCCATGGCGCCTCCCCCTGATCCGGTCCTACATCCTGCGGCCGCCCTGCACGCACGGCCCGCGCGGCCGCGCCGTCACCTGCGATCGGGGCAATCTCCGTTCCCGCGGCGGGTCGTGGCGCCGTTCGTCGCGCTGCTCGCCGGCTTGCTGGCGGGGGGCGGCTGTGGGCGCGCCAGTGCCCCGGATCCGCGAGCCGCGGCCACCGTGGCGGCCGCACCGCCCGTGATCACGGCGCTCGTGCCGGCCGAGGGGCCGGCCGGTCCGGCATCCCCGCTCGACGTCGTGATCGTGGGGACGGGTTTCGCTGACGCGGGAAACGTTGTACGCTTCGGGCCCGTGAGCATACCTGACCTCCGCTCAACGGATGGCGGCACGCGGATCCGGTTCCCGGTTCCCAAAGAGCTTCCCGCCACGGGCGAGGCTCCGCCGCTGGTGCTGCCGCCCGGCGAATACGAGGTCACCGTGACGACGGCCGCGGGCACGAGCAACGTGATGCGGTTCCGTCTGATCGGCACGTGATGCGCCTACCGCCTGCTCGCGGAAGACACGATGCTCGTGGGTTCGATCTGCCGCAGTAGAGTCGCTGTAGCTGCCCTCGCCGCAGCCGCGTTCGCCTCCACGCCGCTCGGCGCGCAGACGGTCGAGAAGCCGCGCCTCCGCTGGCAGTACTTCCACGACCAGCGCGCATTCCCGTTCGATGAGATCCCCCCCGGCGCGTTCCAGGCCGCGGTCCGCGAGTACCGCGCCCGGTGGCCCGCCATCGTGCCCCCAGGCGTGCAGCCGCGCACAGACACGGCGTGGATGCCGCTCGGGCCCGGCAACATCCCGGGGCTGTACATCCAGTCGACGGGCCGGCTGACGGCGATCGCCGTGCACCCGACAAACCCGAACGTGATCTACATCGGCGGCGCCCTGGGCGGCGTGTGGAAGACGACGAACGGCGGCGAGAACTGGGTACCGCTGACCGACAAAGAGTGCTCGCTCGCGATGGGCTGGATCGTGATCGATCCGGTGGATCCCGAGATCGTCTACGCGGCCACGGGCGAGCAGCACTTCGCCGGCGACAGCTACTACGGCTGCGGCGTGCTGAGCTCGACGGACGGCGGCTCGGTCTGGGCGCGGCTCGGCGCCGAGGTGTTCGACATCACCACAACGACGAGCGGCGGCGTGCGCATCTCGCGCATCGTTCTCGACCCGCGCACGGCGGGGTCCGCCGCGAACGCGACGCTGTACGTCGCCGCGGACAACGGCGTCTGGAAGAGCACGGACGGCGGCGCGAGCTGGACGCGCACGCTCAACGTCGGGACCGGCGGGCCTGCGCCGGCGACGGACCTGGTGATGCACCCGTCGAATCCGGACGTGCTGTACGCGGCGGTCGGCCGGGTGACGGGCGATGCGGCCAACGGCGTGTATCGCTCGACGGATGCGGGGGTCACGTGGACCAGGCTCGGCGGCTTCCCAACCGACGACGTCGGCCGCATCAACCTCGCCATCGCGCCGTCGCAGCCATCCATCCTGTACGCGAGCGTGCAGACCGCCGTCTACGCCCCGGGCGGCGGCTCGCTGCTCGGGATCTACAAGACCACGGATGGAGGCGAGACCTGGTCGCTCGCTTCCACTGCACCGAGCTGCGGCACGCAGTGCTGGTACGACATGGCGCTCGCGGTGCACCCGAACGACCCGGACACAGTCTTCTTCGGCGGCGTGTCGCTCTTCCGCTCGACCGACGGCGGCCAGACGTTCCAGAACGTGAGCGCGGGGCGGGGCGGCAGCATCCACGTCGATCAGCACGTCATCGTCTACGACCCGAACGACCCGCGTACGGTGTACGTGGGGAACGATGGCGGCATCTACCGCTCGCGCTCGGGCGGCTCCGCAGGTTCGTGGGAGAGCCTGAACACGGACATCGCCATCACGCAGTTCTACGCCGGGATCGGCCTGCATCCGACGGATCCCTCCATCGTGCTCGGCGGGACGCAGGACAACGGCACGCTGCGCTACGGGGGCTCGCCATCGTGGCAATACCTCATGGGGGGCGATGGCGGCTTCACCGCGATCGACTTCCAGAACCCGAGGTTCGCGTACGCGGAGACGCAGTGGACGCCGAACAGCGGCTTCAGCGGACCGCGCCGCTCAGACGATGGCGGGGCGTTCGAGCTAAAGACGATCGGCATCGACCTCTCCGACCGCGCGCTGTTCATCCCACCGCTGGTGATGGATCCGTCCGATCCCACGGTGCTCTACTTCGGCACGTCCCGGCTGTACCGCACGGCGAACAGGGGTGAATTGTGGGTCGCGATCGGCCCTGACCTCGCGGGCGAGGGGCGGGTGATCTCGGCGATCGCGGTCGCCCCCTCGGCACCACAGGTGATCTACGTCGGGACCAGCGGCGGCGAGATCCATCGCACGCGCAACGGCGGCGGCGAATGGACCAACGTGAGCGCGGGCCTCCCGGGGCGTTTCGTCACGGACATCGCTGTGGATCCCAGCAACCCGGACATCGCGTTCGCCACCTTCTCCGGCTTCCGGACCGAGCACGTGTTCCGCACGACGGATGGAGGGGAGACGTGGACCGCGATCTCCAACGGGCTGCCCGACATGCCCGTGAACGCGATCGTGACGGACCCGCGCTCATCATCCATCCTCTACATCGGCACCGACCTGGGTGTGTTTCGCACGGTCAACGGCGGCGCGAGCTGGGAGCCGATGAACGAGGGCATGCCCAACGTCGCCGTGTTCGACCTGGCGCTGAACCCGCGTACGAGGCGGCTCGTCGCTGCCACGCACGGCCGGGGCATGTTCGCGCGCGAGGTCACGCTCGACGGCGTCGCGGTCTCGGGAACGGTGCGCTACTACGCCGGCGCGCAGGAGCCCGTGCCCGGCGTCGTGGTCACCGGCAGCGATGGTCTGCGCGGCGGGCAGACGACCGGCGTGGAGGGCGTCTACACGCTGCTCGGCACGCTGGGCGGAGCAGGCACGGTGACGCCCGCCAAGGACGGCGACCGGCGCGATGCGCTGAGCGCGCTGGACGCGGCGTGGATCCTGGCGTGCGTCGCGGGAATCCGCACGTGCGCCGGCGAGCAGGCGCTCGCCGCGGACGTGACGGGCGACGGCGTCGTCACGCAGGAGGATGCACAGGTTCTGCTGGAGGTGCTCGTAGGCGCGCGCGCCCGTCCGCCTGCGGGCGACTGGCGGTTCGAGCCGGCCACGCGCAGGTACGAGGCGCTGACCAGCAACCAGGAGGCGCAGGACTTCGCGGCGGTGCTGGTCGGCGACGTGACGGGCAACTGGAGCGCGGCGTCCGCTGCGTTCGCGGCGGGGGCGCAGGGTCACGCGCCGGGGGCGGTGCGTGCATCGCGCGGCGAAGCGCGGGGCACGATCACGCTCCGTGCAACGCAGACGCAGACAACGGCGGACGGCGCGATCCTGCTCGAGGCGCGGCTCCCCGGCGGCACGGTGTTCGGGCTGGAAGCGGAAGTCTCGTTCGATGCGCCGGTCGAGATCCTGGATGTGCGGCCGGCTGGATCCGCCGCCGGCTTCCTGCTCGTGCACCACAGCGAGCCGGGGCGCGTGCGCATCGCGCTCGCTTCCGCGAGCGGCATCCCGGAGGGCGGCGTGTTCGCGCGGATCCACCTCCGCTCCAGCGCCGGCGAGCCGAGCGTACGCATCACCGCCGCGCGCATCAACGAGCAGACGGCCAGTGGCGGCCCGGCCGTGGTGGCGGCGACGCCGCTGCCCACGTCGTTCGAACTGCGACAGAACGCGCCGAACCCGTTCAACGCGACGTCGGGCACTCGCCTGCTCGTCGAGGTCCCCGAAGTGGGTGACGAGGTCAGCCGATTGGTGAGGGTGAACATCTACAATGTCCGCGGCACGCTCGTGCGCCGCCTGCTGGACGCGCCGCTCCAGCCGGGCCGGTACCCGGTCGCCTGGGACGGCCGCGACGACGCCGGCGCGCTCGTGCCCTCCGGCGTCTACATCGCTGTGGCGGACATGGCAGGCGAGCGCCGCAGGGTCCGCATGATCTTCGTGCGGTGAGGACGACGATGCAGCCGCCAGCCGCCACCCCAGGAGGACCGATGCGCCTCTTCAGTCTGCTGCTCCTCGCCGCCGCCCTCGCCGGCCGGACGGCGCCGCTCGCCGCCCAGCGCCTCGGCGGGCTGGAGATCCTGGCCGTCCCCGCCGGGGCGCGCGCGGCCTCCCTGGCCGGCGCGGTCACCGCTGCGAGCGGCGAGCTGGATGCGGTCGCCTACAACCCCGCGGCCGCCGCCGGCGCCGCGACGATGCTTGCCATCAGCCGGGCGGACGCGCCCGACCTGTACCAGCACTACCTGTTCGGCGGCGGCACGGCGCTGCGCGGCTTTGCCGACGTGGCGGCGTTCGCGCGCGTGCTCACCTTCGAGGCGATCCCGCTCGTCGACGAAAACGGCACGCCGCTGGGCGAGGCCGTGCCGCAGAGCATCGTGGTGGGCGTGACCGCCGCGCGGCGGCTGCGTCCCGCGTTCGACGCGGGCGCATCCATCAAGTTCGTTTCGGTTGACCTCGGCGCCGGGCCGCCGGGCGCCACCGGCTCGGCGCGGGGGACGAGCTTCGCGTTGGACGCCGGCTTCGTCGCGCGCCCGCTGGCGGACCTGCCGCTCTCGGTGGGCGCCGCCGTCCTGGACATCGGGCCTGCGCTGGAGCTCGGCGCCGAGGCCGATCCGTTGCCGACGCGGCTCCGCCTCGGCATCGGCGTCGAGCCGCTCGCGCTGCTCCGGCCCGGGACAGAGCGGTCCGTCCGCGCGCTGCTGCTCCTGGATCGCGAGCAGGGCCTCGCGGAGGGCGCGGACGGCGCGGGGCTGCGCTTCGGTGCGGAGGTCCGGTTACGCGAGGTGCTCGCCCTGCGGGGCGGGCTCGGCGCGGATGGCGGCAATGGGGGCCGGCTGCGGCAGGTGTTTGGTCTGGGCGTTGCTGTTCACCGCGTGCGGCTGGACATCGCGCACGAGGTGGTGGACAGCCCTGCGTTGTCGGCCCAGACGCATGTGTCGCTGGTCGTGTGGCCGTGAGAACATACGTTTCCTGGCCTGCGCAGACGTGCCGGCGCGGGTGTTCCCGCGATATGGACAGAGAAACGCGCGGCTCCTAGATTGGCCGCGCGTTTTCTTTGCCCGCCCTCGAGGAGGGAACGAGCTTGAAGATCATTGTTTGCGTGAAGCGCGTGCCGGAGACCGAGGCGCGCATCCGGATCGCGGATGACCGGAAGGCGATCGACCCCGCCGGCTTGAAGTACATCGTGAGCCCGTACGACGAGTACGCGCTCGAGGCGGGGCTGCGGCTGAAGGAGGCGGCGGGGCAGGGGGAAGTCGTGGCGCTGACGCTGGGCGACGCTGGCGCTGCGGAGCAACTGCGCTCCGCGCTGGCAGTGGGCGCGGATCGCGCCGTGCTGTTGAAGGGAGCGGCAGGCATGGACGTGCTCGCCACCGCCCGGGCGCTGGCCGCCGAGCTGAAGGACGCGGGCGCGGACCTGATCCTGTTCGGGATGAAGGCCGTGGACGACGACCAGCAGCAGGTCGGGCCGATGGTCGCGGAGCTGCTGGGGCTGCCGTGCATCACGGTGGCGGCGGAGCTCGAGGTGAAGGACGGGCAGGTGGTCTGCCACCGCGAGATCGAGGGCGGCTACGAAGTCGTGGAGGCGCCGCTGCCCGCGGTGGTGACGGTGACGAAGGGGAAGCACGAGCCGCGTTACCCGTCGCTGAAGGGAATCATGGCGGCGAAGAAGAAGCCGCTCGAGGAGAAGGAAGCGCAGGCCGGCGGCGAGCGGATCCGCGTGCTCGAGCTGAGCTATCCGCCGGAGCGGCCGCCGGGGCGCATCGTGGGGGAAGGCCCGGAGGCGGTGCCCGAGCTGGTGCGTCTCCTCAGGGAAGAAGCGAAGGTACTGTGATGAAGAACATCCTTGCGGTTACGGAGCAGCGCGAGGGGGCGCTCCGCCGGGTCTCGCAGGAGGTCGTCTCGGCCGCGCGGGGCCTGGCCGATGCGCTGGGCGCGGAGGTCCACGCGCTGGTGCTGGGACCCGCGGGCATCGCGGATGGCGCCGCCGACCTGGGGCGCTGGGGCGCGGACCGCGTGCGCGTCGTGGAGCACGAGGCGTTCGGGCTGTACAACCCGGATGGTTATGCGCAGGCGGTCGCGGCAGCGGCGAAGGATGGCGGCTACTTCGCCGTGCTGTTCCCGGCGAGCGCGCTGGGCAAGGACCTCGCGCCGCGGGTCGCTGCGAAGCTGGACGCGCCGCTCGCGACCGATGCGACGGCGCTGGCGATCGAGGATGGGGACCTGGTCGTGACGCGGCCGGTGTACGCGGGCAAGGCGTTTGCGCGCGTGGCGCTGGACGGCGAGCCGCGGCTGGTCTCGCTTCGGCCGAACGTGTTCCGGCCGGCGGAGAGCCCGCGGGCGGGCACGGTCGAGCGGCTGGACGTGGCGCTCGACCCGGGCGCGTGGCGCGTGCGTGTGCGCGAGGTCGTCGCCGCCGCGGCGGAGCGGCCGGACGTGTCCGAGGCCGCCGTGGTGGTGAGCGGCGGACGCGGCATGCGGGGCCCGGAGCACTGGGGGCTGCTGGAGGCGCTGTGCGAGGCGATCGGCCCGCGCTGCTCGCTGGGCGCATCGCGCGCGGTGGTGGACGCGGGCTGGCGGCCTCATTCCGAGCAGGTCGGGCAGACGGGCAAGACCGTCTCGCCGCAGCTCTACATCGCGGTGGGCATCAGCGGCGCGATCCAGCACCTCGCGGGCATGCGCACGGCCGGCACGATCGTCGCGATCAACAAGGATCCGGAGGCGCCGATTTTCAAGGTCGCCGACTACGGGATCGTGGGCGACGCGTTCGAGATCGTGCCGCGTCTCAC
>ERZ777003.4524-NODE-4524-length-11609-cov-5.001731_pt1 | contig 11609 bp, 5 predicted proteins | sample MGYA00374956_ERZ777003 | MGnify/ENA primary metagenome ERZ777003 (study PRJEB29302, sample SAMN06268252) | bioreactor metagenome | isolation source: Joint BioEnergy Institute, California, USA | place: USA:Joint BioEnergy Institute, California, USA | collected... | reverse complement strand
CCCGGAGGAGGCGCTGGCGCTCGCCCGCCGCCTCGATGCGCTGAATGAGGAGCGCCGCGGGCTGGAGGCGGCGACCCTCGACGAGGCGGCGGCGCGCGTCGAGCGGGGGGAGGGGGTCGAGGGCGGGGTGATCCTGCTCGCCGACCCCGGCTGGCACCCGGGCGTGGTCGGCATCGTCGCCGCCCGGCTCAAGGAGCGCTACCACCGCCCGACCTTCGTCGGCGGCAGCGACGGCGCGCTGGTCAAGGCGTCGGGGCGCTCGGTCGCCGGCATCGACCTCGGCGCGGCGGTGATCGCGGCGCGTCAGGCGGGGCTGCTGGTGAACGGCGGCGGCCACGCCATGGCAGCCGGCCTCACGGCGGAGGCCGCGCGCATTCCCGACGTCCGCCGCTTCCTCGCCGAGCGGATCGGGGAGCAGTGCGGGGATCAGCCGCTCGCCGCCAGCCTCCCCATCGACGATTCGCTCTCCCTCGGCGGCGCCGGGCTTGCGGCGGTGGACGCGGTGGACCGGCTGGAGCCCTTCGGCAGCGCCAACCCGCGCCCGCGCTTCGCCTGGTTCAACGTCCTCCTCGCCCACGCCGAGCCGACCGCGGACGGCGCCCACCTCCGCTGCCGGCTGGTGGATCCGTCCGGCGGCCAGGTGCGCGCCATGGCCTTCCGCGCGATGGGCTCCCCCCTCGGCGACCGCCTCCTCGCCGCCCGCGACCGCATGATCCACGTCGCCGGCACGCTGCGCCGCGACCGCTGGCGCGGTGTCGAATCCGCCCTCCTCACCATCGACGACGCGGCGTCGGTGTGAGGCAGAGGCCGATGGCGGTCGCGGGGGCAATCGAGCGCGCAGCACGCGCGCTGGCCGTCAGCGGTTGAACAGACTGCTCCCGTTGCTTTCGCTTTCGGGCGCTTCTTCCTCCGCGCTGCCCTCGCTTCGGACGCCGGAAGCGCTGTCGCGGTCGGCCACGGTGTGGCCGGGCGCATCGTCGACCAGCGGGCATCCCGCCTCGGCATGGGCGCGGAGGAGGGCCCGGCTTCCCGGACCGACGTCGCCGTCGATCGCGCTGTCGTCGCGGCCCTGCCCGGCGAGGAACGCCGGCAGGGTCTGCCGGGCGACCCCGCTCGTCTCCAGCGAACGGTCCCGGTCGGCGAGCGCCTGCTCCGCATTGCCCGTGCGGCCGTGGGCGAGGCCCCGGTTGTAGCAGGCGTCGCTGTCATCCGGGTCAGCGCGAAGCACCTGGTCGTAACCGGGATCGCGCGTACGTGCTGGCCAAGGTCGTCGCAGGCGGCGGCGCGTGTAGAAGGCCTAGGCATATTCCGGGTCGAGCCGTTCTCCCAGGGCTACGGACAGGGAGATGACTTCGCTCCTGCGTGCTGCTAGCCCGGAACCAGCCGCACGCGCCGGTTGTGGACGGAGGGGGCTGTCGTGCCCGCCTTCCTCTCCCGCTCGATCCGGGCCGGCAGCACGGATTCGGGTTGTGAAACGCCGTTCAATATTGCCATTCTTTAACGTGTGGATGGCATCCTCATCGTCAGCGACAGGTTGTTCGCGGCGAAGGCGCGGGATGACAACGAGGATCCGGAAAGTGGCAGGACACGCCGACGATCGCGCAGGCGCGCGTCGGCCGCTCGATCCCCGCTTGCCGGAAACCGGAGGTGGATTGCATGGTGGTCGACAGCGACGCGTTCGAGCCTGACGTGCTGGAGGAGGCATCGGCATCGGAGTCGGCTGCCGACGATGCCGGGGCGTCACCTTCGGTCTCGATCCGTGCCGAGATAGCGCGGCGCATAACATTCGCCACGCACCAGTGCGACGTGGCCGTCATCGCCGATCTAGCGATCGCCAACGACACCGATGACGACCTGCATGACCTGACGCTCCGCCTGACGGCGGAACCGAAAGTCATCGGCGACCGCGTCTGGAATATCGACCGCATCGACGCCCGCAGCGAGTTCCGTCCGCGCGACCGGCGCGTCTCGCTGCAGGGCGGCATGCTCGACAGGCTCACCGAACAGATGCGCGCGGAGGTCAGGCTGGAACTGACCTGCGGCGAGACCGTCATCGCTGAGACGCATCACCCGATCGTCGCGCTCGCCCGTAACGAATGGGGCGGCGCCAACCACATGCCGGAGCTGCTGGCGGCCTTCGTCACGCCCAACGATCCCGCCGTCCAGCGCATCCTCAAGCAAGCATCGGAGATCCTGCGGTCGGCAGGAAAGAACGGGTCGATCGACGGCTACCAGTCGCGGTCGCGCAAACGCAGTTGGGAGCTTCTGGCCGGAATATGGGCCGCGGTTTCCAGTCGGAGTATCAGCTATGCCGAGCCTCCTGCGAGCTTCGGGCGGAACGGGCAGAAGATCCGGCTTCCCTCGATGATCGAAGAGCAGGGTCTCGCGACCTGCCTCGACACCGCCCTGCTGTTCGCTGCCGCGATCGAGCAGGCGGGCCTGTTTCCCCTCGTCGTCTTCACCGAAGGCCATGCACTGACCGGCGCATGGCTGCAGCCGCAGTCGCTGCCCTCGCTGACCGTCGACGACCCGATGGAGATCCGCAAGGCCATTGCCCTCGACGAGATGGTCCTGTTCGAGACCACCATGGCCACCGCGGGGCACGCGTTGCCGTTCTCGCGTGCCATTGCCGAGGGGCGCCGGCAGGTGGCCGAGGCCAACGAGCACGCGTTCATCTACGCCATCGACATCCGTCAGGCGCGGGGCCGGGACATCCAGCCGCTGTCGAGCCTGGCGACGGCCGGGGAGGGGACCGGACACCCCGACCCGTCCCCCAGCGCGCCGCCGCTCGACGAGCCTCCCGATCTGCCGCCCTTCGACGTGGGTAACACGGAGGAGCCGGCGCCGCAGTCGCCGAAGGAACGGCTCGACCGCTGGCAGCGCAGCCTGCTGGACCTCTCCAAGCGCAACCGGCTGCTCAACCTGCGGCCGTCTGCGACCGCCATTCCGATCTTCTGCCCCGATCCGGCCCTGCTCGAGGACAGGATCGCCGCAAACCAGAAGATCCGGATCATTCCTCCGCCGGAGCGCCGGGGCATCGACGGGCAGCCGGACACGCAGCTCTACCACCTCCGGACCGGCGAAGACTTCGCGGAGAAGTTCGCCAGGGAGGCGCTGGAGCGGAACGAGGTCGTGGCCAACCTCGAGCCGAAGGTTCTCGAGAAGGGTCTCATCGAGCTCTACCGCAAGGCCAAGGCGGATTTCGAGGAGGGCGGGTCGAATACCCTGTTCCTTGCCCTGGGCATGCTGCGCTGGTCCGAGCGTGGCGATTCACACCGCAGCTACCGCGCGCCCCTGATCCTGCTGCCGGTGCGGCTGGAGCGGCGGAGCGCCGCCTCGAAGCCCTATCTCACCAGTCACGAGGACGAGTCGGTCTTCAACCTCACCCTGCTGCAGATGCTCCAGCAGGATTTCGACATCTCCATCCCGGAGCTGGAAGGAACGCTGCCGACGGACGAGCACGGCGTGAACGTCCGACTCGTCTGGGACATCGTGCGGAACAGGATCCGCGACGTGGCGGGGTTCGAGGTGGTGGAGGAGGTGATCCTCAGCACCTTCTCCTTCGCCAAATACCTGATGTGGAAGGACCTCGTCGACCGGACCGAGATGCTGAAGGCCAGCCCCCTGGTCCGGCATCTGATCGACAGCCCCCGCGAGCCCTACACCGGCGGTGCGCGCTTCCTCGATCCGCAGGACATCGACCGCTGTCTCGCGCCCACCGAAATCCTTGCGCCGCTGAATGCGGACAGCTCGCAGCTGGTAGCGATTCACGCCTCGGGCCTCGACGGCGATTTCGTGCTGGAGGGGCCGCCTGGAACCGGCAAGTCCGAAACCATCGGCAACATCATCGCCCACAACCTCGGCCTCGGCCGCAAGGTGCTGTTCGTATCCGAGAAGATGGCGGCACTGGAGGTCGTGTACCGGCGCCTGAGCGAATGCGGCCTGGGCGATCTGTGCCTGGAGCTGCATTCGGCCAAGGCAAGCAAGCGCGCGGTCCTTGACCAGCTTGGAGCGGCCTGGCAGCAGCGCCGGCAGATGAGCGCGGCGGAGTGGCGCGCAAAGGCGGAGGAGCTGGGCGAGATCCGGAGCAGGCTGAACGGTCTGGTGGCCGCCCTGCATCGCCCGGGTCCCGGGGGCCTCAGCCCGCGTGACGCGATCGGCCGGTCGATACGGTTCGGGGACGTGCACCGTCTCCGGCTGGACTGGCCGCGCGACCCCGAGGGCCGGGGACGGGCGCCGACCCCGGAGGCGCTGGCGGAGCTGGAGGCGATCGCTCGCCGGCTGGGGCAGCAGTTCAGCCAGCTCCAGGACGACGACATCGCCACCTTCGCCAGCGTCACGCACACCGAGTGGTCGTACGCCTGGTCGGCGGACATGGTGACCGCAGCGCGCGAGCTGATTGCGGCTGCGGAGACGTTGTCCCGGCACCAGGCCGCATTCGCTGTCCATCTCGGGCTGGGGCAGCGGCCGGCCGGCTCGCTCGCGGAAGCCGCCGCGCTCGCGGAGATCGCGGCCTTGGTTCCCGAGTGTGCGGCCGTCGACCTGGGCTTCGCCCTGCGTCCGGAAGGCAGGGAGACGATCCGCGACCTGGGCGAGCTGGTGCAGCGGCTCTCCGCGTACCGCCAGGCGAAGGAGAAGCTCTCGACCCCATGCTCGGATCAACGGCTGGCGGCGGCGCCGGTCCAGGCATGGCAGGCGGCGCGCGCCCGCGCGGAGGCGCGCTTCTGGCCGCTCAACGCCCTGGGCCGCAGCCGGTTGCGGAAGGAGATGAGGGCAGGGCTCGACGTCATTGCCGAAGCGCCGGAACGGGACCTGGAGGCCCTGGCGACGCTGCAGGCGCAGCAGAAGCAGATTCTCGAAGATGCGGGCAGGCTGCCGGCTGGGACCCCGTGGCGCGGTCTGGAGACCGACACCGCCGTTGCCCTGCGGGCGGCCCTGAACGGCGCGCGGCTCCGGGAAGCCTCGGCGCGTCTCGCGTCCGTTCCGGGGCGAAATCTCCCCGAGGCCCGCGAGATGCTGGTCTCCGCACTGTGCGACCGGCGCGAGCAGCTGGAGCCGGGAATGCCCGTCGCGGAGGCCGCCCGGGCGCTCGTCGCCGCCCAGGCCGCCTTCAAGGCCGCGTGGGACCGTTACGCGGTCCTGAGCGGGCACGAGGCCGAGCGCGAGGATGCCCGGACGCTGGAGACGCTGGTCGAAACCCTTCGTGCCATCGTGGCGCGCGAGCGGCGGCTCAACGTCTGGTGCGCATGGGTGGCCGTCCGCCGCGAGGCGCGCGAGGCGGGGCTCGAAACGCTTGTCGCGGCGCTCGAGGCCGGGACCGTCCGCCATGACCAGACGGTAGAGGCATTCCGGACGGCCTATGCCTGCTGGATCGCGCCGATCCTGATCGACGCCCGCCCGGAGCTCACCCGTTTCTCGTCGGTGGCGCACGACGAGTTGATCCGGACGTTCCGGGAACTGGACCGGGAGGTTGCGGAGACGACGGTGGCCCATATCCGCGCCTTGCGCTCCTCCGAGGTGCCGGACCGCGATGCGCCCAATGCGGGCAGCGGCTACGGCGTCCTTGCCCGCGAGCTGCAGAAGCGCATGCGCCACAAGCCGGTGCGCCAGCTCGTGGCGGAGATGGGGCCCGCGCTCATGACCCTCACGCCGTGCCTGATGATGAGCCCCCTGTCGGTGGCCCAGTATCTTCCGGCGGATACCCAGCCGTTCGACTTGGTCGTGTTCGATGAAGCGAGCCAGATCACGGTGCCGGACGCGATCGGCGCAATCGCCCGCGGCCGGCGATGCATCGTGGTCGGCGACCCGAAGCAGATGCCGCCGACGCGGTTCTTCGAGCGGGGCGCGGACGACAGCGACGACGAGGAGGTGCAGGACCTTGAAAGCATCCTCGACGAGGCGCTGGCCGCGCGGGTGCCGCACCATCGGCTGACGGGACACTACCGCAGCCGTCACGAGAGCCTGATCTGCTTCTCCAACCACGCGTACTACAACGGCGCGCTCGTGACCTATCCGTCCGTGGAGACGGCCGACACCGCGGTCACTTTGCGCCGGGTGAACGGTGTCTATGCCAAGGGGAAGGCGCGGACGAACGAGATCGAGGCGAAGGCGGTGGTCGAGGAGGTCGTGCGCCGCCTGCGGGATCCCAAGACCCGGCAGCTTTCGATCGGCGTGGTCACGCTGAACGCGGAGCAGCAGCGGCTGATCGAGGATCTGCTCGACCAGGAGCGCCGGGCCGATCCCGAACTTGAGCCCTTCTTCGCCTCGACCGTCGAAGACGGCGGAGCGCGGGTGGCGGAGCCGGTGTTCGTCAAGAACCTGGAGACGGTCCAGGGCGATCAGCGCGACGTGATCCTGCTGTCGGTGGGCTATGGTCCGACCGAACCGGGCGCCCGCACCATGTCGATGAACTTCGGACCGCTGAACCGCCAGGGCGGCGAGCGCCGGCTCAACGTCGCGATCACCCGGGCGACGACCGAAGTCATCGTGTTCGCCAGCTTCGACGCCGGCATGATCGACCTGACCCGGACGTCGTCGCAGGCGGTGAGGGATCTGAAATATTACCTCGACTTCGCCGAACGCGGGCCGGTGGCGCTTGGCGAGGCGATCCGGGCGGTCGGCACCAGCCGTTACGACAGCGATTTCGAGCTGGCTCTGGCGGAAGAGCTCAGAAACCGCGGCTGGGAGGTGCGCACGCAGATCGGCGTGTCGAAGTTCCGGATCGACCTCGGGATCGTCCACCCCGACGCACCGGGCCGGTTCCTGGCCGGCATCGAATGCGACGGTGCCACCTACCACAGCTCGCCGACGGCGCGCGATCGGGACCGGGTGCGTCACATCATTCTGGAGCAGCTCGGGTGGCGGCTGTTTCGCGTGTGGTCCACGGACTTCTTCCTCGACCGCGAGGCTGCGGTCGACCGGCTCGACGCCGCGCTGAGGACTGCGCTGGAGGCAGACAGGGAGGCCGCTGCGGCCGCCGAAGCGGATGCCGGCGCGCCGGCCGCGGCCGACGAAGCCTCCGGCGACGCCCGGACCGACGAGTTGGACGCTACCCGTCCGGAATCCGAACCGGACGGCGATACGGAAGTGGTGACGGACGACCGCTTCACCTGGGCGAACGGGTCGCCCGCAGGAGGGGGGGAGGCGGTCGCCGCTCCGGTGCCGGAAAGGAGGGTGGCCAGGGCTCCCACCGTCCCCGACGCTCCCGTGCCGCGTCTGGATCGGTTCTACGAGCCGGGTTACCGTCCCCAGCTGGCCGCGATGGCGGCGGCCGTGATCGACCGCGAAGGACCGGTGACGTTCAAGCGACTCAGCGACAGGCTGGCCCGGGCCCACGGCTTCCAGCGCACCGGCCGACAGATCTCCAGCGTGGTATGGGAGGTATCGAACCGGCTGCGTCGCCACGAGAGAACGCCGGATGGGCATACGGTGTTCTGGCCCGCGGGCATGGAGCCGGTTCCGCTTGTCCCGTTCCGCGGGCTCGGTGCCGGCAGCGAGGCGCGGGACTGGCGCGAGGTGCCCTATCCCGAGAAGCTGTGGCTGGTGCGTTCGGTGCTCGACAGGGGCGCTGCGGACCCCGCGCGGGCCGTTGCCGACGCGATCGGGTTCGGCCGGGTGACGTCATCTTTCCGCGACGAGATCGCCCAGCTGGCCGAAGCGGCGAAATCCGTACCCGATCCGGCCGCCGCGCCTTGACGCCGCCTCCGCACGCGCCTATCAACAGCCGGCGCCGACCCCTTCGTCTAGAGGCCTAGGACACCGCCCTTTCACGGCGGCAACACGGGTTCGAATCCCGTAGGGGTCGCCAACCCCTCTGCTAACCCATTGAAATAATGAAATAACACGGATACTGCCTCAGTTTACACTCGGGGGTGGTGGCGTTTTCCTTGATGCTGCTTCTGAGAGCCTGCCGGCTACCTGCCGGCAGGCGGGCCTCCCCCGAGGTTGGAATACGATAGCATGCGTCGCTTCCGGGCGCGCGTCTCCGAAGGGAGGGCGCGGCGCCCGGCGTGGGCCCCGCCTCCGTTACGGGCGGGCGACGGGGACGGGGCGGGTCATCAGGTCGACGAAGCGGTCCCAGAAACGGGGCGCGTCGATCCCGTAGATCACGTCCGCCGGCTGCAGGGCCGGGATGGGGGGTGTGTCCGGGGCGTCGCGGCTGGGCGCGTAGCCCAGTGCGCGGCCGTAGTTGGGGCCGAAGATGGTGTCGACGTCGACGTAGAACCGGCGCATGTCGGTGACGATGTCCGGGTCGGCCAGGTAGCCCACCGCGATCGTGTCCCAGATGTCGCGGCGCGGGTTGGGGCCGGCGAAGCGCTCGCCGTACATCGTCTTCCACAGCTCGGTGATCGGCGTCGGCGCCTCGACCTCCGTGATCGCCCGGTACTGCTCCAGCTCCATCGCCACCTTGTTGGTGACGTCGAGCGGCACGATCACGTGCGGGATCGGCTCGCGCAGAACGATGCGCGCCGCCTCCGGATCGAACCACCAGTTGAATTCTGCGGCGGGGGTGACGTTGCCCATGGCGTCGAAGGCGCCGCCCATCCAGATGATCTCCTTGATCTGGCCGGATATTTCGGGCGCCATCCGGATGGCGAGTGCGAGGTTGGTGGCGGGGCCGATCGCAAGAACCGTTATTTCTCCGGGGTTTGCCTTCACCTGCTCGATGATGAAGTCGACCGCGTGCTGGTCGGCGACCTGCACCCGCTCGGCGAAGCCGTCGGGGGGTGCGACCAGGTCCGCCTCCGACGCCGGCCGCGGCTTCCGCCATGCGCCGCTGTAGCCCTCGCCGAACAGCGCCTGCTCCTGCGGCAGCGTGCGGGGGTCGTGGACGAGGGGGTAGACGGCGCCGGCGAGCACCGGCACGTCCTCGATGCCGAGCCGCTCGACCGCGCGCAGCGCGTCCGCGACGCCCTGCTCCAGCCACTGGTTGCCCGAGACCACGGTGATCCCGAGGAGGTCGATCTCGCCCGCCGCGTCGAGCTGGGCCAGCATGATCAGGCCCATGCCGTCGTCGTTGAGCGTGCCGAAATCGGTGTCGTAGATGACCTTCGGCACCGCCTCCTGCGCCATGCCCGGCAGCGGACCGAGCAGGAGGGATGCACACAGCGCAAGAATTCTGGGGGACTTCATTGCACGTTTCCTCCGGTTCGGAAGCCGTCTCTGCGGCTCCGGAGGTCAACTATAGCGGGCCGGGAAGGGGACGGAACCCGCGAGGGGCATGCCCAAAGGCAGGGCGGCCGATCAGGCGGCGAAAGGGAAGCGTCGCAGCAGGCGGAAGGGCTCCCCCGGGCCCGGCTGGCGGAACAGGGCGACGCCGTCGACGGCCAGCGGATCGCGCAGGTGCGGGGCAGCGAGGGCGGCAAGGGCCGCGTCGATGCGGGCGCCCTCGGCCGCGTCCAGCCGCGACGTCAGCGTCATGTGGAAGCGAAATTCGTCGAAGACGTAAGGATAGCCCCAGCGGCGGAGCAGCGCTTCCTGCCGCGGAGTGAGCCCGGCGGCCAGCCGGCGCGCCAGCTCCGCCTCGTCCGGCGGCCGGCGGAAGGGGTCGAGGGCGGCCACCATCTCGTCGCACAGCGCCTGCATCTCCGGGCAGCGCGCCTGCAGCACCAGCGCCCGCCACCCGTCGATGACGGCCAGGGTCAGCGCCGGCGCGGCGAAGGGCTGCCGCTCGCCGGCGAGCGCGGCCACCGCCTCGAGGAGTCCGGCCTCGCTGCAGCCGCCGGCAAGGCGGAACGGGGGCTTGAGGGTGGCATGGAAACCGTAGAGCGCGGGCGGGCGGGTGATTTCGGCCAGGCGCTCCGGCGTGACCCCCGGAACCTCCGGCTGCGGGACAGGGCGGCCGGTGGCGGCGTCGCGGCCGAGCCAGGCGCTGCCGAAGCGGTGAAGCGGGGTGTCGGGAACCGGCGCGAAATAGAGCGCATAGCGCGCCGCGCCCTGGTCAGCGGTCATGCCACCCTGCGGCCTTCCCGCCATACGGCGCGCACCACCGGCATGGATTCGACCAGCCGGACCTGGATCAGGTCCGCCCGCAGCCCTTGCTCGATCCGGCCCCGGTCCTCCAGCCGGCCGGCGCGCGCCGGATTGGCGCTGACGGTGGCGACCGCCTTCGGCAGCGGGAAGCCATAGGGGGCCTCGGCGAGGCGGAAGGCGGCCTGGATCATGCTGATCGGCACGTAATCCGACGACAGGATGTCCAGCAGGTCGTGCTGCGCGAGGGTGCCGGCGGCAACGTTGCCGGAGTGCGACCCGCCGCGGACCAGGTTGGGCGCGCCCATGATGATCTGCATCCCGTGCGCCCGCGAGGCCTGCGCCGCCTCCAGCGTCGTCGGGAATTCGGCCACCTGCATGCCCAGCGCGGCGGATTCGGCGACATGCTCGACGGTCTGGTCGTCGTGGCTCGCCATCGGCAGCCCGCGCTCGCGCCCGATTGCGGCCAGCGCGCGGCGGTTGCGCGGCCCGTAGGTGCGCGACGCCTCCATCTGTTCGGCAATGATCTCTTCCACCTCGTCGGGGTCGAGCTTCAGCAGGCTGATGTGCGCCCTGCGGTAGGAGTCGAGATCCGGGAACTGGCGCTGGCCCGGCGAGTGGTCCATCAGCGACATGAAGTCGAGGAGCGGGTTGTCGAGGAAGGCCGAGAACCGCTCGACGATGTCCTCCACCACCACCTCGCAGCGCAGGTGCAGCCGATGGTCGGCACGCAGCACGCCGGCGGCCTGGGCGCGGGTGACGCCGTCGATCATCGGCGCCAGGGTGAGGTGACGGTCGTTCTCCCTGCGCCCGCCGATCAGTGCCAGCGAGTCGAACACGGTGGTGATGCCGGCGCAGGCGATCTGGGCATCATGAGCGATGGCGGCGGCGAAGCCGTCCCAGTCCACGCCCGGGCGCGGTGTGAAGTGGCGCTCCAGGTGGTCGGTGTGGAGATCCACCAGTCCGGGCAGCAGGTAGTCGCCTTCGCAGTCGATCGCGCCGGCAAGCGCGCACGCGCCCGCGGCGACGCCCCTGATGACGCCGTTCGCGGCCTGCACGCTGCCGGAGACGATCTCGTCGGCGCGCACGATGCGCGCGTTGGTCCAGACGACTTCCATGCCTGCTCGTTGCCGGATGCCCGCCAGGGCGGTCGCGGTGCCGGCCCCGCTGCGCGGCAGCCCGGACAAACGGTTCTCTCTACCACCGGTTCCGTGACAGCTTTATGTGGTTGCGGCGCGGCGCGCAACCGGAGGCGCGCGCCGGTGACGGATCGATCATGCGCGACATCTGCGCGGGGGAGGGAAGGCGGACGGTGACACTGCGGCGCGAGGCCGGCCGGGCGATCTGGCGGCAGATTGCGGACGCGATCGCGGCCGATATCGGGGGGCGGGCGCTGAAGCCGGGCGAGCGGCTGCCGACCGAGGCTGCGCTTGCCGCCCGCTTCGGGGTCAACCGGCACACCGTACGCCAGGCCCTCGGCCACCTGCAGGACCGGGGCGTGATCCAGGTGGAGCAGGGCCGCGGCACCTTCGTCGCCCGCGACCCGCTGGTCTATCCGGTCGGCAGGAGGACCCGGTTCACCGAGATCGTGCGGCTGCAGCATCGCCTGCCGGGCGGCCGGCTGCTGCGGGTGCGGCAGG
>ERZ777003.4522-NODE-4522-length-11617-cov-4.985383_pt1 | contig 11617 bp, 10 predicted proteins | sample MGYA00374956_ERZ777003 | MGnify/ENA primary metagenome ERZ777003 (study PRJEB29302, sample SAMN06268252) | bioreactor metagenome | isolation source: Joint BioEnergy Institute, California, USA | place: USA:Joint BioEnergy Institute, California, USA | collected... | reverse complement strand
TGGAGTACGTCCGCCCCGCGCGGCGGCCCGGACTACTCCACCGGAAGTAGCCGCCGCGGCGCACCGCCTCCGCGCGGGCGACGCGCCGCAGTCCCCGGGTGCGTACCGTCGGAGGGGTGAGGCGGCAACTGGTACGGATCACGCAGACGGACCTGGCGGTCACCGCGGTGGTGGCCGGGATCTCCTTCGCGTCCACCGTCTTTCCCGTGGCGGACGCCCCGGAGGGCCTGGCCGCGCTCGGGAGGCTGCTGCCGTGGGGACTGCTGCTCATGGTGCTGGCGGTGGCGCCGCTGCTGTGGCTGAGCACGTTCCCGGTCCCCGTGGCCGTGGTGTCGGTGCTGGCCACCACGGCCTACTATCCGCTCGGCTACCCCGACAACCTCGTCATCGTCGCGGGTGCGGCGGCGCTGTTCAACGTGGTCTCGCTGGGGTACCGCCGCACCGGCTGGCTGCTCGGGCTCGCCCAGTACCTCATCATCCACGTCGTCGAGACGGTGCACTTCGGCGCGCCCCGGCTGGGGTACGCGCTGGGCATGCTCGCCTGGGTGCTCGTGGTGCTCGTCGGCGGCGAGGGGATCCGCAAGCACCGCGAGTACCGGGACATGGCGCGCAGGCACTCGGAGGAGGCCGAGCGCACCCGGGAGGAGGAGGCGCGCCGCCGCGCCTCGGAGGAGCGCCTGAAGCTGGCCCGCGAGGTGCACGACGTGATCGCGCACCACATCTCCCTGATCAACGTGCAGGCGGGCAGCGCCCTCTACCTGATCGACTCCCAGCCGGAGCGCGCGGCCGAGGCGCTGGCCGCGATCAAGCAGGCCAGCCAGGAGACCCTGCGGCAACTGCGTGCGATCCTGGGGGTGCTGCGCGCGGTGGACGAGGAGGCGCCACGCTCCCCCGCCCCAGGGCTGGACCGGCTGGAGGAGCTGGCGGCCGGGGTGCGGGCCTCCGGGATCGGGGTGCGCCTGGAGGTCGTCGGCACGCCGCGGCAACTGGGCGCGGGGGTGGACGCGGCGGCCTACCGGATCGTGCAGGAGGCGCTGACCAACGTGGTGCGGCACTCCGGAGCCGGTACGGTCACCGTGTCCGTCGGGTACGCCCCCGACGGGGTGTCCGTCCGGGTGTCCGACGACGGGCGGGGCTGCGCCGACGGGTTCGCCCCCGGCAACGGCATCGCCGGGATGCGGGACCGCGCCGAGGCGCTGGGCGGCGAGCTGACCGCCGCTCCCGCCCCGGGCGGCGGGTTCGCGGTGCGGGCCTGGCTGCCGGACTGACCGGCGGCCCCGTCGGTGTCCGAACTGTGGGGGAGACGATGATCCGGGTACTTCTCGCCGACGACCAGGCGCTGGTCCGGGCCGGTTTCGGCGCCCTGCTCAACAGCGCCCCCGACATCGAGGTGGTGGCCGAGGCCGCGGACGGGGCCGAGGCGGTCCGCCTGGCCGCCGCGCAGCACCCCGACGTCGCGCTGCTCGACATCCGCATGCCGGTGATGGACGGGCTGACGGCGGCGGAGCGCATCCTCTCCCACCCCGGCCTGGAGTCGACCCGGGTGGTCATCCTGACCACCTTCGACCTCGACGAGTACATCTTCGAGGCGCTGCGGCTGGGGGCCAGCGGGTTCCTGGTCAAGGACACCGAGCCGGAGGAGCTGCTGAACGGGGTGCGGGTGGTGGCCCGGGGCGAGGCGCTGCTGTCGCCGAACGTCACCCGCCGCATCATCGCCGAGTACGCGGGGCGTCCGCGCCGCCCCGACCCGGCGAAGCTGCTGGGCGAGCTGACCGCCCGGGAGCGCGAGGTGGTGGCCCTGGTCGGGGAGGGGCTGTCCAACGAGGAGATCGCAGCACGGCTGGTGCTGAGCCCGGCGACGGTCAAGACCCACGTCAGCCGGGCGATGGTGAAACTGCGGCTGCGCGACCGGGCGCAGTTGGTGGTCCTCGCCTACGAGACGGGGCTGGTGACCCCGGGGTGGATGCGCTGAGCGGCCCGTCGGGGAGATCCCCGAGGGGGTTCGGAGTACTCCCGTAGTCCCCGGGGAGTAGCCGCCGCGCCCCGTGCACCCCCGTCGGCGTAGTGGAAACGCCTTCTCGCAGACGATGCGCCCACTCCCCTCGGCCGGGGAGCATCGTCGTTGTCCCCCGCTGACGGTCCGGTCGAGGAGTCTGCCTTCCCATGTTCGACGATCCGCTGCTGTGGGCGCGGTTGCAGTTCGCGCTGACCGCGGGCATCCACTACACCTTCGTCGCCCTCACCCTGGGCATGGCCGCGCTGATCCTGGTCTCCCAGTTCAGCGCGGTGCTGCGGGGGGACGCGGCGCGTCTGGCCGCGGTGCGGTTCTGGGGCGGCCTCTACGTCGTCAACTACGGCATGGGGGTGCTGTCCGGCCTGGTGATGGAGTTGCAGTTGGCGCTGAACTGGAACGGGCTGAACGAGGTGTTCGGCCACGTGGTCAGCGCCCCGCTGGCGGTGGAGACGGTGGCCGCGTTCTTCGCCGAGTCCACCTTCCTGGGCCTGTGGATCTTCGGCTGGGACCGCATGAACCGGTGGCTGCACCTGGCCTGTTTCGGTGTGGTGACGCTGACCGCCTACCTGTCGGCGTTCTGGGTGCTGGTCTCCAACGGCTTCCTGAAGAACCCGGTGGGGTTCGAGATGCGCGGCGGCGTGGCGGTGCTCACCGACCCGGTCGCCCTGGTCACCAACCCGTCGGCGCTGCTGGCCTTCGGCCACGTGGCGACCAGCACGCTGCTGGTGGGCGGCCTGGTGACGGCCGGGGTCAGCGCCTACCACCTGCGCCGCGGCAGCGACCCGGAGGGGATGTTCCGGCGGGGCGTGCGGCGGGGCGTGCTGGCGGCCTCGGTCGCGCTGCTGCCGACCGCGGCGGCGGGCGGCGCCCAGTACCCGCTGCTGTTCGACCCGCCGGCGAGCAGCGGCACGACGCTGGACGCGGCCGAGATCGAACGGATCGAGGCGGCCGGGTCCGGGCTGGTGCGCGTGCTCGCCGAGACCGGCAACGCCGTGATGGCCCTGGTCTGGACGGTGTTCTTCCTCGTCCTGCCCCTGGCGCTGCTGGCCTGGCCGCTGCGCGGGCTGGACCGCTGGCGCTGGCTGCAATGGCTGATGCCGGTCCTTCCCGTGCTGGCCCTGCTGGCGGGGGTGGGCGGCTGGGTCTACCGGGAGCTGAACCGCCAGCCGTGGACGGTGCGGCACCACCTGACCACCGCGCAGGCGGTGACCGAGCTCTCCCCGGGGCTGGCGCTGCTGTCGTTCGTACTGTTCACCGGGGTGTTCGTGGTCCTGGCCGGGATCACCGGGTGGCTCCTGGTGCGGTTCGCCCGCCGCGGTCCCGCGGGCGGTCCGCTGGCTCCGGCGCCGCCGCCGGACAGCGGTGCGGCCGTCCCGGTCCACAGCTACTAGCCGTCGTCCTCGGAGTGCTGTCGTGGAACTTGTTGCCGTGGTCCTTCTCGTCGGCCTGCTGGCGGGCTACTCCGTCCTGGCCGGGTGCGACATCGGGTTGGGCATGCTGTCGCCGTACGTGGCGCGCACCCCCGAGGAGCGCCGCCGGGTGGTCTCCGCCGCCGCCCCCTACTTCCTGGGGAGCGAGGTGTGGCTGGTGGCCGCCGTCGGCGTGACGGCGGGCCTGTTCCCGCAGATCGAGGGCGAGGTGGTGGCCGGGCAGTGGCCCCTGTTCGTCCTGCTGCTGGCCGGATGGCTGGTGCGCGACGCCGGGCTGTGGCTGCGCGGGCGGGTGGCCGCGGCGGCCTGGCACGCGGTCTGGGACACGGCCGTCGTGGCGGGCAGTTGGGCGGTCGCACTGGCCTGGGGGCTGGTGCTGGCCGCGCTGCTGGGCGGCGGGGCGCTGCCCCTGCTGTTCACACCGCTGTGCGTGGCGGCGGTGGCGCTGCTGTTCCTGCTGCGGGGGGCGGCGTTCGGCGCGGAGCGCCTGGTGCCGGTGGCCGGCCGTACCGGTGCGGAGTCGGCGGAGGCGGCGGCCCGCGCCACGCGGGTGCTGGCGCGGGCCGGGCTGGTCGTGCTGCCGGTCGCGGCGGCCGCGGCCTGGCTGGACGGCGGGGTGCGGGCCGGTGCGCCCGCCCTCGCCGTGGCCGCCGCGGTGACGGCCGTGCTGGCGGTGACCGCGGGGGTGTCGGGTCCGCGCTGGTCGCGGCCGACGTCGGCGGCGGCGATGGCGGCGCTGCCGGTGCTGGCCGCGGTCGGGGGGCAGGTGTCGGCGGCCGTGGCCGATCCGCGCTCCCTGGTGCTGGTGGCGGTCGCGACGGCGCCCATGGTCCCCGTCCTGGCGGTGGGCCAGGTGTGGCTGTACCGGATGGTGCGCCGCCCGGCCCCCGAGTCCGGGTTCTTCGCCTGAGCGGCGGCGGGGGCTGCGCCTGCGCCCCGCTTCTCAAACCCGTCTTGCGGTGTTTTGCCGGAACCGGCCACCCCGGTTGGCGCGGCGCGGTACCGGGGAAGGCTTGAGGGCGACGACGATTCCCCGGTGCCGCGAGGCTGTGGCCGGGTGCGGAGGAGGGACCATGCTTCACATCGAGACCGAGATGCGCGGCGGCTGCAACTGCGGCTCCAACTGCGGGTGCGGCTGCCAGAACGGCGGCTCCTGCTCCTGTGGCGGCAACTGCTGACCGCACACAGCGGGTTTCTCTGCCGCAGTCCGACGCGGGCCGTCCCATCCCCCCGGGACGGCCCGTCATCCTGTCGGGCGCGGGTCCGCGGCACGGGGCCGGGCGTACTGCCCGGCGGCCTCCGCCACCTCGATACCGAGCGCGGTGAGCTCACCGGGGGTGCGGGTGGTCAGGAACCAGTCGCGGAACCGCGGGTGCGGCACGAGGCGGGAGGCCGCCGCCAGCGCCCGGTCGCCGACGAGGTGGCAGCGGTAGCCGTACGGTTCCAGCAGGGAGCGCAGCCGCTCGGCGTCGGCGTCGGGCAGCACCTCGCAGAGGATGTCGGGGCGGTGCTCGGCGAGGAACTTCTGGCCGTGTTCGAACACCTCGGCCTCGGTCCCCTCCACGTCGACCTTGAGCAGCACGCCCCTGCCCTGGGGAATCCGGTCGGCGAGGGAGTCCAGGGCGACGGTCTCGACCGGCACCCCGTCGGGGAAACCGAGCCGGCTGGAGTAGAAGCACGGCAGCGCCGAGTCCGCCGTCCGCGCGGGCATCATGAGGGTGACCGAGGGGTCGCCGACACCGGTGTGGTGGAGGGTGACCCGGTGCAGGACGCGGTTGCGCACGCAGTTGTCGACCAGGGCCTGGTACACCTCGGGCACGATCTCGAAGGCGTGCGCCCGCAGCGCGGGGTTGACCGCGGTGCCGACCAGGGTGAACAGCCCGGTGTAGGCGCCGATGTCGAGCAGGGTGGCCGCGTGGCGGGCCGCCGCGGCGAAGACGCGCACCGCGAGGTCGTCGGCGGGCTGGGGGCGGCGGCCTCCGCCCCAGTACAGCTCCTTGGCGATGACGCAGCGGGCGGGGTCGCCCATCACGTACTCGACGCCGTCGACGCGGCCGGTGACCTCGCGGAGCGCGGCGGGCGCGGGGAGCCGTCCGGTGGCGCGCACCCCGGGGGCCAGGACGCGCACCGCCGCGCGCATCGCCAGGTGCGGCACCCGCCATCCCAGGACCCGCTTGACGTGTTTCTTCGCTCCGTACCAGCGGTGTCGGCGGCAGGCGGCGCTGCGGCGGTAGTCGGCCACCGCGGACTGTGTTGGCGGCATCTCACCTTCCCGGCCTCTGTGCCCGTCCTGTCTGCGGGCCCGCTCCCCGGCCGTCGGCGCCCGTGCGGGCCGGTACCGCCGAAGGCGTGCGGGAGCTCGAACCAGACCCCTATGACATTACCCCAAGCAACCGGTCAAACACTCTCAGCAGTGGAACGTGTGGCCGGGGCCGCCGCGGCCGGCGGGGCGCCTCTGCGGCGCGGGCGCCCCGTGGGAGCCGGTCAGAGGGTGAACTGCACCGCGGCGCGGTCGGCCAGCATCGGCCTGATGACCGCCAGCACCGCCTGGTGATCGGGATGCTCCTGGTAGGCGCGGAAGCCCTCCTCCCCCTCGACGTCGGCGACCACGGCGAAGTCGTGGTTGCCCGCCGCGATGCCCAGGTCTGCGCCGAAGGAGTAGCTCTTCAGCTCCGGAATCGCCTCGGGCAGCCTGCCCAGCATGGCCGCCACGCGCTCGACCTGTTCGGGGTGACGCCTTCGTTCCAGCGGAACAGTGCGATGTGCCGAATTCCCATGGTGAGAAACCTAGTACACCGGCTGCCGGGAGCTCCCCGTCCGCCGGGCCGCGGCGGTCAGCCGATCCGGGTGGCGAGCAGGTAGGCGTCCGGCGTCTCGGGGGTCACGATGTCGTCGACCCGCCACACCTGGTCGCCCACCATGAACGTCTCGCCGATCCGCACCTCCAGCAGGCCCTGCCACTCGGCGGGGCCGCCGAGTCTGGCCACGGGTCTGCCCTCCTCGTCGATCCAGAATCTCCCTCCTCCGACCGGCCCGTTGGCGAACCGGTCGTTGCGGCCGTAGGTGATCTTCTCCTGTGTACCGACTTCGTGAGTCACAGCGGGTTTTCCACTTCCAGAGGGTCAACGGTCCTGAACAAGACGCATACGGAAAGCGCGTGGTTGTCCCGCGTCCCGGCAGCGGCCCGCAGCCCCGGCCGCCTCTCGGGACCCCCGCCGCCCGACGGGCGCACAACGTCCGTCCCCGACACGACAGTGCGGGTCCGCGGCGCAGGAGCCGCGGACCCGCACCGGGTCGGGCAGGGGCGGTCGGCGGGGTCAGTCCCGGCCGACCAGGTTCTTCACCCGGCCGACGATGTTCTCGAAGTCGGTGCTGAAGGGCTGGTCCTGCACCATGTAGGTCCAGGTGGTGGAGGGCCGCTTGACCCCGGCCCCGGCCACGTCGAGGCGGCCGTCCACGACCTTCAGCTCCGCGAACATCTCGGCCGCGCGGGCGCGCGCCTCGTCGAGGAAGCCCTTGAAGGCGGGGACCGCGTCGCGGTTGAACTCGTCCAGCGGGTCGCGCCGTCCCAGGAAGCGCAGGTGGATGCCCTCGCGCAGGTCGGCCAGGAAGGCGTTGTGGTCGGTCCACCCCCGGTCCAGGTGGTAGAGGGTGACCAGGCGGGCCGCGCGGGCGACCTCCTCCTCGCCGACCTGTTCGACCAGTTCCTCGTAGGTGGCGGGGCAGTCCACCGCGAGCTGCCGGCTGCCCAGGTTGTCGTGGAGCACCGCGCGGCGGTGCTCCAGCACCACGCTGCGCTGGACGTCGATGAGCTTGTTGTACCGCCAGGTGTTGCGGTGCAGCTCCAGCAGTTGGCCCTCGGCGATGCGCTGCGCGTGGTTGACGGTCTGCCGCCAGGCCGGGTCGGTGATCTCCCCGTCGGCGGAGGAGACCCGGTAGCCGCGCGCCTCGGGCACGTTGTTGGTGATGAGGTCGTCCTCGACGCTGACGTAGAACACCGAGCCGCCCGGGTCGCCCTGGCGTCCGGCGCGTCCGCGCAACTGGTCGTCCAGGCGGCTGCTGGGGTAGCGGCCGTAGCCGATGACGTAGAGGCCGCCGGTCGCCACCACCCGGTCGCGGTCCTTCATGTCGCTGCCGCCCAGGCGGATGTCGGTGCCGCGCCCCGCCATCTGGGTGGACACGGTGATCCTGCCGTAGGTGCCGGCCTCTGCGATGACCGCGGCCTCGTCGGCGTCGTTCTTGGCGTTGAGGACGACGCACTCGAGCCCGGCCCGCTCCAGGCGCTTGGCCAGCCGCTCGGACTCGGCGACGTCCTGGGTGCCGATGAGGATGGGGCGGCCGGTGGCGTGGACCTCGGCGACCTTCTCGACGAGGGCGTCCTCCTTCTCCTCGGCCGTGGCGTAGAGCCGGTCCTCCTCGTCCACCCGGATGTTGGGCTTGTTCGGGGGGATGACCGCGACCTCGAGCTCGTAGAACTCGCGCAACTGCTCGGCGACGGCCATCGCGGTGCCGGTCATGCCGCAGCGGATCGGGTAGCGCAGCACCAGCGACTGCACGGTGATGGAGTCCAGCACCTCGCCGGTCTCGCTGGCGGCCAGGTGCTCCTTGGCCTCGACGGCGGCCTGGAGCCCGTCCGGCCAGCGTTGCAGCAGCGCGATACGGCCCCGCGACTCGTTGATCAGCCGCACCTTGCCGTCCCGCACCACGTAGTGCACGTCGCGCTGGAGCAGCGCGTGGGCGTGCAGGGCCAGGTTGACGCGGGAGAGCAGGGTGGTGTCCTCGGCGGAGTACAGGTCGACCCCGCCCAGGGCCTTCTCGACCGCGTCGATCCCCGCGTCGGTGAGGTGGACGTTGCGGCCGTCGTCGTCGACCCGGTAGTCGATGCCGGGCCGGAGCTTGCGCACGAGCTCGGCCATCGCCGCGTCGGACTCAGCGGGCTCGGCGGCGCCCGCCAGCACCAGCGGCACCCGCGCCTCGTCGACGAGCACCGAGTCCGCCTCGTCGATGATCGCCACGTTCGGTTCGGGCACCACCAGGTCGGCGGGGTCGGTGGCGAGCCGGTCCCGCAGCACGTCGAAGCCGAGCTCGCTGACGGACGCGTAGGTGATGTCGGCGGCGTAGGCGGCGCGCCGCTCCTCGGTGGTGGACTCCTGGCCGATCCAGCCGACCTCGACGCCGAGCAGCCGGTACAGCGGCCCCATCCACTCGGCGTCGCGCCGGGCCAGGTAGTCGTTCACGCTGAGCACGTGCACCCGCTGGCCGCGCAGCGCGAACCCGGCGGCGGCCAGCGCGCCGGTCAGGGTCTTGCCCTCACCGGTGGCCATCTCCGCGACGTGTCCGTCGAGCAGCGCCATGACACCGATGAGCTGGGTGTCGAAGGGACGCTCCCCCAGCGTGCGGCGGGCGGCCTCGCGGCCCAGCGCGCACAGCTCGGTGAGGTCGGAGCGGTCGTAGGGAAGCTCGGCGTTGCCGAGTTCGGCCGCGGCTTCGGTGAGCTCGGCGTCGCTCAGCGCGCGCAGGGCCTCCTCGCGCTCCTCGATCGTCTTCAGCAGCTTGGTATAGGGCTGGAGTGACACCGATCCGGGCCTGCCCAGAAGGCGTCGCACACTCTCTGCCATTCGTCCGAACACCACAGCAGGGTAACGCTGTTCGCGCCGTTTCGGTTCCCCGGATGAGAGCTGGATCACCCCGGGTTTCGGTCACCCCTCCCGCCCCGGACCGAAACCCCCCATCCTGACCTGCTGTTATGCTCCGGTCACTCTGTGCACGCCGACAAGAATTTTTTTCCTGCGCTGCCGGTCCCTCCCTCCGGCCCGCCGGACGCGTCAGTGGACGAGCTGGCGGCTCTGGCGGCGCTCCACCGCCATCGCGTGCTTGACCAGACTGATCAGGGTTTGCAGCACGGCCTCGCGCTTGCGGGCGTCGGTGGACACGATCGGCACGTCGGCGGGCAGGGCGAGCGCCTCGCGCAGCTCCTGCTCGGTGTAGCGGTAGTAGTCCTCCTCGGTCTCGAAGGAGTTCACCGCGATGACGAAGGGCAGCGGGTACTGCTGCTCGAAGTACTCGATGGCGGGGAAGCAGTCCTCGAGACGGCGGGGGTCCACGAGGACGACGGCGCCCAGCGCGCCGCGCGCCAGGTCGTCCCACATGAACCAGAACCGCTGCTGGCCGGGGGTGCCGAACAGGTAGAGCACCAGGTCGGTGGGGAGCGAGATGCGTCCGAAGTCCATAGCCACCGTGGTGCTCCGCTTGTCGGGGGTCTTGGACAGGTCGTCCACCCCGATGCTGGCGTTGGTGATCGCCGCCTCGGTGCGCACCGGAGGGATCTCCGAGATCGCGCCGATGAAGGTGGTCTTGCCGACGCCGAAGCCCCCGGCGACGATGATCTTCGTGGTGAGTTTCGGGGAATCGTTCACGTGTTCGTTACCTCGGGACGCTGAGGGAGCGCGTGCGCGGCCCCGCTCCGGAAAGGTCCGCCGCGAATGCCGAGGGGCGGCCGGGCGGACATGATCATCAGAAGGGAACCTAGCACCGTCTCCACCCACCCGCGGCGTTCTCCGCCGATTCGACTGCACGGTGAGACGGGGCGCACACCTGCGGTGCCGGCCTCAGCCGCCCGCGGCGCCCGCCGGGGCGCGGCCGCGTCCGCCCCGCCGCTGCGGCGCGGGAACAGATTTCCCGAAAGCGGCGACAGGGGTGAAACAGGATTCCCCGTTTTCCTCCGGAAAGAAAATGACGACCGCAGGACAATGCCCCCGAAACAGGGCGCTCCGGGGACCTGGAAGACAGGGCAGCGACATCGTGGGTTTTGGAGGGAAAACTCACGAGGGGGGACAAGTCACCGCCTCTCGCCATCTCCGAAACTAAGGCTACACTTTCCTGTCCCAGAAGGTCAAGAAAGAAGAAAGAACCGACTCGCGAACGGGAGATTTTTCCGAATCATCCCTGTCCAGCACCCATTTTGATCACCTGTACGAGTTTTTGGCGCCGTTATTTTCCGCGGATTCCGCGGCCGCCCGGGCGGCTCTCCCCGTCCCCCTGATTCCGCCGCTCCCGGAGCAGGCCCCGGTCCGTTTCCGCCGCCGCCCCGCCCGCCCGGAAATAGCGCTCTGCGGAAGCGCCGCACGCGCCCCGGCGGCGCGTTCCGAAACCCTTCCCCGCCGCACCCGGCGCTCTCCCGTCCGCGCCTCCCCCGCAGACCGGCGGAGGGAGCCGTGCGGCCCTCCCCCGCCCAGGGCCTACGATTGGGCCGTACGCCCAACGGTCCCTGGCTAAGGAGCCAACCGCACCCATGTCCGAACAGCGCATCATCCGGCCCACACCCATCAGCGGATTCCCCGAGTGGACCCCCCGCATCCGGTCCGTGGAGCTGCGCTGGCTGGACCATATCCGCAGCGGTTTCGAGCGCTACGGGTTCTCCTCGGTGGAGACCCCGTCGGTGGAGGCGCTGGACGTGCTGATGTCCAAGGGCGAGACCTCCCAGGAGGTCTACACCCTGCACCGGCTCCAGGCCGACGCCGACGACGACAGCGACGCGCGGCTGGGCCTGCACTTCGACCTGACCGTGCCGTTCGCCCGCTACGTGGCGCAGCACTTCAACGACCTCGTCTTCCCGTTCAAGCGCTACCAGATCCAGCGCGTGTGGCGCGGGGAGCGCCCCCAGGAGGGGCGGTTCCGCGAGTTCACCCAGTGCGACATCGACGTCATCAACGTCGACCGCATCCCGCTGCACTTCGACGCCGAACTGCCGCGCATCGTGCACGAGGTGCTCGCCGGGCTGGACCTGCCCGCCTGGACGCTCAGCATCAACAACCGCAAGGTGCTCCAGGGCTTCTACGAGGGCCTGGGCGTCACCGACCCGATCGCGGTGATCCGCGCGGTGGACAAGCTGCACAAGATCGGCGCGGACGCGGTGCGCGACCTCCTCGTCGACCGGGTCGGCCTCAGCCGCGACCAGGCCACGGCCTGCCTGGACCTGGCCCGCATCCGCGGCGCCGACGCCTCGGTGGTCGACGAGGTCGCCAAGCTGGGCGTGGGCAACGAGACGCTCTCCAGCGGCCTGGACGAGCTGGGGCAGGTGCTGGACGAGCTGTCGGACCTGCCGTCGGGCAGCGTCGTGGCGGACCTGTCCGTGGCCCGGGGCCTGGACTACTACACCGGCACCGTCTACGAG
>ERZ777003.4521-NODE-4521-length-11623-cov-4.300311_pt1 | contig 11623 bp, 9 predicted proteins | sample MGYA00374956_ERZ777003 | MGnify/ENA primary metagenome ERZ777003 (study PRJEB29302, sample SAMN06268252) | bioreactor metagenome | isolation source: Joint BioEnergy Institute, California, USA | place: USA:Joint BioEnergy Institute, California, USA | collected... | reverse complement strand
TCAACCAGCTGCCGAGGCGTTTTGAACTAGATGCCGACGGCAAAAGAGTCGTGCGCCAGAACTTAAGCGGTAACACGAACTTTTCCACAATTACGATCGAGGCGAAGCCCGAAGAGGTGCAGCAGCTTGTCTACATCCTGGCGACTTCTCCGGGAAGCCTTTTTACAGCGTTGAGACACCCCAATGACCGCATTCAAAGTCCGCTTCGTGTGACTTCGGTCGAAGACATTTTGCAAAAACCGGTGGTGATGCGGACTCCGGCTCAGGCGGCCCCCATGGCTCCGACGCCGGCACCCCAACCACCGCCGACGTTGCCGCCCAAGCGTCCAGCTCGGGGCGGATTTGAAGAGCTTTAATTTGGCCCGAGCGGGCCTGAAATGGGTTGGGTCATGAAGTTGTTGAGAACGATCTTTTTAAGTCAGTTGCTGATCGCGACGCTGTCGCCGGCGGCGTCGTTCGCTCAAAAGGAGCCGCCCTCGCTCGACCAACCCTCATCGCCCGATGCTCCGGAAAGAGCTCCAATCGACGCTCCGATTTTTGATAAAAGCCGGCAGAAGATGATTCCGCTCTATATCGGAATCGAACACCATGAGAAGATTCCGTATCTGCCCACCGACGCGCGTTTTAAAGGCGACTTTAAGAAAGTCACGAGCGTCGCGATCAACCGCGAAACGAACACCCTGCTCTTCCAGCCGACGCGCGAAGGGGTTGCCACACTCACAATCCATGACGGCAGCGGACGGTTGATCTACGAATTCCGTCTCGACGTCAAAAAGAGCAACCTGACGAAAGTCGCCAATGAAATGAAGGCGCTGTTAAACGACATCGAGGGTATCTCCATTAAGATCGTCAACAACCGCGTTGTCGTTGACGGCCAAGTTCTTCTTCCGCGTGACTTGAGCCGTATCATCAGCGTCGTCAGCCAATACGGAGACCAGCTGGCGTCATCGCTCGTCACGCTTTCTCCTCTTGCCCAACGCAAGATCGCGATGGCTATTCAGAACGACATCAACAACCCCGAAATCACCGTACGGGCCGTTAACGACAAGTTTATTCTCGAGGGAACAGCCGAATCGCAAGCCGACAAGGACAAATATGAAGCGATCGCACAAATGTACGTTCCCGACATCGTAAAAGAAGAAGGAGAGATCAACGGTAAGATCGTCAAGATCCGGAAAACCTTCGTTTTGAACCTCATCCAGGTGAAGCCCGCTCCGCCCAAGGATCCGGGAAAAATCATTCAACTTGTCGTTCACTATGTAGAATTGAACAAAAACTACCAAAAGAGCTTCAAGTTCCAGTTCACCCCGACGCTTGAGGATAACTCGTCCATCCAGTTCAGCCAAAACAGCGCCGCGGCCGGCGGCGGTGTGGTCAGCCAGATCACGGGCGTCGTTTCGAACCTGCTCCCCAAGCTAAACTGGGCGAAATCGCACGGCCATGCCCGCATCTTGCAAAGCTCCAGCTTGATCGTCTTGGACGGACAGAAGGGTGATCTGAGGAACACCACGAGGATTCCGTACCAATCGGTGAACCAACAAGGCCAACCCGTGACGCAGTTCGAAGAAGCGGGATTCATCACAAGCATCACGCCGCAAATCATCAACGCCCGGTCCGACAGTATCCGTCTCACTTTGGATTTCGCGATGAAAGCGCTTTTGGGTATGACCGACCGTGGACCGATGATCTCGAATAGCTCCATGCAGACGGTCATCATCGTGCGCAGCGGGCAAAGTGCTGCCGTGGGTGGCCTGATCACGAACGAAACCGGTACGGATTACAACAAACTGCCGAAAAACAACGCCACCGACCCGATCATCTCGCTATTCGCGTCCAAAGCCTTCCAGCGGAACCAGAGCCAATTCGTGATTTTCGTCACGCCGATCATCAAATCGAGCGCGAGCCAGGGCGCCGAGAAGATCAAGCAGAAATTCCGTCTGCGCGATTAACGAAACCAGGCTAACGGCGAGTCTAAGACTCGCCGTCCAGCTTCGAACAGGACTCCTGTCCCCTCATCGTTTTCACAGGATCTTCCGATAAGTCTAGCGATATGGCAGTTAATCCAAACTCGCACATTATAGGCGTCACCGGAGGAAAAGGCGGCGTCGGAAAGAGTGTTTTCAGCGCCAATCTCGCGTTTGCGTTTCAAATGGAGATGCGGGCGCCCGTTCTGCTCATCGATCTAGACCAGCAAAGCTGCGGTGATCAGAATGTCATTCTCGGCTTACGAGAGCCGCGAACAATGTCGGACCTCGTGAACTTCAACGGATCGATTTCGCCAGCGAGCGTTTCACAGGTTGTCAGCACGCACCCAGGCACGAATCTCGCTTACATCGCTGCTGTACGCGGAAGAGATGAAGTCCTCAACGTTCCGCCCGACACCGCAGTCAAGCAGATTGAGGCCTTGAGCAACGTCTATCGCTACATTATCGTCGACCTCGGCTCGCAAATGACCGATCTGCAAATGTCGTTAATTGAGCGGGCGACGGTTCTCCTTGTCGTCACAACACCCGAGGTTCTCGCCGTCAATCAAACCATGCGCCATATCACCGACCTGCTCGCCGCAAGCCTGCCGTCAGACATGTTGCAGGTCGTGATCAATCGTGCAAGCCCGACCGGACTCGCCCCAGCGGCGATCGGACAGACACTCCGTCGTCCGATACTCGGGGCAATTCCGCAAGACGACGCAACCGCGGCGGGCTCGCTTCAAAGGTCAACGCCCTTCGTGCTATCGGCGACAAAGGCGCCGATCTCAGCAGCGCACTTCGAAGTCGTACGTAAACTGACGGGCGGCCTTCTCACGCAACTCAAAGCGCAGGCTCGCCCGCAGCAGCTGAAATTCAAGAAAGAAGCTCCATCCAATGTCTCGGCCGGCGCGAGCCGCTTCAGCACAGGCGCACCCAAAAACGTCGATCCCAGAACGGCCTTAAAAATGACGATTCACAACGAACTCATCAAGGCCATGGATCTGAAAAAGAATATCACCGATACCCAAGGAGACCCGCAGAAAGAGGCTGAACTGCGGAAAAAGACCCATGCGGTCATCGCACAGTTGATTGACAAGGAATCTCCAGGCCTCCCAAGGGACGAACGCGCGCAGATCATCAAGGAGGTTCTCGACGAAGCGCTCGGACTTGGACCGCTCGAAGACCTTCTTGAGGACCCGACGGTCACGGAGATCATGGTCTGCGGCCACCAGAAGATTTACGTGGAGAAAAACGGGCTCGTGCAGTTAACCCCCGTGAGCTTCACGTCAAACTTTCATTTGCGGAAAGTTATCGAGCGTATCGTGGCGCCGCTCGGTCGCCAGATCAACGAAAGCGTGCCCTACGTCGACGCGCGCTTGAAAGACGGAAGCCGTGTGAACGCCGTAATCGAACCAGTCGCAATCGACGGGCCAGCCGTGACGATTCGTAAGTTCAGAAAGACTCCGGTAAGCCCTGAAACATACGTGAAAGAATGGGGCGCCGCGACTGCCAACATGATGGAGTTCCTTCGTATCTGCGTTCAAAACAAGATGAATATCATCATCTCGGGCGGTACCGGCTCCGGTAAAACGACCTTGCTGAACACGCTCTCCGGTTTTATTCCGGCTAACGAACGGATCGTAACGATCGAAGACGCAGCTGAACTTCAACTGAAACAAGAACACGTCGTGCGTCTCGAGACCCGGCCGCCGAACATGGAAGGGACGGGACAAATCACGATCCGCGACTTGGTGAGAAACGCCCTGCGTATGCGTCCCGAGAGGATCGTCGTCGGTGAGTGCCGTGACGGAGCCGCTCTCGACATGCTGCAAGCCATGAGCACGGGCCACGACGGATCGATGACGACGATTCACGCGAACAACTCGAAAGAAGCGATCGGCCGTCTTGAAACTCTCTGCATGATGGCGGGAATGGATCTCCCCGCCAAAGCTATTCGCGAACAGATCGCGAGCGCCGTGAATCTGATCGTACAGATCCAAAGGTTGTCGGATGGTTCGCGGAAGATCGTCGAGATCACGGAAGTCCAAGGAATGCAGGGAGAGGTTGTAACGCAACAACAAGTCTTCGTGTTCAAAGAGAAAGGCTTCGACAAAAACAGAAAAATTATAGGCCAGTTCCAAGCGACCGGTCTTATTCCGAAGTTTATCGAAGAGTTCGAACGTCGTGGGATCATTATTCCGAAGAGCCTGTTCTCAAACGATCCGGGACCAGGGACGACCGTTGAATCCGCGGCTGGGCCGATCGGAGCTTCGCAACAACAGCCTGCCCAGCCCATGAAGAAGGCGGCGGGAGGTAGCAGATGAGTGAAGAGAAAAAATCACTCAATCTCATTCCTATCATCGGAATCGTTGTTTTCGCCGCCATCGGATATCTCTTCCTCGACACCGAATGGGGCATCATTCTTTCGATCGGTGGCCTCACGTTCTTCTTCGCTTACCTCACGAGCGACCGCATCCTGCAATGGCTGCACGATCGAAGTCTCGGACAGCGTGAGGAAGTTCTCCACTACCTTGAACTGATGTTCGTCGAGACCGATAGGAAAAAAGTCACCCTGGCGATGCTGACAATGAGCTTCGGCCTCGGAGCTCTCGTTTTCATTTTGTGTTGGCCTCATATCCTCGTAGGCTCCATCTTCGGCGGAGCACTTACGATCGTCATGTGGTCGGTTCCTAAGGTTTTCGTAAAAAGCCTTTGGGAGAGACGTTGCAACGCCCTTGTCGATCAAATGGTCGACGCCATGACCCTGATGTCAAACGGGATCAAGGCCGGCCTCTCCGTCCAACAATGCATGGAACGGGTCGTGGAAAACATGCCGAACCCGATCAGCCAGGAATTCGGTCTTGTTCTCAGCCAAATGAGAATCGGACGAAGCATGTCGGAAGCTCTAAACGAACTCGGTATGCGAGTGCCCAAGCCCGACGTCCAAATGTTCGTTACGGCCGTGAATATCTTGCAGGAAACCGGTGGTAATCTCGCCGAGACTTTCGCCACAATCACGTACACGATTCGAGAACGGCAAAAAGTCGAGAAGAAAATCGAAGCACTCACCGCTCAAGGCATCACTCAAGGGGTTATCATCTCGATGGTTCCCTTCGGCCTTCTGCTCGTTTTCTACATCATTGATCCGAAGCAAGTGACGCCGCTTTTTACGACTGCCCTAGGTCTAGTAGCGCTTTTGATTATGATCTCTCTCCAAGTAATTGGTGGCTTAATGATCAGAAAGATTGTTAAAATCAATGTGTGAGCTAAGGAGAAGCCCGACTATGTCTCGATTATGGATGATATCGGTCTTGACGGCGCTGTTGGCATTGCCCACGGCGGGCCGCGCCCTCGTCGATATGCGGAACGCGAACTATTCGGACTCGTGGCTCGACTTAAACATTTCGGGTTTGGGCTACAATTTCCGTGTCAACAGGACTTACAACAGCCGCAGCATTTTTGTCGGGATGTTCGGCTTCGGCTGGTGCTCGGAATTTGAAACTGTCATTGAACGACTTCCGGAAGGACGGCTTAAACTCACCGAGTGCGGCGCAGGCCAGGAAATTACCTATACGCCGACGAAGTACGATGCTTCCGTAATCGACAAGCTCACTGAAGAAATCATCGCCCATTACAAAAAAACCAACCCGAAAGCATCACCGGAGACAATTCGAACACTCCGCCAGCAAGTCCGGGGCAACAACTACGTGCGGGCCGAATGGGCGAAAGAAGCGGGTCTCGACAAAAAATTCTCGAATCCTGTTAAAGGAATGGTCTACACCGCCGATGGCATGTCCGTCGAAAAAATCACATTCGACGGGGTCAATTACACCCGCCAGCTCGCTGACGGCTCTTCGCAAAGATTCAACGCCGAAGGTAAGCTTACGGCTCTTTACGACAAGAACGGTAACTACCTGAAGCTCACCTATAGCGGCGGCGTCCTCAAAGACGTAACCGACAACACGGGCAAACGCCTCACTTTCACCTTCTATCCAAACCGCCGCGTGAAAGAGATCACGGGTCCCGGCGGCATCAAGGCCCAATATAAATATAAGGGCGAAAACCTGGCCGAAGTCGTCAACATGTGGAAAAACACGTACAAGTATGAGTACGACGACACCCACAACTTGACGAAGATCATTTATCCTGACGGCACGTTTAAAGCCATCACCTACAACCAAAAGAAAGACTGGGTGACTTCATTCACCGAACGGGCCAACGGCGGCGTCACGTGCACCGAAACCTACACTTACGAAACCAGCAAACAGAACCCGAAGGACCACTTCTGGTCGATCGCGGTCAAGAAGTGCAACAACGAAGTCGTCAACGAGTCCCGGTTTGAATTCTGGTATAAAACCAAGAAAAACGGGCAGCGCTATCTCTCGCGCGTCCTAACGAAATCTCTCACGGATTCACTGGACGTAACGTATCATCCTGATAACGGACGTCCGCTTTCGATCAAGAAGAACGGGGTCACAACGACGTTCGACTATTACGCGAACGGCCTCATCAAGGAGAGAACGACTCCGACAGCCAAAATGCTTTTCGAATATAAAAACGAATTCAACAAAGTGTCTAAAGTTACGACATATTTCTTTGACGACAAAGGGAAGGTTGTCAAAAAACGTGACACCCATTTCGCCTACGACAAGAAAGCCAATCTCATTTCGGCACGGAATACCGACGGGCAAGCTGTCCAATTATCGTACGATGAGCGCGGTCGGATCGCCCGAATTGTCGACCAGGCTAAAAAAGAGGTTATAATTAAGTACGACGAGCGGACCGGTAAGCCAGGTACTATTACCCGTCCTAAGGTTGGCACAATTGTTGTATCTTACAAGAAAAACGGAGAAATAAATAAAGTAGAAAGCTCCGACGGGCCGACGGTGGCAGTCCAGATCGCGTCAACGTTCAGCAACTTGCTCGACATCATCGCTCCAGCCACCTCTGATTTGAGCTTATAAACTAATAAGGAGCCTCCTATGAGGAATATTTCAATTCTATTCACATTCCTGCTCCTGGCTCTCCCCGTGTTCGCGCAAATGAATGAGGATGACCCGAACACGGACAGCATGACGGTTGAAGAATTAAGAACGGCTCAGCTCAGTGGCTTCGATAAAATCTGCGTCAGCGCCCGCTGCTATCAAAACAATTACGCGGGTTCGGACATCGGTGAATGCAGTACGCCCTCGATTCTGCCCAAAGGCACCTATGATCCGTGCAATCCGACGCAAACGGCCGAGGCATCCGAGTCCGGAAACTCGTTCGAGCGCTGATCCTTTCTGTTGACGTTCTTGACAGTTGACTACCGAAATTACGAGCCGTCGGCACTCACCGACGGCTTTCGTTTTTTATCCACATAACCAATTGAAAAGACTAAAAAATCCGGCACCACAGAGACGCCATGTCTGGCACGGATTTCGAATATAGGAATAGCAGAACAACTTGATAACGAAGTTACTTGGTTGGGAGGAGGACATTATGAAAAAAGCTGCTTTTACCCTCGCTGCATTGATCATTACGGCTTCAACGGTACACGCGGCTCCTAAATATAATCCGCGCGACCCAAATACGAATGACCGAAAAGCCGTCTCATGCCATTACGCTTCTCAAGCAAGCCGGGAAGAAAACAGCCGACTGATTCGGCCCATGACGGGCGGTCATGAAGAAGCCGCCACCATCCGGGATAGCGGTAAGTTCACGCGCTAATCCGCGGCTTCAATCGCTTTCCTCTTCCCAGTCATTATGAATCCACTTCGAGCCGCTTTCGGCGCGGCTCGAAGAGTTCACGTCACGCCACGATTTTTCCACCCAGCTCCACCCTTGGTGGAAAACAGCGACGGCCCCTTCCGCGACTCCGCGAAGGGCGTAAACCGCGTTCGATTCACGAATCCATTGCAGTGACCGTTGTTCGAGAGTGCTCGATCCGATTTTGATTTGCATGCATAAAATCACAGCAACGGTGATCAGCATCGACTTAAGAACGAAGAAGAACTCGCTCATGCAACCTCCTGTTCCATGACCTTCTTCAGTCGGTGGCTGCGTTGATCGCTTTCAACAGTTCATCTGATGAAAACGGCTTCACCAAATAACTGACGCAACCGGCCTCCATGGCCTTCGAAACTAAGATCTCCTGGTCCGCGGTGGAAAACGCGACAACTTTAGACGCCGGCCGCCGGCTCAAAATGTCTTTCGTCGCGTCGATGCCGCTTTTTCTCGGCATGATGATATCCATCAAGATCACGTCGGGATCCGTTTTTAATGCAAGTTCGACGGCCTCTTCTCCGTCACGCCCTTCGCCGACGACGATCATTCCGTTTTTTTCAGCGACGTTGCGGACGATTTCACGAATGAACGGCGCATCGTCGACCACCAACAGACGCAAACCCGGTTTAGCGCTCATAATCTCATTATACGCATGCCGATCGAGGCGCCCCAAAAGGATAATGGCGCCGCGGGTGGCGACTGCACGATTGTCGAGTCAGTTACCCCAAGTGTAACCGAACGTGAGAACGGTGATGGAATTTGTGACGGATACACCATCTGGTTTTTCGCCAGAGACAGGGTCGTCTTCCGACGCTTCCCCGGAAAAGAGGTCTTTCTCGACGGAGTGGGAAAGTTTCCAAAAGACGCCGCTCTTACGGTCGAACTGGAACCGACCGCCGATTGAAATCGAAACCGCGTTTGCCTCCACGGCGCTTCCCGACCTTACGTCCAATTCCGTCGCTTCTTCGCGATGGTGAAGCTTGGGAGAGAAGGACACCCCGAATAACCACGAACGGTGGATGGTCACCGGAACTTCAGCTTCGAGAGAAACACGGACGCCGGTCGATGCAAGTCGCTCCCTGTATTTAGCGTCTGAAGGCACGCGGAATTTGTAGTCGAAATAATCGATACCGAACGTCACCGAATTCGCGAGCACTTCATTACCGAAAAATTCGCGCAGACGTAAGCCGGCGGTAAACCATTCATGAGTCGCCGGAACATTACGGGCGCCATTCAAAGAGTCGTTAATATGCCCGCTTAACGTCGAGAGATAACTTCCATTCAGCGCGAAATTGGGACTCATCCAAACGCCCGCGTCAACGCTCAAAAGCGGAGCCGACATCACGTACCGGCGGAAGAAGTAGTCGCTATTCGAATCTGCATAAAGGTAGCCGGGCGCGAAGCTCAGTTCCACCAGATTGAGTCTTCGGCTCAGTTCGCGCGGCGGTAACGGCGTTTGGCGTTTCGGCTCCTCAACCCGCTCTTCAGGAGCCGGCTCGGACACCGCGACCGTTTCTTCCGGTGCCGGCGGTACTGTCACGGTCACTGGAGCCAATTCAGACTCTTCCTCGCCCGAATCAGCCCCCGTATTCGTACGTCGGGAGCTGTTCGATCTCTGCTGCTCTTTCGGACGAACCGTATAACGTCCGGAATCAATGGCGCTTTCCCCAGAAGTCGAACTGCCTTTGTTTAAAAGCAAAACCGACGACGGGTCAAGCTGAGCGGAGGCGTTCGCGAAGAAAAGCATGCAAATGAAGAAGACTGATCTGCGCAGTAGCATGCTTTTCTTGTCGGCGTAATGGCCCGATCTTTTAACTCGAAATCGAGGTCCGGCCCACTGCTGACCCGATTACTGGACCTCCGGTTTTCCAATTGGAAGCTCGCACCTCTTGGTGGCAAACTTATCTTATGTCGGCTCATAAAATCATCGGCGCTTTCGGTTTGTTGATGGCGCTTTTGACGCCCATGAGGGTGCACGCACAAAGCAATGTCGAGCAGTCCTCGGCTTACGTCAGCCAAGTCGATCAGGACCTGACCATTCGTCGAGTCGCGATTCTCCCCGTCGTCGACAATGTCGACGGAATCTACGCCCGCCCGGCCGAAAGCTTGCTTACCCAACTTCTTAAATCCTCGCATCGTTGGGACTTCATCGAGATCAGCCTGAATGAGCCCATGCCCGCTTTGATCGAGCTCGAGGAAAATCCCGACCGGTTCCTGCGCCTCACCCAGCATCTGGACGTCGACGCTTTCCTAGGAGCCGCGATCACCAGGAACCCGTCCGGCATTTCCATCCGCCTGGATCTCTTCCTGAAAAAAGACGGGAAAGTGTTAAGCCAGGAAGTCGTGCAAAACGATTCGCGAACGACCATCGCGGAATTGCGCGCCCAGATCGAAAGCTTGTATCGCCGACTGATCGCACGCCTGCCGTATCAGGGCCTCGTACTAAGCCGTCAGCACAACCGTGTGACCATCAATCTCGGCGAAAGCGACGGCTTGAAGAAAGACCAGACCATTACCGTCGCGCAGATCATTTCGCTCAACCGGCATCCGAAGTTTAATTTCATCATCAGCTCGGAAAAAGAGATTCTCGGGCGGATTAAAATTCTCAAAGTCGACAAGACCCTCAGCTTCGGGGCCATCGTCAGCGAGAAGGAAAAAGGCGCGATCCGCCGTTTTGCGAAGGTGACGGGCCTGGAACCCGTTACCTATCCTGATCCGGTCGCGCTCGATGGATCGAGTTCTTCCGAGAACTTAAGCGCAAGACCCGACGCTCCCGTCAGTTTCGGCGACGAACCGAAAGAATGGCTGCCCGTCAATCCTCCTTCGTTCGGAGCGGTGGGGCTTAAACTCGGCCTCGGTAATTTCACGAACAGCATCAACCTGGATTCAGTTGGAGCTTTGGAAGCAGGATCCTCCATTTATCCCAATATCAGCGTCCACGGTGAACTCTGGATAACGCCCGAGTGGACCGTACGTGCAGAACTCCTACAAGGGGTTATTTCAACGAGCAACCCGCGCAGCGGCTCCGACCCGGGAATTCTTAACTACTCATCCAGCCGTTACAGCTTTGAGTTTATCTATAACTTCCTCTTAAGAAACGACTTCTTTGGGCCCAAGCTTCTTGCAAGCGTCGGTTACGGCACTTACAAGATTTTCGTCGACGACAGCAACCCGCGCGCTTTCACTTCCACGAATTTTTCGGGGCCTTTCATCGGTCTCGGAGGTTCACTTCCGATCACCGACGATAAGCTGTGGTATGTCGGCGGAAATCTTAACTACTATTTCTCGGCATCTCTCAATGAATCTCCCGTCTCCTCGGGAGGCAGCGCGAACACGTCGATCAATGAGTTCAACGTTTTCGTCGAAAGGACGCTGGGAGTGAATCTCAAGGCGATCGCCGCTATCGACTTTTCCATCTACAGCACGAGCTTTTCCGGCCAAGGAACGCGTCCCGAAAAAGCGACGACCCTCAGTCAAAACCACAAAGCCTTAAGTGCCGGCATCGTTTACATGTTCTAACTCTGCCCCAAAAACAAAAAGGCCCGCGGTGAGTAACCGCGAGCCTTTATAACGGCATTTAAGCCGCCGCATTCCGGCGAGCTTAAATTACATCATGTCCATGCCGCCGCCTGGGCCCATGCCCGGAGCGCGGCTTTCTTCTTTTTTCGGAGCTTCAGCGATCATGGTCTCAGTCGTAAGCATGAGCGAAGCGACCGAAGCGGCGTTTTCAAGCGCCGAGCGGACGACTTTCACCGGATCGATAACACCGGCTTTAACGAGGTCTTCATACTGCTCCGAGAACGCGTTGAAGCCCCAAGTCGTGCTCTTGTTGGAACGGACGTTCTCGAGAACGATAGCACCGTCGAGACCCGCGTTCGCAGCGATTTGAC
>ERZ777003.4519-NODE-4519-length-11630-cov-57.013305_pt1 | contig 11630 bp, 6 predicted proteins | sample MGYA00374956_ERZ777003 | MGnify/ENA primary metagenome ERZ777003 (study PRJEB29302, sample SAMN06268252) | bioreactor metagenome | isolation source: Joint BioEnergy Institute, California, USA | place: USA:Joint BioEnergy Institute, California, USA | collected... | reverse complement strand
CAACCACCGGCCTTCAAGGGCCAGCCGAGCCGGTGCGCCACGACCATGTAGACGACGGGCATGTTTGAGCACGTCCCGCGCTTCGTGTCGATGAGGCCAGGCACGAACAAGCCCGCATGGTCGTCATCTTCACGTCGCGGGTGTACCCGATCCCGACTTGCGGGCTTGCCGGCGCGATAGCCCTGCTCCCGGCGCGCCAGATATCGGGGTCGGCGAGGTAGGCCGGGGAAGTGCACGCCGCCTCCGCTTCCCCCGCCGCGATCCCCGGAAAGCGAAAAACCCCTGCAAATGCAGGGGCTTTCGTGCAAATCGGGGTGAGAGGATTTGAACCTCCGACCTTCTCGTCCCGAACGAGACGCGCTACCAAGCTGCGCTACACCCCGGAAGAAGCCCGCAACTGTAGCCCCGCTCCGAGCCCGCGGCCAGCGCCGGGCGGATCCCCGCCCCTCTTCCGGGCCGGAGGGCCGCCCCCCCGGCCCCGGTCAGTTCTTCAGGTTGAACTCCGGCCTCGAACCCCCGGCGTAGACGTTGTCGTCGATCGTCGAGGGGTCCCCGTCCGCCCCCGCCGAATAGAAGTACGGCCGGTTCCCCACCGGGCGTCCCCCGTCCGAATCCGCCTGGAACTCCGGGTTCGGGTTCCCCGCCGCCGTCGGCGTCGGGCTCGCGTTCCGCCGGATCCGGTCGTACGAGAAGGTGTACACCCGCCCGTCCCGCCTCGTCCAGCTCTGGAACATGTCCGCCGCGTCCATGTCCACCGCCGCCACCCCGTTGTACGTCGAGTTGAGCCGATTCGGCCCCGTGATGAACCCGCCGAACGCCGGGTGCACGTAGCGGAGCGGCCGCCCGAACCCGTCCAGCAGCGTCGGGATCCGCGGCTGGTCCGTAAACGACGTCGGCGCGACCGCCATCTGGTCCATCGAGTCGTCCGTGTACGCCCCGTCCTTCCGGTCCGGGTCGTACCGCGTCATCAACTTCGCATCCACCCCGGCGAACAGCCCCGTCAGCCCCGCATCCTTCGTCGCCTGGTACATGAACAGCCCGCACGAGTTGATCATGACCCGGTCCGTCGCCCCGACCCCCGTGCTCATGTTCCTCGCATCCGCCACCGGGATCAGCCGCGTCCGGTCCTTGTCGCGCGGGTCCTCGAAGATCGGCGGCGGGATCGCCCCCACCTCCTGCACGTACGAGTTCAGCGCCTGGTCCGCGATCTTCAGCGCATCCTGCGTCACCGTCACCTTCCCCCCCTGAGACACCCGGCTCGCCACCGTCACCGTGATCGACGCCAGGATCCCGATGATCACGATGACCACCAGCAACTCAATCAGCGTCAGCCCGCGGTTCCTCGCAGCCGCCACCCTCTCCCGGGCGGCCTCCCGGAGACCGCGCTCCGCCGCGGCCCCGGAGCCGCCACGCATGCTCGAATCACCCTCGGCCATCGCCCTCGGTCGTCCCATGGCTGTGCTCCTGTCCGCACCAGAATACCACCCCCGACCCCACCCCGCACCTCACCCCCCGACCCCGCCGCGGCCCCAGCCCCTATACGCCCCGTCCGCCCGCCGGGATGCCCGGACGCCTCCCAATCATCCCTCCCAGCCCGCCCAGGACGTACCAACAGACCGCTGTCAATGTCGAAGTCCTTAATCAAGTCGGTTTGACATCCTCACCGCCCGCCAATAATCAGATCAAGTATTCGCCCCGGTTCCAACTCCAACAGGCGGCGCCGCGTCGCGGCCGCGCCTGGCCGTTCTTTCCCCTTTACCGCCGGGCGTCAACACAAAGGTCCGCACGATGAACACGCCGACTCAACTTGGCCACGGCGCCGTCGAAGTGAAGGCTCAGGCGACCGAGCGCCCCATCTCCGAACTCACCATGGTCCAGATCGCCCAGGAGCTCGAGCAGGTCACCAGCCTCATCGAGGCCGAGCGCTGCCGCGAACGCGAAGCCCGCCAGGCCTACCGCGCCGTCGCCGACGAGGTCGAGGCCAACATCGCCCGCATCCGCAAGCGCGTCGAGGACCTCCTCAACGAGCAGCGGCGGCGCATGAACTCCTTCGACGGCCTCATCGGCCGCAACACGCCCGCCGGCAACAACGGCCCCGCCGCGGCCGGCGCACGCAAGCCCACCAGCCAGAGCGAGGCCAAGCCCGGCGGCCGCAAACTCAGTCTCGCCGACGCCATCCTCATGATCTGGAAGGAAGGCGGCTACACCGAGCCCCTGACCACCGAGGAGATCGCCAGCGCCCTCTCCGAGGTCGGCTACGCCTCCCGCGCCTCCGACCGCTCCCTCAAGTCCACCATGAACCAGGCGCTGGCCAAACTCTGCCGCGACCACAAACTCCGGCGCTACCGCATCGACGGCACCGAGATCAGCGCCAACGACAAGAAGAGCCGCGCCCGCCGCTACAAGCCCGCCTGAAGCCCCCGGTGGCACGGGCGTCCGGCCCGTGCTCTCCTTCTCTTCCCCCTCCTCCCCGCCTCACCCGTCCCCCAGCCCCCTCCCCGCCTCCGGGCGCCACGGCTGGCCGTCCCCGGCCGGCCGTGCTCTTTTCCTCTTCCCTCTTCTTTCCTCCCCTCCATATCTCCAATCTCAAATCACCCCTCTCCATGCCTCCCCGACTCCCCCTCACCTCTTCACCCCCACACCCGCTCACCTCCCCCCCCCGCACCCCCTCCCCCCTTCCGTTATCATCCCCCCGTGACCCCCTCCGAGGACCTCCGCCGGCGCGTTGACGAACTCCGCTCCCTCCTCGAACGCGCCAACCGCGCCTACTACACCGACGCCGCCCCCATCATGTCCGACGCCGAGTTCGACCGCCTCCTCGCCGAACTCGCCAGAATCGAGGCCGAGCACCCCGAACTCGACGACCCCGACAGCCCCACCCACCGCGTCGGCGGCGAGCCCATCGACGGCTTCAAGGTCGCCGAGCACGCCGTCCCGATGCTCAGCATCGACAACACCTACGACCGCGACGGCGTCCGCGAGTGGTACGACCGCGTCGTCAAAGCAGTGGGGGGGGTGAAGGGAGCAGCAGGGGACAAGGCGACGGCCCCACCCGGCCTCTTCGACGCCGCCCCCCCCTCCCCCTCCTCCGCCCCCGTCCTCGTCTGCGACGCCAAGATCGACGGCGTCGCCATCAGCCTCCGCTACGAATCCGGCCGCCTCGTCCGCGCCGTCACCCGCGGCGACGGCCTCCGCGGCGACGACATCACCTCCAACTTCCGCACCATCGGCTCCGTCCCCCTCAAACTCTCCGGCACGAACATCCCCGACGTCCTCGAGGTCCGCGGCGAGGTCTTCCTCCCCATCGCCGAGTTCGAACGCATCAACAAGCAGCGCGAGGAGCAGGACCTCGAGCCCTTCATGAACCCCCGCAACGCCTGCGCCGGGACCCTCAAGCAACTCGACCCCCGCGTCGTCGCCTCCCGCCGCATCTGGTTCGCCGCCCACGGCCGCGGCGTCATCTCCGACCCCTCCTTCGCCGACTCCCACTCCGCCTTCATCGAGCGCCTCGAGGCCCTCCACATCCCCGTCAACCCCCTCCGCTGCCGCACCACCTCCCTCGACGAGATCTTCGACGCCATCGACCGCTTCGCCGGGGAGCGCCACTCCCTCCCCTACGCCACCGACGGCATGGTCATCCGCGTGGACTCCTTCGCCCTCCAGGACCAGATGGGCGCCACCTCCAAGAGCCCCCGCTGGATCGTCGCCTTCAAATACCCCGCCGAGCGGAAAATCACCCGCCTCCTCGACGTCGAGCACTGGGTCGGCAAGACCGGCAAGATCACCCCCCGCGCCGTCATGGAGCCCGTCCTCGTCGCCGGCACCACCGTCCGCCACGCCTCCCTCCACAACTACGGCCTGGTCCGCAAAAAGGACATCCGCATCGGCGACGCCATCGAGATCGAGAAGGCCGGCGAGATCATCCCCTACGTCGTCGGCGTCGTCTTCGAGCGCCGCACGCCCGACGCCCGCCCCGTCGTCCCTCCCGCCGAGTGCCCCGAGTGCGGCGGCCCCGTCGAGATCGAGCCCCCCGAGGCCGCCGGCCCCGACGGCAACCCCGAACTCGAGACCCAGCGCCGCTGCATCAACCCCGAGTGCCCCGCCCAGATCCGCGAGAAGATCATCTGGTTCGCCGGCCGCAAGCAGATGGACATCGAAGGCCTCGGCGAGAAGACGGTGGACCAGATCCGCGCCTCCGGCGACATCCCCCTCAACTCCTTCGCCGACATCTTCCGCCTGCACCAGTACCGCGACCGGCTCGTCGCCCTCGAGCGCATGGGCGAGAAGAAGGTCCAGAACCTCCTCGACGGCATCGAGGCCGCGAAGCGCCGCGGCCTGGCGAAGGTCCTCGCCGGCATGGGCATCCGGCACGTCGGCGACGCCACCGCCAAACTCCTCGCCCGCCAGTTCAAGGACATCGACCACCTCCTCGCGGCCGAGGAGCCCCAACTCCGCCCCAAGGCCATGACCAGGGAAGAAGCCGCCCGCTACGGCCTCCCCCTGGACCCCAAGGACCGCGTCTCCACCGAACTCGGCGTCACCACCGCCCCCGTCGTCTACGCCTACCTCCACAGCCCCGCCGCGAAGCACACCTTCGACGAACTCCGAAAAGTCGGCGTGGACCTCACCTCGAAGGACTACCGCGAGCCGAAGAAGGCCGCGGGCAGTGGGGGGGATGGCGGTGGAGGGGGCGGGGGGAGTGGGGGGGTGGCCGGAAAGGTCGAGGGCCCCTTCTCCGGCAAGACCATGGTCATCACCGGCACGCTGGAGAACTACGAACGCGAGGACCTCAAGGAGATCCTCGAAGACCTGGGCGCGAAGGTCGCCGGCTCCGTCTCCAGCAAGACCAGCGTCGTCATCGTCGGCGAGAAGCCGGGCTCGAAACTCGACAAGGCCCGCCGGCTCGGCATCGAGACCTGGGACGAACCCCGCCTCCTCCAGGAACTCGCCAGGGCCGGCGTCAGGAAATAGCCCGCCGCGGGGCCAAGACTTCCGGGCGGACGCAGCGTCCGGCACGCAGGACGAGCGCCGCCCCGCCCCCCCCTCGCCCAGCCCATGCAGAACATCGAGTACAAAGCCGAACTCCGCGACCTCCCCCTCGCCCGCACCATCGCCCGCTCCCTCGGCGCCCAACTCGCCGAGACGATGCAGCAGACCGACACGTACTACAACGTCCCCGACGCCCGCCTGAAGCGCCGCGACATCGTCTGGATCGAGCAGGCCAACTACGGCCAGGAACTCATCGGCGCCGACACCCTCACCGAGTACATCCGCTACACCCGCGCCGACTCCGCCCGCCCCCGCGTCAGCGACTACGCCGTCTACACCCCCGAGCAGTTCCACGCCCGCTTCGGCGAATCCCCCCTCCCCGTCCGCACCACCGTCAAGAAGATCCGCGAACTCTACCTCTACAAGGGCGTCCGCATCCACCTCGACCGCGTCGAGAACCTCGGCGCCTACCTCGAGTTCGAAGCCCCCGTCACCCCCGACCGCCCCGAACCCGAAGCCCGCGCCCTCGTCGCCGACCTCGTCGAAGCCTTCCGCCCCGCCCTGGGTGAACCCATCGCCAAGGGCTACGCCGACCTCTGACGACGTGCCGCGGGTTTCCAGCCCGCGCCTCTCCCGCTCCCCATACTTCCCCCGCCCACCCTCCCTCCGCCCCCGGCGGGCCGCCCGAAAGAATGAAACGCGATCGCGAAGGCCGCGAAGAAGAACACGAAGAAAGGTGCAGGAGAGAAGAACACGGGATCAACGGAACCAGCACAAGAGAGCGGGGAAAGACAGCGAAAGGCGCTGACGGCCGAGCGCACAAGCCCACCCCAAACCTCATCCACCCCTGCCCCTCCTCACCCCCCTCCTCCCTGCTTCCCTCCGAGCCCCCTCCGTGTCTCTGCGCCCCTGTGGTGACTCTTCCGCCCCCTTTCTTCGAGCCCTTCGCGCTCTTCGCGTTGAACCTCCTCTTACTTCCTCACCCGATCCCCGCCTACCGCCCCGCGCCCGAAACGGCGCCCTCGCTCCGCCCCTCGCCCTTCTCCTCCTCATCCGCCAGCGATCCCCCCGGCCGCATCGTCCTCAGAATGAACTCGTACATCAGCCGCTGGTACTGCCCCCCGCCGATCCCGTGCCGGTTCGCCGGATAGATCGCCAGGTCGAACTGCTTGTTCGCCCGCTGCAGCGCCCGCGCCAGCCTCCACGTGTTCGACGGGTGCACGTTGTCGTCCAGCCCCCCGTGCGCGATCAGCAGCCGCCCCCTCAGCCCCTTCGCCGCCTTCACCACCGACGAGCGGTCGTACCCCTCCGGGTTCTCCCACGGCGTCCCCATGTACCGCTCGGTGTAGATCGTGTCGTACTCCCGCCAGTCCGTCACCGGCGCCCCCGCGATCCCCGCCGCGAACGCCCCCGAGTGCGTCAGCGCGTACGCCGTCATGAACCCGCCGTACGAGTGCCCCGACAGCCCGATCCGCTCCCCGTCCACCCACTCGTGCCCCTTGAGCCACTCGACCGCGTCCTCCAGGTCCTTCAGTTCCTGCACCCCCAGTTGCCGGTACGCCGTCCACGCATTCACCGCCCCCTTCCCGCTCGCCGACCGCGGGTCCACCCGCAGCGTCACCACCCCCGCCGTCGCCAGCACCTGGTCCCACACTTCCGGGTTCCACGAGTCGCGCACCGTCGGCGACTTCGGCCCCCCGTACGTCATCACCCACACCGGGTACTTCCGCGCCGGATCGAAGTCCGCCGGCCGCGTCCACGACGCCTCCATCTCGAACCCGTCCCTCGTCGCGATCCGCAGCCGCTCCGACGGGTGCCGGATGAACCCCTCCAGCGCGTACACCGGGTTCGTGTCCAGCGTCCGCACCAGCGCCCCATCCTCGCACGACCGCACCGCCACCCGCGTCGGCCGCTCGCGGCTGGACCACGAATCGATGAACAGGTTCCCCTTCGGGCTCACCGTCACGCGGTGCCACCCCTCCTCCCGCGTCAGCCGCTCGATCCCCCTGCCCCCCTCTCCCCCCTCGCCGGCCCCCGACCCGTCCAGCCTCACCCGGTACAGGTTCACCGCCGTGTGGCTGTCCCGCGTCCCGCTCAGGTACACCCACCCACCCTCCTCATCCACGACGTGCACCTCCCGCACCTCCCACTCCCCGCCCGTCAGCGCCCCGACTTCCTTCCCCGTCTTGTCGAACCGGTACAGGTGCTTCCACCCCGTCCGCTCGCTCGTGATCAGGAACGACCCATCCGCCAGGAACAGCGGCGCCCCCGGGTTGTCCACCCACGCCCCGGTCGTGTCCCGCAGCAGCCGCTTCCCCTCGCCCCCGCCCGCCGGCACGCGCACCACATCCAGCCACGTCTGCGCGCGGTCCTGCACGTAGCACCACACCGCCGCCGAATCCGGCCACCACCCCACGCCCGTAATGAGGTGCCCCTCCGGCTCGTACGCCCCCAGCGCCGCGTACGCCGGCTCGCCCCCCTCCACGCCCACGATCCCCAGGCGCACCGCCGGGTTCGGCTCCCCCGGCCGCGGGTACCGCACCGTCTCCAGCCTCTGCGCCTCGCCGAGGTCGTCCACCAGCGTGAACTCCGGCACCCGCGACGTGTCCATCCGCAGGAACGCGATCCGCCGCGAGTCCGGGCTCCACCAGTACGTCCGCCAGTTCCGCCCGAACACCTCCTCGAAGTACACCCAGTCGGCCTTCCCGTTGAGCACCGTCGCCGACCCGTCCGTCGTCAGTTGCCGCTCCGTCCCCGTCGCCACGTCCACCACGTACAGGTTGTTCTCCCGCACGAACGCCGCGAACGCCCCGTCCGGGCTCAGGCTCGCCAGTTCCTCCCGCTGCGGCGTGCTCGTCAGCCGCCCCGCCGCCGACCCATCCGCCCGCACGTAGTACAGGTCGCCGCCGTGCTCCAGCAGCGCGACCGACCGGTCCTTGCTCAGCGCCCCCCACGCCCTCCCCGCCAGCCTCTTCGCATCCTTCTCCGAGACCGTCGGCAGCGCCGCCAGCGCGGCCTCGATCGGCTCCGGGTCCAGCGCCGGCTCCGCCCGCCCCGTCGCCGCGTGAACCCGCCACACCTTCCCCTCCTTCCGCTGGATGAAGTGCTCCCCATCCTCCAGCCACTCGACCCCGCCCACCGGCGACCCGCTCAGGTTCGGCGCCCTCCCCTCCCCCTCGTAGAACTCCTCGAACGTCATCAGCCGCGGCCTCTCCCGATCCTCCTCCAGCGGCCGAACCGCCCCGCTCGTGATCGGCGCCGGCGCGTTGATCCGCACGATCGGGTAGTCCTCCCCGACGACGAGCCACTCGTCCAGGAAGTTCCACGTCGCCAGCCCATCCTCCGCCATCGGCTCCAGCAGGTACGCCGCCAGCGCCCCCAGCCTCTGCCCCGTCCGCACCAGCCGCGTCCCCGCCGGAACCCGCCGCGTCTCCTTATGCGCTGTGGCCTCCACCGTCACCGGCACGTGCCCCTGGAACGCCCGCACCGCCCGCGTCACCGCGTCGATCCGGTACGCCTCCACATCCAGTTCGATATCCTCCCGCAGTTCCTCCACCTCCACCCCGTGCCGCTGCAGCACCTCCACGACCTCATCCATACCCTCAGGAATGAGGTACGCGAACGGTCGCGCCGCCGTCAGCGTCGCCTCCGCCCGGTTCCAGTGCTCCACCTCGTACTCCCGCGCCTCCCCCGTGGAGACCACCTTCCCCTCCCGCTCCTCCTCCACGAACCCCGCGACCTTCACCTTCTCCGGCGCGGGTGCCGCCTTCGCCCGCAGCACGATCACATCCCCCTCCCGCGGCTCCTTCCCCGCGCGCACCGCCCCCTCGTCCGCCTCCCGCAGCAGCCGCTTCACCTTCTCCTTGTTCGCCGCCACATCCTCCAGGCACGCCCGCACGAAGTGCAGCGTCGCCATCACCCGGTCCTCGTACGGCGCGTACGAGTACCCCTCGCTCAGGATGCTGATCCGGTTCCTCAGCCCGACGTAGTTCGTCCCGTACCGCGGCAGCGGCGGGAACGTCACCCACTTCGTGTGCCCCTCCGCGAAGTCCCCGTAGAACCACGTCCGGATCCCGCGCCCCCCCTCCAGCCCCCGCGACACCCGCGGCAGCATCTCGTCCCGGACATACTCGATGATCGCCCCATCCCCCGCCGGCGCCTTCGGCCCCTCGAACGTGAGCACGTACCCGTGGTACGAACCGTTCGTCGTGTGCGTGTCGATGAACACCGCCGGGTCCCACGTGTTCAGCACCCGCACCAGCGCCCGCGTCTCCGGCGCCTCCAGTTTCACGAAGTCCCGGTTCAGGTCGAACCCCTGCGCGTTCTCCCGGATCCCCATCCCCTCCTCCGGCCCCACCTGCCCCGGCCGGTTGTCCTTCCCCACCCGCTCGTTCCCGTCCGCGTTGTAGATCGGCGCGAACACCAGCACCAGGTCCTTCAGCAGCGGGTGCGCCGCCTCCCCCTCGTGCAGCAGCACCTCCCGCGCCAGCATCGGCAGCGCCTCCTTCCCGTCCACCTCCCCCCCGTGAATGTTCCCGATCATCAGCACCACCACCTTCCCGCGCTTCACCTGCTCCGCCGCCTCCTCCGGCGTCGCCACCGGCGGATCCGCCACCACCAGCATCGGGATGCTCCGCCCCTCCACCGTCGTCCCCATCTCCACCCGCCGCGCCCGCCCCGGCACCGCCGCGGCCAGCCGATCCAGCAGCGCCACCACGTCGTCGTGCCGCGCCGTCGCCTTGAACCCCGACGACTCCGCCACCGTCAGCAGGTCCCCCCGAGCCGCCGCCTTCCCCTCCCGCGCCGGCGGGTCGCCCGCCACCCGCACCGACCCCGCCGCCCCAAGCCCGCACGCCGCGGCCAGCGGCACCACGACCACCATCACCAGGACCTGCAAGAACACTCGACGCATCGCAGCGCTCCGACCATCCCACCGCCCCAACCAGGCGCCCACCCCCGCAAGCCTACGGCAATCCAGCCCCAGGCGAAACGCCCGCCCCCCTCTCCCGCCCGGTGAGCGCCCCTCGCACGCATCTCTCACGCCCCTCTTCCGCACGTGCTCCACGCTGGCAGGACCAGATGCGACCGGCGGTCCGGCCCCGCGGGCCCCCGCCTCCGCTCCCCGCAACCTCGCTTCAGAAGGAGCACACGCATGCCCGCCACACGCCATGCCCGCACCCCGCTCACCCTCGCCGCCCTCGCCTCCCTCTCCCTCGCCGCCCCGGCGGCCCTCGCGCAGCAACAGCAGCAGCAACCCCCCCGCGGCGGCCAGCAGCAGCAACAACCCCAGCGCCGCGCCCAGCCCACCTACACGGGACAGGTCCAGAACGTCCGCGAGGTCTCCCTCCAGAACGCCCCCCCGTCCCACACCATCGTCGAGATCTCCTTCCAGGACGGCCGCACCCACCTCTTCGACCTCGGCCCCAACATCAACCTCGCCGACCTCAACCTCCAGCCCGGCGACGAGGTCGCCATCCGCGGCAACAACCGCTCCATCAGCGGCCGCCAGGTCGTCGTCGCCCACGACCTGACCGTCGAGGGCCAGCCCGTCAGCGTTGACCGCCCCGGCCAGCAGATGCGCCAGCGCGGCCGCTGGCAGCAGCAGCAGCAGCAGCAGGCCCAGGCCATCGTCCAGGGCCGCGTCCAGAACATCCAGCAGGTCAACGTCCGCGGCGCCCCGCCCCAGCACACCATCGTCGAGATCACCCTCGACGACGGCGCCTCCACCCTCGTCAACCTCGGCCGCCAGGTCCGCCTCGCCGACCTCGACATCCGCCGCGGCGACCGGATCGTCATCCGCGGCGACGAGGTCCTCATCGGCAGCGAGCCCGTCATCGCCGCCAGCACCCTCAACGTCGAGGGCCAGCAGTACGACCTCGGCTGGATCGGCCAGCAGCCCGGCCGCGCCGCCCCCGCCACCCAGTTCCCCGGCCAGGGCCGCACCCCGCAGCAGGTCCAGCAGATCGTCTCCAACTGGCCGCAGGCCTCCCAGCAGGCCGCCCGCGAGATGATCCGCGCCTACGGCCCCCCGAACGAGGTCACCGACACCCTCCTCATCTGGTACGACAACGGCCCCTGGGTCCGCACCATCATCCACCCCGACCCCGCGCCCCACAACTTCCCCGTCCCCCACGAGGACGTCCTGATGCAGACCGCCCGCCTCGACGTCCCCGCCGAGGCCGTCGGCGAGATCGCCCGCTTCGACGGCAGCATCTCCATCGACCGCACCCGCGGCGAGATCACCGCCTCCTGCGACAGCGAGGCCAGCAACTTCGTCGCCATCAACCTCGCCTACGACATCATCAACGGCGACCTCGACGCCCGCCAGGCCCGCCAGGAGGCCGCCAACATCGCCGCCGCCCTCCAGCAGGGCCGCACCCACCCCTACGCCCAGGGCTTCCAGTTCAACGTCCCCGCCGGCATGACCGGCGACCCCGACCAGCCCGTGCGCCCCACCGACCAGGCCCAACCCCGCCAGCGCCCCCAACCCGACCCCCGCTGGCAACCCACCGGCCCCACCGCCCCTCCCCCCCGCCCCCGCCGCTGACACGCCACGTCACACAAAACAGTGTGACACGACCGAATGCCGCGACAGGGCGCCACGGCCGGCCCCTCCGGGCCGGCCGTGCTCCTTCTCTCCA
>ERZ777003.4512-NODE-4512-length-11656-cov-7.146539_pt1 | contig 11656 bp, 9 predicted proteins | sample MGYA00374956_ERZ777003 | MGnify/ENA primary metagenome ERZ777003 (study PRJEB29302, sample SAMN06268252) | bioreactor metagenome | isolation source: Joint BioEnergy Institute, California, USA | place: USA:Joint BioEnergy Institute, California, USA | collected... | reverse complement strand
CGCTTGCTCTTGTTCGTCTGGTAGTTGCGCCGCTTGCACTCCTCGCACGCGAGGGTGACGGCGATTCGGACGTCTCCGCGGGCCATGGGCTAGTCCAGGATCTCAGTCGTGGGTTCGGGCAAGTCTCAGCGGCCGACGGCGGACACGGGACCGTCCGCCGGCCGGCGCGAGCAATGGAGTGTAGCGGCAAGGCGGGGTCTCGCGCGTGGCCAGCGGCGCGGGCGCCGGCGCCGCCGGCGCCGCGCGCGAGCGCGCCCGCGGGCCGCGCGGTCCGCCGTCAGAGCGCGGCGCTGACGCGCTCGAGGTGGCGGCGCATCGCCTGCGCGGCGCCGTCGCCGTCGCCGTCGCCGATCGCGGCGACGACGCGGTCGATCTCCGCCATCGCGTCCTCGCGCCCGCCCGGGCGCGTGGCGATCCGCCAGCGCGAGTGGCGCAGCAGGTCGGCGACCGCGGCGAACAGCACCCGCACCGGAAGGCTGCGCGACGCCTCCGCGACGGCGGCGTGGGCGCGCAGGTCGGCGACGGCGAAGGCGACCGGGTCCCCCAGCGCGGCCCCCATCGCGGCACGCGCCTCGTCGAGCCGACGCAGGTCCTGCGCGTCGCGCCGCTGCGCCGCCAGGCGCGCCGCGAGCGGCTCGAGCGCGAGGCGGACCGCGAACAGGTCGCCGAGGTCGAGCTCGGCGAGGTAGGTGCCCGACCCCTGGCGCGCCTCGATGATGCCGAGGTCGGCGAGCCGGCGCAGGCCCTCCCGCAGCGTCGAGCGCGAGACGCCGAGGCGCGCCGCCAGCTCCCGCTCGGGCGGCAGCCGGTCGCCGGGCGCGAGGTCCTCGTCGACGAGCAGCTCGCGCACGCGGTCGGCGATACGGTTGCGGGACGCCATGGCGCGTCACTATAGTGGTCCGACCACAATGGTCTGACCAATTCCGGAGGGGAGATGCGCATCGGCACCGCCACGACCGCCGACGGCCGCGACGTGCCCGTGCTCGAGCGCGACGGCGCGCTGCTCGAGCTCGACGTCCCGGCCGGCGCGACCGTGCGCGACCTCATCGCCGCCGGCGACCCGCCCCGCCCGCGCCCCGGCGCGGCGCCGCTGGCGGGCGCCCGCCTGCGCGCCCCGCTGCGCCCCGGCAAGATCGTCGCGATCGGCCTCAACTACCTCGACCACGTGCGCGAGACCGGGCTGGAGCGGCCGGCGCAGCCGATCGTCTTCGCGAAGCTCCCGAGCAGCGTGATCGGCGACGGCGAGGCGATCCGCATCGACCGCGCGCTCACGCGGCAGGTCGACTGGGAGGTCGAGCTCGGCGTCGTCGTCGGGCGGCGGATGACGCGCGTCGCCGCCGCCGACGCGCTCGACCACGTCTTCGGCTACGTCGCCGCCAACGACGTGTCCGCGCGCGACCTCCAGTTCGCCGACGGCCAGTGGGTGCGCGGCAAGAGCCTCGACACCTTCTGCCCGCTCGGGCCGGTCGTCGTCACGCGCGACGAGATCCCCGACCCGCAGGCGCTGCGGCTGCGCACGCGCGTCAACGGCGAGACGGTGCAGGACGCGACGACGGCCGAGATGATCTTCCCCGTCGCCGAGCTGCTCGCGTTCTGCTCGCGCGCCTTCACGCTCGAGCCCGGCGACGTGCTGCTGACCGGGACGCCGTGGGGCTGCGGCGCGTTCATGGACCCGGTCCGCTCGCTGCGCGGCGGCGACGTCGTCGCCGTCGAGGTCGAGCGGATCGGCGTCGTCGCCAACCCCGTCGTCGAGGCGTAGCGGACGCGACGGCGCCCGCGGGCGGCCCGCCCGCGCCCGGCGCCCGCGCCGTGACCGCGTGCGGCACCCGACCCGCGGCAGCGCTGCGGCCGCAGGTCGCGCCGCCGACGGTCCTGGCGCGTCGGCGCGCGCCGAGGATGCATCGAGCGGGGTCGAACCGATAGCGTTCGGCCATGCCCTTCGCGGTCACCGAGCCCCTCCGGCGCGAGATCGAGCGCGCCTTCCCCGACCGGCCGTTCACGATCGACTTCTGGGACGGCACGAGCGTGCCGGCGACCGCGCCGGGCGGCCCGCGCTTCACCGTCCGCTCCCCGCGCGCGCTCGCGCACGCGCTGCGGGCGCCCGGCCAGCTCGGGATCGGCCGCGCCTACGTCAGCGGCGAGCTGGCCGTCGACGACATCGACCGCGCCGTCGACCTGCTGCAGACGTGGAGGCCGGCCCCGGTCGACGGGCGCGCGCGGACGCGGCTGATGGTCGCCGCCGTCCGCGCCGTCGGCCTGACGCTGCCGCCGCCGCGCCCGCGCGCCGAGCTGATCCTCAGCGGCAGGAAGCACTCGCGCGAGCGCGACGCGGCCGCCGTCCGCCACCACTACGACGTGCCGACCGCGTTCTTCCGCCTCTTCCTCGACGAGACGATGACCTACAGCTGCGGCTTCTTCTCGCTCGGGGCCGAGACGCTCGAGGACGCCCAGCGGGCCAAGCTCGAGCTCGTCTGCCGCAAGCTCGGGCTGCGCGCCGGCGAGCGGGTGCTCGACGTCGGCTGCGGCTGGGGCAGCTTCGCGCTCCACGCCGCGCGCGAGCACGGCGTCGAGGTCGTCGGCATCACGCTCTCGCCGCCGCAGGCGGAGGCCGCGCGCGAGCGCGTCGCGGCGGCGGGGCTGTCCGACCGCATCGACATCCGCCTGCAGGACTACCGCGACCTCGACGGCGAGACGTTCGACGCGATCGCCTCGATCGGCATGGTCGAGCACGTCGGCGAGGCGCAGATCGACGTCTACGCGCAGCAGCTCGCGCGGCTGCTGGCGCCCGGCGGGCGGCTGCTCAACCACGGCATCGCGCGGCTGCGCCACACCGACCCGGCCGCCGGCCCCTTCTCGGAGCGCTACGTCTTCCCCGACGGCGAGCCGCTGCACCTCAGCCGCGTGCTGCTCGCGCTCGAGCGGGCCGGCTTCGTCACCCAGCACGTCGAGGGCTTCGCGCAGGACTACGCGACGACGCTCAGGCACTGGGCCGACCGGCTCGACGCCAACCTCGACGAGGCGGTCCGGCTCGCCGGCGAGGAGCGCGTGCGCGTGTGGCGGCTGTACCTGCGCGCGGCCGCCAACGGCTTCCGCTCGAACTTCATCGGCGTCTACCAGGTGCGGGCGCAGCTGCCCGGCCCCGGGGTGCGCCCGCAGGAGGCGCTCGTCGCCCAGACGCCCGCCGGCGCCGACGGCCGCGCCGCCGCGACCGCTCAGGCGTAGCGGCGCAGCGCCGCCTCCACCCGGGCCGCGTACGCGGCGCCGAACAGGGCCGCGTGCAGCAGCAGCGGCGCCAGCTGCCAGAGCGCGACCCGCTCGGCGGCGCCGGGCGCCAGCGGCGCGACCTCCTCGTAGGCGGCGAAGCAGCGCGCCGACGGGCCGCCGAACAGCCGCAGCATCGCGAGATCCAGCTCGCGATGGCCGCCGTGCGCGGCCGGGTCGATCAGCCACGGCTGGCCGGCCGCGTCGACGAGCACGTTGCCGCCCCACAGGTCGCCGTGGACGCGGGCCGGCGGCTCGGACGGGCCGGCCAGCTCCGGCAGCCGCGCGAGCACGCGCTCCAGCAGCCGCGGCGTCGCCGCCGTCAGCGCCCCGCGGTCGGCCGCCATCCGCGCCAGCGGCTCCAGCCGGCGCTCGGCGTAGAACGCCGGCCAGTCGCCGGCCGGCGCGTTCGGGAGCGCGAGCGGGCCGATCCGCAGCACGTCGGCGGGGCCGCCGAACGCGGGCGCGCCGGCGGCGTGGAGCGCCGCCAGGCCGCGGCCGAGCCGCTCGTCAGCGGCAGCGCGCCCGCCGCCGCCAGCCAGCGCAGGCCGGCCGCCTCGGCCGCGTACGCGCCGGGCGGCCCGGCCGCGCTCGTCTTGACGAAGACGCGCGCGCCGTCGCCCAGCTCGCCGGCGTAGGCGTCGTTGAGGTCGCCGCCGGCGACCGGGGCCAGCCGCCGCACCGGCCGCCCGAGCGCGGCCGCGAGCGCGTCGCGCAGCGCGGCCGGGGCGGCGCCGGCGGTGCGGCGCGGGCTCACCGGCGGGCGGCGCGCAGCTCGTCGAGCAGCCCCGCGCAGGCCGCCTCGACGAGGTCGAGGACGTGCTCGAAGCCGTCCGCCCCGCCGTAGTAGGGGTCGGGCACGTCGAGGTCCGGGGCGTCGGCCGACGCCGGATCGAACTCGCGCAGCATGCGCACGCGCGCGGCGGCCGCCTCCGGGTCGGGCGCCGAGCGCGCCAGCTCCAGCAGCGCGCGGCGGTTGTCGTCGTCCATCGCGACGATCAGGTCGAAGCGCTCGAAGTCGGCGGGCGCGACCTGGCGCGCGAGGCCGCGCATCGCGATCCCGCGCCGGGCGGCCGCCGCGGTCGCGCGGGCGTCGGGGGCCTTGCCGACGTGCCAGCCGCCGGTGCCGGCGCTGTCGACCTCGATCTCGTGGGCGAGGCCGGCGTCGGCGACGAGGCGGGCCATCACCGCCTCCGCCGTCGGCGAGCGGCAGATGTTGCCCAGGCAGACGAACAGGATCCGCGTCATCGCGCCGTGGATCGTAGACGCCGCCGCCTCACGGCAGCGGACCGAGCCGCGACGCGAGCGCGCACCCCGCGCCGCGGCAGGCGCGCAGCCGCGCGAGCGTCGCCGACAGCTGCAGCCGCCTGGCCAGCGGCAGCGCGTCCGCGACGTTGTCGAGCTCGTGCGGGTCGCTGCGGTGGTCGTAGTACTCGCGCTCGCCGGTCTCGTACTCGACGTAGAGGCCGTCGCGCGTGCGCAGCGCGTGATACGTGGGCGGGTTGGGGCTGCCGCGGCCGCCGAAGTCGGGGTCGCTCCGCTCCAGCGGCGCGCCGCGATGCTCGATCAGCGCCGCCTGGCGCCAGCCGGCGACCCGCTCGCCGCGCAGCAGCGGCACGAGGCTGCGGCCGTCGACCTCGCCCGGCGGCGCCGCGCCGGCCAGCTCGACGAACGTCGGGCAGAGGTCGACGTTCTCGGCCAGCGCGTCGACCGTCGCGCCGGCCGGGACGCCCGGGCCGGCGACGATCAGCGGGACGCGCACGTCGGCGTCGTACGCCGTCAGCTTGCCCGCCGTCATGCGGTGCTGGCCGAGGTGGAAGCCGTTGTCGGAGGTGAAGACGACGTAGGTGCGGTCGGCGACCCCGAGCCGGCGCAGCTGCGCGCGCAGCCGCCCGAGCGCGCGGTCGACCGCCTGGACCGAGCGGACGCGGGCGCGGAAGTGGGCGTCCAGGCGCGCCTCGCGCTCCGGGCCGAGCGGGCGCAGGTGGCGCAGCCACGCCGGCTTGTCGGAGAGGTCCTCCTCGTCGAAGGCGGGCGTGCGCGGCGCGATCAGGTCCCCGAAGCGGCGCGCGTCGCGCGGCGCCGGAGTCGCCGGCCGGTGGGGCGCGAACGGCGCGAGCACGAGCAGGAACGGCGCGCCGGCGGCGACGGCGTCGGCGATGAAGCGGCGGCCGTCGCGCTGGAGCACCGTCGTGAGGTAGTCGCGCGCCGCCCAGCCGCGCCGCTCGACGCGCTCGCCGCGCATGATGCGGTAGCCGTAGCCGGGGTAGCCGTTGCCGGCGACGCCCCACGTCGTCCAGCCGGGCGGCACGTACGGGCGGCCGGCGGCGTCGCGCACCTTGCCCGGCGCGTACTGGTTGAGGTACTTGCCCAGCAGCGCGGTGCGGTAGCCGGCCGCCTGCAGCGCGGTCGCGAACGTCGCCCGCTCCAGCCCGCGGCGGCGGAAGGCGCGGAAGCCGCCGTCGGGCCCCGTGTTGCGGTGGATGCCCGTGTTGTGCGGGTAGCGGCCGGTGAGGATCGAGGCGCGCGACGGGCAGCAGAGCGAGTTGGTGACGACGTACCTGCTGAACGTGACGCCGTCGCGCTGGAGCCGGCGCACCTGCGGCATGTGGGCGACGAGGTCCCACGACAGGTCGTCGGCCATCACGACGACGATGTTGGGCGGCGCGCCCTGCGCTGCCGCGCCCGGCGCCCGCCTGGCCGCGACCGCCCCGTCCGGCGCGGCCGCCGCCCGGGCGCCGAGCAGCGCCAGCGCGGCGACGAGCGCGGCGATCCAGCGCATCCGTCCGTGGATCGTCCTCGGCCCCATCGAGGCCAGAGGGATAGCAGGCGCGCCGCCCGCGGGTCACCTGCGGCCGAAGTACGGCAGGCGCCTGAGCCCGGTCGCGCGCAGCACGCGCTCGTGGATCTGCGCCAGCAGCGGCAGGTGGTCGCGCGCGATGTTGTGGACCTCCCCCGGGTCCCTGCGCAGGTCGAACAGCTCGCGGCCGGTGTTGTTGCCGTCGGCGATCATCGCCCAGCGGTCGTCGCGGTAGTACCAGTGGTTCGCGTAGCCGCCGAACCAGAACGGGCGCGCCTGCGCCGGGCGCCTGCCCGCCAGCAGCGGCGACAGGTCCGCGCCGTCCATCGCGGCCGGCGCGCGCACGCCGGCGAGCCGCAGCGCCGTCGGGCCGACGTCGTGCGGCGAGGCGAAGTAGTCGGTCGCCTGACCGCCGCGGCGGCGGTCCGGCGCCCGCAGCAGGAACGGCACCTGGATCAGCGACGGGTGCAGCTCGAGCGCCGGCTTGCCCGTCCAGCCGCGGTCGCCGAGCGCGATCCCGTGGTCGGAGAGGAGGACGATGGCCGTCTCGTCGGCGACGCCGCTGTCGTAGAGGCGCTCGAGGAACATGCCCAGCCAGGCGTCGGTCTGCGTCACCGCCGCCGCGTACAGCAGCGGCAGCCGCGCGAGCTCCTGCCTGGTGAGGTACCTCGCCGGCCGGTAGCGGACGTTGCCGGGCCGCGTGCCGCCGTCGAGGTCGCCGTACATGCGGCGGTACCTGCGCACCGGCGCCCACGGCTCGTGCGGGTCGAAGCAGTCGACGACGAGCGCGAACGGGCGCCGCTGCCTGACCGCCTCGCGCAGCACCGCGGCGGCGTGCGTGAAGACGCGCGCGCAGCACTGCTCGCGTTCGTCGACGGCGCCGTGGAGGTTGGCGAGGTGCTGGCGCATCCCCCGGATGTAGTGGGGGGTGTGCATGTCGCGCGGGAGCCAGCGCTTGACGACGTCGAGCGGGATCGTCTCCGCCCTGCGGCGGGCGCCGCCCTGGCCGGCGATCGGCAGGAAGCGGTCGACGCTGCGGCGCAGCGCCCGCCACTCGGGCGAGAAGGCGAGGAACGGGTTGTCGGTCACGTAGCCGGTCCAGTACCCGTGCCCGCGCAGCGCCCGCAGCCACGTCGGCTCGTCGGCGCCGAGGCCGGTCCAGCCGGGCGAGCCGGGCAGGTTGCGCGTCGGCCGCCAGGTCGTCCACGGGTAGACGCGCCGGCCCGTCAGCAGCGAGCGGCGCGCCGGCACGGTCGGCATCGCCTCCGGGAAGGCGCGCGTGAAGCGCAGGCTCTCGCGCGCGAGCGCGTCGATGCTCGGGGTCTTGATGCGCGGGTTGACGTGGCCGACGTAGTCGTGGCGCAGGCTGTCGAGCACGATCACGAGCACGTTCGGCCCGTCCGGCACCGCCGCGCCCGCCGCCCCGCCGAGGCGGCGGGCGGCCCCGTAGCCGGCCGCCCCCGCGGCGCCCGCGGCCGCGGCGGTCAGCAGCTGCTTGCGATCGATCCGGCGCGCCATCACCGGGCTTCGACACGCCAGCTGCGGGAAAGGTGCGGTGGCGCTGCGGAAACTCCGCAGCGGCTCTGCGGGAACGCCCCGCTGGCACGCGGCCGCGCATGCGCGATCGTGCGGACCCGATGACGGATCAGGAGCCCGCCATGTCGATGCGTGACATTCCCGCCGCCCCCGACCAGCCGGCCGCCGACGGCCCGACCGCGCCCAGCCGCGGCCCCGCGCCGCTGCTGCTCGCCTTCCTGCTGCCGATGCTCGTCATCGTCGGCCTCGTGCTGTGGATCTTCAACAGCGTCAGCTGGCTGGCGGTCGGCGTGACGATGGCGGCGATCGCCTGCTTCACCGGCCTCGTGATGATCCCCTTCTCGCGGCTGCTCGCCGACGAGGACGGGTCGCGGCGCCGCTGAGCCGCGCGCGGCGCCGGCCGGCGGGCCGATCGCGGTCCGCGCGCCGCCGGCGCCGCCCCGGCGTGCTCGTCCGCGCCGCGGGGGTGGGTATCCCCACCCCGTGTCCGAGCTCGCCCCTCCGGGCGCGCCGAGCGCCGCGGCGCTCGCGGCGCGCGAGGTCGACGTCGCGCTGCGCGACGGCGCGCCGATCCACGTGCGGCCGGTCCGCCGCGACGACCTGCCGGCGCTGCGCGCCTTCCTCGAGGGCCTCTCGGCCACCTCGCGGCGGCTGCGCTTCTTCACCGGCGCCGCCGACCTCGGCGCCGCCGCCCGCTGGGCGGCCGAGGTCGACCGCCACGAGCGCGACGGCCTGCTCGCGCTCACCGGCGACGGCAGGATCGCCGGCCACGCGGCGTGGTCGCGCCTGAGCGGCGACCGCGCCGAGGTCGCGTTCGAGACGGCCGAGTCGATGCGCGGCCGCGGCCTGGCGACGATCCTGCTCGCCCACCTCGCCTTCGGCGCCCGCGCGCAGGGGATCGCGACGTTCGTCGCCGAGGTGCTGCCCGAGAACCACCGGATGCTGCAGGTCTTCCGCGACAGCGGCCTGCCGCTGCGGGTGACCGCGGAGCCGGGGCTGCTGACGGTCGAGATGCCGACCGCGTTCACCGACGAGGCGCGCGAGCGCTTCCGCGACCGCGACCGGATCGCCGCCGTCGCGGCGATGGACGCCGTCCTGCGGCCGCGGGCGGTCGCCGTGCTCGGCGCCTCGCCCGACCGCCGCACGCTCGGCGGCGCCGTCGTCGCGAACCTGCTCGCCGCCGGCTTCACCGGCGCGCTGCACCCCGTCGACCGGCGCGGCCGCCCGATCGCCGGGCGCCCCTGCCACCGCTCGCTCGACGAGGTGCCCGGCGAGCTCGACCTCGTCGTCGTCGCGCTGGCGGCCGACGAGGTGCTCGCCGCCGCGCGCGCCTGCGGGGAGCGGGGCGTGCGCGCGCTCGTCGTGCTCGCCGGCGGCTTCGCCGAGCGGGGGCCGGCCGGCGCCGAGCGCCAGCGCGAGCTGCTCGCGATCTGCCGCGGCCACGGCATGCGGCTCGTCGGCCCGAACGCGCTCGGCGTCGTCAACACCGACCCGGCCGTGCGGCTCGACGCGACGTCCGCCCCCGCCCCCGCGCCGGCCGGCGGGCTCGGCCTGCTGTCGCAGAGCGGCGGCGTCGGGATCGCGCTGCTCGAGCAGGCGCGCGCCGCCGGCCTCGGCGTCTCCGCGTTCGCGTCGGTCGGCAACAAGGCCGACCTGTCCGGCAACGACTTCCTCCAGTGGTGCGAGCGCGACGGGCGCACGCGGGCGGTGCTCCTCTACCTCGAGTCGTTCGGCAACCCGCGCGCGTTCGCCCGCATCGCGCGCCGGGTCGGCGCCAGCAAGCCGATCGTCGCCGTCAAGGCGGGGCGCACGCCGGCCGGGGCGCGCGCCGCCTCCTCCCACACCGGCGCGCTGCTGGCGGCCTCCGAGGTCGCCGTCTCGGCGCTCTTCCGCCAGGCCGGCGTGCTGCGCGTCGACACGCTCGGCGAGCTGTTCGACCTCGCCGCGCTGCTCGAGCGCCAGCCGCTGCCGGCCGGCGGGCGGGTCGCGATCGTCACGAACGCCGGCGGGCCGGGCATCCTCGCCGCCGACGCCTGCCAGGCGGCCGGGCTGACGCTGCCGCAGCTGCCGGCCGCGCTGCAGCGCGAGCTCGCGCTGATCGCGCCCGGCAGCGCCGGCCTCGCCAACCCGGTCGACCTGCTCGTCGACGCCTCGCCGGCCGCCTTCGCCGCCGCGGTCGAGGCGATCGGCCGCGCCGACGTCGTCGACGCCCTCATCGCCGTCTGCGTGCCGCGCCCGTTCGCCGCCGCCGAGGAGGTCGCGCGCGCGCTGCGCCGCGCGCCGGCCGCGCTCGACGGCCGCCTGCCGGTGCTCGCCGCGTTCATGACCGGCGACGGCGCCGCCGCGGCGGTCGCCGGCGCGCCCGCCGACGCCGAGCCGGGCCGGCCGCTGCCGGCGTTCCGCTACCCGGAGGACGCCGCCCGCGCGCTCGCGCGCGCCGTCGAGCACGCCCGCTGGCGGGCGGAGCCGCGCGGCGCGGTGCCGGCCTTCCCCGACGCCCGGCGCGACGAGGCCGCCGCGATCGTCGCCGCCGCGCTCGCGCAGGAGGGCGACGGCGGCCGCGGCGGCTGGCTGGACCCGCTGCGCGTCCACGAGCTGCTCGCCTGCCACGGGCTGCCGCTGCCGCCCCGGCGGGTCGTGCGCAGCCCGACGGCGGCGGCCCGCGCCGCGCGCGAGCTCGACGGCCCGGTCGCGCTCGCCGCGCTCGGCGCGCGGCGCCCGCGCGCCGCCGCCGACGCCGGCGACGTCGTCGCCGACCTGCCCGGCCCGACCGCGGTGCGCCGCGCCGCCGCCGCGCTGCGCGACCGGCTCGCCGCCGCCGGCGACCAGGTCGCGGGCTTCGTCGTGCAGCGGATGGCGCCGCCCGGCGTCGAGGTGCTCGTCGGCGCGACCGTCGACCCGCAGTTCGGCCCGGTCGTCGTCTGCGGCGCGGGCGGCCGGACCGCCGAGCTGCTGCGCGACGTCGCCGTGCGGCTGACGCCGCTGACCGACCGCGACGCGCGCGCGATGGTGCGCGAGCTCGGCGCCTTCCCGCTGCTGGAGGGGTACCGCGGCGGCGCGTCCGTCGACGTCGCCGCGCTCGAGCAGGTGCTGCTGCGCGTCGGCGCGCTGGTCGAGGCCCACCCCGAGGTGGCCGAGCTCGACTGCAGCCCCGTCGTCGTCCACCCCGGCGGCGCCGTCGTCGTCGACGCGCGCGTCCGCGTCGCGCCGCCCGGCGCGCCGTCCCCGCAGCCGGCGCTGCGCCGCTGACGGTCAGCGGCCGGGCCGCAGGCGGGCGAGCGGCAGCCGGCGCAGCGGCGCGGTCGCGGCCCGCAGCCGGTCGTCGGCGAGCGCGGCGCGGGCGGCCGCGTGGCCCGGCACCCCGTGGACGGCGCCGCCCGGGAAGGCGGACGCGCTGCCGAGGTAGAGGCCGCGCAGCGGCGTGCGGTACGGGCTCAGCGCCGGCACCGGCCGGAAGACGAGCTGGTCGAGCCCGTAGCTGCCGCCGCCGACGTCGCCGTCGACGAGGTTCGCGTCGCGCGCCTGCAGGTCGGCGGGGCCGAGCACGTGGCGGGCGAGCACGCGGTCGCGGAAGCCGGGCGCGTAGCGCTCCACCTGCGCCTCGACCGCCGCGGCCGCCGCGGCGACGTCGGCGCCGCGCGGGACGTGCGTGTACGCCCACGCGACGTGCCTGCCGGCCGGCGCGCGCGTCGGGTCGGCGAGCGACTGCTGGCCGGCGAGCAGGAACGGGCGCTCCGGCAGCCGGCCGGCGGCGACATCCCGCAGCGCGGCGCGGATCGCCGCCGTGCCGCCGCCGACGTGGACGGTGCCGGCGCGGCGCGCCCCCTCCGCCGTCCACGGGATCGGGCCGTCGAGCGCCCAGTCGACCTTGACCGTCGGGGCGCCGTAGCGCCAGCGCACGAGCTTGCGCACGTACGCGGGCGGCAGCGCGTCGCCGGCCAGCTGCACGAGCGCGTGCGGGGTCGTGTCGAGGATGACGACGTCGGCCGCGACGCGGGAGCCGTCCGCCAGCGCGACGCCGGTCGCGCGCCCGCCGGCGGCGTGGACGGCGGTCACGCG
>ERZ777003.4511-NODE-4511-length-11658-cov-6.358959_pt1 | contig 11658 bp, 13 predicted proteins | sample MGYA00374956_ERZ777003 | MGnify/ENA primary metagenome ERZ777003 (study PRJEB29302, sample SAMN06268252) | bioreactor metagenome | isolation source: Joint BioEnergy Institute, California, USA | place: USA:Joint BioEnergy Institute, California, USA | collected... | reverse complement strand
TCAATCTCGCCCGATCCGCCCTGTTGGTCCACGCCCTCACCCAGGCCCCGGAGCTGCTCATGACGGCCACCGAGGACCGGCTGCACCAGCCGTACCGGGCGGCGGTGGCGCCGGAGACGGCCGCGCTGGTGGCCTCCCTGCGCGAGGCCGGGGTGCCGGCGGTCGTGAGCGGGGCCGGCCCGAGCGTGCTCGCCTTCACCGGGTCGTTCGCCCCCGAGCCGCCCGATCCGCCCGCTGGGTGGGTGGGCAGGCCCCTGGCGTGGTCGCCAACCGGGGCTCGTATGCTGAGGCCCGGACACGCCGACAGCGACCCTGTTGCCGCCGGTCGGGTGGGTTGATTACGCTAGACCCCGACACCAGCCGTCACCCACTGCAACCGACGCATTGCGGCCGCGGAGATGATCGCCCGGCGCTGGCTGTAACCCCGAATCTCGTGCTCATCGGCAGGCCTCCATCGGCAGCTGCTGCTTAGTCCTCCTGATGGCGCACGTGTGATGGTCAGCCGTGTGCGGGTGGGGCCGTCGGTCGAGAGCAGGCCGGAGCGTGGGGGCCAACGATCGTCCCCCCGTGGACGAGCGCTTGCCCGCGATGGTCTCGGCAGTGTCCAGAAGACTCCCGTGTCGCCCCGGGGCGCACGGGACAACCGCTAACCGGCTCCCTGATCGGCACCCAGACCGACCTGGCGAGACGCGGATGCGGCGCGCGTTCGGCGGCTTCTGAGCCGGGCGCGGCACGACTTCCAGTGACGCTCGCAGAGCGGGAGCAGGAAGGATTCCGGCAGCGCTTGCGGAGCGGAAGCAGGAAGCACCTCGAGGGGAAGGAATCCATTGAGCGACACCACCGACGTCACGTCGGACGTCCCCGGCACCTCAGAGACGACGTCGACCACCAGTCGCCGCCGGCGGAGCGGCGGTAGTGGCCTGGCCAGCATGCTGCTCGGCGAGCTCCAGCAGATGGCGTCGTCGATGGGGATTCCTGGCACGGCGCGGATGCGCAAGAACGACCTGATCGCGGCGATCGAGCAGGGTCAGGCCGAGGGTCGAGTACCGCGCGCCCGGGCGACGTCTGGGACCGAGGGAGCCGAGCCTGCCCCGACGGGGCGCGCCACCGAGGTAGCGGCGCGCACGGAGACCTCGCGGTCCGAGGTACGCGGCCAGCTGCGCAGCGAGGACGGCGCTTCGCGCCGGACGGGCGAGGAGGAGGCCGCCACGAGCACGACGACCACCGAGACGCGGCGCTCCCGGCGGGCCTCCCGGCCGGCCGGTCCGCCCGAGCCCCGCGAGGAGCGGGTCGAGGTCGAGGCGGTCGCCGAGGGCGGTCGCGCCGACGGACGTCCGGCCGAGGAGACGCGTGGCGCCGAGGCGGGGGAGTCCGCTGAGAGCGAACGCCGGGAACGGTTCGAGCGCAACGGGTATGACGCGGCCGCCGCGGAGCGGGTCGACCAGAACGGGGCTGACCGTACGGCGGGCGACCGCGCCGGCGGCGAGCGCGCGAACGCCGAGCGGGCCGAGCGCAACGGCAACGGCGCCGACCGCAACGGCGCCGGGAACGGGGCGGACCGCAACGGCCGGGTCCAGGTGACCGAGCGCGAGGAGGAAGAGGAGACCGGCGGCCGCCGTAGCCGGCGCAGCCGCTTCCGCGACCGTCGGCGCGGCCGGGGCGACCGGGGCACGGACGCGACGAGCGGCGAGCCGACCGTCAGCGAGGACGACGTGCTGGTCCAGGTCGCCGGCATCGTCGACATCCTCGACAACTACGCCTTCATCCGGACGTCCGGCTACCTGGCGGGGCCCAACGACGTCTATGTGTCCATGGCTCAGATCAAGAAGTACGGTCTGCGCCGGGGCGACGCGGTGGTCGGCTACGTGCGGGCCCCGCGGGAGGGCGAGCAGCGGCGGGACAAGTACAACCCGCTGGTCCGCCTGGAAACGATCAACGGCATGGACCCGGAGGAGGCCAAGAACCGCCCCGAGTTCTACAAGCTGACCCCGCTCTACCCGCAGGAGCGCCTGCGGCTGGAGACCGAGCCGCATATCCTGACCACCCGGGTCATCGACCTGGTGATGCCGATCGGCAAGGGCCAGCGTGCGCTCATCGTCTCCCCGCCCAAGGCCGGCAAGACGATGATCCAGCAGGCGATCGCCAACGCGATCACCCGCAACAACCCCGAGTGCCACCTCATGGTCGTCCTCGTCGACGAGCGGCCGGAGGAGGTCACCGACATGCAGCGCTCGGTCAAGGGCGAGGTCATCGCCTCGACCTTCGACCGGCCGCCGCAGGACCACACCACGGTCGCCGAGCTGGCCATCGAGCGGGCCAAGCGTCTGGTGGAGCTGGGCCACGACGTGGTCGTGCTGCTCGACTCGATCACCCGGCTGGGTCGGGCCTACAACCTGGCCGCGCCCGCCTCGGGTCGTATCCTGTCGGGTGGTATCGATTCGACTGCTCTCTATCCGCCCAAGCGCTTCCTCGGCGCCGCGCGGAACATCGAGAACGGCGGTTCGCTGACCATCATCGCCAACGCGCTGGTGGAGACCGGGTCCATGATGGACACGGTCATCTTCGAGGAGTTCAAGGGCACCGGTAACGCCGAGCTCAAGCTCGACCGGAAGATCGCGGAGAAGCGGGTGTTCCCGGCGGTCGACATCGACGGATCCGGAACCCGTAAGGAGGAGCTCCTGCTCGCTCCCGAGGAGTACGCGATCATGATCAAGCTCCGCAAGGTCCTCGCCTCGCTGGAGCCGCAGGCCGCCCTCGACCTGCTGCTCGACAAGCTGCGGCAGACCCGGACCAACGTGGAGTTCCTGATGCAGATCGCCAAGACCACTCCGGGGGACTAGTCCCCCAGGAGCACTCCCGGGCGAGCCTCGGACGGCTCCGACGGCGGTCATCGTCGCGATCCCTCCTCGTCACGGATGGGCGAGGAGGGATCGGCGTTTCTGGTCCTCGGCCCGGGACGGGATTGGCCTCCCGGCTCCGCGCCGGGACGGGATTGGTGTCTCGGCTCCTCCGCGCCGGGACGGGATCGACGTCGTCGCTCGCCGCGTGGCAGCATGGGGCGACTCACGGGGAGCCGACGATGGCGGGCGAGCCGGCGGCATCGACCACGGCGAGACTGTTTCCGGGCACTGGTGGGGCGGCCGCCGCCGCGTTCCTGGGCGCGCTCGGCGCGGGCATCGCGTTCGCCCACCTCGATGGGCGACTGGCCGGCACGCTGCTCGCGATCGACACCGGTGGGCGCGCGGTCCTTGCCTGGCAGCGCCTGCTCCCGGCGTTGGCCGTGGCCGCGCTCGTGTTGGTCGCCTGGCTGGCGCATCGGTGGGGATGGCGGGCGGGTGGCGCGCGTAACGCGGGCGGGTGGCGCGCGTAACGCGGGCGGGTGTGGTGGCCAGCCGGACCTGGGGTGGCCCCGAGCACCAGATCGGCCGGGGGAAAACACGATCACCAGGCCGCCCCGGAGGGACACGATCACTGGGTTGCCCCGGAGGGACGCGATCACTGGGGTCGCTCCGGGGCAACATGATCACCGGGCGACCTCGGAGGCAACGTGGTGTCGGGAGGCCTCGGAGGGAACGCGTGGTGTCGGGCAGGCCTCGGGGCCGGCGGTAGGCGTGGTTTGGGTGGGGCGGACGCGGTTTGCGGGACGATCCCACGTAGCGGTGACCTGTCGGGTGGTGACGGAAAGTGACGGCAGGTGTCAGGAAGGCGTCCCTCCTGACGGGTGCCGGTGTCGGGAAGGCGTCCTTCCTGACACCAGACCACCGGCGCGCGTCCACCTGACCACGGAGGGAATGGGTCGGCGTGGCAGACTGTTGTGACGCCCAGGTACCGGTTCACGCCCGCCGACGGCGGGATGCGGCGTGGCGACCCGGCGACCGACAGGAAGGACGCGAGGCATGAAGCCTGACATTCACCCGCGCTACGACGTGACCCAGGTCATCTGCTCCTGCGGTAACACGTTCGTCACCCGCTCGACCGCCCCCAAAGGGGTGATCCACGCCGAGACGTGCAACGTCTGCCACCCCTTCTACACGGGCAAGCAGCGCGTGCTCGACACCGGTGGTCGGGTGGCGAAGTTCCAGCAGAAGTACGCCAAGGTCCAGAAGGCCGCGAAGAAGGAGCCCGCGAAGAAGGCGGCGAGCAAGGCGGCCACCAAGTAGCTGCGTCGACGGCGTCTGCCTGACCGTACGGGGTCGGGCGGGCGCCGTTTACGTATGTCATCGTATTGATGTTTGTCCACTGTGCGATGACCCGGGAGGGGGCGTGAGCGAGGATCGACTGAGGTCGCTGTTGGACGAGTACGCCGAGCTGGAGCGGCGACTCGCCGACCCGGCGATCCACGCCGACCCGGCCGAGGCTCGGCGCGTGGGGCGCCGGTTCGCCGAGCTCGCCGGCATCCACAAGGCGGCGGCTGAGCTGGAGAAGGCCCGCGCGGACCTGGCCGCCGCCCGGGAGCTCGCCGCCGAGGACCCGGGCTTCGCGGCCGAGGCCGACCAGATCGCCGCCCGGATCCCCCAGCTCGAGCAGCGTCTCGCGGAACTGCTGGCGCCCCGCGACCCGAACGACGCCAAGGACGTGATCCTCGAGGTCAAGGCCGGTGAGGGGGGCGAGGAGTCGGCGCTGTTCGCCGGCGACCTGCTGCGCATGTACCTGCGGTACGCGGAACGGCGCGGCTGGGTGGTCGAGATCATGGACAGGCAGGAGACCGAGCTCGGCGGGATCAAGGACGTCACAGTCTCGATCCGGTCCCGGGGCATCCCGGAGGACGGCAAGGGCGTGTGGTCGCGCCTGAAGTGGGAGGGCGGCGTCCACCGGGTGCAGCGCGTGCCGGCCACCGAGTCCCAGGGGCGCATCCACACCTCGGCCGCCGGCGTCCTGGTCATGCCCGAGGTCGAGGAGACCGAGATCACGATCGACCCCAACGACCTGCGCATCGACGTGTTCCGGTCGTCGGGCCCGGGCGGGCAGTCGGTGAACACGACCGACTCGGCGGTCCGCATCACCCACCTGCCGACGGGCATCGTGGTGAGCTGCCAGAACGAGCGCTCGCAGCTGCAGAACAAAGAACAAGCGATGCGCATGCTTCGAGCCAAGCTGGCGCAGCTCGCCGAGGAGCAGGCGGCCGCCGCGGCGGCCGACGCCCGTAAGGCCCAGGTACGGACCGTCGACCGGTCCGAGCGTATTCGTACATATAACTTCCCGCAGAACCGGATCTCCGACCACCGGATCGGGTACACGGCGTACAACCTGGACCTCGTCATCGCCGGGGACCTTGACGGGGTGCTCGACGCGCTCGCCGAGGCCGAGCGGGCGGCCCGGCTGGCCGGGCAGACCGAGCTGTCGCGCCGGTGAGACTGACTGTCTACTGTGCTCTGAAACGTGTGACGCCGTTCTGATTTCTGTGACTGCGGCCATATCCGCTCGTCAGACCAGCCTCAGCGGTCACAGAATTGCGAGGGGCCGTCCGACGGCCGTCGGTTGGGGGCCGCGGGTTGTCGGGCGCCGGGGGTTGGGGGACGCCAGCCGCGGGACCGTGACGTTGGCGACACGCGGCAGTAACGGGCGTCGGCGAGGATGACGGCAGCCGCCGATGAGTGGGCGACGCCGATGGGCGGGTGACTCAGCGGGCGACTGAGTGGGTGACTTCAGTGGGCGACACGCAGGGGGCGAGCATGGCGACACGACGGGACACCGGGATGCCCCGGATCTTCTCGACGTTCGACGTGACCGCGGCGCCGCGGGCTGTGCTGCGGGAGTCGGTGCGCCTGCTGCAGCGCGTCCTCGGCGATGAGGTGATCGGTGACGCCCGGGCCAACGCCGCGGCGGCGGTGCGGGCCGACCAGCGACGCGCCCGGGCGCGCGAGGAGGTCGCGCGCCTGCTGCAGGGCCACCACGCGCGTTGATCTCCCAAACGCGTTGATCTAGGGATTGGAGTGGTGGTTGGAGATCAATTCACCACTCGAACTCCAAGATCAACGGGTGTGGGGCGCCCAGGATCGACGCGGATGTGACGAAGAATAGGAGCGTGCGACTGGCGGAGCTGCTGGCGGAGGCGACGGCGATCCTCACCGAGGCGCATGTCCCCTCGCCGCGCGTGGACGCCGAGCTGCTCGCGGCGCACGTGCTGGGCGTCCCCCGGGGTCGGCTCGCGGTCGCCCCCGACCTCGATCCCGACCAGGAGCGAACCTTCCGGCACCTCGTGGCCCGGCGCGCCGCCCGCGAGCCGGTGCAGCACCTGACCGGCGAGGCGCCGTTCCGCTACGAGGTCCTGCAGGTCGGGCCCGGCGTGTTCATCCCGCGGCCGGAGACCGAGCAGTTGGTGATGTGGGGCCTGTCCTGGCTGCGGGCCCAGGGCGTCCACCAACCCCGGGTGGTGGACCTCTGCGCCGGATCGGGGGCGATCGCGATCGCGGTCGCGGCCGAGAAGTCCGGGGCCACCGTGGTGGCGGTCGAGCGGTCGCCGTCGGCGCTGCCGTGGCTGAGGCGCAACGTCGAGGCGGCGGTCGCGGCGGGGCGGCTCGCCCCCGGAAGCCGGCTGATCGTGGTGGAGGGCGACGCGACCGACCCGGCGGTGCTGGCCGAGATCGACGGCTCCGTGGACCTCGTCCTGAGCAACCCGCCGTACGTGCCGCAGCTCAACCGGCCCACCCTGCCGCCCGAGGTGGCTGAGCACGACCCGCCCGAGGCGCTGTTCGCCGGCCCCGACGGGCTCGACGTGATCCGGGCTCTGATTCCGCGGATCGCCACCCTGCTGCGCCCCGGCGGCGCGTTCGCCCTAGAGCACGACGAGACCCACGTGCACGTGGTGCCGACGCTGCTGGCGGCCGACGGCCGGTTCACGCAGGTCGAGACGCACAAGGACCTGGCTCGCCGCCCGCGTTTCACGAGCGGCGTACGGGCCGTATCCCCCGAAACGGTGGCAGACTGAGCGACGTGATGCTCTACGACTGCCGGACCGTCGCCGAACGGGACTGGGGGCTGCACGCCGCCATCGAGTCGATCTCCCGGGGCGAGCTGGTGATGCTGCCCACCGACACGGTGTACGGCATCGCCGCCGACGCCTTCAAGCCGTGGGCGGTGGAGGCCCTGCTCAACGCGAAGGGCCGGGGTCGGCATCTCCCCCCGCCGGTGCTGGTCGGTTCGCGGTCCACCCTCGACGGGCTGGTGTACCGACTCCCCAACGAGGCCCGGGAACTGGTCGAGGCGTTCTGGCCGGGCGCGCTGACGATCGTGGTCGAGCACGCGCCGACGCTCCAGTGGGACCTCGGGGAGACGTACGGCACGGTGGCGGTCCGCATGCCGCTGCATCCGGTCGCGCTCGAGGTGCTCGCCCACACCGGGCCGCTCGCCGTCTCCGCCGCCAGCCGGGCGGGGTCGCCCCCGGCGGTCACCGCCCACGAGGCCCGGGAGCAGCTCGGGCACGCGGTCGCCACCTACCTCGAGGCTGGCCCGTGCCTGGACCCCGTGCCGTCGACGATCGTCGACTGTTCCGGCCCCGTGCCCCGGGTGCTGCGCAACGGGGCGATCTCGTTCGAGCGGCTCCGCGAGGTCGTGCCATCTATCGAGCCATTTGAGGACGTTCAGCCCAAGCTGCCCGACATGCCCGAGCCGTCCCCGGTGGAGGGGTGAGGGTGGCCGCTGGCCCCGCGGGTTCCGCCGCGTCGTCGGCGCCTGGCTCGCCGGACTTCGTCTACCTCAGCGTCACCAAACGCTCCCGACTGTTGACCCTGGCCGACCTCGACGCGGTCGCGGGCTCCCTGGCCGGCGGCGGGCTGGCGGTGCTGCCGACCGAGACCGGCCCCATGCTGGCCGCGGTGGCCACCTCGGAGCCGGCCGTCCGGGCCGCCTTCGCCGCCAAGGGTCGCAACCTGGCGCAGGTGATGCACGTGGCCTGCGCCTCGCTGGCCATGGCCCGCCGGTACGGGCACCTGGACGAGCGGGCCACCGCCCTGTTGGGCGCGTTCACCCCGGGTCCGCTCTCCGTGGTCGTGCCCCACACCGGCGCGTTGCCCGACCGGCTGGTTACGGTTGACGGGACGGTCGGCATCCGGGTGCCGGACAACCCGGCCACGCTCCAGGTGATCGGCGCCCTCGGCGTGCCGCTGACGGCCACGAGCGTCAACGTCTCCGGTCAGCCGGGCACCTCGATCGAGCCGGCGGCGCTACGCGCGCTGCACTGGCCGCCGCTCGAGCGGGTGTACGTGGTCGTCGACGAGGAGGCGGTGACCTACGGGGCGCCGTCCACGCTGGTGCGGCTCACCGGGCCGGAGCCGGAGATCCTGCGTCCGGGACCGGTCACCGCGGAGATGCTTCGGGAGTATTGGTAGCGATAGATGTCAGTGTTTACCGTTCTGCACGTGTGCACGGGTAACATCTGCCGTTCGCCCATGGCGGAGCGGCTGTTGGTGAAGGCGCTGCGGGCGCACGTGGGCGACCGGGTCGACGAGCTGTACCGCAGCCACGGCGCCGGCACCGGGTCCTGGCACGTGGGTGAGCCGATGAACCCACCCGCGGCCGCCGAGGTACGCCGGCGGGGTGGCGACCCGAGCGGATTCCGCGCCCGGCACCTCACCGCCGACCTCATCGACGAGTCGGACCTCATCCTGTGCGCCACCCAGGAGCACATGGACCGCGTGCTCCGTCTGCGCCCGAACGCCCGCGACCGTACGTTCGTGCTCGGCGAGTTCGGTCGGCTGCTGGCCACGGTGCCGGTCGAGCGAACCGGCCCACCCCGCGACCCGGCGGAGGCCCACGCCCGGGGGACCGCCCTGGTGGCCGCGGTGGCGGCGGCGCGGACCGGGCCGGCCCAGCCGAGTGACGACCTGGACGATCCGTGGGGGATGGGGCCGAAGGTGTTCGCCCGGGTGGCCGACGAGATCGAGGCCACGGTCGTTCCCCTGGCCGCCGCGCTCGCCGGGTGAGCGCGGCCAGACCCTCGTCAGGTGAGTACGGCCGGAGCTCTCGCTCAGCTGAGCACGGCCGGGTTCTCGTCAGCTGAGTACGGCTCCAGGCCCGCGTCAGCTGAGCGCGGCCAGGCTCTCGTCGGCGGTGCGTGGCCAGGCTCTCGTCAGCGGTGCGTGGCCAGGCCCTCGCCGGGTGAACTCTGTCCACCCGCTTCATGATCCCCGTGAAGCAGTGCCGCGCCGACAGGCGTGGGACTGCCTCACGGCGATCGTGAGCGGTGATCGCAGTGAGGCGCGTGGTCGGGGCGTACGAGCGCCTACGGGGGACCGCCTGGCGCCTCCGGTCCACAGCGCCCGGGATCGCACCAGGGCGGACGCCAGTAGGGTGGACGCGTGGCCGAGCGCATCCGGCATCTGCCGATCACGGTGGCGGCATCCGTCGTGTCCCTGACGCTGGCCACCGCCATCGCCTGGCTGGCCGGTGGGGACGTGGCGGCGCTCGGCGTGGCCAGTGGCGTGGCCCTGGTGACGGCGAGCTACGTGCTCACCACCGTCGCCGTCGCCTGGGCCGACACGATCGCCCCGAAGCTGGTGCTGCCGGTCGGCCTGGGCGTGTACGTCTTCAAGTTCAGCCTTTTCGGGGTGTTGTTCCTCGCGGTCACCGACGCCGAGTGGGCCGGGCGGGTGCCCATGGCCGTGGGCATCTGTGTCGGGGTGGTGGTGTGGACCGCCAGCCAGGCCTGGTGGACGGTCCGGGCCGCGCGGGCGTCCCTGGAAGCGTTCGAGGTGTCGTCGGAAGCGTCCGGGCTGTAGCTGGACGTGTTCCCGCCGCCGTCGTGACCAGACTTACCCCAACTACGCGTAGTGTGCGAAATTTCACTGAAAGTGACGACTTGTTACGACTTCGTGACGCGAACTGACGGATTCGCGTACCTTCCGCGCAGGTGTGGACACGGCCGGGGTCGTGGGGAGTAACCTGACACGCAGGTATCACCGTTGTCCGGGATGGTCCGACCACCCACGCGAGGCACGCGAGGGGACCGGCTGCTGCGCTCGTCCCGTCGACTGATAGGGTTTGCGCCGTCATGGTCGGTGACCCACCCCCTGAGCGCTCTGGCGACGAGTCGGTGGCTCGCGGGTCCAACCAAGGCTGGACCGCAGTCTCCTACCTCATCGGCGGCATGGTGGTGTGGGGTGGCATCGGCTGGGCAGTCGACAAGTGGCTCCTGCACACGAAGGGCATCGCGTTCGCGATCGGATGTGTGCTCGGTGTCGCTGGCGGCATCTATCTGACCGTGCGCCGACTTGGCGATGGGTGGAAGGGCAACGGTGATCGACCACCTGCTGGCGAGTGAGTCTTCGGGCGGCGTGCACTTTCCGCCCAGCGTCAACGACTTCTTCCCGCCACCCCTCACGTCGGGGTCGCCGGAGTGGCTGACCAAGTTCGTGGTGCTGCCGTGGCTGGCGGTCGGGATCCTGATCGCGTTCTTCCTGGTGGCGTACCGTAAGCCGACCCTGGTGCCGGGTCGCCTGCAGTGGATGGCGGAGTCGCTCTACGGTCTCAACCGTGACGCCATCGCCCGCCAGATGATCGGCGCCGACGGCGTCCGCTTCGCGGCGTACTTCACCACCCTGTTCAGCTTCATCCTGCTGACCAACCTGTTCGGCATCATCCCGCTCATCCAGATCTCGCCGAACTCGCACATCGCGTTCCCGATCGTGATGGCGGTGGTCAGCTACGTGCTGTTCAACTACGTGGGCATCCGCAAGTACGGGCTGCGCTACTTCAAGAACGCGCTCGTGCCCAACGCCCCGTGGTTCATCCTGCCGATCCTGGTCCCGATCGAGTTCTTCTCGACGTTCATCGTGCGTCCGGCGACGCTGGCGCTGCGGCTCTTCGCCAACATGTTCGCCGGGCACATGATCCTGCTGGTCTTCACGCTGGCGGGGTTCGCCCTGCTCGGTGCGCAGACCTGGTACATCAAGCCGATCTCAGTGCTGTCCTGGGCGATGGCGATCGCCATGACGTTCCTCGAGGCGATCGTGATCATCCTGCAGGCGTACGTCTTCGTCGCCCTGACGTCGAGCTACATCTCGGGAGCTCTGGCCGAAGAGCACTGAGTCATCCGATGTCCCGTTGTCCGACCAACCCGCGTGACGGTCACGCGGCGACAGCAGAAGGAAGCACGACATGATTCTTGCCATTGGCGGGAGCGTCAACGCGATCGGCTACGGCCTGGCCGCCATCGGCGCCGGCATCGGCGTCGGTCTCGTGTTCTCGGCGTACATCCAGGCGACGGCCCGTCAGCCCGAGTCCGGCCGCATCACGCAGCCGTTCGTCTGGATCGGCTTCGCTGTGATCGAGGCGCTCGCGCTGCTGGCCATCGCGTTCGGCTTCGTCTTCACCAGCTCCCAGTGACGAACGCCCTGGCCAACGGAGGTCCAGCCATGCTCTGGCTCGCTGAGGGGCACGAGCAGATCAACCCGATCGTCCCGGTGGTCGAAGAGATCATCATCGGGGCCATCGCCTTCGGGGTGCTCTGCTTCGTGCTGATGAAGTTCGTCTTCCCCCGCATGGAGCAGATGTACCAGGCGCGGGTGGAGGCGATCGAGGGCGGCATCCGGCGCGCCGAGGAGCGGCAGGCCGAGGCGAACGCGCTCTACGAGCAGTACCAGCAGCAGCTGAACGAGCTGCGCACCGAGGCCTCCCGCATCCGGCAGGAGGCGGCGGCCGAGGCGGAGGCGCTCCGGCAGG
>ERZ777003.4510-NODE-4510-length-11659-cov-4.100310_pt1 | contig 11659 bp, 9 predicted proteins | sample MGYA00374956_ERZ777003 | MGnify/ENA primary metagenome ERZ777003 (study PRJEB29302, sample SAMN06268252) | bioreactor metagenome | isolation source: Joint BioEnergy Institute, California, USA | place: USA:Joint BioEnergy Institute, California, USA | collected... | reverse complement strand
TTCGTGATGCGGGCGAGGGATCGTGTTGACATTTGCTAGACATACACGCGCTCCAGTTTCTTTCATCGGATCGCTAACTCTTCATCAAGAATCCGGCCCTTGCGGAAAATATGATGCCCCTAAAGAAGCCGAAACTGATACGCGAGGAGGAACCGGTATGGTCACCCGTCCCGACAAGGAAAGTTCGTCCCAAACGACGGGCGCGGACGACAGCGACAGCATCGCCCCGTTCGTACACAGGAAAATCGTCGTTCTTCATGAGAACCAGACCGTTTACCAAGCGGCGCGCGCAATGTGTGAAAATAACATCGGATGTGTGGTCGTCGTCGACGAACACGGCCACATGACCGGAATACTCACGGACCGCGATGTCGCCTGCGGACTCGCAACGATCAATCAGTCGCTCGGAACTCCGATTTCGACCTTTATGTCGAAAGGCCTCATCAAAGCCGACGAAACAGCGAAAGTCAGCGACGTAATCGATCTTATGAAGAAGCACGGAATCCGGCGCGTCCCGATCATTAAGCGCCTGCATAAAGTTGAAAAATGCGTCGGTCTTGTTACCCTCGACGATCTTCTTGCATCCAACAGGATTTCCGCCGACGACGTGGCCGCCATCACGAAGTCACAGATCCGCCGCCGCGAGCGCCGCACTCTGAAAATACCGGGCCTGGGGAAACCGGATGAAACGGCGGCTTATGGACGTTTCCTCGACAAGATCGCCGAAAAGACCCGATTGAACCACGATGCCGCGGAAACGCTTTTGAACTCGGTTCTCTCCCTCGTCGTCCGACGTCTGAACTTCACCGTCGCCGGCCGATTGATCGACCTTTTGCCCAAACGCCTTCAAGACCAGCTTCTCGATCTCCCGGCGGGTCCCGATCTCTTTATCACGCCGGACCTCATCCGCGAATCTGTGACCTCAAGCTTCGATGTGAGTCCGAAGGAGGCCGCCGACATGATCGCAAATCTCTGGCAAGCGATCTCTGAGTCGATCGATCCGTTCCAACTCGATATGGTCACCGAACAATTCCCGGACGAGATTCGCATTCTACTCGCCCCGCTTTCGCCGGGCGTGAATGCTCGAGAACGGATGGGTAGTCAAGAAATCTCGCCGACACCCGAGCTCCAGTAGAGCGGGAAAATCCAGGGAGGGAGACGAAAATGAGGTTCCGTACAGAAATCATCGTTCACGGATTCGGAAACGTTCCAGATTCAGTCTTGATGACTCTCATCCCGGTTCTTAAAGACCGTTTCCGCCTAGACGCATCGATCGGAACCCGTCTTCCGATCCCTCCTAACGCCTATGACCGAGTTCGCGACCAGTATCTCTCGACGGATTTCCTCGAACTCATGCAAGAGCGCTTTCGCAGCGATTCGAACATCCATTTAGGGGTGGCCGACGTGGATCTTTACGTACCCGATCTCGCATTCGTCTTCGGAGAGGCTTCTCCCGCAACATGGACCGCCGTCTTTTCGATCGCAAGACTCCTTCCCGGCGCCGATGAGGAAGAGGCGGCGACCTCCGAACTTCTGAGACAAAGAGCCTCAGTCGAAGCCGTTCACGAACTGGGACACGTCTTGGGACTCGCTCACTGCCCGAATCCCCGTTGCGTCATGTGGTTCTCGAATCAAGTTGAAGACACGGATAGGAAAGGCAACCAGTTCTGCAAAGCACACCGGAAGGAGATAAACAGTCTTTTGAGCGAATGGAACGCCCAGGCGCCGCCTCATTTTCACTATTGAAATAGGGATTCAACAAATATAGTTTTCCTACGCCTTATCCGGGGGAAACTATGGCATTTAGTCCCGCTCACGAACGCGCGCCCTTGACGTGGTCCAACATCCAAGCCGCTTGTAACATGACAGTCATCGTTGCGGCACTCGGTTACTTCGTCGATCTATTTGATATCGCGCTTTACGCCGCCGTTCGCGTTGAAAGCCTTTCCGCCCGCGGCTACACAAGCGAAGACGAAATCTTTTCCCATGGGATCGCCATCTACAACTGGGGCATGGTCGGAATGATCATCGGCGGATTCCTCTGGGGCGTTCTCGCCGACAAATTCGGACGTCTAAAGGTCCTCTTCGGGTCCATTCTCCTCTACTCACTCGGCACCTTGGCGAATGCTTTTGTCTGGGACGTCAACAGCTACATCATATGCCGTTTCATCACCAGTATCGGGCTGGCGGGCGAACTGGGAGCCGCGATCACACTTGTAGCCGAATCCCTGCCGCCCCGGCTGCGCGGAATTGGAACCAGTATCGTGGCCGCTGTCGGACTCTCCGGTTCAGCGTTCGCGGTTTTGGTCGGCGGACTTTTCCGTTGGCAGACGAGTTACATTATCGGCGGTGTCATGGGGCTTTTGCTTCTCGCGGGACGCTTCAAGATGATGGAGTCGATCATGTTCCAAACCCAAGCGCGGACACTCGACGGCGTTTCGCGGGGTAATCTCAAAATGCTTTTCGCGAGCTCTCGTCTTCCCCGTTATCTCCGGTGCGTCCTAATCGGCACTCCAATTTACTTCATCACGGGCGTGCTGTTTACCTTCTCTCCTGAACTCAGTAGCACGCTCGGCCTAAGCGGAGTGAACGCGGGGCCCGCCGTTCTTCTCGGCACGATCGGTCTTTCAGTGGGAGACCTTTGGGCGGGCGTCCTTAGCCAAATGTTGAGCAGCCGGAAAAAAGCGATCGCTGTCAGCCTCGGATTGTCGTTTGCGAGCATGGTCGTTTACCTCACCGTACACGGCATCCATCCCTACGTCGTTTATCTTCTCTGCTTCACCCTCGGTGTTTCTGCAGGCTTTTGGGCCGTCCTTGTTACAGTGGCCGCCGAGCAATTCGGTACAAACTTACGAGCCACCGTGGCGACGACGGTTCCAAATCTCGTGCGTGGTTCGGCCGTGATCGCGACGATCGCTTTCTCGATCTTAAAAAATTATGTTTCACTCTCTCAAGCCGCGCTGATTGTGGGCCTCACCTGTGTCGGTATCTCTTTTCTCGCGCTGGTCATGATGGAAGAAACTTTCGGAAAGGATCTGAACTTTCTCGAACTCCATGGCGGCGAAACACCGGCCGCTCCGACCGCAATAAATCAAAAGCAGGCGACTTACGGGCTTGAAGCCGTCAACGACGGCGGCGCCGCCGCGTCTGTCTATCGCTCAAAGGACAACTCATGAATACCTTTTTTCACGGCCGAAGTCGCGGGGTCACAAAAAAAGTACTGGCCCGCGACCTGTCCTATAAAAGAGTTGGCCACGTTCACCGTCACGTGGTAGCTCCCTCGGCCATGAAAAAAGCACTGATTTTATCCGTTTTTCTTGCCGTTTCGACAATTGTCTCCATGACCGTTCAAGCGGCGTTGGTTAAGCCGGCCCACGTCGTTTCGTTCTGCGAAACGTACGAAGAGTGCGATCCGAGACCTGATACCGGAACCCAACCGGATCCGGGTCCCGATTCCACTGATTATCCGGAATATTAATAAAAAAACCGCCCTCGTCTGAGGGCGGTTTTTCTTTTTGAGACCCGCGAACGTTTACGGATCAACCCGGTAGGTAGGTCTGACGACTTCAGCTTGAGCGTCTTTGTTCACCCCGCCCCGAACCGGCGTATTGTACGGGTAAAGAGCCCATAATGCTTCGGCTCCGGCTCCCTTCGAAAACGAAACCGTCTTCGACTCTCCCGGCTTGAGCGTGATCGCTTCAGGCAGGTCGACATATCCAGCTCCGTTCTTCGCAATGCTGATCTTGATCCACGGCTCATCCGTATCAAGATAATCGTCTCCTTCGGCCGCGTACGCTTCGTAATAAGACGTCGCGATCCGTACCGAAAGAGCTCCCGTCGGATCAACGATCAGTTTATCGAGCGCCGCTTCGACAAGGGCGATCGTCGAATGGCCGAACGCGTACATCGCCCTCAAATCCACGACGGACGGGGCGTAATTCAACTTCACCCCGCCTTTCCCCGAAAGGATCGACTGGTCATATTCCTTGCGGATCCGGCGGGCTTTCCCGGCATCCAACAAGACGCTGGCGAATTTATCCACTTCATCCAAGCCCGCCAAATCACTCGCCATCATTCCGACTAATTCTTGATCGGCCACGCCGTCACCGTCGGCATCGATCAAAACCGAAAAGTGGCATTTCGCCCACGTCGAGAGCGGCTCGTGAAGCTTGGCCGCGAACTGCAGCACCCGCTGCCCCGACTTTTCGATCACGCGGTAACCGACACCGGCCAAGTCGCAAGCGCGAGAAAGGAAGGGATCACGGGTGATGTCCGCTTTGCGCCCGTCCTCCCCAATCAAGTTAAAGAGGAGAACTCCGCCCGGATTTTCACCTTCGTTTTTCAAAACAAGATCAACAACTGCGTCCTGGGCGTCCGCCGCGGACGTCGAACGCACGAAGAGATTCTGCGCTTTCACTCGGGAAACGAGATTGGCCACAGCCAAAACCGGCATGCGAAGAACCGCTTCACCCGCTTCGTTTTTAAAGACGAGGAAGCCGTCAAGTTCGTTCTCAACACCGTTCAAGTTCCAAGAATCGACCTGGAACCGGAGCGGTAAAGCCGTTTTTCCTCCTGCCTCAATGGTGACCTCGGCCGGACTCACTAAGCGCAAGTTGTGTTTAAAGCGGGTTTCCAACTCAGCTTTGAGTTTCAACGCGCGCTTCGAAATATTTTTTAGTTCCACCGTGCGTGCAATGACCTTGCGCGACTCAAGCGACAACTCGCCGAGCGAAACGGCCCCGGGAAGCGCCAAGACTTCGCTCTCAAGCGCCTTGTCGAGTTGAATTCGGCCCGCGCCCTGCCGGCTGACCGGATACACGCCGTCGGCATTACTGAGCACTTTCGCCGTACCCATTGCCAACGCCTTCAGTTCGATAGGCGATAACTCGGGATACGCTTGTTTGAGCAAAGCCATGGCGCCCGCCACATGCGGACTCGCCATCGACGTTCCGCTCATTTGCGCTCCTTTATCGCCTTTTCCGACCCATGCGGAAATAATGGCCGATCCCGGAGCCGCGATCTCCGGCTTTACAAGCCCGTCGAAGGAGCGCGGTCCTCTAGACGAGAACGGGCTGATTGTGTCGATGATCTCGGGCTTTTCAAGCTTCTTCTCGACATTGAACTCGATGATGACATCGCCCTTTTCCATCGCTTCACGGATTTCTTTCCCCACCGCGAGCGTGACCATCACCGTGGGAATATCGAATTTTACTCCCTCGTCACCCGACATAATGAACGGCTCGCCCTCGACGTTATCGGCCACCACGACGCCAATGGCACCTGCCTCGGCTGCGCGCGCGACCTTTTCGACGAAAGACACCGCGCCACGATCGATCAGCGCGACCTTCCCTTTGAGCCGGGCTTTCAATGCGTCATCAAAGTCTTCCGCAGCAAGACCCACGTAGACCAAGGGACCTTTCACGTCACCGGCTTCTGCGATCGGCTTGCCGAACTGACCCTCGTACGCTTGGAAATAGATTTCCCGGTTGTCCGCGGTCGTGAACTTGATCATCGGGAAACGCCATAAATGATCCGTATTATCGACCGAGGACGCGACCGAAAACGCTTCGTCCGTCACGCTGGGCGAACCGACGATGTATGAATAGTCGCCCTCGTTTCCAGCGGAAGACACGACGACCATGCCCGCGTTCACGACATTACGGATCGCCTCCGCGTAAAGTGCGTTGGGATCGCCGTAATAACCGCCGAGCGAAAGGTTCACGACATCGAGAATGTCGCCCGGGTCACCGTCATTGTTGGGGTCGGCCGCATACTCGAGACCGGCGATCACAACCGCATCGGTCGTCCCGCCGCGACCGAAAACCTTGATCGCGTAAAGAAGCGCGTCGGGCGCGACACCGTCATAAGTATTGACGCCGTCACCGCGCCCCGCAACCGTACCGGCGACATGGGTTCCGTGCCCTCCCAAATCAATAGGATTGGGATCGGGTTTCGGAACCTGGAACTCTTTAATCAACGATCCGGGACGGTAGTCGTCGCCCGCGAGGTCGATACCACCGACGATTTTATCGTTGGGGAAGCCCAACGGCGGTCCCTTGGGGTCAATCGCCTTATATGCCTCCTCGGTTCCCGGCCCTCCGAACATGGCGTGCGTATAATCGATGCCGGAATCGATAATACCGACACGAACGCTTTGGCCGCGGATGTTTTTCGCGTGCGCGAAATCGGCGCCAATGAACTTCACGGAGTTCCGCAAATCGAAGTTGGACTTGTGGGCCCCGTCCTTATGCAATTGTAACGGCTTCGGCTGACTGAACTCGCCGGACCGGTGAACCGACATGACGTAAGGCAACGTTTCCAAGCGGTCGTAGTACTTGACTGGGGCAAATACCGCCAGCGCGTTCAAAACCATGCGGTAACGGTAGACGATCTGAATATCGGGAGACAGCTGCTCAATCCGTTTTTCGATCTCCGCCTGTTCGGCTTCAATGACTTCCAAATGCTTGAGATCGAATGTCCTCTTTCCGTCTTCATACTTTACTGTGCTCAAAAGAGGGGGTGACTTGAGCTTAATTAAGACCATCGCGTGCGTGTACGAGTCGCTCCGGTTGCTGAAAATCCCCGCCTTCTCGTCGGAAACGCCGAGAAGCGTCTCCCCTAACCGCGCGCAGCCCGTGGCAAGCAAAACCAACAAGAGGCAACTCAACAGCTTCTTCATATCCCCTCACGAACGTTCCTGAAGTGATTTCGAGCCAGGAGCTATAGAAAGGAACCGGGCTTGAAATCAAGTTTTCTGGGCCGAAAAAAGCCGGCGTAAATTCGTGCGTGCCAGCAAAAGCCGCGCCACTCTCAGAAACGTCCAAATGGAGGCAGATTGACACCTTCACAGGAAGCAGCGCCCAAAAACGGCAAACGCCCTGTTTATTTGCCAAAGGGCAAGCGAATGTTATTTTTTGATAGACACGTCAGTTTATAGGATTCGATCCCACACCGAAGAAAGGACAGACAACGTGACCATGCGCACGCTTCGACTCATCGTTACGTCACTCTGCTTGAGTCTCACGACCAGTTCCGCCTTTGCTGTCACCCAAAAAGGAGCACGGACGTTCGGACTGGGTTTGGTTCTCGGCGACCCGAGCGCCATCACGCTGAAATCTTGGCATGACAACCGCCAGGCCATTCAGGGCGGGCTCGCTTTCGCGCTCGACAACTATGTCTTGGTTTACGGCGACTATCTCTATCACTTCCCCAGCGCTTTCGGAAAACGAGACAAATTCGCGTCGGAGTTGGTTCCTTATGTGGGCGTCGGTGGCATTCTAGCGTTCACGATAAAAGAGCGCAGCGATGAATATCGGTATTTCGGCAAGAACTCGGGCTCCGTGGGTCTTGGAACCCGCGTTCCGTTGGGAATCGAATGGAAACCCGCTCATCCACCGCTCGGAGCTTTCCTGGAACTGACGCCGGGACTTGCCGTCATTCCCGCCACGCGGGCTTATCTCCAGGGCGGCATCGGCATCCGTTACTATTTCTGAGGGTCGATCAATAACTCGCTAATTCGAGCCTCTGACTCTGTCTCACCCCGGTAAAGTACTGGGGCATCGTATTGGCGACGTCGACGATTGCGTTTTTGTGGGAGACATGCAGGAAGTGGGTCGTCCCGTCGATCGGGTGCAGCCGAATACACTTGAACGCTTTCATTCTTTGAACCGCGCTATCGGAAATACCGCTCAACGAAGAGGCCTTAAACACGTGGATGAACCGGCCTTCGCTGGCGAGAAAATCGTCGACCTTGGCGAGTCCTTCGAACTGATCATCCATGTTCTGCCGCTCGAGCATCTCGGAAAGATACCGCATGCTCGGCTTCCACATTCCGGGCGGCTTTCCTTCTGGATAATGGATTTGCGATTGGAGCATAATGCGCAAATTCCTGTCCGGAACGATTCGGTTCATTTCCGCCCTAAGTTCGGTCCACGGCACGGTTAAATCAAGATTCTCGACGAGATCCGCGATGAAAATGTGGAGGTGGGTTTCCTCAAAAGGACCAGGTCCCACGTCAGTCACCACACCGCCCGCGAACATCTGAGGAAATTTCAGAGCGAAGTCATAGATGATTTTTCCGCCGAGACTGATGCCCAGGAAAAACGCCTCGCTGCGCCCCATTTTATTCAACGCAACGGCAATTTCATCTGCAGTTTGGTAGTAAGCCAGCTGCTGCATCGCCTGCATCAAGCTCGCGTTCGTCAAGGCTAAGTCCCGGCGTTCGGCGCTCGGATCGAAAATCACGATGTGATAACGGTCGATCAACCCGGGAACCATCGCCGCGAAATTCTCGGGCCCTCCGAGAATGCCCGGAACACAAACAAGCGTTGGGTTCTCCTTACTGCCCATTTCATCGTACTGCATTAGGCCTACCCCCTGCGATGAGGCATCAACTCTTCCACAGTCTCAGGCACGCGATATCCCTTGACTACGGCCTGCGGTTCACGGAGATGTTCCGTCAGCACTCCGATCGAAAACAGTGCCAAGCGTAACGCTAAAGCACTCCCCTCAAAAGACCAGTGAATACGTCTTTGCTCGGACGATTTCAATAAGTGGTCAATGTTTGTCCAATTCAACCACGGTGTGACTTCCCGACTCCTCTCGATATAACTTTCGACTAATTTCTTATTCTCACGTAAATAAAAATGCTTTACAGGCGCAAAGAATGGCTTTTTGCCCCGTTTTATGTGCAAAGATCGCAAATATTTCCCAGCGACTTCGCGCAAAATGTATTTTTCCTTCAAGCCGCGGATCAGATCCTTCTCTTGAATTCTCGCTGCGACACCGACCACCCTGATATCGAGGAACGGCGTGCGCCCCTCCAAGGAATGTGACATTTCCTGACGGTCTCCGACGTTTGCGAGGATGTAGTGCAGAAGATCTGTTCTCGCGCCGAACCACAAGTTCAAATCCCATTCCGAAAAATCGAACGCGTGATTTTCCTCGCGCAAACGCTGGGCCAAATTTTCACAGATTTCAGGAACCAACGAGTTCAACTCGTCGCCGGTCATGAAATGGAAAAGCCGCTTCTTCGCTACACGCCCGAAAAGCGCCGGCGACACTCCGCCGAAGTAACGAGCTACGAACTTCTCGAAAGAGAGAGAGCCGCCATCGAGGTGCCCCAAGTTTTGCGGGCTTTCTCTCTCGAAAAGAAGTGCGAGCGCGTGCGCCCCGGTCTTCGGATGGCGCCTCACGAACTCGATCAGTTTGCGGATGCGCAAATAGGCGTAGCCACCCATCCACTCGTCGGAACCTTCACCAGACAACACGACTTTCACACGCTGGCTGGCGTGTGCCGCGAGAAGGTTTTTCGCTGCCCCATGCGGATTATTGATGGGGTTCTCGAATGCCACGATCGACCGAATCAAAGACGGCATGAACTCCTTAGAGCCGAAGACGACCGTCGAATGCGGAATATCCAAGTCACGGGCAATGGTCGCCGCCTCGTTCGACTCGTCGAATTTACGGTCCGTGAAGCCGACTGTAAACGCCGTCGGCCGCGCCCCTAGATCGACGGCCATGGCCGCGACCAAAGCGCTGTCGACCCCTCCGCTGAGATAACAGCCGACATCCACGTCAGCGCGCAATCGCCGCTTCACCGAGGCGCGTAGTTCCTGCTCGAGGAGCTCCACCGCCTCAAGCGTACTCAAGTCACGCTTCTGGAAAAGCGGAAGCGGCTGGTAAATCTCCCAGGACAGCGTTTTAAGTTCGAGGTCCAACGTGTACACCCGCCCCGGCCATACGTGACGAACGTTCTCCAACGATGTGCGGGGCGGCGCCATCATACGCGCAAGGAACGTCTTCAAATAAACTTCGTCGAAGACCGGCTTCTCATCATGAAGTGCTTTCATTTCGCTCGCCAAGGTGAAACTGTCGCTTCGCGACTCATAGAAGAGCGGCTTGACGCCGAACGGATCGCGCCCGAAGCAAAGCTTTTTCCCCTTGCGGTCATAGAAGATGAATGCGAATTCCCCCGAAAGGCCGGTCAACCCCTTCGGGCCGTATTTCGCGAAAAGATTCAGAAGAACTTCCGAATCGCTTTGGGTTTTGAACGTCACGCCCTCGGCTTGAAGGCGCGCGCGATGCTCTTCAAAATCGTAAAGTTCGCCGTTCACGACCCCGATCCAGCGGCCGTCGTAACTCACGAGCGGCTGGGCTCCGCCGGGCAGATCGATGACGCTCAGACGAGTGTGCACCATTGCGACGTTCTCGTCGGCGAACCATCCGTATCCGTCCGGGCCACGATGACGAAGCATTTTGACAGGATAAAGAAGCTCTTCCAGCTCGACCTTTCCGTCATACTTCGTGCGAGTCCAAATTCCGCACATCCATGTCCCCTCGCTCTTCAGCATAATGCCTGAAGAGATTTTTCCGTGCATCACCACTTCGAACCGGCACCGCGATAGTAAGGAATTACGCCCGCCTTTAAAACGCGCGCATGCGCCCGCCGGCTACCACAAGGAACCGCCTCGAACGCTTCACGACTGGGGGTCTCCCAGGGAGCGGCCTCCGTCGATCGTGATCACCGTCCCGGTGATGTAAGACGCCTCCTCGGAACAGAGGAACGCGACGAGAGCTCCGACTTCCTCCGGTCGTCCCAGACGGCCCGCGGGAATCCGGTCGCGGATCGTCCGCTCGCCGGCCTCGAATTTAGCGACGAGGTCTTTGGTCATCGGCGTATCGATCAGGCCCGGTGCGATCGCGTTCACCGTGATACCCCGATGCGCAACTTCGAGAGCGAGCGTGCGTGTAAAACCCTCGATACCCGCCTTCGCCGCGGCGTAATTGGTCTGCCCCCTTTTAGCATACGTGGCGCTGATCGAACTCATGTTGATGATGCGACCATATTTCTCTTTGTACATGGGTTTCAGCGCCAACTGGGTAAGAGCCATGGTCACGGCGAGATGTTCTTGGACGATACGGATCGAGTCGCGGAAATCGACTTGCAGAAAAAGCCCGTCATGGAGGCGCCCAGCCGAGTTAACAAGAATTTTCGGTGCGCATCCGAACGACTCGCACACGGCGCCGTAAAGGACTTTAGCGTCTTCGTCGCCGCTCAGAATTTGTTTGAAGGCTTCCACCCGTGCATCCGGCACCGTCGCCGCTAAAAGCCCCCTCAGCTCTTCAACGGCGTTGCGCGCCTTCGCTTCGTCCGACGCATAGGCCAGCGCCAAATCACACGTGGGAGCGAGCTTTTTCGCGATTCCGAACCCGATACCCGATGTACCGCCGGTAATGAGCGCCAAGGGACGTTTCATCTCACCTTCCTTTCGAGAAAACCGCGCACGTATTCTGCCCGCCGAAACCGAAGCTGTTGCTGAGTATGTGCGTCAGTTTCACCGCGCGGCTTTTGTTCGGCACGTAATCGAGGTCGCATTCCGGATCCGGGACTTCGTAGTTGATCGTCGGACTGACCATTTGCCGTTTGAGCATCATCAAGCACGCCACAGCCTCGATGGAGCTCGCCGCGATCGTCGAATGGCCGATTTGCGACTTGATGGAGCTAACGGGAATCTTATAAGCCCGCTCCCCAAACACCTGCTTGATTGCGAGCGTCTCAAGCCGGTCGTTAAGCGGCGTCGATGTCCCATGAGCGTTGATGTAATCGATATCGTCTGGAGTCAGGCCCGCCGTGCGGATGGGCTCCCTCATCGCGTGG
>ERZ777003.4509-NODE-4509-length-11663-cov-11.589076_pt1 | contig 11663 bp, 8 predicted proteins | sample MGYA00374956_ERZ777003 | MGnify/ENA primary metagenome ERZ777003 (study PRJEB29302, sample SAMN06268252) | bioreactor metagenome | isolation source: Joint BioEnergy Institute, California, USA | place: USA:Joint BioEnergy Institute, California, USA | collected... | reverse complement strand
GCGGCTCGGGCGCCATCGGTGGGCCGACGACGGTGAAGTCCGGCGGCATCCTGTCCCCCGGCAGCAGCAGCCCCGGCACGCTGAGCTTCCTGGGCAACCTGACGCTCAACAATGGCTCCAAGCTGCTGTTCGAGGGAGGCGACCTGGTTGACGTCGGCGGAACGCTCGACCTGGACAATGACTGGACGCTGGTTCTGGGCAGCGGATTCCAGGACGGCGGTTCAGTGGTCCTGTTCCAGTATGGCGAGCTGGCAGCCAATCCGGATCTCCAGCCCACTTTCGATCTGAGTGGTCTGGGCTTCGATCCAAGCTCGCCGCTGACGCTCAGCGATATCGGCGGCACGATCGTTCTGAGCGGCATCAGCGTCGTTCCAGAACCGAGCAGCCTTGCCCTGCTGCTGTGCGGAGCAGGCCTGCTGGCCCGCCGGCGCAGCCGCCAAGCCGTCGGCGCCTGATTCCAGACATCAACCAACGGCGGTCGGCGCGTTCCGCGTGATACAAAAGTAACATCGTTCTGTGTGGAACGAGTTACGGGCGCAAGGGCGTCCTGGCAGTGTCCAGGACGCCCTCTTTACTTTCCTGGCATGGATGACGATGCGGGACTTCCGGCCCGACTACCGAAGGCGGTCGGTGTCGCGCGACCGATGCAGTCAGTGACGACGGCGGCGGCAAGCCAGCGCTGCAGCGAGGGCGATCATCGCGGCTGAGCCAGCCGGCTCGGGCGTGACAGAGAAGCTGATGTTGTCGACGGCAGCGGTCAGGGTCAGGTTGTCCACGCCTGTGTAGATGATGAAGCGATCGCGGTTGTCCGTGTTGGAGAGCGTGGCCTGCGGGACGGTGATGGAGAAGGTCGCAATATCCTCCGGATCGTCGGAGATGATGCTGTTCAAGTTGATCCGCTGAACGGTACCGCTATAGGTCGTGCCGTCGAACGTGACGCTGAAGCGGTACATTTCGTAGTACTCACCAAACATCGCGTTGCGCGACGTTGTGTCGTTGACATCCGCGTTGTTGAAGTCGCGGACTCCGAAATCAAAACCTGCGAGAAATGCGGTGCCTTCTTCGTTGAGGCCCAAGGCGTTGGCCAGGGTTGGCGTTGGGTTGTCGTTGGCCCCGCCAGCCATGGCATAGAAGAACAGCTCATCGCCCGCCCCGGAGAGGATGTTCCGCGCCGCAAAGCCGATGACGAGGGCGGACGTGCTCGAGTTGTCCGGCTTGAGCACAACGCGCGGGCCGGATGTGCCGGCGAACTTGTCGACGCCGAAATCAAACTGGAAATGGAACAGCCGATCCGGTCCGGCTGTGTCGAAGACGTCGAAGCGGTCCATCGTCACCGTCAACGAACCTTCGCTGGTCGCGTTGTTGTCGCCCATGGCGACCGCGTTGCTGCGCACGGAGAGGTTCTCGTCGGCACTGCCGTCCTGCGCAACATAGAACTGGATCGATGAACTCGGCTGGACGAACTGGTAATCCTCCCCGGCGCGGACATAGGAGCGGGAGGGCTTGTGTTTGGCGGAGCTGACGACGTCGTCGGAGAAGTCATCCATCCAGATGACACGGGCGTCAGCCCCGGGCGATTTGCAGACGATGGCTCCCAGGACGCCAAGCGCAGCCCAGACCCGCATTTTGATCTCCTTCCCCAAAGCCCTTCCGTGCAATCCGCGATGCATGATGTGGCCCCCAAGCCTCCTGCCAAAGGGGGCTGGCTTCCCAATCGACCTGGAAGCGACGCAACATATATCCTTTTGCCTGGGTAGGTTTCAAGAGGATTTTGCAGGATCTGGCGAGGTCGTGCGGCTTCCGCATATCACCGGTGCTTGCTAACCCTCAGCGCTGGACTCCCCGCAATTTATTGCAATCCCTGGCGGGTACTTGCACGGCACGCTGGGATCCGGCCGGGCATTTTCACCCGGCCTCGACGATCAGCGGTCTGCGAGTCGATCCGAGTTCGCCGCTGACGCTCAGTCGGATAGACGGACAGATCCACCCGAACGGCATCAACTTTGTGCCCGAGCCGGCCAGCCTGGCGCTGTTCGTTAGGGGCTGGCGCCGTCGGCAGTACCTGTTGCAACACGATCGACATGTTCGTCTCCAGCAGCCGCGCGACTGCAGCGGGAATCGCATGTTCCATGTATGATACGCTGCCAGCCGCCACTACTTGTGCGATTGGCAAGTCGATCGACCTGTCCGGGAGAGAGAACTACATCTATGCCAGCAGAATCTGCGAACGGGGTTGGAGTATCGACGCGCGTCCGCGATCAGTTGTCGCGCATCTTCGCGCCTGTCGAAGTTGCAACCCCGCCCATCGATGCGATGCGCGAGCTGATGATGCTGCCCTTCGGGCAGGTCCGCCACTATGGATTTCGCGGCAGCCATCGCGCGGCACATCGCATCTACATCGCCAGCGACGACTGCGGCCTGTCTTGGCAGGAGTACGACACGCCGCCCAAAGTCCCTGGCGCTGTGACGCAGAGCCCGTGGTCGGGCGACTTCATCACCGTCGTCGCCACGCACGAGCTGCCAAAGGAAGTCGACGGACGATCGATCCTCGGCAGTCTGGACGAAGGCATCTGGCTGTTCCGATCGACCAACGGCGTTGATGGCGACTATTCAGAGCCCAGCAGGTCATCGCCGGTCCCAACTTCAGGCTGCCGCGCCAGCCGATGGCACTGCATCATCGGCGGCGCTGGATCGTCCCCTGCCAATGGATCGCCCCCGAACGCCGTCAGCATCCGATGGTGCTCTGGTCGGATGATGATGGATATCAGTGGCACACGTCGATCCTGCCCGCCGGGCCGACGCACGAACCCGTCTGGCCGCACAAGGGCGTGCGCTGGCAAAACCACGGCTGTGAGCCGACCGTCGTCGAGCTGTCCACCGGCCGGCTTTGGATGATCTTCCGTACCTCCACCGACACGCACTACGAATCGTTCTCGGATGACGGCGGCGAAACCTGGACGACGCCCGGTCCTTCGCGATTTTACGGCACGATCACGATGCCGACGCTGTTCCGTCTGTCCGACGGACGCATCCTCTTCTTCTGGTGCAACACGACTCCCCTGCCGGAACTGGATCACGATCAGCAACCGGAGCTCGACAAGTGGGAACGCGATGGCTGGGGTGAGGATTTCTTCACGAACCGGGATGCGTTCCATGCCGCCATCTCGGAGGATGACGGCAAGACGTGGAAAGGCTTTCGCGAAGTGCGCCTCAGCCCGATCCGCAACAACGCGGACTATCGCTCTCTGGGCGGCAACGAAGCCACGCTGGACAAGAGCATGCATCAGAGCCAGGCCGTCGAGCTTCCCACCGGCCATGTGCTGGTGTCGCACGGCCAGCATCCGATGTGCCGCCGCATCGTCATCTTCCACCCCGACTGGCTCTATGAGCAGGAGCGAAGCGAAGATTTCCGGTATGGACTGAGCAACGTCAGCTCATTCCAGTATGTCAAGTCAATCGCTGGTAACTTCCGCAGCCGATCGGGCCACTGCTGCTATAACCGCATTCCCGGTCCCCTGCTGCTTCCGTCGCCGGATGGCGAACGGCGCGAGGTGCTTCACCTGAGTGTGCGTGGCGACGATCGGCTGGTGCATCAGGCCCAGGGTGTTGTGTGGAACTTCCCAGCCGCGCTTGCCGGCGAGCTGAAGGTCGAGCTGCGCCTGGTAAAGGGAACGGCCGGCGTGCGCATCTGCCTTAACGACCGCTGGTTCAATCCGGTGGACCCGGTGGTATCGCATTTCGCCGTTTACACCGTACAGATCGACCCATCAAACTGCCCGCCGGATACGTGGCAGACCCTCATATTCCGCTGGACGGATGCGCGAAGCGCTGCCGCGAGGCTGATCCTCGGCGACCAGGAGCAGACGCTCCCACTGAACGCGCCGAGCATCCATGGCTTGAGCTATCTGCACATCCAGACCCTGGCGCCAGAGAAGGACAAAGCCGGCGTGTATGTTCGCAGCTTCCATGCATGCGGAAATCCGGATGTGAGGTAGACGTCCGACGGATCTGTCCTTCGGCATCACACCGAGCTCAGGTTTTTCTTGCTCCCGGCTGTACCGGGGTGGACAATGCCGCGCATGAGCGGTGATTGGCTGACCGTCCATGCTCTGCGAAAGCGATGGAAGCCGCACAAGGAACGCCTTCAAGCCGCCTATCCCAATCACCCCACCGTCATCCGCCTGCACCGCGCCCTGAGCTGGCTTGAGCGGTGCGAAGCCTGCGGTGACGGTGATGACCTGGATCTACAGATGGTGTGCCTGTGGATCGCGTTCAATGGCCTGTACGGCCGATGGGACACCGACCGCCGCGAGCCCCAACCCGATCGCCCCTGCTGGCGACAGTTCCTCGATCATGTGCTGGCCATCGATCAGACCGGCCATATCCGCGGCATGCTCGAGGCTCAGCGGCAACTGGTGATGGACATCCTGGATGACCCGTATCTCTCCAGCTACTTCTGGGAAGACCCCGGCGATGTGCGTGCCGGCAAGTCGAAGAAAGCCAAGTTCGACGCCCGCACGTGGTATCTCGATGGTAACTGGCCGATGATCCTCGATCGGGTGGTCGAACGAATCTATCTGCTGCGATGTCAGCTCGTTCACGGCGCCGCAACCCACAACAGCAGCCTCAATCGCACCAGCCTGCGGCGCTGTATCCCGATGCTGCGCCACCTGCTCAATGCGGTCCTGCTGGTGATGATCGATCACGGCGCAGATGAAGACTGGGGCGCGATGTGCTATCCGCCCATCGGCTGACCTGGATCGGCATTGGATTCACGGCTCTGGATGTATACGGCCGATTCGTCGCCTACGGCAGCAGGCTGATCGCGTGGTAATCGTGTCCGAGCATCGCGAGCGTGAAGCTCACGCATAGCCAGAACGCGGCCGCCAGGACCTCGCCCATGATCAGGCCGATGAACAGCGGCTGGGCCTGCGAAAACAACTTCGCCCCACCATAACGGATCAGCAGCGACTTGAGCACCCACCCCAGGAATATGCTGAACCAGACCTGGCGCAATCCCCATCCGTATACCAGCAGGAATCCCACCGGATGCAACGGCCACGACGCCAGTCGCAGACGCAGACTACCCAACGCGGCTGTCACTGCCGCTCCGATGCCGATATGCGTCCAGCGGTTATGCGGCGTCAGGTCATTGCCCGATGCGTAGCGCACCGTCGGATCCATGATCACGCCCTGCACGTGCCGTTGGGCGCCAAGCGTGTTGATGGGGCTTTCCGGCTGGCTGTTGAGCGTGGCGGCGTAGTTGTATTCGACCCACAGCGTCGATGCCCCGGACACCAGGAATGCGACCCCCAGCGCGAAGGCGAGGACGGCGATGAATCCAATCGCCTTCCGCCAGTTGACGGTATCACTGTAGGCTGCGCGATCCGCCACGACCATCGCATGCTGGGCATACGGCGGCAGCGACTGGCGTGTGTCGGCTGTGAAGAAGGAATAGAACAGGCAGGCGAAGAAGTAGCTGCCCGTTCCCGCCCGCGGCATGCCGGGGATGGCAGCCAGCGCGTGGTACGGCTGAACCAGCGGCATGGGCATCAGGGCATAGATCATGCCCGTATCCGCCAGCACCTTCGCCAGCACCAGATACAGCAGCGTCAGCGTCGTGATCGTCAGGATCGCCCCCAGCACACCCGACCCAGCCAAGCACATCCACACGATCATCAGCACCTGGCAAGCGACAAATCCCCACCCAGCCAGGGCATACGGCATGTACCGTTCACGCGGGTCTCCCTCGCGCGGTCGCAGGAACATCTGCCGCAGGACGACCGCCAGATGATGCCTTGCGACCCACAGCAGCAGCAGGCCGAAGACGACCACAGCCCCAAGCGTCTGGTCTTCGCCCATCTCCTGCGTCAGCACCTGCTGGTTCATGCCCATCAGCATCCGAACGACCTGCACCAGCACGAAGATGAACCACAGGCTGAAGGCCGTGCTGCTTGGCATGAACATCATCAGCCCGATGATGATGAAAAAGATCCGCTGGGACTTGAAGTCCCACTCCATGTGCAGCCAGGGTTCCTCCGTAAAGATCTGGCTAAGGTCATAACGCAGCGGGATCTCGGGCACATAGGTGGGGAAATAAACAGCCAGCCCGTTCACCAGATGCAGGATGAGGACCGCGCCGAAGCCGATCCAGAACGATCGCTTGCAGAACAGCGTGTTAAACCACCGCCCCGGCGCCGGCGGTTCGATCAGGGCCAGGTAAACGGTCGCCAGCGGGAAGGACAACCGCTCGTTCTCCGCCCACTGCCGGCGGAAGATCACCATCAGGCAGAGGATCGATCCAAACAGCCCGGCCAGGAAGATGCCCCAACTGATGCAGGGCATCACCCATGCCTGCCACGGCACAGCCGCCACGCGAGCAGCCAACGTCTCATCGCTGGGGATGGCGCGCCCGACATAGTCGCGGATGACCGGATCGTTCCCCTGCTGGGCGATTTCGCTGGCCGACGTCGTCGGGAACAGCCATGACGGCAGGTCCATGCGCTCCAGGACCCGGGCGTATTCGATCCGCAGGCTGGCGAAGTGGTAGATGCCCGTCAGGCTGGGTGGCAGGTGCCGCATCAGCCCCACCGCTGGCAAAGCACAGCCGACCAGCATCATGCCCAGCACAACCGCCATCTCGCCTCCCCCCAACGCCCATCGCGGCGCCCAGCGGCTAAGCGGACCGTTGATCAGCACGACCAGCAGCAGGAAGAACAGCAACACGCCCGTCGGCAGGAAGCTGCCAACCAGGTCTGTATTCACCAGCACGAAGTTGTTGAAAGGCGTGAGGAGATTGATGAGGATAACCCCCAGCAGGCCGAGGCTTACGCTGCGCCAATTGACCGGGGATCGGGCACTTTGCGATGAAAGGGCGACGGGTGTCAAAGGTCGGTTCCTCAAGATGCGGAAGCGGCCACAAGTCTTTACAGGCCGCACAGTATACATGTTTAGAAACGGCGATCTACGAGGCCCGATGGGCAATTACTTGTACAAATTTGGAACTTTTCCGTTGACACGGAGCAACTATGAGCCAAGATAAGGACATGTCTCGCACATGTGATATCAGCCCGGCACGTGCACCTGTCTACGAGTCGATCGCTGATCATCTGCGCAGGTCGATTCGGGCGGGACAGTATCGGCCAGGGGATTTGGTGGGATCGGAACAGGGGTTGGCGCGCCAGCAGGGCATCAGCCGGATGACCATGCGGCGAGCCAGCGAAGTCCTTATCAATGAAGGACTTCTGGAGCGCCGCCCGGGCAAGGGGCTGTATGTCCGGGACACCGCCGGCCGCGGCGCACTGCGACGGATACAGGTCGTCGCCGGCAACCTGGACTGGGAACCGTCGCTCCAGGTCTCCCGGGGTGTACAGGCCGCGGCTCAGAGCATGCGAACGATCGTCCAGCTCTATGACGCCCACGGCGATACCGAGTTGGATCTCGAAATGCTCCGCCAGCTCCCCGAGAGCTCTGCCCAGGGGGCAGTGATCATGTCCCTGCATAGCCCGGTGTTCAACGACGCGGTCTGCCGCTTGGCAACAACGGGCTTCCCCTTCGTCCTGGCAGATCAGCGGATGCGCGATCTGAACGTCCCGTCGGTCACCGCTGACAACTACGGCGGCGGCTACAAGGCTGCGGAACACCTCCTGTCCCTGGGACACAAGCGCATCGCCTTCGTCGGTGATCTGGAAGCCACGACCGTCGAAGACCGCCTCTCGGGCATGCGCGACGCCATCGCCGATTCCGGCCTGCCCTTCAATCGCTCACTGGTGACGGATGTCTCCAAGGGCAAGGAAACCACCGAGCGATGGATGGAGTGCAGCGAAGTTGCCATCCGCGACCTGCTGAGCCGCCCCGAACGCCCCACCGCCATTTTCTGCAGTTGCGATGCGATCGCCTACGCGGCCTGCCGCGTGGCCGCGTCGATGGGCCTGAAGGTTCCGGAGGACCTGAGCGTGATGGGCTTCGATGACACGCCCCTGGCACGCATGGTCTCGCCGGCGCTGACGACGATCCGCCAGCCGTTCGAGGAAATGGGCCGGGCTGCCATCGAGCTGCTCACCGAGCGGATCGACAACCCCGGCACGTGTTCCGCCCCGGCTCAGCATCGCGTGCTGCCCGTCGAGCTTGTGGTGCGGGAGTCGACAGGTCAATGCAGGGTGTAGGGGACACGATATCACAATTTCCGGAAGGATCCCGCAGCGCAGCCAAAGCGCGTTGCCATCTGAGTCCGGGCCGTAGCGATAACGCGAGGGGCGTCACAGTCGGCACTTTGCCCAACAACATCATCTTCGCTGCCGGCAGTACCGGAACCGCGCGCTCTGCAGCGATTCCGCGGGATGAATGCGGTGGCACCGGACGGATCGGCCGTGTGGATACCCACCAGTGAACTGGAGCCCTTCTATTTCTGGGCATTGCCCGACCAACTCTTCTTCTATTGGCCAAAGCCGCCGAGGTCATCCTGAAGTTCCGGAGGAACTCCTGGTTGTCGCGTCGGATCGTGTTGGCAAACGAGCAAGGAGGAACGATGACGTGGAACAGATGTAATCCGTTTATGTTCGCCGCGGCGACTGTTAAGTGGAAGGAGCAGGCGCGAACCGCTCGAGCTTTTGTCTGCCTTCTTGTTGCAATGATTCTGTCGTGCAGCGCAGCGCGTGTAGCCGGCATGGATCGCATAGCTGTCGTCGCGCCGACAACGTCCAGCGACGAGTTCGCCCCTGGCTTGACGGAGCTGAAGTGGAAGGCGGACGCCTTCGAGCAGTCGAGCCAGGGATGGGCTCGGCTTGGCGCCAAGCTTCACGACTACGACATCGTGCTGGCGCGTGGCGGGGTAGACAGCCCGGCCGCGGAACTTCCGCAGAAGCTGCTCAGCTTCATGGAAAGCGGCGGCGCGCTGGTTGTGACGGGCATCGACTCAGCCGACGCCCTCGCGTGGCTGACGGCACTCGATGAAAAGTACGCCGTGCCAGTTGTCACACCCGAGAAGCCGCAGAAGGCTCCCACCGCGGCGGTCAATCCCGATCCCAACAACACGCTGCTGAGCTATCCCTCGCCGACCACTGCCGCCGAGGTCATCACCTCTCACTTCACCCTCTCTGGCCCCGCTGGACGCGAATGGCGCATCGCCGGTCGGCGCGGCTCGGACAATCAGCCGTGTGTCATCGTAAAGACCTTTGGCAAAGGCGCACTCATCCTGTCGACGGCGCGGTATCGCGACGCGGCCTTCCTGAGCAATGTCGCCAAGCTTCTCGAGCTGCAGCGAATGAATGTTGGCTTCGTCAAGGTCACGCACAAGTTCGGCGGATCGAGCGCCTTTAGTTTCGGGCGGGGCTCAACGCAGCTGACCCTGGAGAACACATCGGAGAACGAGCTGGTGGTGCATGCGACTCTCAGGGTCGTCGGCGAGGAGGCTACCCGCACGTTCAGGGGTACGGCCAGGTCGCAGCGGCGCGGACAGTTCAGCGTCGACATTCCCGTCGCTATGGACTTGCGCGGGCGGAGCGAAGTGACGCTCGTACTGTCCGATGCGCAGGGAAGCGTTCAGTCACAGATCCTTTCATTTGACGCATTCGGTCCCCGCTTCCTCGAGATTGATCCCCCGACCTATCGCGGGATGATCTCGACGGCGCGCCGTGATCCAACTGTCCGGTTTGATATCTACGTCAACCCGGACTTGGGCGAGGATGTTGAAGGGCTGACGCTTCGTGCATCCGCATCCGGCCCGGATGGGACCGTCGTATCCGAGAAGGACATTCTCGTTTCCGAACCCGGACGTATACCCGTCGCCCTGCCGCTGCCAATGAACACTGCGCCAGGCACCTATACACTCCATGCGAAGGTGGTGAGCGGCCGTCCAACAGACGAGGCTGCATCGGCCTCATTCAAGATCGTCCCGGTTCGGCCTGGACAAATGTTTGTGGATCAGGACGGCGTTCTGCTCAAAGAGGGTAAGCCGTTCTTCCCACTGGGGTTGTATCATGTCGCCGGCGATGAGATCGAGGCCGCAGCGCGGACCGGCATCAATATGATCCAGCTATGGAACTGGGACGCCACGCCGGCCAACTTCGAGAAGCTGAAGAAAGCCGGCTTGACCATGATCTATGAGGACCAAGCCTGGGCTCAGATCGTCCACAATGCTGGAAAGAACCCGAAGCACTTCGACTTCGAGATCAATCCGCAGTTCCGTGCCAATGCTGAGCGTGTGCGCGACGATCCGTCACGGGTGCTGGGCATGTGGTACACAGCCGATGAGCCCAGCTACAGCATGATCCCGTACATCAATCGCTTGCGTGATTACTGGCACAACTTGGACGAAGATCACCCGACTTACATTGTGAGCACGGGCGATCCGCGGATTCACGAAGGCGCGGATGTACTCGGCGTCGACATTTACCCAATCTACTACGGCACACGTCGGCCTCTGCGCATCGTCGGTGATTCCATGGACACCGCCCGCCAGGGTGTTCGATATCGCAAGCCGGTGATTGCGGTGGTCCAGGCCTTCGGCAACAACGAGCGTCACCGTGAAACGCCCGAAGAAGTGCGCGCGATGTCCTACATCGCGCTCACCCATGGCGTGCAGGGCATTATTTGGTACTGCTGGAAGGAAACAGGCGATCGCACAGGCGCCGAAGGCGCCGGCTATCATCCTGAGACTGTCGCGGTGCTCACGGAGGTCATTGCGGAAGCGAAGGTCTTCGCGCCGGCGCTGCTGGAGCCGAATCGAAGAACACTCAAGTCCCGCGACGGACACGTCCATGCGATCCTGGCGGGAAGCGAAACCACCGGGCGGTTCCTCGTCTACGTGAACACCGAGTACGAGCCAACAGAAGCAGCGCTAGTGCTTCCCGAGCTGGCGGGCGCAACGCTCGAGCCCCTGTTCAATGGGCCATCGGGCAGCATCGTTGACGGCACACTCACGCTGAAGCTGCCGGCGTTGGCAACCGGCGCGTTCCGCGTGATACAGAAGTAACATCGTTGTGTGTGCAACAAGTTAGGGGCGCAAGGACGTTCTGCGACGTCCGGCGCCCCCTCTTGTTTTCATGCCTGGTTCGGCTGATCGCCACGGACTCAACATGGCCCAGACGCTCCCCCGGCGCGGCCCGGCCATGCGTACGCTGCATCGTGGTGGATGCGCCAAACTCATCGAGAAATACGAGCTGATTGACCTGTAAATCAGCGACCTGCTCGAACCAGGACTCGCGTGCGGCCTTCACATCGGGACGATCCTGCTCTGCGGCACGGGTCGACTTTTTTTCGCGGCAGGTTCAGCCGCTTGAGCGTGCGGCTGACGGTGGCCGGATACACCGGCTTGCCCATCGCCTCAGCCACCTCCGCCAGCGTGGCGTCGTGTTTGCGGCGGATCAGGTCGCGGATCGCCGGCTCATCGGCGTCGTCGCAGGTACGCTGGTTGTCATGGCGGGTGATCGAATGCGGCTCGAGCGTGCCAAGTCTATGACCATGCTGGATCAGCCGCCGTACCCATAGGTGCTGCAGCCAAACAGCTTCGCCACCTCGGTTGATGATCCACACTTGTCACATACGCCCTCGCCACCGCCCGACGACAATCCATGTCAAATGCCATGCCGATCGACCGTAACCTCGGCCTGACCGGACGCTTAGTCTAACCCTCTGGGGGAAACCCGGTGCAAACGTCCCGTGGA
>ERZ777003.4508-NODE-4508-length-11664-cov-4.358687_pt1 | contig 11664 bp, 12 predicted proteins | sample MGYA00374956_ERZ777003 | MGnify/ENA primary metagenome ERZ777003 (study PRJEB29302, sample SAMN06268252) | bioreactor metagenome | isolation source: Joint BioEnergy Institute, California, USA | place: USA:Joint BioEnergy Institute, California, USA | collected... | reverse complement strand
GATTTTGATTTCGCCGAGCCCCCTAAGACGCTACCCGCGGACTTTGCCTTTGACGAGCCCGCGACGCAGGCAGCGGCAGAGACCGCGCCAGCGGCGCAGCCGACCGCTCAACCTGCGGCGCAACCGACCGCTCAACCTGCGGCGCAACCGGCAGTAGCGGCTGGACCGCAGCCGAGGACGTTCTTTGAGCAGGCCCTGGACACTGCCCGCAGCGCGGGCGGGGTGGGGATGGAGGTAGTCCGGAGGTTGGGCGCCGCGGTTGCTGGCCCTGGTACAGCACTGGGTGAGATTGTGCAGCCGATCCTGGACCCGGCAGCGCGCAATGTTCCCGCCCGCAGCCCGCTCGAAGCGCCGCCGTTTATCAATTTCTCCGCTCTCGGTCTGGAGGATGTGACGCCGACCGCTGTCGGGCGCGGACTTGTGCAAGGCGCTCAGGATATCGCATCAAGCCTCACCAGTCCGTTGAACCTCGTGCTGGGCGCCGCAAGTGGCGGATTCGGCATGCTGCAAGGCCCGGCCAGGACAGCGCTAGCGCGCCTAGCGTCCGCGGGATTCAGCGCGGACATGCTCCGGCATGCGTTAGAGCAGGTGCCTGAGTTCCGGCAGGCCGTCGAGGCTGGCGACGTGCAGGGAGCAACGCGAGCCCTGACCAACATTGGCGGTAGTGCGGCGTTCAGCGCGATGACTGGCCGGCATGCGCTAGAGCCGACGCTTCGGCCCGAGCAGCCGCCCGTTCGTTCGACCTTGCAGCCGAGCAAGGAGGGCGTGATCCGGGCAATGACCAACGAGGAGTTACTGGAGCACGCTCAGCAGGCGCCGCAGGACCGGAGACTGGTCAATCAGGAGATCGAGCGGCGCCGGCAATTGGGGCAGATGGAGCGGCCGCAGCCCGAGCGCCTCAACCGGGCGCAACGCAGAGCGAGCATCCTGCCCCCGGAGACGGGGGAGCCGGAACCGGAGGCTCCGGTTGCGACTCCGTCCCGCACCAGCACGCTACCGATTCGCAACCGACTAGAGGAGATTTCGCGCGAGCTAGGACTCGGCCCCTACAGCCAACTCTCGCCGGAGAATCGCGCGATTGTGCAGCGCATCCGGTTCGAGGAGGAGCAGGCCCGGAGGCGTCCCGCCCGGCAGGTTCGATCGCAGCAGCAGCCCGAGCCTGCCCAGGCGCCGCCGGAAGAGCGGAGAACCATAGAACCCGTTGAAGAGCAAGCACCGCCGCCGCGAGTATTGGATAATATCCCTGAGGAGCGACCCATATCGGCAGCGGAGTCGGAGGCCGCGCCGATAGAAGCTCCCGCCTTGGCTTCTGCTCCAGAGCCAACAGCAGCGACCGCCCAAACGGTGGCGCCGGCCCCACCCACGGCGCCACCCCCGCCAACAGAGCCCAGGGCTCCGAAACGTCCGCCAGTTTACGGGCGCGATACGGAAATCCGCGTACCTGGAGAGCCCAAGCGCTACCGTGCTGTGTATGCGCTCCGCGAAGCGGAGGACATTCAGCCGAGCCATAACCCGTTTAGCTTCGAGGCAAATCCGAATTACGAGTTCCGCAATGACCGGAACTATGTCGAGCCGCAGAATGCCGAGCGGATCATCAAGCGGGTTGCTGAGTTTGACCCGGTTTTCCTGGTAAACGACAACCCGACGGCGGAGAACGGTCCGCCGATTATCGACTCTCGTGGGAACGTGCTAGGTGGCAACAGCCGCACGATGACACTCGCACGTGTCGAGCAACAGAACCCCGAGGCGATGAGGCAGTATCGCGAGCAGATTGCCCGCGAGGCCGCCAGGTTCGGGCTGGACCCCAATGCAGTCCGCCGCATGGAGCGGCCGATCCTGGTGCGGGAGATCATCGAAGATCTACCCGATCCGCAGGCCGCGATCACGGACTTCAACAAAGTCGGTACCGCTGAGCTGCGAATCGCGGAGCGGGCGATTGCTGATTCCCGCCGCGTGAGCCTCGAAACCCTCGAAGCGATTACCCGGCGGATCGAGGAGGAAGGCCCGGAGGGTACGTTAGCGAAGGCCCTGGAGGGCGACGCGCGTCCGCTTGTGGAGCGGCTGGTAGACGATGGCGTAATCACGACGCAAGAGAAGCCCCGGCTTCTCAATGCGAACGGGACGCTAACCCAGGAAGGGAAAGCGCGGATTAGCCGCCTCCTGCTTGGCCGCCTCTTCGAGGATGCCCGGCATTTCGATGAGACGGCGCCGTCGTTGCGGAACAAGCTGGAGCGCATAATTGCGCCGCTCGTGCGCGTCGAGGGGATCGAGGGATGGGACATTACCGAACACGTCAAACAGGCGGTTCGGATAGCCGACGAGGCCCAGAAGCGGGACATGTCGGTGGATGAGCTGGTCTCTCAGGGCGCGCTGTTTGGGGATCGTGGCTATAGCGATCAGGCTATTGCGATTGCCAGGGTACTGGAGCGCAAGCCTACTCTCGTAGCCCGCTCGTTTCGTCAGTATGCGGCGGAAGCGGACTTATCGCGTGCAGAGCAAGGGATGCTCGGCATGGAGCCGCCGACCCCGGAGGATAGTTTCCGTGCTGCGTTTATCGATCCGCCGCCCCCAGATCCGATGGCTGAGCGAGGAGCGGAGTATCAGGCGAAGCAGGCGGTGACAGCCGGAGAATCGCCGGCAGCCCCGGCGAGAAGGAGGCAGAGCCGGAAGAAGAGCAGCGAGGTGGTTGCTGAGCCGGAGGCCGTCGAGACGGCGCCACCGGCAAGGCGGAGCCGGAGCCGGAAGAAAATCGACGAGGCAATTGCTAAGCCCGAGGCTGTAGAACCGGCGCCGGCGGCGAAGGCGAAGCGGAGCCGGAAGCAAAGCGAAGAGGTCATTGCCAAGCTGGAGGCCGTCGAGACGGCAGCGAGGAAGCGTATCCGCCGCCGTGTCTCGGAGTCTTCTCAGACACTCAGCAGTGGTCCTGGTTTGGCCCTGGAGCAGCTAGCCGATTACGCCGTAGTCGGAGCGGCGAAACTGGCCAAGGGTACGGTCAAGTTTGCCGATTGGTCCGCGGAGATGGTGGAGGAGTTCGGGGAGCAGATCCGCCCGTACCTTGGCCGTCTCTATGCGCAGGCCAACCGGTTAGCGCGGGAGCAGTCCGGTGGGGAGAGGCGCCGCGAGCCGCTGGTGACGTCTCCGTCCTACGAGAAGACCAGCGGGAATATCTTGCGCTACACGTCTCCCGAGGTCCAGCGGGCGATGGCTGAGAGGCTCAGGGACTTCGAGGCCCGCAACCCGGAGCGCAAGAAAGTAACCTTCCAGGAAGTGATCGACGAGGCCCGGAGCCTGGGACTGGGCGAGGTACTATCGCTCGATCCTAAGAAGCTCAAGGCTGGCGATACGCTGAACCCGGCTGTGCGTTTCGCAGCGAGGGAAACGCTGAACGGGCTCAATCAGGAGATCGTGGACCGCCGCAAGCGCCTCGCCGAGCAGGCCGGCACACTGACCGAGGAGGCCCGGAAAGCGGAGGAGGAGCGGATTGAGGCCCTCGAAGAGGACGCCCGGCGCCTCGTGGACGTTCTGATTCCGACGCGATCCCAGGATGGCCGCAATCTCGCCTATCACCGCATGGTGGCGGAGCAGTCATTCGATATCGTCTATTGGCTTTCTCGTGCGAAGCGGGCGATGGCGATTCCGGAAACCTCCGACCTGCCGAAGGCTGAGCGCGAGAAGCTTGAGGAAATCCTGGCCGAAGGGCAGGATGCCGAGAGCAAGGCGATCGAGAAGGTTTCCAAGCGCAAGCGCCGCGAGCGGGTGAAGCGCGAGGCCGAGGAGCAGGCCCGCCGCGAGATCGAGGCCGAGGAGCAGGCCGCGCAGCCGACGCCCGAGGAACTCCAGGACCCGGCGCTACAGGAGGCGCAGCAACTCCGCGAGAAGGCCCGGAGGATTCGCGAGACCCGTAAGAGGGAGACGGCGAAGGAGTCCACTGACGCAGAGCCGCAAGAGCCGCAAGCCCTGCAAGTGCCCGGCAAGGGTAAGGCGAAGGAGTCCACTGACGCAGAGCCGCAAGAGCCGCAAGCCCTGCAAGTGCCCGGCAAGGGTAAGCGGAAGCGGCGCCCGCTGACGCGCGAGGAGCAGGTGGAGCGCGCGCGCCGCGCGTTTATCAACCGGCTGAGGCGTCAGGCCAAGGGCGATCTGGTTCGGGTTTCTCCGGTTACTCCCGAGGAGCGCGCACTGTGGGAGAACGACCCCGAGGTGATCGAGCTTCGGGCAAAGATTGCCGAGCTGAGAGCGAAGCGGAAGCGGGAGAAGCAGGCTCGTATCCCAACGAGCGAGGAGAAGAAGGCCCGCTATAAGAAGCGCGTACTGGAACTCATTGAGAAGAAGCTGAGGGGAGAGTCCACCGAGCGGCCGCCGTCGAAGTGGGAGCTGACCCCTGAGGAGCGCCGCGAAGTTGACAATGATCCGGAAGTCCGCGCCGCCAGGATGAAACTGGCGCTACATATGCGGCGCCTGGAGCGGACTGGCTGGCTCGATGCGCTGGTAATCTATCGTCGAGCTGGACTGCTGACCGGCCCGCGTACGATGATCCGCAACGTCGGCGGGAACTTGTCGTTTCAGGTGCTGGAGGAAATTCAGCGAATCCCGTCCGCGATTGTCGATTCTGCGATTGCGGTATTTGGCACTGGCCGGCGTACGATCACAGGCCCGGATGTTGACGCCATGCGCAGAGCCGCATATGAGGCCGCTACGCGCGGAATGCGTGAGGCCGGTGAGATCATGCGCCAGGGCGCTACGGGTGAGCAGCTTGCTCAGCTTGATTACGCCCGCGAAGCCAACACCGGCAACCGTGTGTTTGATACGGCAGTCAACACGGTGTTGCGTTTCCAGTCTGCCCAGGACCGGGTGTTTAAAGTCTATGCCTACGAGCGCGCACTGGCCGAGCAAATGAAACTCGCGGGCGTGAGTACGCCAACCGATCAGATGCGCGTGGCCGCGTGGGAAGCGGCGAATTTTGCGACGTTCAATAACCCCAATCTGACCGCGGACTGGATTCAGATGAGTAAGGGATGGCTGCGGCGCCGCGGCCCGGCTGGCAGGGCGTTCGTCTTTGGCATCGATATGTTCGTGCCTTTCGTCCGCACTCCGGCGAATATCGTGGCCCGCGTGATCGACTACACCCCCGTGGGCGGAAGCATCCGTGCCGCAAATGCGATCTACAACGCGATGAAAGATCGCGGATTTAAGCCGGAGCAGCAACGGGCATTCTCAGAAGCAATTGGCCGAGGGCTCACGGGGAGCGCACTATTGTGGCTCGGCTGGTGGATGGCGGACCGCGGCATGATGACCGGATTGCGTGATGATGACCGCGGGCTGGAAGGCACGGCGGAAGCCGCCGGCAGAATGCCCGGCTCGGTCCTGGTTGATGACAAATGGCGGCGGATTGATTCCATCTCTCCGCTCGGCAACCTGCTGGTGTTGGGCGCCACATTGCAGCGCGAGCAGAACCGCAGCGCGGAGGCCCTGGTGCTCACCGGTGGCAAGACCGTTCTGGAGCAGCCGCTGATGCAGGGCACCAAGGAATTCCTGGAGAGCGTCCAGGATCCGGAAGGCCGCGCCCGCTCGATTACTGCCTCGATGGCCGCGAGCTTCATCCCGACCGGTGTCGCGGATATCGCCGCAGCGCGTGATACGGTACGACGCGACACGAGAGCGCAGACGCTACGGGGCATGGTCAAGGCGAAGGTGGCGGAGCGCATCCCAGGATTGCGCGAGACGCTACCGCCGCGCCGCGACGTGCTGGGGCAAGTACAGCCGCAGACGTCTCCGATTGACGCAACCATCGGCACGCAGGCCAAGGAGCTGACCGATCCGGTTATGCGTGAGATGGTGCGGAACAAGGTGGAGATTGGCCGCGGCAGCCGCATGGAGGGTGAAAGCGATGCCGATTTCGGCATGCGCCAGGAAGCCATTGGCGACGCCATTAAGCTTCGCGTGGCCCGGCTCATTCAACGCCGCGAATATCAAGCCGCGGATCAGGAGGAGCGCAAGCAGATGATCCAGGGCGAGATTGCCAGCGTGCGGCGCCGTGCGGCGAATCTCGTGCGATTGCGGCGCTACCGCGAGAGCAAAGACCCGCAGGAGAAACGGCAATTCTTAAGGCGATTACTCGGACTTAGAGGAGAATAATGCGAGTTTTAAAGATTCTGAAGGACGTGCTGATGGTGGGCGGTAACGCCGTTCCGGCGATTGTCTCCGCGATTCATCCGGTGGCCGGGAATATCACAAGCCTCATCGTTAATTCCGTCGTGCAGGCAGAGGCAAAGTTCGGCTCTGGCAATGGCGCCGCGAAAAAGAATTACGTCCTCGAAGGCATTCAACTCGCAGCGCCGCTCATCTTGCAGATTGCCGAGCAGGCGTCTGGCCGCGAGCTGGCAGACGACGAGAAGTTTGTTCAGGCCGTGGACAAGCTGATAGACGGCTATGTGGACATGCTCAACAGCTTCCAGGTATTGCCGAAGCAGGGGTAAGACGATGAACGATAGCGCAATCGGAAAGACTCTCAAGCTGGTTGGTGCGCTCATCGCTGGAGCATGGGGAGCGATTCATCCATTGATGCAAGTGTTGCTGGTGCTGATGGTGGTGGACGTATTCACTGGTTTGCTGGCCGGAATCGTTACCCGCTCCGTGTCATCGGATGCGTCATTCAAGGGGATGGCCAAGAAGACCCTGATCGTGATTCTGTGCGCGACGACAGAGATTGTCACGCGCATGCTGGACTCCGGCATTGAATTCGCGGCAATCGTGGCAGGCTTCTACTGCATCCATGAAGCGCTGTCAATCACAGAGAATGTGACGCGCGCGGGGCTGCCGCTGCCGAAGCAGCTAACGGAGGTACTCCAGAAGCTTCGACAGCAGGCAGAGTAAGGCGATTAGGGCGCCAAACGCGAGCCGGGCTCGAATGTGTAGCGGGATCATCGGCATCACTCCGCAGGGGGAAATTTCTTCCACGCAGCGATAGCAGCGCCGACGAGGAGGAGGCCAAGCCCAACGCCGGACCGCCACGCCGGCGGAGGGGGAGCCGGATCCTCATCCTCGTAGACTTCGCACACACCGCGGTAGTAATCGCGTTCGGCGCAGTCCGGGAACTCCGCGGATCGAAAAGTCAAATAGTAGGCTCCAATCGCCACGATTGAGAAGGCGAGGAGTGAACTTGCGAGCGGAGGGAGTTCCTTCTCTAGCCACGTCCGCGCGATCTGTGTACATGCCCATCCCATAGCAACCAGGACAGGCCCAAAGAGCAGGAAGACGATAGCCGTGGTCATAGCTTCCTGGGAGCCTCCAATACGACCCTAATCGTATCCGCCGTAATTGTCACGTCTACAACACGGAACGCGTCGAGATCCGACCGGCGCAACGCCTTACTGACGAGTGTTCCGATTTCCACCTTGCACCTGCTTTCTAGAGTCCAGAGACTCGCTGCCAACTTCTTGATTGCTTTCCAGTGTTCGGCGCACACGGCGCCGTTCCGATTCGGTTGTATCTGAATGAGTTGCATCTAGCTCCATCAGTCTCTGGAACGCTTCGAGAGTGGACAGGAGTAACGCGCGAACCGGTTCCGCTGTGGACCGGAGTATAGAGAGAACCTGATCGAGTACTAACCGTTCCTGAACTGATACCTCTATGTCAGGAGTCAAGTTTACATCGTTCGACTGTTCTCCGGTGGGGGAACGTGCATGTTCTTTTGCGGGGAGCTCCCCACTCTCCAGCCATTGCTCCGCCAGATGCATCAGCAGGTCCTGCCCCGTCGTGCCCCGTAACCGCGCCGCAGCAAAGAACCGATTCCGGAATTCTTTGGTGCAACGAAATGTAATACTAGCGCGCTGTTGCATAAATTATATTTATCCCCCGCATAGTCCTATTGACGACTTACTGACTTGTCCATTAGACTTCTTTCGAGGACACAAAGTGCAGATGACCACAGTAGCAAATCGCAGATGGACCAGAAAGTTTGAGGGGCAGCCGGCCAAACCTTTGACGGTTTGGCTACCTGTTGAACGCCACAAGCAGCTAAAGATTCGGGCGGTTCAACTTGATACGTCCGTGTGTCATCTTGTCGCGTCGCTGGTGATTCAGTGGCTCGACGACGAAGCAAAGGAGGGGTAATGGGAGGAAAGGTCATCGGGATCGAGCGTAGTCGATTCCGATCGGAGGGAGGAGTAGGCGCCGCGAGAACTGCTTGCGTCGGCGGGAAATCTCGGACGCCTAAACCACTTATGTACCTGCCGGAGGTCTCCGTAATCCGGAGCATTCACCGGCAATTCTTTGTCCATGGGTTGTCTGTGCGGCGGATCGGTCGCTTTCACGATCTGCCTGAGATTGTGGTGGAGGCAGTGATTCGCATGGCGGCCCAGGGCGACGTGCCTATGGCGGGAGCCTGCACGGGGAGGGCGGCATAATCGGGTTCTTTTGTTCGTGCGTGGGCACGGATAGGCTGAGGCAAAAAAGAAGGCCGCGATGTTGTGGCCGGAAAGGGATTGACGCTTATGAACACTGTAGCAAATACGGTTGAGCGGCCGGTGCAGCGCCAACAGATGAAGCCCGGCGATCTGGTTTTCATCTGGCCGGATTGGCCTGATGAGTACGCCACCAGGATCGGCGTAGTCAGGGACGTGTATACGGTGAACGCGCGTCTGATGCTGATGGAGTATGACGAGTGCGGAAAACGGCGGAATTCTCCGCGATTTTTGCGGGTGGATGCGTTCGGCCTGCTATGGCGAGACACCAATAATTACGTCGTGATCCCGCGCCCGAACGTTCGCTATCCTGACGAACCCCCTCCGGAGCAGCGGGCATCGCTCCGCGAGATTCCAGCGATTAAGCCGGGAGATATCGCATTCCGCTGTTCTTCCACCTCCGGGCTTACGAGCGTAGGCGTAGTGCGCCGCGTGTATGGCGAGGTGGCAAGCGTTTCGTGGTTGCGGTACGACGAGTCCGGGCAGCGGCGGTATCGTCCTGAATTTCATTCATGCGAGGCGTCCAGCTGTCTTCTGCTCGACCGGGAGGACTACGCGGTAATACCGCGGCCGAATGTCCCGTACGTGGACGAGGAATGTGAGGAGGAGGACTGATGTCGGAACTCGTGATTCATCAGGATTCCGCCGCGGCGGCGAAGTACGAGCGGCGGCCTTCGGAATACAGCCGGGAGCAGATCGATCTGATCAAGCGGACCATCGCTAAGGGCGCCACGGATGATGAACTGCAGCTATTTCTCGCGCAATGCCGGCGGACGGGCCTAGACCCGTTCGCGCGGCAAATCTATGCCGTCAAGCGGTGGGACAAGCGCGAAGGCCGGGAGGTGATGCAGTCCCAGGTCTCCATCGATGGCTTCCGGCTCATCGCTGAGCGGACCGGGAAGTACGGCGGACAGATCGGCCCGTTCTGGTGCGGCCCTGATGGACAGTGGCTGGACGTCTGGCTGACGGATGCGCCCCCGATGGCGGCGAAGGTCGGAGTGATCCGCACTGACTTTTCTCAGCCGCTATGGGGAGTAGCACGCTACGGCGCCTATGTGCAGCGAGACCGCGACCAGCGCCCTAACACCATGTGGCAGCGCATGCCTGACGTCATGCTTGCCAAGTGTGCTGAGGCCCTGGCGCTGCGGAAGGCATTCCCGCACGAACTGAGCGGACTCTATACCGCCGAGGAAATGGGGCAGGCTGACGAACCGACCCCGCAAGAGAAAGTGGAGATCGTCCGACAGCGGCGGATTGAGGAGGAGCGGCAGAAGCTTGCCGCGTTGCGGGCAGGCCAACAGGCCGCTTCGCCGGCGGCGTCTGAGGCCCCGGAAGCGCAACCAGAGCAGCCGGAGGTGCCGGAGGAACTCCGGCGGATGTTCGCTGAGGCGGGGACCAAGATGACCAAGATCCGGGCGCTATTCGATGCCTTCCGGCGCCAGATCCAGGAGTTGAGTGGTTCGGATGCCGCGTACGAGCAGATCCTGGGAGCCCACGGGTTCCGTAGCGCAGACGACGCGCGCACGCAGGGCCTGAACAAGACCCGTGAGTGTCTGCGGGAGATGTACGAGACCATCGAGCGCTGGCGCCACCAAGCGGAGCCGGAGCCGATTGCTGAGCCTGCTCCTGAGCCGGAGCCGGAGAGTGATCCGATTCCGTACGGCCAGGAACCGCAGCAGGACAACCGCGAGAGCTGGGTTCCGTCGATGATCGGGAGCGGGGCTGCGGAGGAGCCCGAGCCTGTCCACGAGCCCATGCAGCAGACGCTGCATGAGCTTCCGCTGATGTATCAAGACTTCCCAGGGAGGCGGCGGCGATGATACCAGGACTCGACAATTACCTAAACGGTAACTCACGTTTCTATCGCCCGACACGAGTCTATGAATGCTCAGAGTGTCAGGCGGAATGGCCGGCGCCGTTTGAGACCCATCCTTGTCCCGCGTGCGGTGGGGAACGCTGCGAGGCGTGCCCCACGCGATGCTGCGACGCCTGCGGTAAGCACGCCTGCACGGACACCTGCATCGTTTGCACTGACGATGAGCAGCTATGCAGGGCGTGCGCTGAGGAGCACGAGAAAGCGTTGTGTCAGTGCGTGACGTGTTATTGCGGCGGGGATCACTGCCGCTGTGGACAGGAATATCAGTGTGAGCGCTGTAGGCCCGATCTGCAGCATAACGCCCCGGCCGCCGAAGCAGAGGAAGTCCCGTTCTGGGGTGGGGAGCCCCCTTTCTAGGGAGGTGGCGCCGTGCGAGGTGATCAGCAGACTTTGATTCAGATGCTGGAGGAATCCGCCGTGCGTGAGCACAGCCGGGCGGAAATCCTATGGTGTGAGCTGCTAGCGCAGCAGGAAGAGACGCGGCGCCTGCGGCGCCTGCTCGAACGGGAGAGCAAGCGGAATGCCGCGCTGTTTGTGACGCTGCTAATCGCGATTGGATTCGCAGCATTAGGGTGGGTGGACTGATGGCTACGAAAGACTTGACTCTGTATCACATCGAGGAGAACTTACAGGCGTTGCTGGACACCGTGGACATGACCGAGGGGGACGCGCGCCTGGAAATCCTGGACGAAATCGCCGCAGCTACGGAGGCGGCGATTCAGAAGCGCGATAACGTGATCCGGTTCCTGCGGCATGTCGAGATGCAGATCGACTGCATCGACCGCGAGATTAAGCGGTTGCAGGAGCTTAAGAAGTCCTACCAAGCAGGCTACGAGCGGGTGAGTAACTACGTGGTAGGACTCGTGCAGAAGTTTGGTGCGGGCGATGGGGAGCGCAAGGCGAAGCGGTTGGAGGGGACGATTGGCGTCCTGACCGTCCGCCGCAAGCCGGCGTCTGTCGTGATCCTCGATGAGGATCAGATCCCCCTGGCGTACAAGCGAATTCCGGAGCCGAAGCCGGTTCCGAACAAGGACGCAATCAAGAAGGCGCTGGAGAGCGGCGAGGTGGTCCCGGGCGCCGATCTCCGGATTGATGAGTACGGTCTCGTGATCAAGTGAGGAAGGTGGGAAAGTGATCAACATTCTTGCGTTTCGCGTTGGGGTGATTGCCGCGATGGCGGTAATCCTGTTAGTCCTGCTTGGACATTTCCGCCTCGATTCGATCGTGCGTTTCGCTTACCAGTGGGCGCGGTTCTGGCACTGCGTTGCCAAGGCCCTCGATAAGGGACTGGTAGCCTACCGGGTCACGCGGCAGGTGACGCCGATCGAG
>ERZ777003.4500-NODE-4500-length-11677-cov-8.663483_pt1 | contig 11677 bp, 8 predicted proteins | sample MGYA00374956_ERZ777003 | MGnify/ENA primary metagenome ERZ777003 (study PRJEB29302, sample SAMN06268252) | bioreactor metagenome | isolation source: Joint BioEnergy Institute, California, USA | place: USA:Joint BioEnergy Institute, California, USA | collected... | reverse complement strand
CGCCCGCCGCACCCAGCCGCTCGCGAGCCGCGTCGCCGCCGTCGCGCAGGCGGCCGCCGCGCGCCCGCTCGTCGCGCCGCTGCCGCACGCGCCGGCGCGGCCCCGCCGCGCGCCCCGGCCGGTCCCGTCGCCCGCCCGCCCGGCCGCCCGCCGCGGCCTCGTCGGCCGTGCGCTCGCGTGGCTGGGCCGCCTGCCCGACCACCGGCTGCTCGACCGCCTCATCGGCGGGCGCGTCTGGATCGTGCTCGTCTGCACGCTGCTCGTCGGGCTCGTGACGCTCCAGCTGTCGCTGCTGAAGCTCAACGCCGGCATCAGCGCCGCGGTCGAGCGCAGCGCCAAGCTCGAGGAGCGCAACGCCGCCCTGCGCGTGAGCAACTCGCGCCTGTCGGACCCGGAGCGGATCATGGTGCTCGGGGCGAGGATGGGCCTTGTGATGCCGCCGCAGGGCACGCCGCGCTACCGCCAGGCGACCCCCGGCGACGTGAGCGCCGCGCTGCGCACGATGCGCGTGCCCGACGCGGCCGCCGCCGGCGCCGCCGCGGCCGCCGACGACGGGGCGGCCGACCCGTCCGCGACGACCGCCGCCGACGGCACGGCCGTCGTGCCGGCTGGGTGAGGCTGCCGGGGACCGCGTCGTGCCGACGCTGACCGACCGCCGCATCGCGCTGCTGTTCCTCGTCTTCGTCCTCGCGCTCGCGGCCGCGCTCGCGCGCGCCACGTGGCTGGGGGCGGTGCGCGCGCCCGCGCTCAAGCAGGCGGCGGCGACCCAGCAGGTGCAGGAGATCCAGCTGCCGGCGCCGCGCGGCACGATCACCGACCGCCGCGGCGACGTGCTCGCCGTCTCGGAGGCGGCCAAGGACGTCTCGGCGACGCCGTACCTGGTCAGGGAGCCGCTCAGGGTCGCGAACGCGCTCGCGCCGCTGATCGGCGTCGATCCGCAGGCGATCCTCGACAAGCTCGACACCGACAGCGGCTTCGTCTACCTCGCGCGCCGCCTGCCGGCCGCGAGGGCGGCGCGGATCGCGCAGCTGAGGATCGAGGGGATCGCGCTCACGCCCAGCTCGCTGCGCACCTACCCGCGCGACTGGCTCGCCGCCCAGCTGCTCGGCACCGCCAGCGAGGAGCCGGGCGGCGGCACCGGCCTCGAGTACAGCCAGGACGCGGTGCTGCGCGGCACCGACGGCCTGCGCCGCGTCGTCAGCGACGCGCTCGGCCGGCCGCTGTCGATCAGGGACGAGCGGCAGACCGTCCCCGGCAGGGACATCCAGCTGACGATCGACGCCGGCCTGCAGGAGAAGGTCGAGTCGGTGCTCGACGGGGTCGGCCAGGTCTACCAGCCGAGGAGGGGCGCGGCCGCGATCGTGATGAACCCCAGGACGGGGGAGATCCTCGCGCTCGCGAACTGGCCCCGCGTCGACGCCAACGACCCGGCCTCGGCGCCCGAGTGGGCGCGCGTCAACCGCGCCGTCGGCACGACCTTCGAGCCCGGCTCGACGTTCAAGGCGTTCACCGTCGCCGGCGCGCTCGAGGACGGCGCCGTCACGCCCGAGACGCCGTTCCACCTGCCGGTCGAGCTGCACGTCGCCGACCGCGTCCTGCACGACTCCCACGAGCGCGGCGAGGAGACGGCCACCGTCGCGGAGATCCTCGCCGAGTCGAGCAACATCGGCGCGGTCAGGGTCGCGCTCGAGATCGGCGCGAGGCGCTTCGACCAGTGGGTGCACGCGTTCGGCTTCGGCAGGCCGACCGGCGTCGCGCTGCCGGGCGAGGAGCAGGGGATCGTGCCGACCTACGAGGAGTACTCCGGCAGCTCGATCGCGAACCTGCCGATCGGCCACGGCCTCGCCGTCACGCCGATGCAGATGGCGGCGGCGTTCGCGGCGATCGCCAACGGCGGCATCCTGCGCACGCCGACGCTGATCAAGGCGATCGGCGGCAGGGCGCAGCCGACCCCCAGGGGCCGGCGGGTGATCTCGGCCCGGACGGCCGCGCAGGTGCGGGCGATGCTGCGCGGCGTGCTCGCGCCGGGCGGCACCGCGGCCGAGGCGGAGATCCCCGGCTACGACCTCGCCGGCAAGACCGGCACCGCGAACAAGGTCGACGCCGCCACCGGCGAGTACTCGAGGGAGCGCTACATCGCCTCGTTCATCGGCTTCGCGCCCGCCGACGACCCGGAGCTGCTCGTCTCCGTCATCGTCGACGAGCCCCAGGGCGCCATCTACGGCGGCGAGGTGGCGGCGCCGGCGTTCCAGAAGATCGTCGCGTTCGCGCTCCCGTACCTGGGCATCCGCCCCGGCGACGACGGGGCGGACGGGTGATCGCGACGGCGCGGCGGGCCGTCGCCGGCGGTGGCGCGCGCCCGCGCAGCGGGGCGCCGGCGGGCCGTCCGGCACCGGCGGCCGCGGCGGGGTGCGACGGGACGCGCGGGTACACTCGCCCCCCGATGAAGCTGCTGGACGTGATGGGCAGCGCAGCGGCGCGGGGCCTGCCCGGCCCCGCCGGCGAGATCGAGATCGCCGCGCTCGCCTACGACCACCGCGCCGTCACGCCCGGGACGCTCTTCTTCTGCGTGCCCGGGTTCAGGCGCGACGGCCACGACTTCGCCGGCGAGGCGGTCGACCGCGGCGCTGTCGCGCTCGTCGTCGAGCGGCCGCTGGCGCTCGACGTGCCGCAGGTCCAGGTCCCGTCCGTGCGCGCCGCGATGGGCCCCGCCGCCGCCCGCTTCCACGGCGACCCCTCGCGCGACCTCGCCGTCGTCGGCGTCACCGGCACCAACGGCAAGACGACGACCGCCTACCTCGTGCGCGCGCTGCTGGAGGCCGCCGGCCGCCGGACCGGCCTGCTCGGCACGGTCGCGTCGATCGTCGGCGGCCGGGAGCGGCCCGCCCAGCGCACGACCGCCGAGGCGATCGACCTCCAGCGCGACTTCCGCGCGATGCGCGACGGCGGCGACGTCGCCTGCGCGATGGAGGTCTCCTCGCACGCGCTCAGGCTCGGCCGCGTCGACGGCACCCGCTTCGCCGCGGCGGTCTTCACGAACCTGACGCAGGACCACCTCGACTTCCACCCCTCGATGGACGACTACTTCCTCGCCAAGCGGCGGCTGTTCGACGCGCTCGCCCCCGGCGTCGCGGTCGTCAACGTCGACGACCCGCACGGCCGGCGGCTGGCGGCGGAGCTCGACGGGTCCGCGCGGGTCGTCACCTTCGGCATCGACCGCGACGCCGACTACCGCGCCCGCGATGTCGAGACCGGCCTGACCGGCTCGCGCTTCACCGCCCGCACGCCCGACGGCGAGCTGCGGCTCCAGACGCCGCTGCCGGGCCGCTTCAACGTCAGCAACGCGCTCGGCGCGATCGCGGCCGCCCGCGCGCTCGGCGTCGGGCTCGACGTGATCGCCGACGCGCTCCCGCGCGCCGGGCGGGTGCCGGGCCGCTTCGAGCCCGTCGACGCCGGGCAGCGGTTCGCCGTGCTCGTCGACTACGCGCACACGCCCGACTCGCTCGAGAACGTGCTCGCGGCCGCGCGCGGCCTGACCGACCGGCGGGTCCTGTGCGTCTTCGGCTGCGGCGGCGACCGCGACCGCGGCAAGCGGCCGCAGATGGGCGCGATCGCCGCCCGCCTCGCCGACCGCGTCGTCGTCACCTCCGACAACCCGCGCTCGGAGCCGCCGGAGGCGATCGTCGCCGACATCCTCGCCGGCATCCCGCACGACGCCCCCGCGCACGTCACCAGCGAGCTCGACCGCCGCGCCGCGATCGCGCAGGCGGTCGCCGAGGCGCGCGCCGGCGACGTCGTCGTGATCGCCGGCAAGGGCCACGAGCAGGGGCAGGAGGTCGCCGGCGGGCGCGTGCTCCCGTTCGACGACGTGACGGTCGCGCGCGAGGCGCTCGCGGCCGTGGCGCCATCCGCGAGCGGGACGGCCTGACGTGGCGGAGATCCTGATCGCGGGGACCGCGTCCCTGCTCATCTGCATCTTCCTGAGCCCGAGGTTCATCGCGTTCGTGCGCGAGCGCGAGTTCGGCCAGCACATCCGCGAGGAGGGGCCGGAGGGCCACCACGCCAAGGCGGGCACGCCGACGATGGGCGGGATCGTCATCTTCACCGCCGTCGCGATCCCCTTCCTCATCCTCACCGACTACGGGTGGGCGGAGATCGGCGTCTTCGGCACCGCGATCGCGTGCGCGCTGCTCGGCTTCGTCGACGACTACACGAAGATCGTCCGCCGCCGCTCGCTCGGCGTGCGCGGCCGCACGAAGCTGATCGTGACGGTCGCGATCTCGATCGGCCTGTGGCTGGCCGCGACCGAGGGGGCGGGGCTGCAGGACACGGTGCGGCTGCGCATCATCGACGCGCAGATCGACCTCGGCCTGCTGTACCCGGTCTTCATCTACCTCGTCGTCGCCGGCGCGACGAGCGGCGTCAACCTCACCGACGGCCTCGACGGGCTGGCGGCCGGCTGCGCCGCGATCGTGCTGCTCGCCTTCATCGGCATCACGTACATCACGACCGGCCAGGAGGACCTCGCGCTGCTGGCGGCGTGCCTCGTCGGCGCGTGCGTCGGCTTCCTCTGGTTCAACTCGTTCCCGGCGAACATCTTCATGGGCGACACCGGGTCGCTCGGGCTCGGCGGGGCGATCGCCGGCCTGGCCGTGATGACGAAGACCGAGATCCTGCTCGTGATCCTCGGCGGGATCTTCGTGATCGAGACGCTGTCGGTCGCGATCCAGGTCGTCGCCTTCCAGCTGTTCCGCAGGCGCGTGTTCCTGATGGCCCCGATCCACCACCACTTCGAGCTGCGCGGATGGTCGGAGACGAAGATCATCCTGCGCTTCTGGATCATCGCGGCCGTCTGCGCCGCGATCGGGTTCACGATCTACCAGTACAGCATCCGATGAGCGGGCGGCCGCCGTTGCCCGGCGGGCCGTACCTCGTCGTCGGCCTCGTGCGCTCCGGCAGCGCGGCGGCGCTCGCGCTGCGGGCGCGCGGCGCGCGCGTGATCGGCGTCGACGCCGGCCGCCCCGACGTCGGGAGGCTTCGGGCCGCGGGCGTCGAAGTGCATCTGGATGCCGCAGGCACCGAGCTCGTCGCGCAGGCCGGGGCGCTCGTCAAGAGCCCCGGCGTCCCGCAGGAGGCCCCGGTCGTGCGCGCCGCGCGGGCGCGCGGGATCCCGGTGCTCGGCGAGCTCGAGCTGGCCTGGCGGATGCTGGACAACGACTTCCTCGCGGTGACGGGCACGAACGGCAAGACGACGACGACCGAGCTGCTCGGCCACATCCACCGGGCGGCCGGCCTGCCGGTCGCCGTCGCCGGCAACGTCGGCACCGCGGTCGCCGCGCTCGTCGGGTCGGTCGACCGGGCCGCGACGATCGTCTGCGAGGCCTCCTCGTTCCAGCTGGAGGACACGATCGCGTTCGCGCCGGAAGGGGCGCTGCTGCTCAACGTCGAGCCCGACCACCTCGACCGCCACGGCACGCTGGAGGCCTACCGGGCGGCGAAGCTGGAGGCGTTCCGCCGCCAGGGGCCCGACGCGGTCGCCGTCGCCCCGCCGGAGCTCGCCGACCTGCTGCCCGGCGCCGCCCGGCGGGTCACCTTCGGCGGCGACGGGGCGACCATCGCGCTCGGCGACGACGGCGTCATCCGCTGGCGGGGCGAGCCGCTCCTGCCCGCCGCCGAGATCCGCATCCCCGGCCCGCACAACGTCGCCAACGCGATGGCGGCCGCCGGGCTGGCGCTCGCGCGCGGGATCGACCCCGACGCGGTCCGCGCCGGCCTGCGCACCTTCCCCGGCGTCGCCCACCGGCTCGAGCTGGTCGCCGAGCGCGACGGGGTCCGGTACGTGAACGACTCGAAGGCGACGAACGTCGCGAGCGTGCTCGTCGCGCTGCGCGCCTACGGGGCGCCCGGCCGGCCGGTCGTCCACCTGATCGCCGGCGGGGTCACGAAGGCGCAGGACTTCGCGCCGCTGGCGCCGCTCGTCGCCGAGCGCTGCCGCACCGTCCACCTGATCGGCGAGGGGGCGGGGGAGATCGCGGCCGCCCTGGCGCCGGCCGCCGCGGCCGGCGTCGCGGTCGCGCAGGCGGGCGACCTCGAGCGGGCGCTGGCGGCGGCGCGGGCGGCGGCGCGGCCCGGCGAGGTCGTGCTGCTGTCGCCCGCCTGCGCGAGCTTCGACCAGTACGCGAGCTTCGAGGCCCGGGGGGACCACTTCCGGCGGCTCGTCGAGGAGGCCTGAGCGGTGGCGCGCGGCGTCGCAGGAGCGCGCTCCGGGGCCCGGGTGCGCGAGACGCGGCCGCTGAGGCCGCGGCCGCTGGAGCACCGCGTGCTCGTGACCGCGACGCTGTGCCTGCTCGCGCTCGGCGCGGTGATGGTCTACAGCGCCTCCTCGACGCGCAACCTGCTCGCCGGCGGCGGCGACGGCACCCAGTACCTCGTCCGCTACGTCGGCCTCGGCTCGTTCGCGCTGCTGGCGATGTGGCTGCTCATGCGCCACGGGGTCGCGATCGCGCGGCGGATCACGCCGCTGCTGCTGATCGGCTCGTTCGTCGCGCTCGTGCTCGTGCTGATCCCGGGGATCGGCACCGAGGTCAACGGCGCCCGCTCCTGGCTGGGGCCGGGGATCTTCTCGCCGCAGCCGTCGGAGTTCATGAAGCTCGCGCTGATCCTCTACTGCGCCCAGTTCCTCGCCCGCCACCCGCGGCGGATCCAGACGTTCAAGGGGATGATGAGCCCGGTCGGCTGGGTCGCCGGCGCCGCCTGCGCGCTCGTCGTGATCCAGCCCGACACCGGCACGACGCTCGTGATGGTCGGGATCGTCGCGGCGATGCTCGTCGCCGCCGGCGTGCCGCTGCGGTTCCTCGCCGCGCTGGCCGCGATCGGGCTGGCGCTGCTGCTGCTGCTCGTGCTCGTCCAGCCCTACCAGCAGGACCGGCTCACCGCGTTCCTGGACCCGTGGGCCGACAAGGGCGGCAGCGGCTTCCAGTCGGTGCAGGGCCAGATCGCGTTCGGCTCCGGCGGCCTGTTCGGCGTCGGGATCGGCCAGTCGGTGCAGAAGGCGTTCTACCTGCCGGAGGCCCACACCGACTTCATCCTCGCCGTCATCGGCGAGGAGCTCGGGCTGCTCGGCGTGCTCGTCGTGATCGCCCTGTTCGGCATGATCACGTGGGCGGGCCTGCGGATCGCGCGGGCCGCGACCGACCAGTATGCGAAGCTGCTGGCGGTCGGACTGACCTCCCTGATCGCATGCCAGGCCATCCTCAACATCTTCGTCGTGCTCGGGCTCGCGCCGCTGACGGGCGTGCCGCTGCCGATCGTCTCCTACGGGCCGACGAACCTGCTCGTGATCCTCGCGGCGGTCGGGCTGCTGCTGAACCTCTCGGACGGGACGCGGGCGCGCCTGCGGCTCGTCGACTCCCCCGCGCGGCGTGACGGACGGGCCGCGGATCGCGATCGCCGCCGGCGGGACGGCCGGCCACGTCGTCCCGGCGCTGGCCGTGGCCGACGCGCTGCGGGCTGAGGGGGCGTCGGTCGCCTTCATCGGCGGGCAGCGGGCCGAGCGCGAGCTCGTGCCGGCCGCCGGCTACCCGCTGCGGACGATCGACGTCGAGGGGATCAGCCGCACCGACCCGCGCAAGGCGGCGCGGGCGGTGTGGAAGGCGGCGCGCGGGGTCGTGCGGGCGCGGGCGCTGCTGCGCGAGCTGGCGCCGGACGCGGTCATGGGCGGCGGCGGCTACGTCGCCGGGACGGTCGGCGCGGCCGCCGCGGCGGCGCGGATCCCGCTCGTGCTGACGGAGGCCGACAGCCACCTCGGCGTCGCCAACCGGGCGCTCGCCCCGTTCGCGCGGCGGGTCTGCCTCGCGTTCCCGGTCGCCGGCCGGGAGGGGGCGCGGTACCGCGTGACCGGCCGGCCGGTGCCGCCGCCGGCGACCGATCGGGCGGCCGCCCGCGCCCGCTTCGGGCTGGCCGACGACGACGTCGTCGTGCTCGTCTTCGGCGGCTCGCTCGGGGCGCGCTCGATCAACGAGGCGGCGGTGCGCGCCTTCGCCGACCCGGCCGCGCTGGCCCCGGCGGGCGGCGGCCGGCTGCGGATCCTCCACGCGGCGGGCCGGCGCGACTTCGACGCGCTGCGCGCGCCGGGCGACCACTACGACCTGCACCCGTACATCGACCGCTTCGCCGAGGCGCTGGCGGCGAGCGACCTCGTCGTCGCGCGCGCGGGCGGGTCGGTGTTCGAGATCGCCGCCCACGGCAGGCCGGCGATCCTCGTCCCGTACCCGCACGCCGCCGCCGACCACCAGACCGCGAATGCCGCGTGGATGGCCCATCACGGCGCCGCCGTCGTCGTGCCCGACCGCGAGCTGACCCCCGAGCGCCTCGCCGCCGAGGCCGGCGCGCTGCTGCGCGACCCCGACCGCCGCGCCGCGATGGCCGCCGCCTCCGCCCGCCTCGCCCGCCCCGACGCCGCCGCCGCGATCGCCCGCGAGGTGCTCGCGGCCGCCGCCGCAGGGCGGGGGTAGCGCGGCGCGGGGCGGCATCCGGCTGGCACGGTTCGCAGTTGCGCCGCGCTTCGGCCCGGGCGCGCGCGGCCCCCGGCGAATCCGGCTACCCGGATCAACCGTCTCCTGAGACGGCGAATCCGGCTAGCCGGATCGACTGTCTGCCGAGACGGCGAATCCGGCTAGCCGGATCTGCCGACGGGGAGCCGCGGCCAGCGCCCGGGCAGCGTCCCGGCCGCGCACGTCCGCCCGCCCGCCCGCTAGGGTGCGCGGCCGATGAGCGACGAGCGACCGTGGGCCGGGCGGCGGCTGCACTTCATCGGGATCGGCGGAGCCGGGATGAGCGGGCTGGCGACCGTCGCGCTGGCGCTCGGGGCGTCCGTCTCCGGGTCCGACCGGGCCGACTCGCCGGCGCTTGAGCGGCTGCGCGCCGCGGGCGCGGCGGTCGCGGTCGGGCACGACGCGGCGAACGTGCCCGCCGGCGACGACGTCGAGCTCGTCCACTCGACCGCGGTGCCGGCCGACAACCCCGAGCGGGCCGCCGGGCGCGCCCGCGGGCTGGCCGAGCTGCACCGCGCCGACCTGCTCGGCGAGATCACCGCCCTCCCGGGCCGGCGGACGATCGCCGTCACCGGCACGCACGGCAAGACGACGACCTCCTCGATGGTCGTCCACGTCCTGCGCGCCTGCGGGCTGGACCCCGGCTACCTCGTCGGCGGCGAGGTCCGCTCCACCGGCGCCAACGCCGGCTGGGGGAGGGGTCCCGTGGTCGTCGTCGAGGCCGACGAGTCCGACCGCTCGCTGCTGCGCCTGCACCCGGACGTCGCCGTGCTCACGAACGCCGAGCTCGACCACCACAGCACGTACGCCTCGCGGCTCGACGTCGAGGCGACCTTCCGCGCCTTCCTCGCGAGGGCGTCGGAGGCCGTCGTCGTCTGGGACCGGCCGCAGCTCGTCGCGCTCGCGCCCGGCGGGGCGGCGGTCGCCCACGGCGGCCCGTCCGGCCAGGCCGCCGCCGAGCTGCCCGTCGCCGTCACCGCCTACGACGTGCCCGACCCGCAGCTGGACCCGACCGGGGTCCGCTTCGACTGGCGCGGCCACGCCGTCCGCCTCCAGGTCCCCGGCGCCCACAACGCGCTCAACGCCGCCGCCGCGCTCGAGGCGGCGCGGGCGGTCGGCGCCGACCCGGCCCGCGCGGCCGCCGCGCTCGCCGACTTCCGCGGCGCCCGCCGTCGCTTCGAGCTGCTCGGCACCACGCCCGCCGGCGCCGCCGTCTACGACGACTACGCCCACCATCCGACCGAGGTCGCCGCGACGCTCGCCGCCGCCCGCACGCTGCGGCCGCGGCGGCTCGTCGTCGCCTTCCAGCCGCACCTCTACTCGCGCACGCGCGAGCTCGCGCGCGGCTTCGGCGCCGCGCTCGCCGCCGCCGACGTGATCGTCGTGCTCGACGTCTACCCGGCGCGCGAGCGCGCCGCCGACTTCCCCGGCGTCGACGGCCGGCTCGTCGCCGCCGCGGCCGCCGACGCCGCCGACGGCCGCCCCGTCGCCTGGATGCCCGACCGGGCCGCCGCCGAGCGGTGGCTGGCGAGGACGCTGCGCGCCGGCGACCTCGCGCTCGTGATGGGCGCCGGCGACATCGACGCGCTCGGCCGCCGGCTCGTCGCCGGCTAGCCGCCGCCTCCACGCGCGGGCCGCGCATCCGCGTGGGGCGGGGCGGCACCTCATCCGCGCTGCCGGGCGAATCCGGCTAGCCGGATTTCTCGCTCCGGGAGCCGCACGGATCCACCTAGCCGGATTTCTCGCCTGGGGCGGGGCGGCACCGCATCCGTGCTGCCGGGCGAATCCGGCTAGCCGGATCTCTCGCTCCGGGAGCCGCACGGATCCACCTAGCCGGATTTGCCGTCTCGGCCGAGGCGGCCGTCTCGGCGGAGGCGGATGGATCGCCTGGGGACGGGGCGGGCGCCCGGGGCGCCGGCGGCGAGCCGAGCGACCGGGGCGCCGGCGGCGAGGCGAGCGCCCGTGGGCGCCGGCGGCGAGGCGAGCGCCCGTGGGCGGCCGGGGCGAGCCCCCGGCGGTCGGCGGATTGACGTCCCCCGCCGGTCGGCGGACCGACGTCCGTCCAGGCGGCGGCGAGTTCGCGGGAGGGCTTCGGGCATCGGCATCGAACCCGTCCCGAGCCGGATGAACAGGGGCACGACGAGATGAAGCTCGGCAGCGGCAGCATCGGGCTGGCCGCCGGCCGGCTGCGCGGACGCGGGCGCGCCGGGGCGGACGCCGCCGGCCGCCTGCGCGGGCGCGCCGGCGCCGGCGGTCGCGCCGGCCGCGCCGCCAGCGGCGCCCGGCGGGTGGCGCTGCGGCCGCGGCGGCCGCGGGTGCGCACCGTGCTCGCGCTCGCCGCGCTCGTCGCGCTGGTGACCGCCGGCTGGTTCTGGCTGCGCGACTCGTCGCTCGTCGCCGTCGAGACGGTGACCGTCACCGGCATCAGCGGCCCCCAGGCGGACGAGGTCCGCCGCGCGCTCGAGGAGGCCGGCAGGAGCATGACGACGCTCCACGTCCGCCGCGACGCGCTCGAGACGGCCGTCGCGCCGTTCTCGGTCGTCAAGCGGATCGAGGTCTCGACCGACTTCCCCGACCGGCTGCTCGTCCACGTCGTCACGAACGTCGCCGTCGCCGCCGTCCAGGCCGACGGCAGGGCGATCCCGGCGACCGCCGACGGCACGCTCCTGCGCGACGTGCCGGCACGCGACGAGCTGCCGATCGTGACGCTCGACGGGCCGCCCGGCGGCGACCGCGTCCGCGACGCGACCGCGCGCGCGGCGCTCGCCGCGCTCGGCGCCGCGCCGGCGGCGCTGCGCACCCGCGTCGCCCACGTCGGCGCCAGCGACGCGCACGGGCTCGAGCTCCAGCTCGCGAACGGGCCGGCCGTCTGGTTCGGCGACGGCGCGCAGCCGGCCGCCAAGTGGGCGGCGCTCGCGGCCGTGCTCGCCGACCCGCAGGCGGCCGGCGCGAGCTACATCGACGTCCGCGCCCCGACCCGCCCGGCCGTCGGCGGCCTGCCCGACGGCGCGCCGGCGACCGGCGCGTCGGACGTGCCGGCCGCGCCGAGTGCGGACGCGGCCGCGCCGGCCGACGCCGCCGCGACCGATCCGGCGGCCGCCGGCGGATGACGCCGAACGACGGGA
>ERZ777003.4499-NODE-4499-length-11678-cov-5.298976_pt1 | contig 11678 bp, 9 predicted proteins | sample MGYA00374956_ERZ777003 | MGnify/ENA primary metagenome ERZ777003 (study PRJEB29302, sample SAMN06268252) | bioreactor metagenome | isolation source: Joint BioEnergy Institute, California, USA | place: USA:Joint BioEnergy Institute, California, USA | collected... | reverse complement strand
GCTCTTCCGATCTACCTGCCCGAGGTCGAGGACGACGAGGACGACGACACCTTCGCGATCGACGACGAGGACGAGGACGAGGACGTCGACGGGATCGTGACGCCGGACGAAGAGGACTGATCCCGTCCGGCAGGCGGCGGAGCCGGCGGCGCCTAGAGCGGTCGCCGTTCCGCCAGCACCGCCTCCGCCTCCTCGCGGCCGAGGTCGATCGCCCAGGCCGCCAGCGCCGGTGCGAAGCCGGCGCGGGCCAGCGCGGCGATATCCCGCAGCCGGCGCTCGGCCCGCCGCTCCGGCGGCGCCCACGGACCGAGCCGGCGGCGCTGGGCATGGCGCAGCGCCGCCCAGCGCTCCCGCTCCTCCCCGCTTCCCGCCTCCAGCTCGGCGACGGCCGCCGCCGCGGCCGCCGCCGGCACCCCCTTCTCCGCCAGCGTGGCGCGGATGCGCCGCGCCGGCATGCCCTTGCGGTCAAGGCTCGCCGCCTTCATCGCGGCGTATCCGGCATCGTCGATCAGCCCGGCCCGCACCAGCGCGGCCACCACCGCCTGCACGCGCTCTGCCGCCGCAGCCGCCGTGTCCGGATCGCCGTCGCCGTGGCGCGCGACCCGCCGCATCAGCACCCGGCCGACCTGCGCCGCAGTGGCGGCATGGCGCGCGAGGTAGCGCAGCGCGGCGGCCCGCAGCGCGGCCTCGCTCAGCGGATCGTCGGCCATCGGTCCTCCGCCCGCGGATAGTGGATCCGTTCTCCGTCAGGGGCCGTTGCCAGCATGTCCCTGTCCCTTGCCGTCCGCTTCGGAGTGGATTAACTCCCACCCCACCCTCCGGAGCACCCATGCCGAGTTCTGCCGACACCACCGCCCCGATGCAAGCAGAGGCCATGCCCGGGCCGCGGCTGCGCAGCTATGGCGCGGTCAACGGCCGCGGCCTGTGGACCCTGTACCTGAAGGAGGTCCGCCGCTTCCTCAAGGTGTTCCAGCAGACCGTCGCGGCCCCGGTGGTCACGACCCTGCTGTTCTTCGCCATCTTCACGCTCGCGCTGGGGCGCACGGTGGAGATGGTGCACGGGGTCAGCTTCGGGGCCTTCCTCGCGCCCGGGCTGGTGATGATGGCGATGGTGCAGAACGCCTTCGCCAACACCTCGTCCAGCCTGGTGATCGGCAAGATCCAGGGCAACATCGTCGACGTGATGATGCCCCCGCTGGCGCCGTGGGAGCTGACGGTGGGCTTCGCGCTCGGCGGGGTCAGCCGCGGCATCCTCGTCGGCTTCGTCACCGCCGCGGTGATCGCGCTGTTCGCGCCGGTGGCCATCCACGACTGGGGCGCGGTGGCCTATTTCGCGCTCGCCGCCTGCCTGATGCTGTCGCTGCTCGGGCTCATCGGCGGCATCTGGTCGGAGAAGTTCGAACACATGGCGGCGGTGACCAACTTCATCGTCACCCCGCTCACCTTCCTCTCCGGCACCTTCTACTCGATCGACCGGCTGCCGCCCTTCTGGCAGGCGATCGCCCATGTGAACCCGTTCTTCTACATGATCGACGGCTTCCGCTACGGCTTCATCGGACATGCCGATGCGCCGGTGTGGCTGGGCATGATCGTGCTCGCAGTCGCCGACGTGCTGCTGCTGCTGCTCGCCTGGTGGCTGTTCCGCATCGGCTACAAGCTGAAGTCGTGAGGACGAGAGTGTCGGAGCCGCTTCCCGTGCCGCCCGCGCCGCCGCTGTGGCGGCAGCCCCGCGCCCCGGGTGTGTTCGCCGGCTTCTGGGCGCTCTACATCCGCGAGCTGCGCCGCCAGCGCCGCGCCGTCGCCTTCGCGCTGGTGCCCCAGGCGCTGACCGCCGCGCTGCTGATGGCGATCTTCGATCTCGCCTCGCCGGAAGGGATCGCCGGGCAGATGCCGGGCGCCGACGTCCCGATCACCCTCGGCGCCTTCATCGCGCCGGGCCTGATCGCCATCACCATGCTCAACATCGCCTTCCAGACGACGGCGTTCACCATCCTTCACGCCAAGATCGACGGCTTCATCGACATCGAGCTGATGGCGCCGCTGTCCGCCATCTCGCGCCTGTTCGCCCACGGCCTGCTGGGAACGACCATGGGCGTCCTGGTCGGCCTCGCGGTCGGCGTGGTGCTGGCGTTCGTGGTTGACATGCCGTTCCCGGATCCCCTCCAGGCGGTGCTGTTCGCCGTGCTCGGCGCCTGGTGCATCTCGCTGTTCGGCATCTTCGCCGGCCTGTGGGCGCGGAAGTGGGACTCGCTTTCCGCCATCTCCACCTTCATCGTCACCCCGCTGGTCTTTCTCTCCGGCGCCTTCGCGCCCGTGTCCGGTTTCGAGGCGCCGTTCGCGGATCTGGTCGCCAACCAGCCGTTCCATTTCGTGATCGACGGCGTGCGTGGCGGGCTCACCGGCGCACAGGATGCATCGGCGCTGGTCGGCGCGCTCGGCATGGGCGCCATCGCCGCCGTGGGCGCGTGGGCCGTGGGCCGGCTGATCCGGGCCGGTTTCAACACCGTCGCCTGAATTCCCCCCTGCGACATTTAATCGTGCTTTTACCGGGCCACCCTAATGTTGGCCGCGGTGGCCGGGCCCCCTGCCGGGCCGCCGCGGAACAACCACGCGGTTGCCCCGATGGCGTCTGAGAGCTCAACGCACGCTGTCCGCAGCGTCCACGCGCCGGCCCCGCCGGAGTCCGGGCAGCCGCTGGTGGCGATGGTCGGGCTGCTGCCCAAGCCGGCTGCGGTGCGCGTGGGCGACCGGCTCTACGTGAACCAGCCGGTCTGCGAGCTCACCGGATATCGCTCCGATGAGCTCGCCACCGTCGACCAGTGGTTCAAGACCCTCTACGGCCAGCGCCACCTGGCAATGCGGCTGATCTACGAGCGCCACCGCCGCTCCGAGGAGCGGTCGGCGACGGTGATGCCGCTGACCTGCCGCGACGGCACCCCCTGCTACGTCGAGTTCGCCCTCAGCCGCCAGCAGGACACGGAAGTCTGGCTGCTGTCGGACGTGACCGAGCGCGTGACCTCGGACGAGCGTTTCCGGCTGCTGTTCGAGCTGTCGGCCGACGCCCACTTCCTGCACGACGAGAGCGGCATCATCGACTGCAACCGCGCCGCGATCGAGATTGCGGGCTACGGCACCAAGGCCCGCCTGATCGGCCTCCACCTGGGATCGCTGCTGGAACCCGAAGGCGAGGGGCCGGACTTCCAGGCCATGGCTTCGCTCGCCCGCGCCAACGGGCACCATCGCTGCGACGCCCGGCTGCGCACGGCGAAGGACACCCACGTCCCGGTCGAGGTGATGCTGACCTCGGTGCAGCTCGCGGGCCGGCCGATGCTGCTGGTTGCCCTTCACGACCTCACCGAGCGCAACAAGGCCGCCGACGCACTGCGCGCCAGCGAGGAGCGCTTCCGCCAGATCGCCGAGGCGGCGGGCGAGTACATCTGGGAGATCGACGCCGAGGGCTGCTACCGCTTCGTCTCGGTCCGGATCGCCGACGTCCTCGGCCGGCCGGTGGACGCGATCGTCGGCCACGAGATGTTCGACTTCGTCGTCGCGGAGGACCGCGCGCTGCTGCGGCAGTGGTTCGACGAGATCCGCCGCGAGAAATGCGCCTTCCGCGACGTCGAGCTGCGCAGCACCCGGCCGGACGGCGCCGTGGTCCGCCGCCGCGAGAGCGGCCAGCCGATCATCGGGCCCGGCGGCGAGCTGCTGGGCTTCCGCGGCGTCGGCCAGGACATCACCCGGCTGCACGCGGCGGAAATCGAGCGGATGCGTACCGAGGCGCGCTTCCGCGAGCTGATCGAGGGCTCGATCCAGGGCATCGTCATCCACCGCCGGTTCAAGCCGCTGTTCGCCAACAAGGCCTTCGCTGACATGTACGGCTTCGACAGCGTCGCCGCGGTGCTGGCCGAGGACGACATCTTCCCGATGATCGGCGAGGCCGGCGAGGAGGAGCACGAGGAGGCCTGGCAGCGCCAGCTCGCCAAACGGCAGCCCGCCTATCCCAGCCGGCGCGAGGTGCGCCGCCGCGACGGGCAGACGATGTGGGTGGACATCCTGCCGCGCCCGATCGACTGGATGGGCGAGCCGGCAATGCAGATCACCATCGTCGATGCCACCCAGAAGCATCTGGCCGACCAGGCGGTGCAGCGGGTCGAACGCCACCTCAGCGACGCCGTCGAGTCGATCAACGAGGGCTTCACGCTGTGGGACGTGAACGATCGTCTCGTGATGTGCAACCAGCGCTTCCGCCGGATGAAGCCGGGCTTCGACGAGATCGCGGTCCCCGGCGCGTCGGTGCAGGAGCTGGCGCCGCTGATGACCGGCCGTGACCTCGACGGCCCGGCGCTCGACGCCTGGGTGGCGGCACGGCGGGCGACGCTGGACGGCGACCTGCTGCTGCGCCGGGAGGAGCGGATCGGCGGCCGCTGGTACATGATCTCCGAACGGCGCACCGCGGACGGCGGCGCGGCCGGTGTCTATTCCGACATCGACACGCTGAAGCGCAACGAGGAGAAGCTCCGCGCCAACGAGGAGATCCTCAACCGCTACATCTCCGACCTGGAGGAGTCGCGGGCGCGGGTGGAGGAGCAGTCGCAGCGGCTGGCGGAGCTCGCCGAGATGTACGCCAGCGAGCGGGCGAAGGCGGACGCCGCCAACGAGGCGAAGTCGCACTTCCTCGCGATGATGAGCCACGAGCTGCGGACGCCGATGACCGGCGTCAAGGGCATGATCGACCTGCTGCAGCGGACGCCGATGACCAAGGAGCAGGAACGCTACGTCGACACGCTGCGCCGCTCCGCCGACGCCCTGCTGACGCTGCTGAACGACATTCTCGACTACTCGAAGATCGAGGCCGGCCGGCTCACCATCGAGCACACCGACTTCGACCTGCGCGGGCTGTGCGACGAGGTGCTGGCGCTGTTCAGCGACAAGGCGCTGGAGCGCGCGACGGTGCTGCGGGCGCGGATCGACCCGGACGTGCCGGCGACCCTGATCGGCGACCCGACGCGGCTGCGGCAGATCCTGTCCAACCTGGTCGGCAACGCGGTGAAGTTCACCGACAAGGGCTTCATCGAGGTCCGCATCCAGCGCGACAGGACGCAGGCCGAATCCGGCCTCCGCCTGCGGTTCGAGGTGGAAGACACCGGCATCGGCCTGTCCGAGGAGCAGATCGGACGGCTGTTCAACGCCTTCGTCCAGGCCGACGCATCGACCACCCGCAAGTACGGCGGCACCGGGCTGGGGCTCGCCATCTGCCGCCGGCTGGTCGAGGCGATGAACGGCGAGATCGGCGTCGTCAGCACGCCCGGAGAGGGCTCGACCTTCTGGTTCACCATCCTGGTCGGCCAGGTCGATTCCGGCGGCGCGGACGGCGGCGAAGCCGAGCCGGCGGCGGACGCGGACGCGGTCCCGGGCGAAGCGCCGGCGGCGGCGTCCGACCGCATCCGGGTGCTGCTCGCCGAGGACAATCCTGTCAACCGGATGCTGATCGTCTCGATGCTGACCGGCATGGGCTATCAGGTCGACGCGGTGGAGAACGGGCTGCAGGCCGTGCGCCAGATCTCGCGCGACCCCGGCTGCTATGATCTGGTGCTGATGGACATGCAGATGCCGGAGATGGACGGGCCGACGGCGACCCGGACGATCCGGGAGATGCCGGAGCCGGCCTGCCGCCTGCCGGTGATCGCGCTCACCGCCAACGCCTCGCCGGAGCACCGGCGCAGCTACCTCAAGGCAGGGCTTGACGAGGTGCTGACCAAGCCGATCGACTGGTCGCGGCTGGACCAGGTGCTGCGCGGACTGGTGGCGAACCGCCAGTCGGCCGTCGGGGAGGACCAGCCGGAGGCAGCCGAGGCTCCGGGCTCGCCGGTGCCGGACGGGCTGATCAACGTTCACACCCTGCGCCAGCTCTCCGTCGCCATGGGCCGGCAGACGCTGAAGGAGATGACCGAGCTGATGCTGGCGACCGCCGAGCAGAGCATGGGCGACCTGAAGAAGGCCTCCGCCGCCGGCGACATGAAGGCGATGGGGGAGGTCGCGCACTGCCTCAAGGGGGTTGCGGCCAACTTCGGCGCGGTGCGGGTGGCCGAACTTGCCGCGGCCCTGCAGCACCCGGACCGGCTGGACCGCCCGGCGGAGGCCGTGCTGGCCGACCTGGAGCAGGCGGTCGCGAAGACCTCCGAAGCGCTGACCGGCGACTTCGACCGGATCCTGGGCGAGGAGACCGCCTGAGCCTCAGTCGGCGCTCGCGGCGCGCCGCCGGCGGACGCGGCGCAGGATTGCGCCCAGGTCGGAGGCGCCGGTGAGCTGGATCAGGGCCAGATAGACCGCAAGACCGGCCGCCACCATCACCGCCATTGCCACCAGCCGGGCGGCCCCCCCTTCCGCCAGGAATGCTGCGAACAGCCAGTCGAGCAGCAGCAGCAGGCCCGCCATCAGCAGCGTGCAGAGGACCAGACGCGGCGCCCGCCGGGCGAGCGGCCGGTCGATGGCCAGCGCCTCGCGCCGGCGCAGCACCACCCACAGCCCGGCGGCGTTGGCCCAGGAGGAGATGGCGGTTGCAAGCGCGATCCCGACGTGGCCGAGCGGCCACATCAGCAGCGGCATCAGCACGGCGTTCAGCACCATCGAGCCGCCGGCGATCAGCACCGGCGTGCGCGTGTCCTCGCGGGCGAAGAAGCCCGGCTGCAGGGCCTTGATCAGGACATAGGCCGGAAGCCCTGCGGCATAGGCAGCCAGCGCCGTCGCGGTTGCCGCCGTGTCGGCCGCGGTGAATGCCCCGCGCTCGAACAGCGCGCCGACGATCGCGTGCGGGATCGCAATCAGTGCCGCCGCGGCCGGCAGCGTCAGCACCAGCGCGAACTCGATCGCCCGGTTCTGGGTCTCCATCGCCCGCTCGGCCTCGCCCGCCCGAAGCTGGCGCGAGAGCATCGGCAGCAGCGCCACGCCCACGGCCGAACCAACCACGCCGAGCGGCAGCTGGTTGAGCCGGTCGGCGTAGTAGAGCCACGAGACCGCGCCCGGGATCAGCGAGGCGAAGATGGTGCCGACGACGAGGTTGAGCTGGACCACACCGGCCCCGATCGCCCCCGGCAGGATCAGCCGGCCGAAGCGGCGCATCCGGGGTGTCAGCCGCGGCCGGGGCAGGGAGGGCAGCATGTCGATGCGGCGGCAGGCGATCGCGAGCCACAGGAACTGCGCGATCCCGGCCGCCGCCACGCCCCACGCGAGCGCATGGCCGGCGTTCGGCAGCACCGGAGTCAGCGCGACGAGGCTCGCCACCATCACCACGTTGAGCAGGATCGGCGCCGCCGCCGCCGCCCAGAAGCGGTAGAAGGTGTTGAGCACGGCGCTGAGCAGCGCCACCAGCGCCATCAGCATCAGGTAGGGGAAGGTGATGCGGCCGAAGTAGACCGCCATGTCGAAGGCTTCCGGCCGCTCGGTGAAGCCCGGCGCCAGCACCGGCACCACCCAGGGCATCGTCGCCTGCATCACCACCGTGAACGGGATCAGGACGATCAGCATGACCGCGACCGCGTGGCCGGCAAAGGCGCGCGCCGCGGCCGGCCCTTCCTGTTCCAGCGCACCCGCGAACAGCGGCAGGAAGGCCGCGTTGAAGGCGCCCTCGGCGAACAGGCGGCGGAACAGGTTCGGCAGCTTGAAGGCGACGAAGAAGGAGTCGGCCACCGGGCCGGCGCCGGCGACCGCCGCGATCAGCAGGTCCCGCAGGAAGCCAAGCACGCGGCTCACCAGCGTCAGGCCGCCGACGGTGGTGATGGAGCGCAGGAGCGTCATCGCAGGCAGGATCCCACCGGCGGACGGGCCGGCGCCGGGCGCTGGTCCAGAGCGGGGTGTACCGGCGCTACAGCGCCTTCTCCCCGGTCTCGCCGGTACGGATGCGCACGGCAAGCTCGAGGTCGTAGACGAAGATCTTCCCGTCGCCGATCTCGCCGGTCTGCGCCGCTTCCTGGATCGCCTGCACCACCCGGTCGGCCAGGTCGTCGGGCACCGCCACCTCAACCTTCACCTTCGGCACGAAATGCACCCGGTATTCCGCGCCGCGGTAGATCTCGGTGTGCCCCTTCTGCCGCCCGAAGCCGCTGACCTCGGTGACCGTGAGGCCAGCGACGCCCAGCGCCGTGAGCGCGTCGCGCACGTCGTCGAGTCGGAACGGCTTGATGACCGCCATCACCAGTTTCATGGCCTGTCGCTCCCGCCCATGCAGCGGCCCCGGCGGCGCGGGGGATTCGATTTCCCGCACTATTCTCACGCCTGCCCCGCGCGGTCAAACCTCGGCCGCGGGCAGGGCTGCGGCAGATCAGAACAGGGAGAGCTGGCGGTCGGCCGCGCCGGGCACGCGGAACTTCGTGGTGTCGAGGGCGCGGCTGGTCCGGTTGAGCCCCAGCCGGGCGACCGCGACCGCGAACCGCTGCGCCAGCATGTCTGCATAGGGGCCGGTACCCCGCATCCGGGTGCCGAACTCCGAGCGGTAGGCCTTGCCGGCATGGGCCTGGCGCAGCAGCGAGAACACGCGCTTCGCCTGGCCCGGCCGGTGCGCCTCCAGCCACTCGGTCACCAGCCCCTCGATCTCCAGCGGCACCCGGAGCAGCACATAGCCGGCTCCGGTGGCGCCGCGGTCGCGGGCGGCCTCGAGGATCCGCTCCAGCTCGACGTCGTTGACCGACGGGATCATCGGCGCGCACAGCACCGAGACCGGCACACCGGCAGCGGCGAGCGCCTCGATCGCCCGCAGCCGGTTCGCCGGCGCCGGCGCACGCGGCTCCATCCGGCGGGCGAGCCCGGGATCGAGGGTGGTGACCGAGATGCAGACCTTGGCCAGGTTCTCCGCCGCCATCGGCGCGAGCAGGTCGAGGTCGCGCAGCACCGCGTGCGACTTGGTCACGATGGCCACCGGGTGGCGGAACTCCGCGAGCACCTCGAGCACCGAACGGGTCAGCCGCAGCCTGCGCTCGATCGGCTGGTAGGCGTCGGTGTTCACCCCGAGCGCGAGCTCGGCCGGGCGGTAGCCGGGGCGCGACAGCTCGCGCCGCAGCAGCAGCGCGGCGTCGTGCTTGGCGAACAGCCGGGTCTCGAAATCCAGCCCGGCCGACAGCCCGAGATAGGCGTGGGTCGGGCGGGCGAAGCAGTAGATGCAGCCGTGCTCGCAGCCCCGGTAGGGATTGATCGACCGGTCGAAGCCGACGTCCGGGCTGCGGTTGCGGGCGATCACCGTCTTCGCCCGGTCGGGCGTCACCGTCGTCCGCGGCGCGGCCGGCAGCAGGCCGTCGTCCCAGGCCGGCCAGCCGTCGTCCACCCGCTCGGTCCGGCGCGGCTCGTAGCGGCCGTCGCGGTTGCTGAACGCGCCGCGGCCCTTGATCGGCGCGTCAGGGCCGCCGCGCGCCGGATCGTGCTGGAACCCGCCCATGGGCGCCTCCGTTCGCACAACAAGATATAGAGCCGTTCGTGGAATGTTCCCAGAAAACACGATGGTTTTCGCGCTGTCAACCCGAGTCGCGGCGCAGCGACTCGGGGGCGATTCGAGTCGCCTAGACAATCGCCCCGAGTCGTTGCCACGATTCCGCCACAAAAAGCCCAAGATATTGTCGAAAACAAGGAACGTTCCGGCAACTCGCCGAGTCGTTTGGCGATGTCCGATTCGCGGTTCCCGCGGCGTTACCAGCGCGGCAGAACCGCCTGCATCCGCTCGATTTCGGCCGGTGCCAGCGAACGGTCCACGTGCGCCCGCAGGTGGTCGCGCAGGGCGACAGGCAGGTCGGCTGCGCTCCAGGGATCGCCGGCGCTGATGCTCCGGGCGCGCCACCGCGCGAACCAGGTGACGCTCCGCAGCCACACCAGCCGCCGCAACGGCCCGAGCCAGGGGGCAACCAGCGTGGCGACGGCGTCCGGCAGGGCGGTGAGCCAGGCTGCCTCGAAGGCGGCGACGTCGGCATCCGCAACCGAACCCCCGACCCGTTCGTCCCAGCCGGTCGAGGTTGGCAGCGTCACATGGGCGACGTCGATCGCCGGCGTCCCGTAGGCGGCCTTCTCCAGGTCGACGAACCAGGCCTTGCCGGCGGCGTCGATAACGTAGTTCCCGGGATGGGAGTCGGTGACGACCAGCGTCAGCGCATGCGGGCGGTCGGGCCAGCGCGCCGCCTGCGCGGCCGCGATCTCCTCGCGGATGGCCGCGGCGGTGGCGGGTTCGAGGCTGGCGCGGTCGAGCCAGGCGGCCTGGTCGGCGATGGTCGCCAGCGTGCCCGCCACCGGATCCGTCTGCACCGGCAGCGGTGCCGGCGCGTCGGGCACCGGCAATCGGTGGATGGCGGCTAGGCAGGCAGCGATCGCCGGCAGGTCGTCGGGCAGCCGGACCGGCCGCCCCCGGATCGCATCGACCAGCAGCGCCCCCATCGGCAGCTCCGGCGCCGGCTGGAGCACCGCATGCAGCCGCGGGGTGACCCCGCTGGGCTCGGCGCGGGCGAAGCAGGCGGCCTGGTAGGCGAGATTGTCGGCGGGCGGGCGCCCGGTCTGGCTGAGCCGCGGCACCCGCAGCAGCAGGCCGGTCCCTTCGATGGCGACGTGGTCGTGGGCAACGCCGGCCGCCGGCAACGGCCGCAGCCGCGCCGGATCGGCGGGCCCCGCTCCGCTGGCAGCGAGCGCCGCGGCCAGCGCCCGCAGCCGCGCGGCGTCCATGGGCGGAGTCAGCTCGCCACCTGGGTCGGAACGACCGCGCCCTGCGGCCCCGGGATGCCGGTGGTCTTCCAGTAGGCGAAGCCGAGCGCCGTCCACAGGCCGGCGTCGATCACGATCTGCAACACCGTGCCCACCAGGGTGGCGATCAGCGGCGCCCCGGCGAGCAGCATCCCGATCAGCGCGGCCGGCAGCGCCAGCACCACCAGCACCATGACCGTGAGCACGATCAGCTTGAACGCCTGGCCCCGCGACTCCGTCCAGGCGCGGCCGAGGCTCGCCGGCAGGTCCATCACCAGCGGCGGGAAGACGAAGTAGAGCCGGGTGGTGAGCCAGATGGCCACCACGGCGGCCGCGAACATCAGCACCACGGTGATCGCGACGCCGCCGCCGGCCGCACCGACCATGCCTGCAAGGATGGTGCCCACCCCGGCGACGGCGAACATGATCAGCACGATGGCGAGGGTGTAGCCGAGAAAGCGGATCTCGCGGCTGCCGAACTGGAACACCGGCCGCACCGGCTGGTAGCGCGGCCCGAGCAGCGAGTAGCGCAGCCACGCGACCTTGAACGGCAGCGGCACCACCAGCGCCAGCGCGAACATCAGCAGCTGGAACCACAGCAGCGGCTCCAGGTCGAAGCGGGCGCCGGTCTCGGGATCGACGACGACCAGCCCCTCGACCTGGTAGGACGCACCGGGCCGCAGCTCGAAGGTGCCCATGTCCTGCGGCATCAGCGACGAGGCGACGAGGGTGAGCACGAACAGGAGGCCGTAGGGCACCGCAGCCAGGATGAAGGCGGCCCGCAGCTGCTTCAGCAGGAAGCGCAGGCTCTCGGTGAAGACCTCGCCGATCTGGAACCCGGGCATCGGACCTCGTCGCTGCTGGCTTGAGAGGGACGGAACGGTGGCCGCCTCACAGATAGCGGCATCCTCGCGGGAATGACAGGGGCCGTCAGCCCCACAGCGCCGGCTCCGGCGGCGCCAGCCGGCTGC
>ERZ777003.4498-NODE-4498-length-11681-cov-6.355754_pt1 | contig 11681 bp, 11 predicted proteins | sample MGYA00374956_ERZ777003 | MGnify/ENA primary metagenome ERZ777003 (study PRJEB29302, sample SAMN06268252) | bioreactor metagenome | isolation source: Joint BioEnergy Institute, California, USA | place: USA:Joint BioEnergy Institute, California, USA | collected... | reverse complement strand
GGCCCGGATGCAGCCGCATGCGACGGGGCGCCGCCCATGTCCGCTTCGGACGCGACTGCGTGCGGCGGCCCACCATGGCTCTCGCGGTGCCCCTGCTTCCTGCCGGCTGCGCCGCCCTCCGGCCGCGCGCTGCTGGTCGCGAAGCGCGCCAGGGCGAGGCCCGCGAGGACCGAGGCACCGAAGAACGCGACGGGCTGCGCGCGCGCGAAGTCCTCGACCCCGCTCACAATGTCGCGCAGGTTGCGCCGGCGCAGCGCTTCCGCCGTCTGCTGCACGTACTCCGCGCCTTCGCGGACATAGCCGGCGAGCATGGGCATGTTGCCCTCGAGCTCGTCGGCGGCGCGGCGGATCGCGTGGGCGACGCCCTCGGCCTGCGCCGCACCGGCACGCTTCTGCGCCTCCGCCACGCCCTCGGCCTCTTCCATGACGACCCTGGCGATGTCGCGCCCCTCGTCCACCGCCTCGTGGGCGACGCCCTTCGCGGTTTCACCGGCCCGCACGGCCGCCGCGCCGGCCTCCTCCCGCACGGCGCCGGCGGCCTCGCGCAGATCGTCCGCGGTGCGGCGCAAAGCCTCGCCCTGGCCGCCTTCCGGCCTGTCCTGCCGCCGCAAGGACGGATCCGGCGCCGGCTCGTTCCTCGGCACGTCGCTCACTCGTGGCACTCCTCTTGGCGGTCTTGCAGGTCGCGACCGATGCGCCTTCAACAGCAGGGCCCGGTCCGCGTTCCCGCCGCGCGCGCTCACCGGCGCGCCCGCGCATGGGCTGCGCGTGCCGTTGCCAAGCCCGCCACCACGCGCCACGCTGCGGTTGACAACGCACCACCCACCGGCCGGACACGCCGGCCGGCCGGTCAGCCCCGGACCGTTCCGCCGGACCTGCAGAGGCGCGATGCGATGAACGCGACTCCCCCTCCTCTCTCCAACTCGCCGATCGTCGCCGCCTTCGTCGCGCGCACGCCCGGCTCGGCCGCCGCCTATGCCAAGGCGCGCGAGATCTTCCCCGGCGGGGTGACGCACGACACGCGCTATGTCCGCCCGCACCCGCTCTCGATCGCCCGCGCTTCCGGGGCGCGGAAATGGGACGTCGATGGCAACGAATACGTCGATTACTTCGGCGGCCATGGCGCGCTGATCCTCGGCCACGCGCATCCGGAGGTGGCCGCGCGCATCGCCGAGCAGGCCGCGAAGGGCACGCATTACGGCGCCAACCACGCGCTGGAGCTGCGCTGGGGCGAACTGGTGCGCGAACTGGTGCCGAGCGCCGAGATGGTGCGCTTCACCAATTCCGGCACCGAGGCGACGCTGATGGCGCTGCGCCTCGCCCGCGCCGCGACCGGCCGGCCGAAGCTGCTCCGCCTGCGCGGCCACTTCCACGGCTGGCACGACCACATGGCCTTCGGCGTCACCAACCACTTCGACGGCACGCCGACGCCGGGCGTGCTGGAAGGCCTCGCGAGCAATGTTCTGCTTGCCGACCCGAACGATGCGGTGGGGCTGACGGCGCTGCTGGAGGCGCATGGAAGCGAGATCGCCGCGGCGATCCTGGAGCCGACCGGCAGCACCTACGGCCAGGTCCCGCTGCGCCCCGAGTTCGTCCGTTTGCTGCGCGAGGAGACGGCGAAGCGCGGCATCCTGCTGATCTTCGACGAGGTGGTGACGGGTTTCCGCGTCGCCCTCGGCGGCGCGCAGGAGGCGCTCGGCATCCGGCCGGACCTGACGACACTGGCGAAGATCCTCGCGGGCGGCCTGCCGGGCGGCGCGGTCGTCGGGCGGCGCGACGTGATGGAACTGCTCGACCCCGAGCGCGCAGCGGCACGCGGCGTCGAGAAGATCCCGCACCAGGGCACCTTCAACGCCAATCCGCTCTCCGCCGCCGCCGGCGTCGCGACGCTCGAGGTGCTGAAGTCCACCGACGCGATCGCGCGCGCCCACGCCTACGCGGCGCAGCTGCGCGAGGGGATGAACGCCGTGCTCGCGGAGGCTGGCGTCCCCTGGGCGGTGTACGGCACCCACACGGGCTTCCACATCTTCACCAACCCACGCGGTATTCCGGGCATCGGACCGCGCAGCTTCGACCCCTTCGCCTTCGGCTACGAGGACCTCAAGGTGCCGCGCGGCGCGCAGGGGCCGACGAAGCTCGCGCTCGCGATGCGCGTGAACGGCGCGGACATCATGCCCTGGCCGGGCGGCACGGTCTCTGCCGCGCATGGGCCGGCGGAGCTGGACCGCACCCTGGAGGCGTTCCGCAAGAGCGTGCGGATGCTCAGGGACGAGGGCGAGATTCACTGAGCGGCGCTCTATGACGGCGCGAAGACGCGCGGCGTCGGACCGTGACGCGGGGCGTCCGGCCACGCCGGGAACAGGCACTGGACGTGTGACGTGACCTTTCGTCGCGGGCAATGCGTAATCGCCGCCCGCGACCGCTGCGCTCTCCGCCAGGGCAATGCCCCGGGCGCTAGTGGCCTACTTGTGCAGGGACGGCGTGATGGGGACGATGGCAGGCCAGCCGGTACCCTGCTCGCTCGCCGCATGTGCGGCACTTGACGCGAGCGCGGGCATCTCGCGTCTCCTGGCCGGGGTGAATGTGGCCCGCCAGCAGGCGCACCGGCACTTGCTCGGGCGAGGTCTTCCGCACCGCTGCCCAAGGGGTGCCGATGCACAGGGTGGACGAGTCTGGCTACAGTCGCCCCGGCGTCTACATCCTTGGCGATTGGCGTCAGCAGCGCGGCAGGGCGCTGCTTTCAGCCGATGCTCCTACCGTGCGCACTTGCGTGATACGTGAACGGCAGCGGCCGCGAGGCAGACCCCTGCGCCGCCGTTCACCGGCATCGGATGCGTGGCCGTGCCGCCGTCGCGCGGGCAGCGCGCGCGGCCGAGGCGCGCAGCACCAGTACCGGCCGGCGTCCGGCGGCGCAGAGCCCGGCCGCCGCGCGGCCCGGCAGCGCAACCGCACCTCCGCCAGCAGCCCCGTCGAAGGCCGCCCCGATGCGCGCCAGGCTGACACGCCGGTGATAGGCGAGGCCACGCAGCGCCTCGCCCGAATGATACTGCGCGATCGCCTCCGCCCAGCTACCGGTGCGGGCACGCAAGGCGCGCAGGAAGCGGATCGCGTAGCGGACATTCGTCGCCGGGTCGAAGGCGTCCGCAAGGCTGGGAAATGCCTCCGGATGGTGGTGCAGGTTCACCTGCATGCAGCCGACATCAATGGAGCGCACGCCACGCGCGCGCAGCGCCGCGACATCGGCGAGGGCGGCCTCGCGCGTCTCGGCGAAGCGGGTCTCGTCCTCGACATTGTACGCCCAGGGCCAGGGCGCGACGCGGCCCGTGCCCGGATTGCGCCGGCCGCTCTCGACCAGCGCGATGGCGCCGAGCAGGCCGGGCGGCAGGCCTGAACCGGGTTCCGCCGCGGCGATCGCGCGCCGGCAGAGCGACCAGGGATCGTCGGACGGCACGGGCGACGGCGGCGGCTCCGCGCCGAGCACCGGCGCCTGGAGCGCGAGGACAAGGAGCATGCTCGCCAGTATGGCGCCGCAGCGCGTCACTTACGGCACCAGCACCAGCGCGCCCTCGACCTGGCCGGCGCGCAGGCGCGTCAGCGCCTGCTCCGCCTGACCGAGCGGCAGGGTCTCCACCGTCGTTCGCACCGGCACCTTCGGCGCCAGCGCCAGGAATTCCTCCCCGTCGCGCCGGGTGAGGTTGGCGACGGAGCGCACGACCCGCTCATGCCACAGGATCTCATAAGGGAAAGAGGGGATGTCGCTCATGTGGATGCCGGCGCAGACCACGATGCCGCCGCGGTCCACCGCGCGCAGCGCCACCGGCACCAGCGCGCCGACCGGGGCGAACAGGATCGCGGCGTCGAGCGGCTCCGGCCCCGGTGCGTCGGACGGCCCCGCCCAGACCGCGCCGAGCGAGCGTGCGAATTCCTGCGCCGCTGCGTCGCCCGGGCGGGTGAAGGCGTAGATCTCCCGCCCCTCCCAGCGCGCCACCTGGGCGATGATGTGCGCCGCCGCGCCGAAGCCGTAGAGGCCGATCCGTCGCGCCCCCTCCCCCGCCATGCGCAGCGCGCGGTAGCCGATCAGCCCGGCGCAGAGCAGGGGCGCGGCTTCCGTATCCCCATAGGCATTCGGCAGGGCGAAGCAGAAGCGTTCGTCGGCCACGACCAGCTCGGCATAGCCGCCGTCGAGCTGGTAGCCGGTGAAGCGCGCGGACTCGCACAGATTCTCCTGCCCGCGCGCGCAATAGCGGCAAACGCCGCAGGCGAAGCCGAGCCACGGCACGCCGACCCGCGTGCCGGGCCCGAAGCGCGTCGCGCCGGGCCCAACCTCGACCACGCGGCCGACGATCTCGTGGCCCGGGATCACGCCCGGCTTCGGGTCGGGAAGCTCGCCGTCCACCACATGCAGGTCCGTCCGGCACACGGCGCAGGCGCAGACGCGCAGCAGCACCTGGCCCGGCCCGGGTCGTGGGTCGGGCCGCGTCTCCGCGCGGAGGCGGCCAGGCGTGGCGGGATCGAGGGCCATGCAGCGCATCGCGGCTCGCCCCCGCCTACATCAGCGCCGCGAGTGCCGGCCGGCGCTGCCGCCATTCGGTCGCACGCTCGAAGGCGTGTGCGGCGCGCAGCACCGTCGCGTCCTCGAAGGGCCGCCCGACGATCTGCACGCCGACCGGCAGCCCACCCTCGCCGAACCCCGCGCCGACCACCGCCGCCGGCTGGCCGGTGAGGTTGAAGGGCATGGTGAGGCCCGGCGTCTCGAAGCTTGCCCATTTGCCGACCTGTCCGATCGGCCGCGCCTCGCCCGGCTGCGCCGCGGTGAGCAGCAGGTCGCAGCGCGCCATCACGGCGGCCACCGCCGCGCAAAGCTCGCGCCGTCGCCGCTGCGCCTGCACGTAATCGCCGGCGGTGATCAGCGATGCCAGGGCCAGCCGCTCGCGCAGGATCTCGCCGTAGTCGCGCAGGCGCGTGCGCAGCCACTCCTCGTGCACCGCGTAGGCCTCGGCAGCCAGGATCAGCCACCCCGCGGCGTTGAAGTCGTGCAGGCTCGGCAGCCGCACCTCCTCGACCGATGCGCCGAGGCCGCGCAGCGTCTCCGCCGCATGCTCCACGGCCTTGCGCATGGCGTCGCTCGCGGCGAGGTCGTCCTCGTGGAAGTGCCTCACCATGCCGATCCGCAGCCCCTTCACGCCGTCGTTCAGCCCGGAGAGCAGGTCGGGCGCCGGCCGGTCCGCGCTCGACGGGTCCTCCGGATCGTGCCCCGCCATCGCCTGCAGCAGGATCGCGCAGTCCTCCGCCGTCCAGGCGAGCGGCCCGGTCGTGTCCAGGCTGTGCGCGAGCGGCAGCACGCCCACGCGGCTGCACAGCCCGTAGGTCGGCTTGATGCCCGCGATGCCGCACAGCGACGCCGGCGCGCGGATCGAGCCGCCGGTGTCCGAGCCCGTGCCACCCAGGATCATCCCCGCCGCCACCGCCGCCCCGGTGCCGGAGGACGACCCGCCCGTGAATCGCTCCGGATCCCAGGGGTTGCGCGCCGGCGGCCAGGGCAGGTCGAAGCTCGGTCCGCCCCAGGCAAACTCGTGGGTCGCGAGCTTGCCGAGCGAGATCGCCCCCGCCTCCGCCCATTTCCGTACCACCGCCGCGTCGCGCTTCGGCACGTAGTCCTCGAGAACGCGCGAATGCCCCGTCGTCGGCACGCCGGCAGTCTCGTAGATGTCCTTGTGCGCGACCGGAATGCCGTCGAGCGGCCCGCGCGGCCCCTCGCGCATGATCCGCGCCTCGGCCGCGCGTGCCTGCGCCATCGCCTCGTCCCCGGTCAGGCGGATGAAGGCGTGCAGGGTCGGGTTCAGCCGCTCCGCGCGCTGCAGGCAGTCCGTCACCAGCTCGACCGGGGAGAGCTCCCTGGCCGCGATCCGCCGCGCGGCCTCGGCGATGGTCGGGATCACCGCGACGCCTCCGCCGTCCCGATGGGTGCGAAGACCACCGCCGGCTCCGTTGCGAGGGACAGGAGCGGCGCCCGCACCCGCGCGCGCAGGCGCAACAGGTGCACGGTCGCGCTAGCGACGCTCTCCCGCTCCGCCTCGGTCAATTGCGTGAGGCCCGCGCGCGTCAGCGCGGCATCCACCTCCTGCCGGTCCATCCGTTCCGCCATGTGGACTCCTCCAACCCTTGCGCGCGCGCCATGATGCGCGGCACCCCACACGGAGGATGCGCCGTGACCGGCAAGCCTGCCAACCTCGCCGTGCTCGTGCTCGCCCAGGTGTTGGCGCTGGGGCTGTGGTTCTCCGGCACCGCCGCCGGGCCGGGGATGGCGCGGGAGGCAGCGGAGGCGGTCGGCCCCGGCTTCCAGGCCTGGCTGACCGGTGCGGTGCAGGCGGGCTTCGTCGCCGGCACGCTGGTCAGCGCGAGCCTCGCCCTGCCCGACCGCCACGACCCGCGCGCCATCTTTGCCGCCTCCGCCCTGCTCGGCGCGGCGGCGAACGCGGCGCTGCTCGTCCTGCCGATCGGGTCAGAGGCAGCGATCGTAGCGCGTTTCATCACCGGAGCGACCCTGGCGGGCGTCTATCCGGTGGGGATGAAGCTCGCCGCCGGCTGGGCCACCCGCGGCGACACCGGAGCGATCGTGGGGCTCCTGGTTGGCGGCGTGACGCTCGGCTCCTCCCTGCCGCACCTCGCCAACACCTTCGGCGGCGCGGACTGGCGCGCGACCGTGCTTGCCGCATCCGCCGCGGCGGTGGCAGCGGCGGGGCTGATCGCCCTGGCGCGTCTCGGCCCCCTGCATGCCAAGGCTCCGCCCTTCCATCCGGCGCTGGCGCTTCGCCTGTGGCGCAACCGCGGCACGCGGCTCGCCACCCTCGGCTATCTCGGCCACATGTGGGAGCTCTACGCGATGTGGGCCTGGATCGGCCTATACCTCGCTGCGAGCTTCGCCGCGGCCCGAGGCGGCACGCCCACGGACCCCGCTGAAGCTGCTGCCGCCGCCTCGCTCGCGACCTTCGGCGTCTTCGCCGCCGGTGCGATCGGCTGCGTCATCGCCGGGCTGCTCGCGGACCGGCTGGGCCGCGCGCGCATCACCATCGCGGCGATGGCGGTGAGCGGCGCCTGCTGCCTGCTCGCCGGTCCCGCCTTCGGGGCGCATCCGCTGCTGACGACCGCGCTCTGCCTCGTCTGGGGCGTCGCGGTGGTGGCGGATTCGGCGCAGTTCTCGGCGAGCGTGGCGGAACTCTCGGATCCTGGGCTGACCGGGACGATGCTCACCGTGCAGACCTGCCTCGGCTTCGCGCTGACCCTGGCGACGATCCACATGATGCCGCCGCTGATCGCGCTCGCCGGATGGGGCGGCGCCTTCGCCGCGCTCGCCATCGGCCCGGCGCTCGGCTGCGTCGCGATGGCGCGGCTGGCGCGGAGCCCGATGGCGGCGCGGCTGGCGGGCGGGCGGGGCTGAACGGCGCGCCGCCCGTCCATCCGCCACCCGCCATCGCCCTCAATGCGGCATCGCCTCGCGCAGCGCCCGGCATGCCTGCGCGCAGGCGCGGCAGGCCTCCGCGCAGACGCGGCAATGCGCGTGCATCGCGGCGTGGCGGGTGCATTCCGCGCCGCACGCCTCGCAGGCCGCCATGCAGGCGTCGAGCTGCGCCTCCATCAGCGCCTTGCTCGGCTTGGTCAGCCGCGCAACCACGCGGCCCGTCGCCTCGCAGATGTCGGCGCAGTCGAGGTTGGTGCGGATGCACATCCTGAGCTCCGCGACCTTCTCCTCTGCGAGGCAGGCGTCGGCGCAGTTGGTGCAGGCCATCGCGCAGTCGAAGCAGGCCTCGATGCAGCGCCGGATGGTTTCCATGTCCGAGGGCTGCATCGGATGGGCGCGGAGCATGTCCGGCAGGTGGTGCGGCATGGCGAAGGTCTCCGGTGGCGGACAGACGACCAACGCCGTGCCGGCAAGGCGGCTCCCTGCGCCGGCGCGCCTACCGCCGCCCCGCCCCCGCCCGCTCCTTCGCCAGCAGCGCCCGCTTGCGCGCGATGCCCCAGCGATAGCCCGTCAGGTCGCCGTCCTTCCCCACCACGCGGTGGCAGGGCACGGCCAGGCCGACCGGGTTCTGCGCGCAGGCCCGCGCGACCGCACGCACCGCCGCCGGCTCGCCGAGCTCCGCGGCGACCTGCGCGTAGTGCCGCGTCTCGCCGAAGGGGATACGCGTCAGCGCCTCCCACACGCGCCGCTGGAACGCCGTGCCGCGCAGGTCGAGCGGGAGGGCCAGCGCCGCCTTCGGCTCCTCGAGGAAGGCGACCACCGCGCGCACGGTCTCGGCCAGGGCCTCCGGCGCGTCCTCGATCCGCGCCTTGGGGAAGCGCCGGAGCAGATCGCCGCGCAGCGCCGCCTCGTCCTCGCCGAAGCCGAGGAAGCACACCCCCTGCTCCGTCGCGCCAACCAGCAGCGGACCGAGCGGGCTCTCGGCCACCGCCACGCGGATCGTCTCGCCCTGTCCGCCGCGCCGCGCGGCCCCGGGCGTCATGCCGAGCAGCTTGCCCGGCCGTTCGTACACGCGGCTTTCGGAGCCGAAGCCGGCTTCCGCCACCGCCTCGGCGACACGGGTACCCTCGGCGAGCGCCTCGGAAAGCCGACGCGCACGAACGGATTCTGCGTAGGATCGTGGGGTCACGCCGGTGATCTCCTTGAACAGGCGCAGGAAGTGGTGCTTCGCGTAGCCGGCGCGCTCCGCCAGCGTGGCGAGCGAGGGGATGGTTTCGGAGCTTTCGATCAGGGCGCAGGCCGCGCGCACCGCCTCGGCGTGCAGCGCGGCGCGCTCGCCCTTCGGGTCGCAGCGCCTGCAGGCGCGGAAGCCCTCGGCCTCGGCGGCGTCGGGCGTGGGGAAGAAGCGCACGTTGCGGCGCAGCGGCGGGCGCGAGGGGCAGCCGGGGCGGCAATACACCCCCTGCGTCGTCACGGCGTAGAGGAAGGGCCCGCACTCCGGCCGCGGATCGCGCGCGAGCACGGCCTGCCAGAGCGTCTCGGGATCGGGGATGGTGAGGGCGTCGGGCATGGTGCGTCCTGGGTCGCATGTCGGCGCGTATCGGCCTGCCGCCTATGTCGCATTTCGGCCCGCCGTCCCGCCATCCGCGCATTGCGTCCGCGTGGCGGGGGGATCGCGTCCGCCGTGGCGCAGGGGCGCCGCCATCGCCTGGGCCGAACCGCCCTGCCCTCGCGCCCCGCGGCGAACACCCGCGTGAGCGCGGTCGTCACCCCACCGCAAGGAGCGGCATAGGAAGCGCAGGCGAATCGCATCCGGCGATGCCGCCACGGTTGCCGCCCCAGGCCCCAACTCGTCAGGGAGGCGCACGGCCGCTTCGTCCTGCATCGCGCCCGGCGAACGCCGGCAGCTCCGGGCGGCGATCGCCTCAGGTGTTCTCCCCGAGCGCCCGCCGCCGAAGATCCCGCATCCGCATCTCGCCGCCGCGCAGCTTCGGATGGATCGCCAGCGCCGCCTCGAAGCTGCGCAGTGCCCCGGCGTAGTCGCCCGCCTCCTCCTGGATCGCCGAGAGCGTCGCCAGCGCGCCGAAATGCCGCGGCTCCAGCCGCAGCGCCTGCTGCAGGTCCCGCACCGCCGCGGCGGTGTCGCCCGCGGCGGCGTGGGCCTGGGCACGGCGGAACCAGGCATCCGCGAAATCAGGCGCGAGGGTGATCGCAGCGTCGAAATCCTCGAGCGCCTCCTCCGGCGCGCGCGCCTCCAGGTTGCGCATGCCGCGCCGCATCAGGAGCTGGACGGAAGGGCTCGCGGCCCGCTCCCAGAGCGCCCAGATGCGCGCCTCCACCAGCGCGCCGCCTGCCTCGTCGGGCGCGTCCCGCAAGGCGGCGAACAGCCGGTCGAGCTCGGAGCGGAGCGCCTCTTCCGGACCTAGCCGCGGCGAGGGGCGATCAGGCGCGCCGCTGCCCTCCCGCCCGGCCGGCGGCTGCGCCTGGGCACCCTGCCACATTGTCCGACCCGGCTGCGGCGGCGGTTCGGCGGGCGCGCCCTGTGCCGGAGGCATGCCGAGGATCAGCATCGCAACAGCCGCAGCCGCCGCCATCGGACGCCCAGGGTTGCCGACCCATCCCGCCGCCGAGGTCCAGCCATTCCTGGCCTCCGGTCGGCCCGCATCCTGGCGCAGGGCCCCCGTCCTGGCGGCCCTTTTGCGTATTGTAGGCTTGGCTTTCATCGCCTGCCGATGCTCCGCGCACCGGGCGCCCCGCGCAAGGGCACACTCGCCCGATCTTCGTGCCGTGGCGCGGCATTGCCCGGCCAAACGCCAAACCCGGCTGGCCGAGGCGCGGTTCCGCCCCTGCGCCACCTGGCGCGTTCATTCCGGAGTCCGCAAGCGTCATTTTGGCGAAATTTGAGTTGTCACGGCAGCCGAATAATCCCAAATTGATTGCATTGTCGCGAGTAATTGAACCGTGCTGCCCCTGGACGCCGCCACCCCCCACCTGCGCGCCCGGCGGCGGCCAACCGGAAGCGCCACACCCGCGATGCGGCGCCCGGCCTGGCCCCCCACCGCATCCGGCCGGAAACGGCTGGACGGCACCCCGACCTGCCCGGCGGTCGCGCCATGAACATTGACGCACCGCACCGGGAGATCCTGCGCCGCAGGCTGGCCACGGCGCTGGAGGAGCAGCGGATCAGCATCGCGCTGCCCCTCCTGGACGAGCTGATCGCGCTCGCCGCCAACGAGCCGGAGGAACGCCGGCGGTTGGAGCGGCAACGCGCGGAGATCCAGCGGACGCGGCTCCGCTACCTCGCGAAGTGGGGGCTCGGGCTCTTCACCGTCATGGCGCTCTTCACCGCCGCTCTGGTCGAGAACGAGCGCTTCCTGGGCACGCACCGTCGTCCGCCGCCGCCGCCGCCATCGGTTCGCGCAGAGGCCGAGCTCCAGGGGCTGCCGCGGCGCCCGCCGGGAGGCGGCGGCTCCGGCGAGGCCACCCTCTTCCGGTCGCGCGTGGAGGACCGGCTGCCCGACAACAGCCGCCCCCAGGTCGGCAGTGCCGCCCTCGCGCTGAGCGAGCTGCGCTGGTGCGAGTTCGAGGCGCAGCGCCTCAACGCGCTGCGCCGCTACGCGGAAGCGGCGCGCGAGCAGGGCCACCTCACCATCCCCGAGGCGATCGAGGTGACGGCGCGCATCAACCGGTTCGTGGCGACGCAGACCTCGCTCTGCGGCAACCGCATCCGGTCGCGGAGCCTGCTGGAGCAGGCGCAGGCGGAGGCCGCCCAGCATCTCGAACTTCTGGAGCGGGAGGCAGCCGAGCTCCTGGAACGCATCCTGCCACGCCGCCAGGCCACGGCGGCGACGTCGGCGACGGCTGGATCCGGCATGGTCGCCGAGGCGGCAGCGCCGCGGTCGCCGGACCCCGCCCTGGTGATGCAGGTCCAGTTGCGCCTTGCCGCCCTGGGCTTCGATCCGGGGCCGCCCGATGGCGCACTCGGCGCACGCACCCGCACCGCGCTGCGCGCCTTCAAGCGCCTGCGCGGACTGAAGCCGGAGAACGACACGCTCGACGACGCGACGATGGCCGCGCTGTTCCGCTGACGGTGAGATCACCCGTTCGCCGTGGCCACCACGACGGCGCCTGGGCGGTCAGGGGGACACGACGGCGGCCGTCGGCCCGGCGATGGCCGCGCTCACTGCCGTTCGCGCCGGTGTGCTCCCGGCAGCGTCCGTGC
>ERZ777003.4497-NODE-4497-length-11682-cov-16.145695_pt1 | contig 11682 bp, 9 predicted proteins | sample MGYA00374956_ERZ777003 | MGnify/ENA primary metagenome ERZ777003 (study PRJEB29302, sample SAMN06268252) | bioreactor metagenome | isolation source: Joint BioEnergy Institute, California, USA | place: USA:Joint BioEnergy Institute, California, USA | collected... | reverse complement strand
ACTTCCGCTGGAAAGCTGCCCCGGCGCCTGCGCCCTTCGGAGCTCCCCAAAAGAGAACGGGCGCCAAGCCGTATATGTCGCATCGGTCACACACGGCACGCGGCGCTCTCTGGAGCGGAGCGCCGCGCCGGTCACAGCCCCTGATAGTACCCAAGTTGCTCACAAAATGAGAACGTAGTTCGTGGCCGGGCGCGGGGATAAACGTATATCCTGTTCTACGAATGCAAGAGGGAGTATTACATTGCGGTTGTTGTCCAACAGGAGATCCACCATGCATTCATCCCCCCCGCTCTCCGTCCGGCTACGGTACAGCCAGATCGCCTACCTAGGCGCCATTCTCTTGTGCGTCTACGCGGTCTCAACGCTTAGCGACGAACCGCGCGCTCTGCTGAACCTGGGGACCTGGCTGGGGCTCGCGGCGATGCTGGCGCTCACGGCCTACCTGAGCACGTCGCCGCTCACGTGGTGGACACGTATCAACGAGTGGGCCCAGGCCCGCGGGCTGCGCCCGGTCCTGCTGCTGCTCGCCGTGGGGATAGGGCTCCTCACCTGCATTCGCTTTCTGCTCTACCTCCGCATCGGCACTGACTTCAAGAGCACCACCGCGATGCTGTGGCTCACCGCGGCCGGCCTGCTAGTGGCCTCCGCGTGGCCAGCGCAGCCGCTCGGCGTACGCGCGTGGGCCGCGCTCCACCGCCGCGAGCTGCTCCAAGTGCTGGGCCTGACCGCCACAGCCGCAGCGCTGCGCTTCTGGAAGCTCGGCAGCCTGCCGAAGATCATCAACGGCGACGAAGGGCTGATCGGCATGTGGGCGCAGGACACCACCTGGGCGTCCGGCATCCTGACCACGCCCTTCTCCGCGATGGATGGCGTCGGGACGTTCTACCTGCGGGTCATGAACACGGTGTTCGGCCTCATCGGGCCGACGCAGTTCTCGCTGCGCCTCCTGCCGGCGATCGCCGGGACGCTGGCGATACCGGCGACGTACCTGCTGGCGCGCCGCCTGTTCAGCCCGCGCACGGCGCTGATCGCCGCCGCGCTGCTGACGCTCTCGCACGTGCACATCCACTTCAGCCGGACGGTCGCCGTCTCCTACATCTACACGACTCTGTTCGTGCCGCTGGCGCTCTACTTCCTGCTCAGCGGGCTCGAGCGCCGCAGCCCGCTGCGCATGATCCTCAGCGTGCTGATGGTCGGCCTGCATATCAACACCTACGTCGACGGCTGGGTCTGGCTGGTGCTGCTCTTCCTCCTGCTGGCGTCGTGGGCGATCATCGACCGCGGGCTGTTCCGGGGCAACGCCGTGCCGCTGGCGATGTTCGCCGTCGCGCTGGTGGTGATCATCTCGCCCATGGTGATCTGGGGCGTGCTGTTCCCGGCCGAGTTCAGCTCGCGCATGGCGGTGGACGGCACCTTCACCTCCGGCTGGCTGGAGACTGAGGCGGCCCTCACGGGCAAGCACCAGGCGCTGGTGCTCGGGGAGCTGTTCCTGGCGGCGCTCGGCACCTTCACGCAGCGGCCGTTCATCGACTTCTACGGGGTGGGCGTGCCGACGCTCGACAAGCTGACGGGGATCTTCTGGACGTTCGGGCTGGCGCTGGCGCTGTGGCAGACGTTCAACCGGCGCGTGATCGTTCTCAACGGCTGGTTCTGGGGCGGAGTGGTGGCGCTCGGCGTGACGACGGTCCCGCCGTCGACCTACCACTACCGCCTGCTGGTGGTGCTGCCCGCGGCCATGATCATGGCCGCGCACGCCTGCGACACGCTGCTGCGGCGCGTGGAGCGCGAGCGGGAGCAGAGCCTGCCGAACCTGTCGGCGGCGCAGCTCGGGTCCCTGCAGAAGGGGCTCGCCGTCGTGGCGCTGGCCTTCATCGCGTACAGCAACCTCACGACCTACTTCGGCGTCTTCGCGGGGGCCTGCAAGTACGAGACGATCGAGACGCGGCAGGCAGGGCTGCTCGGCAGGTACCTGCACGGCCTGCCGCGTGAGACAGACGTGTTCGTCCTGCCGCAGGAGCACGGCTTCCGCGCCGGGCCGTTCCGGTCGGTGGACTTCCTGAGCGGGCGCATGGAGCTGACGAACATCGATGAGCCGCTCGGCGCCGAGCTCCCCGCGGCGCTCAAGGGCGCCGGCGAGGATGGGCTGCTCGTGGTGGCGGTGCCGGGGCGCGCCGACGAGCTGGAGCTGGTCGAGGCGTGGTACCCAGGCGGGCAGCGGATGGCGCTGCTGGACTGCGGCAGCGAGGCGCTGTGGGTGTACGACTGGCGCGCCAGCGGCGCCACTTCCTGAGGCAGCCCCGCCCCAACACCGAGAACGTCGTGAAATGACAACGCTGCACCGCGGGCACCGGTGCAGCGTTGTCACGCAAGAAAGGAGTCTTGCTCAGTCTGGCCGCGCTCCCCTACGAAAACCTTGCGGCCGCGGGGGGCAAGCGTAAGATTGCCATAACACAGTGAGCGCGGCTCACGCGGCCCGGCCGTCGTGTGGCCGGCTGTGCCGGGCAGCCATCAGGCGCACCACCTCAACCGGCCTTCTCATCTCGCGGATCTGCACGGGCTTAACCTCCCCGGCCCGCAGCACGCTCTCGACCCACCAGTACACATCGCGCGACTGCACCACCCGCCGCAGGGCCGCCATGCGCGCCCGCCGCTCCGCCGCCGGCATCGAGAACGCCCGGTGGATGGCGGCGGCGCACCCGACCACATCGTGCGGGTTCACCATCAGCGCCCACTGCCCGAGCTGCGCCGCGGCCCCCGCGAACTCGCTCAGGATCAGCGCGCCGTCACCGGGGTTGCAGACGCAGTACTCCTTCGACACCAGGTTCATGCCATCCTTCAGCGGAGTAACCAGCGCGATGTCCGCCGCGCGGTAGTAGGCCAGCAGCTCTTCGTACGGCAGCTGGCGGAACAGGTAGTGGACGGGCACCCACCCCGGCCGGGTGTACTCGCCGTTGATCGCGCTCACCAGCCGCTCGATGCGCGTCTTCAGCTCAGCGTACTCGGCGATATCGGTGCGGCTGGGCACCACCACCTGCACGTAGGTCAGCCGCTCGTGCAGCTCCGGGTAGGTCGCCAGCGCGTGGCGAAACGCCTCCAGCCGCTCGACGATGCCCTTGGTGTAGTCCAGGCGGTCCACGCCGAGCATGATCTGGCCCGGCGCGTAGGCGGCGCGCAGCTGGGCCGCCCGCTCGCGCACGGCCGGCCGGGTGGAGTCGCGGGCGAAGGCGCGCGCATCGATCCCGATCGGGACCGCCGCGGCGTACACCGTCCGCCCGGCGGCGCGCACCACGGCACCCCCGCGCTCGACCCGGATCGTCGCCTTCGGCAGGAGCGCCCGGACGCACTGCAGGAAGTTGCGCAGGTCGCGCACGGTCTGGAAGCCGAGCCGCTCGTAGGCCAGCAGCGCCCGCAGCACCTCGGCGCGCCAGGGCAGCTTGGAGAAGATATCCGGCGGCGGGAAGGGGATGTGCAGGAAGAACGCCGCCGGCGCGCGCACGCCGATCGCGCGCAGCTCCGCGGCCACGTGCATCAGATGATAGTCGTGGACCCAGATCGTGTCGTCGTCGCGGGCGTGCGCCGCCACGGTCTCCGCGAAGATGCGGTTGACGTCGCGGTAGGCATGCCAGTAGGCGGGCGAGAACGTGCAGCGCGTCAGGAGATCGTGGAACAGCGGCCAGATCGACTCGTTGGCGAAGCCGAGGTAGAAGTCGTCGCGCTGCTGTGCGGTGAGCGTGATCGGCAGCAGCGGGAAGCCGACGTCGACCAAGTCGTTCAGCTGGGTGAGCGCAGCGCCCCCCTCGCCGGTCGTGGCGCCGTGCCAGCCGACCCACAGGCCGCCGCGGGCGCGCAGGATCGGTGCGAGCGCGGTGACCAGACCGCCGACGCTTGGCTCTGCCGTCCAGCCGCCCTGGCCATCGCGGCGGACGGTCACAGGAATTCGGTTCGAGACAACTATCAGCCGCGATGGGCGGCTCGAAGAGACGGTATGCATTGACTCCTCCTTACGAGCCCTCCCGGCCGTGCCTGGCAGGCCGCAGGGCTGCCAGGCATACCTGTGTCGGACGCCCATCGGCCGGGAGCGGCGCTTATTCGTTGTGGGCGCGAGCGTTGCCCGCCGCCTGCTGCCAGCGCTCCAGAAAGGCCAGCAGCTCGTTAGGCGGGCGCAGCCAGAGGCTCGCGCGGCTCGGGCGCAGGGCGGGGCGCACGAGCACCGCGAGCCCACGCCCATCGATGGCCTGGAAAGCGTCCTCGTCGGTCAGGTCATCGCCCAGGTAGGCCGCCGCCGTCCCCTCGCCCGACTCAGCGAGCAGCGTCTGCACGACCGCGCCCTTGTCGAAGCCGGGGACGCGCAGCTCCAGCCCGCCGTCGAAGGGGCGCAGCTCCAGCCCGCCGTCGCGGGCGATCTGCGGCCAGATATCGAGCGCCTGGCTGCGCAGCGACTGGGCGGCGCGCTCGGTGAGGCCGCGCCAGTGAAGCGCGACCGCCGCGGGCTTGCGCTCGAAGCAGTCCCCCAGGTCGTGGGCGGAGGCCCAGGCCTGCGCCAGCACGAGGGCGTCGCGGGCGGCGGGCGGAAGTTCGGCGAGGCGGTAGGTCCCGTCGGGCAGCAGGCGCTCGGCGCCGTGCGATCCCCACACCTCGACCGGGTGCCGCAGCCCCAGCAGCCGAGGGACTTCCTCCGCTGCCCGCCCGCTCACCAGAGCCACGCGGGTGTGGCCCGCGGCGATGATGGCGTCCAGGGCCGCGGGGACGCCCGGGTACGGCCGCGCCGCATCGCGCTGGGCGTGGAAGGGCGCGAGCGTACCGTCGTAGTCCAGCAGCAGCAGCCGGCGCGGCGCGGCGCCGACACGCTGGAAGAACTGGCCCACATCCAGGCCATCACGGAGCACCTGCATGCCTACGCATCCCTCTCTATTCGTGCGACGGACGATAGGATCACTGCGCTATGCGGCGGTCCGGCTCAGCCGGCGCGCGACGATCACCAGCACAACCGCGCCGGCGAGCGCGCTCGCGAGGCTGACCAGGCTGAGCGCGTTGAGCGGCGTGGTGTCGAAGATGAACGTCACCACACCGCCCGCCAGCGCGCCGAGCGCGCCGGCCGCAACGAGCAGCAGGAAGACGGCGCCGTTGGACGCGCCCCGCCAGCTCGCGACGAGGCCGACCACCACTCCACACAGCAGCCACACAACCACGTTTATCATGAGCCGTGCCACCCCGTCACTCAGATCGCTCCGCTCCATTATCCGCCAGAAGAAGTGTGGTGGGCCTGCAGCCCGCCACAGACCTCTCCACCACCGCTCGTGGCATCGTGTCGCCGCGGCGCTGCGGCAAACGGATATTCTGGGGTGGCGACGCCACCCCTTATTGTACCGCGTACGTTCTGTCAAGTGGGGAGGATGTGGTGGGCCGTAAGCTCTCTATGAGCCACCTGCGGCGCTCGGGAACATAGCGCGGCCGCCCGACCGCCACGTGCCGGCACGCGGCGCAGTATCGCGCGCGCACCTAAAGGCTGCCGTAAGATACGCGAGTGCGAACATAAGCGCAGCGTAGCAAAAGGTTAAAGGCGCGCCATCCGGTAGCCGACGCCGCGCTCAGTCAGGATGATGCGCGGCTGGCGCGGGTCGGCCTCGATCTTCTGGCGCAGGTGGGCGATATGGACCCACAGGTAGTGGTTCTCGCTCCCGTAGCCCTCGCCCCACACGGCCTGGAGGATCTGCTCGTGGGTCAGCACCTGCCCGATGTGGCGCGCCAGGTGCGCCAGAATGCGGTACTCGGTCGGCGTGAGCGTCACCGGCTCGCCGTTCAGCGTCACGCGGCGCTGCGCCAGGTCGATCGCCAGCGGCCCGTTCTCGATCAGCGTCGGCTCGCCGGCGGCGGGTCCAGCCTGCGTCCGGCGCAGCACCGCCTCGATGCGCGCCAGCAGCTCGTTCAGCCGGAACGGCTTGGTGATATAGTCGTCGGCGCCGAGGTGCAGGCCGCGCACCACATCCTGCTCCGACGCCCGCGCCGTCAGCATGATGATCGGCACGGACGTCCACTCGCGGATCTGCTGGAGGAGCTCGAAGCCGTCCGTCCCCGGCAGCATCGCGTCGAGCAGCACCAGGTCCGGCCCGTACTGCGCCAGCGCGTCGAGCGCCGCCTGGCCCTCGGCGGCCTGGAGGACGCGGTAGCCGACGTCCTCCAGGCCGTGCGCGACAACCCGCTGCAGCGCCGGGTCGTCGTCCACGACGAGCACAGACGCCGTCCCGTGGCCGTCCGCCGCCAGCACAGGCAGGCTGGTGGGCTGCGCTTCGCCCGGCAGGGCCGGGAGCGTGAACTGCAGGAGCGCGCCCCCGCCCGGCGCGGCGTCGGCCCAGATCCGGCCGCCGTGCGCCTCGACCAGCGCCTTGCAGATCGCCAGGCCCAAGCCGGTCCCGCCGACGCTGCGCGTGTTCGGCTGCGCCGCCTGGTAGAAGCGCTCGAAGATCCGCTCGCGCTCGGCGGGCGGGATGCCCGGCCCCTGGTCGCGCACGCTGACGCGCACCATATCGCCGTCGGCCACCGCGCTGACGGTGATCACCCCGCCCGGAGGCGAGAACTTCTGGGCGTTCTCGAGCAGATTGGCCAGCACCTGCTCGACCCGCCGCGGGTCGGCGCTGACGGGGGGCAGGTGAGGCGGCAGCTCGGTCTGCAGGCGCGCCCCGGAGCGCTGGCGCTGCTGGCGGATGACTTCCTGGATGATCGGCGGCAGCGCGACCGTCTCGCGCCGGAGTCGCAGCGCGCCGGCCTCGAGCTGCGAGAGGCTGAGCAGGTTGTCGATCAGCTCCTGCAGCCGGTCGCTCTGCTCGTCCACGATCCGCATCAGGTCGCGCATCCGCTCCAGCTCGATCGGGATCGAGCGGCGCAGCACGGTCTGGCTGGCGCCCTTGATGGCGGTGAGCGGCGTGCGCAGCTCGTGGCTCACCAGCGCGACGAAGTCCGACTTGAGGCGCTCGACCTCGCGCAGCTGGCGGAGGTCCTGCACCACGGCCACCGCGCCCTGGACGGCGCCGGCCTCGTCGCGCAGGGGCACGCTAGTCACGTAGACCGGCACGCGCTGGCCGTCGGGCAGAGCGACGACGAGCTCGATGCGCTGCTCGGTCCCGTCGCGCAGGGTGCTGACGAGCGGCAGGGACTCAGGCGGGCAGGGCTGGCCGCCGGGGAGGAAGGCGCGTTCGGCGAGCGGGTGCGGGTCGAGCGGCGTGCCGGCCCCAAGCGGGCCGAGCAGCGCGTCGGCGGCATGGTTGGCGAGCACGATGCGGCCCTCGGGCGCATCGGCGACGATGATGCCCTCCGGGGAGTGCTCGAAGATCGTCTGCAGGCGCCGCCGCTCCGTCTGGGCCGTCTCATAGAGCGCGCGCACCTCGTCGGTCAGAGCGGCGGCGTGCCGGCGCTCGGCCTCCAGCTCGCGGAGCAGCGCGAGGGTCTGGCGGAACCCGACGACCACCAGCCCGGCGGCGAGCAGCCCGAGGATGCTGAGGCCGCTGGTGACCGCGACCTGCAGCGCGCGGGTGCGGTTGATCTGATCCAGGAGATCGACCCGCAGGTCGCCGGTCCGGTTACGGATGGCGGCGGCGCGGCTGCGGAAGGTGTCGAAGATCTCCTGGCCGGCGCCGGAGGCGATCAGCGCGGCGGCCTCGGAGACCCGCCCCTCCTGCGCGAGCGCGATCTGCCGGTCGCCGCCCTCGCGCTGCCAGCGCTCGACCGCCGCAACCAGCTCCGCGCTCGGCTCGACGAGCGCCGGGTGGACGTCGGGCGCGAGCTGGGTGAGCGTCTCAAGCGCGGCCGGCATGCTGTCCTGAGCGGCGCGGTACTGCTCCAGGAAAGACGGCACGCCGGTGATGACGTAGCCGCGCGCGGCGACCCGCAGCTCCTGGAGGCGGTCGTCGGTCTCGACCAGCGCGTCGCTGAAGCGCTGCATCCGATCCAGCCGGGCGCGCAGCATGTCGGCGTGGGCGCTGAGGAGCGGCGGCAGCGCGATCAGCGCCACCAGGATGACGACGACGAAGATCAGGCCGGTGGTCAGGAGCAGCCGGGCGCGCTCGTTGCTCATGCCGGCTACGGGCTTGGACACAGGGCTCTTCGGGACAGACGAGATCATCTATGGTTCACCATCGCTGTAGGCAGACCGCTGCGCGCCTTCTCCGCCTTAAGGTTCGACGCCACGTCCCTACATGGTACCGTACGAGCAGCCCTTCTGCCTTAAGAATCACCTGAGAAGCGATGCCTGCGCCCACCTGGCGGCTTCCACGCTGGCCCACCGCGTTCCCTCTTTCTAATGCTCTGCGAGCGGCGGGAAAGTGAGCTCCGCCTTCCCAGACCCTCCAAGCAGTGCGGGCGAACCGCCGCGCCACTCGCGGCGCCCTGATGCGCTCCTAGGGGAGCTGTCCCGCCTGTTAGGGGCATCTTACGGTCAAGTGGCCACGCTGTCGTGGGGAGCAGACCCGTCACAGCAGAGGAGGACAGTTATGACAACCAATATCGCACCACAGGAGCGCGCCGGCGACTTCGATCTCCTGAGCCACAGCGCGCAGGAGCCCAGGGACGCGGGCTTGTCACGAGCAGCCGGGTGCGCTACACTCCTACAGCATCAGGCATGGGAAGCGAGTTCCGACGGCATCCACGCTGGCGAGCGGCCGGGTGTCGCCGGCTGCAACCAGCACGACCTTCCGCAAGGAGGTGGCGTATGGCCTACTATCTGGTGCGCGCGAGGCCGGACCAGGGGCGGCTGACAGAGCTGCGCGAGCGGCTCGACAGCGGTGAGATCCGGGCGATGCGGCCGTTCGGCACCGCGCTGCACGACGGGCTGTGCGGCGCGCGGGTCATCGAGGACGGCCTGGTGATCTGGGAGGAAGAGGACTACTGCCACCCGTCGCTGGCGATGGAGCGCGCGGCAGTCCTCGACACCTACTTCTCGGATCTGACGGTCGAGCCGGTGGAGCGCGGCGAGGGCTGGCGGCGGATCGAAGGGCTGGCCCGGCTGTGGCCTGACGCCGCCTGACCGGGAGGACGTCCGCCGCAGCGCTCCCGCGTCGCTCCTCCACAATCAGCGCCACCGCACGCACTTGCCGGTGGCCGTGTCGCCGTGCGCCGGAGCGCACGGAGGCGGCGTCATACGCAACCACGAAGGCGCGCCCGGTGATGTCAGACGTTCGGCAGCTGCCGCAAATCATTTCATGAGGCCCCGCCAGCTATGATGACCTCGAACAGTTGGTTCTTCTGGGCAGCGATGTCTGCTGTCTTCGCCGCGCTGACGGCGATCTTCGCAAAGGTGGGCATTCAGGGCGTTGACTCCGACCTCGCGACGCTGGTGCGCACGGTCATCATCTTGTTCGTCCTCGCCGCGTTCGTCTGGTTCGCGGGCAAGTGGAGCAACCCGCTGACGCTGCCAGCGCGCACGTGGCTGTTCCTCGGCCTGTCCGCGCTGGCCACCGGCGCCTCGTGGGTGTGCTACTTTCGCGCGCTGCAGCTCGGCGACGCTTCCAAGGTGGCGCCGGTGGACAAGTTCAGCCTTGTCCTGGTCGCGATCTTCGCCTTCATATTTCTCGGTGAGCGACCGTCGTCGCGCGAGTGGCTTGGCATCGCCCTGGTCGCCACAGGGGTGGTTGTGCTGGCGCTGAGGCGTTAGGTGGCATGGCAGGGCCTCATTGAACCACTCTCACCACGCGCCACCCTTCTCCGCGCCCTGACACTGCGTGCAGCCGGACGCCTTGTCCGGGCGATCTTCCACGTTGTGGCACACTCCAATGCTTTCCCGATCGGGAGCTGTTGCGCCGGCCCACCAGCGCAGTAGAAGATGTGTTGGGCAGTGCGAATAAAGGTTGTGACTCTCGAATTACTGTTACAACCTCATGTATGCAACAGGAACCAGAGTATGGAGCGGAGACATGACAACGAACCATCATCAGCGACGCGCTACCTTTGACCAAGTGGCCTTGCTGTACGATCAAGCCCGTCCAGGCTATCCCGATGCCTTGTTTGATGATGTCATTGCCTTCTCACACATTCCGCCTGATGGCCGGATATTGGAGATCGGGTGTGGCACCGGGCAAGCCACCCTTCCCTTCGCACGGCGTGGCTTCTCCATCCATTGTATCGAACTTGGGGCAGAGCTTGCAGCGGTTGCGCGACAGAACCTTGCTCCGTATCCACATGCTGTGGTATCGGTTGGCGCCTTTGAAACGTGGCCCACCCAACACGGAAACTATGATCTCGTGATCTCGGCAACCGCCTTTCACTGGATTGATCCCGCCGTCCGCTATCAAAAGGTCGCTCACGCCCTCAAACCCAACGGCACAATTGCGTTATTTTGGAATACCCATGTCGGGACCGAAGTAAGTACCGGCTTTTTCCAGACGATACAAGCGGTCTATGAGCGCATCGTGCCGGATATGGCAGCTCAATTTCCAGGGCTGTCGCATCCAGATACGGTCCCAGCGCCTGTCAAGGACGAGATCGATCACACCGGCTTGTTCGGGGATGTGACCATACGCAGATATCTCTGGAATAGGATGTATGACTCAACCAGCTATATCAATCTCTTGAATACATATTCTGATCACCGGAGCTTGGATGATACAATCCGTGAACAGCTCTTTCGAGGAATTGCCGAGGTGATTGACGCTCACTTTGGAGGCCAAATCACCAAAGAGTACCTCACAATCTTGTATCTTGCAAGGCGAAAATAGCCACCAATTATACCGCCGACCGGAACTCTACTAATGCCATACTCATCGACTGGGCAGCTGATCCCCACCGTCGGGCCGTACACCTGTCGAAAGACGAATAATGACAGATAAGATAGCCAATCAGCTATTATCCTATCTTTCGTCTCGGTTTCCTGATGTCGTTGTCTCCGATTTCAAATTCCCCGTGAGTGGATTTGAGAGCGAGATCTACACCTTCCATGTATAGATATTGCCCTTGGCGCACAGCGACTGCGGGATGTCACCGGTTTGACGGTCCCTGAGCTCACGGACGTGCTCGAAGCAATCTGAGCGGCCCGCCAGCGAGCCTCAAGCACCTTCCGAAAGCACACCGGCCAACCGCGGCCTGTCGAGGACATATGGAGACTCTGAGCGCCTTCTTCGCACGCTACCAGCCGCAAGCTGAAGAGAGCGACGCCTGGGGCGCCCTGCGATTCCAGGTGACCAGCTATCTCTGCGCTGAGCTGCCGCCCGACGAGCTAATCACATCAGCTCGCGCAATCGTCACCGACGCGCAGCGCATCCTTGTCGTGCGCGACCCGCAGGGCCGGCACATCCTGCCCGGAGGGCGGCGCGAGCCCGGCGAGACGCCTGAGGAAACGGTGCACCGCGAGGTGCTGGAAGAGACGGGGTGGACGATCGAACAGCTCAGGCTGCTAGGTGTCAGGCATTTCCACCATCTCACCCCGAAGCCAGCGGGATACTCATACCCCTACCCCGATTTTCTGCACCTGATCTACCACGCCGTGCCAGGCCGGTATCTCGAGCACGCGCGGCACACGGACGGCTACGAGCTGGAGGCGGGCTTCGTCCCGCTTACGGCGCTCGATCGACAGGCGTTGTCGGCAAGCGAGCGGATATTCCTGACAGCGGCCCTTCAAACGCAATCGTGAGCTGCGGCGGTCACAGGCCGTTGGGCAGCCCAGTTGACTAACGAGCTTGCCTCTATTACGATATATCG
>ERZ777003.4493-NODE-4493-length-11701-cov-4.830070_pt1 | contig 11701 bp, 11 predicted proteins | sample MGYA00374956_ERZ777003 | MGnify/ENA primary metagenome ERZ777003 (study PRJEB29302, sample SAMN06268252) | bioreactor metagenome | isolation source: Joint BioEnergy Institute, California, USA | place: USA:Joint BioEnergy Institute, California, USA | collected... | reverse complement strand
GAGGACGGCGTCCACCCGCTCGACGGCGAGGCGGACGACCGCACCCGGGTCTTCGGCGACGACCGGTGAGCCGCTGTTTCGTACCCGGAAACCCGCTGTCCGGTGTTTGATGGTCTGATGTAGTGTGCGGGAGTTTCGCACGACTCCCGGTCCACCGCAGTGTCGCGGTGCCCCGCCGCCGCGGGAGGGCGAGACGGCCGCGGTCCCCCTGCCGAGCGGCCCTGTGGCGGCGGGCGGACCGCGCATAGCATTCCTAGGCCGGTCGTGAGGAAGGACTGATCCGTTGGTGGAGAAACAGCACCTCAGAATCGCGGTGCTCGGTACCGGGTACCTCGGGGCGACCCACGCCGCCTGCATGGCGGAGCTGGGCTTCGAGGTCCTGGGAGTCGACGTCGACCAGAGCAAGATCGACTCCCTCTCCTCCGGACGGGTCCCCTTCTACGAGCCGGGCCTGGAAGACGTCCTCACCCGCAACCTCGCCGCCGGCCGCCTGCGCTTCACCACCGACTACGCGCAGGCCGCCGCCTTCGCCGACGTGTACTTCATCTGCGTGGGCACCCCGCAGCAGGCCACGTCCAACGCGGCCGACCTGCGGTACGTGGACGCCGCGGTGGAGACGCTGGCGCCGCTGCTGACCCGGCCCTCCGTCGTCATCGGCAAGTCGACGGTGCCGGTGGGCACCGCCGCCCGCATCACCGCCCAGTTCCACGCCCTGTCCCCCGCGGGCGAGGCCGTGGAGGTCGGCTGGAGCCCGGAGTTCCTGCGGGAGAGCCACGGCGTGGAGGACACGCTCAACCCGAACCGGATCGTGGTCGGCACCGACTCGCCGCGGGTGGAGCAGGTGATGCGGGAGATCTCCGCCAGCCAGATCGCGCGGGGCATCCCCTTCCTCGTCACCGACCTACAGACCGCCGAGCTGGTCAAGGTCGCCGCCAACGCCTTCCTCGCCACCAAGATCTCCTTCATCAACGCGATGGCCGAGGTGTGCGAGGCCGTGGGCGCGGACGTGATCCAGTTGGCCGAGGCGCTCTCCCACGACGACCGCATCGGCGGCAAGTTCCTCGGCCCCGGCCTGGGCTTCGGGGGCGGCTGCCTGCCCAAGGACATCCGCGCGTTCATGGCGCGGGCCGACGAGCTGGGCGTGGAGCCCGCGCTGTCGTTCCTGCGCGAGGTGGACGCCATCAACCAGCGCCGCCGGGCGCGCACCATCGACATCGCGCGCGGCCTCATCGGCGGCAGCTTCGCCGGCCGCACGGTCGGCGTGCTGGGGGCCGCCTTCAAGCCCAACTCCGACGACATCCGCGACTCCCCCGCCCTGGACGTGGCGGCCACCATCGGCTCGCTGGGCGCGCGCGTCACCGTCTACGACCCGGAGGCGCTGGAGAACGCCAAGCGGGCCTACCCGCAGTTGAACTTCGCGCACACCATGGTGGAGGCGGTGCGCGACGCCGAGGTGGTGCTGCTGCTCACCGAGTGGGCGGAGTTCCGCAGTGCCGACCCCGACGAGCTGGGCAAGGTGGTGGCCGAGAAGCGGATCGTGGACGGCCGCAACGCGCTGGACCCCGACCACTGGCGTGCGCACGGCTGGACCTACCGGGCGCTGGGACGGCCCTGAGGCGACCGGCCGGGGCCGAGGGAGGAGGAGGCATGGCGCGGCTCAACGACCCCGAGGAGATCCGTCGGCTGCTGGCGGAGACCGAGGTGTGGGCGGTGGTCGGACTGGGCGACCACCCGGACCGGCCCGCCTACGGGGTGGCGCGCTTCCTCCAGGAGCACGGCAAGCGGATCGTGCCGGTGCACCCGGACGCGGCGACGGTGCACGGCGAGCGGGGCTACCCCTCGCTCGCCGACATCCCCTTCGACGTGGACGTGGTGGACGTGTTCCGCCGCTCCGACGCGGCGGGCGCGGTGGCCGACGCGGCGCTGGAGCGCCCCGAGGTCAGGGGCGTGTGGTTCCAGTTGGGCGTGGTCGACCACGCCGCGGCCGAACGGGTGCTGGCGGCGGGCCGCACCATGGTGATGGACCGCTGCCCGGCGATCGAGTGGCCGAAGCTGCTGGGCTGATCCCCGGAAATCCGGGGGAATCCGAATTCCCGCTGATTTTCCTCGGAATACCGCCTTCCGCCGCGCCGCGGGGGTGGAACCGCTTTTTCGGCCGAGTTCGGCCGCACAGTCTGAATCCCGAGATCGCGCGGTCGTCGCCTCCGGTAATCTCCGGGCCGCAGGAGGCGGCGTCGCAATGGGAATCGCCGCTTTGGAGCATCCGACGACCGAAACTCACGTCGACGCTCGGTGGGCGTACTTGCTGCGCGCCTGGCATGAGCTCGACATACCCGAGGGATGGCGGGCGGAAATACGTGAGGAAGGCATCGTCGTCACACCTCCGCCGTCTGCTGCGCACGGAACGACCGCGGTCGTGCTCCAGTGACAGATCGACCGGAAGATCCCCGACGGCTGGGAGATCCGCCGGGGAACGGGCGTGGCCATCGTCTCGCTGGCCCGGCTACGGGCCCCGACCTGCTGGTCGTGCCCTCGGAGGCGGTTCCCGAAGAGCGGGGCGTCCCGATTCCCTCCGAGGAGGTGCTGCTGGCCGTGGAGATCGTCTCCCGGGACGACGCCACCGACGACCGCGTCACCAAGCGCGAGGAGTACGCCAGGGGCCAGATCCCGCTGTACCTCCTGGTCGACGGGTACGACCCGCGGGGCCGGCGTCACCCTGTTCGCCACGCCCAAGGGCGGGGACTACGCCGACAGCCGCCGGGTGGACTGGGGCGAACCCGTCGCGCTGCCCGAGCCGTTCGGCTTCGGGCTGGAGACCACCGGCTTCCGGGTGCCGCGCGACCGACCCGGTGCCGCCCGTCCGCGCGGCTCCCCTCCGGTCCGGGGCCGACGGGGTCAGCGGGCGCCGAAGCCGAACGACGAGCCCTCGGTGAGCTTGCGGCGCAGCCGCTCGCCCTTCTCCTGGGCCTGCTGCTTGAGGTCGGCCTGGAACTGCGCCATCTTCGCGCGCAGCTCCTCGTCGTGGGCGGCGAGGATGCGCACCGCCAGCAGCCCGGCGTTGCGGGCCGCGCCCACCGCGACCGTGGCCACCGGCACCCCGGCGGGCATCTGCACGATGGACAGCAGCGAGTCGAGTCCGTCCAGGTACTTCAGCGGCACCGGGACCCCGATGACCGGCAGCGGGGTGACCGAGGCGAGCATGCCCGGCAGGTGCGCCGCACCGCCCGCGCCGGCGATGAGGACCTTCAGCCCCCGCTCGGCCGCCTGCGAGCCGTAGGCGATCATCTCGTGCGGCATCCGGTGCGCCGAGACCACGTCGGCCTCGTAGGAGACGCCGAACTCGTCCAGCGCCTCCGCCGCGTCCTGCATGAACGGCCAGTCGGAGTCGCTTCCCATCACGATGCCGACGGTGGGCGGAGTCTGGCTCACTGCGGGTCTCCCTTGAGGTACGCTGCGGCGTTCCGGGCCCGTTCCAGCAGGTCGGCGGGGTCGTCGCCGACCACGGTGACGTGCCCGATCTTGCGGCCGGGGCGGACCTCCTTGCCGTAGAAGTGGATCTTCAGCTCGGGGTCCCTGGCCATGACATGAATGTAGCGGTTGAACACGTGGGGGTCGTCGCCGCCGAGCAGGTTGGCCATGACCGTGTAGGGGGCGACGGTCCGCGGCGACCCCAGCGGCAGGTCGAGCACCGCGCGCAGGTGCTGCTCGAACTGCGAGGTGCACGCGCCGTCGATGGTCCAGTGGCCGGAGTTGTGCGGCCGCATCGCCAGTTCGTTGACCACGATCCCGGTGTCGGTCTCGAACAGCTCGACGGCGAGCATGCCCACCACGTCCAGCGCGGCGGCCAGCTCGATCGCGAGCTGCTGGGCGGCCACGGCCCGCTCCTCCGACAGGCCGGGGGCGGGGGCGACCACCTCGTGGCAGATCCCGTCGCGCTGCACCGTCTCCACCACCGGGTAGGCCGCGACCTGCCCGTAGGGGGAGCGGGCGACCTGCACGGCCAGTTCGCGGCGGAAGGCGACCTTCTCCTCGACCAGCAGCGGCACCCCCTCCTGCGCGGCGCGCTCCACCACGGCCGCGGCCTCCGCCGCGTCGTCGACCACCCACACGCCCTTGCCGTCGTAGCCACCGCGGGCCGCCTTGAGCACGACCGGCCAGCCGGTCCGCGCGGCGAAGTCGGTGACGTGCCCGAGTTCGGCGACCTCGCGCCAGCGCGGGCAGGGGGCGCCCAGCTCGGTCAGCCGGGTGCGCATCACCAGCTTGTCCTGGGCGTGGCGCAGCGCGTCCGGCCCGGGCCGCAGCACCGCCCCGGCCTCCGCCAGTTCGCGCAGCACCGGCTGGGGCACGTGCTCGTGGTCGAAGGTCAGCACGTCGCAGCCCTTGGCGAAGGCGAGCAGGTCGGCGCGGCCCCGGTCGTCGCCGAGGTACACGTCGCCGGCGACGCGCGCCGCGCTGTCGGCGGGGGTGCCCGCCAGCACCCGGAAGTCCACGCCCAGGGCGATGCCCGCCTGGTGGGTCATCCGGGCGAGCTGGCCGCCGCCCACCATTCCGACCACGGGCACGCTCCGGTTAGTCTCGCTCACGGTTGCCTCACCTCTCGGGTCGACGGGTGCTGGGGTGCGGCCCCGCGAGACCGACGCGGGTGCCCGGAAAAGTCTAGTGATGTCCCTGATCGGAACGGGTCGTGCGCGTGATCTCGACGTTGTACCGGCGCTTCGCCCAGCTCATCCACGAAGTGGCCAAGTTCGGCACGGTGGGCGCCTTCGCCTACGTGACGCAGTTGGCGGCGACCAACCTGTTCTGGTACGTGCTGGGCCTGCCGGAGCTGGTCGGGCAGGCGCTGGGCACGTTCTGCGCCACCGTGGTGGCCTTCCTCGGCAACCGGTTCTGGACGTTCCGGCACCGCTCGCACAGCGGGCTGCTGCTGGCCTACGTGCTGTTCTTCGGGCTGAACGGGGTGGGCCTGCTGATCCAGGTCGGCTGCCTGTGGTTCACGGTGGGGGTGCTGGGGCTGGACGGCCCGCTGGCGCGCAACATCGCGGGCAACGTGGTCGGGGTGGGCCTGGGATCGCTGTTCCGGTTCTGGAGCTACCGCAGGTGGGTGTTCCGCGCCCCGGTGGCCGCGGGGGAGTCGGAGCGGGCCTGACTTGTGGTGCCAATCCGGTCTTTTTTCGTAAAAAAGTCTTTACCTGTTCTCCGTAACACCAGCACCAAAGAGGACAATTCACCCAGCCTTCTCTCCACGGCCCCGGAGAGTGAGCCGGAGCGGAATCCCCTGCGGGCAAGGCGTTTTGTGAAGTAAGAGAAATATGCCGGAGGCGGGGCTTGCGCATTTTTGGTCAACCACTGGTCAATCGGCGCGCGTGATCCGAAAATCTCGGCGAGAGTCTTACGATCAGTGCTATGACCTGCGTTTTGCTGGCCGAAGACGATGCTTCGATCTCTGAACCGCTGGCCCGCGCACTCCGGCGGGAGGGCTACTCGGTCGACGTGACCGTCGACGGCATGGAGACACTCGACCGCGCCCGCACCGGCGACATCGACCTGTTGGTCCTGGACCTGGGACTGCCCGAGATGGACGGGCTCGAAGTGGCCAGACGGCTGCGCTCGGAAGGCCACGGCACTCCCATCCTGATCCTCACGGCCCGTGCCGACGAGGTCGACACCGTCGTGGGACTGGACGCGGGGGCCGACGACTACGTCACCAAGCCCTTCCGGCTGGCCGAACTCCTGGCCCGGGTCCGGGCGCTGCTGCGCCGCGGCGGCGGGGAGGTCCCCGTGGTCCACGGGGTCCGTATCGACAACGACTCGCGCCGCGCCTGGCTGGGCGACCGGGAGCTGCAACTGACCACCAAGGAGTTCGACCTGCTGCGCGTGCTCGTCCGCGACGCGGGCAAGGTGGTCACCCGGGAGCAGATCATGCGCGAGGTGTGGGACACCAACTGGTGGGGGTCCACCAAGACCCTGGACATGCACATCTCCTGGCTGCGCCGCAAGCTCGGCGACGACGCCAACCAGCCCTCCTACATCACCACCGTCCGGGGGGTCGGGTTCCGGTTCGAGAAGGACTGACGAACGCGCGGCGTTGACGAGGCGACATGCGCAGGAGGATGCTGTTCTCCACCCTCGTGGTGGCCGTCATCGCGGTGCTGCTGCTGGGGCTGCCCCTGGGCGCCCTCACCTACCAGCAGGTGAACGACACGAACGTGGCCCAACTCCAGCGCGAGGCCGAGGTCATCAGCACCGAGGTGGACGCACAACTGCTGCGGGAGGGCCGGGTCGACACCGCCTACTTCGCCAAGGTCTACCCCCAGCGGCACATCGAGATCACCCGCGAGGGCTCGCCCACGGTGGTCACCGGCGGCTGGGAGTACGACCCGCGCGATCCGGACGCCCCCGCGGCGCTGAACGCCACGGCCAGCTCCGCCCGCGCCTCGGTCTCCGTGTGGCGGGACACCCGCGGCGTGCGGGAGGAGATCATCAGCGCCTGGCTGGGCATCGCCTCCCTGTCCCTGCTGGCCATCGGCGTCGCGGTCGGGCTGGCCATCTTGCAGGCCCGCAGGCTCACCCTGCCCCTGGTCGACCTCGCCGCGACGGCCGAACGGCTCGGGTCGGGGGTGATCAGCCCGTGGGGGCACCGCTACGGCATCCCCGAGGCCGACGCCGTGGCCGAGGTGCTGGACCGCAGCGCCGAACGCATCGCCAGTCTGATCTCGACCGAACGGCACTTCGCCACCGACGCGTCCCACCAGTTGCGCACCCCGCTGACCGCGCTGTCGATGCGCCTGGAGGAGATCATCGCGGAGGCGGACAAGCCGGACGTGGTCCGGGAGGAGGGCGAGGCCGCGCTCGCCCAGACCGAGCGGCTCGTGGACATCGTGGAGAGCCTGCTGGGGCGGGCCCGCCGCACGCAGAACCCGAAGCTGGAACCGGTCGCCATCGACGACGTGATCGAGCAGTTCATGGAGGAGTGGCGGCCGGTCTTCACCCAGGCGGGGCGGAAGATCCAACTGGTCGGACAGCCGGGCCTGACCGCCATGACGGTGCCCACCGACCTGGCCCAGATCCTGGCCACCCTGGTGGAGAACTCCTTCAAGCACGGCGCCGGGACGGTGACCGTCCGCCGCGTGGAGACCGGGCAGTCGGTGCGGGTGGAGGTCAGCGACGAGGGCGAGGGCATCCCCGAGGAACTGGCCCCGCGCATCTTCGAACGCGAGGTGACCAGCGGGAACGGCACCGGGTTGGGCCTGGCGCTGGCCCGGCACATCGCCGAGTCCGAGGGGGCCCGGGTGGAGTTCGTCCACTCCAGGCCGACCACGTTCGCCCTCTTCCTGCCTCCCGGCCGGGCCAGCGCGCCGCGGACCACCGGCCCGGCCTGACCGGGCCGCCGGGTCAGCCCAGCCGCGCCGCCTGGTCGGCGATCGTGGTGGGCTCGCCGTGGCCGGGGAAGACCGTGGTCTCGGGCGGCAGGGTGAGCAGGTGGTCGCCGATCGACGCGCGCAGCGCCGCCGGGTCCGAGTGTCCGTACTCGGCGCTGCCGGGACCGTGCGCGGACAGGGTGTCGCCGGTGAACACCGCGGCCAGGGCGGGCGCGTACAGGCAGACCGCGCCCGGCGAGTGGCCGGGCGTGTGCCGCACTTGCAGTTCGACCCCGCCCACCTGGAGGACCTCGCCGTGCAGCAGGGGCGCGTCGGGTTCGCGCCCGGGGTGGAGCCGGTCCCACAGCCGCCCGTCGGCCGGGTGCAGCAGGATCGGCGCGTCGGCGAGGTCGGCCAGGGCCGCCGCCGCGTTGACGTGGCTCTCGTGGGCGTGGGTGCACACGACCGCCATCAGCTCGCGGTCGCCCAGGGCCAGGGAGATCGCGGTCGGGTCGTGGGCCGGGTCGACCACGATCGCGACGCGGTCGTCCCCGACGACCCAGACGTTGGAGCTGACCTCCCGCTCCGCGGAGCCGCCCTCGAGCAGACCCGTGGTGACGACTCTGCCGACCGTGACGGGTGCCGTGCCGGTGCTTTCGGTCATGGGTCGGACCACCGCTCTCCGTCGTTGCGCGCCACACCCGCGTCCGCGGCCTCTCAGGAAGGTGTTCCCGCGGTGGGGGCGGAGTAACGCGGCGGGCTCACCCGCCCAGCGCCACTTTCGCCCCGAAGCTGCGGCGCAGCGCGTAGGGCTGGAGCTGTCCCAGGCCGTGGGCGTGGCGGGCGCGCACCGCCACCACCTGGAAGTCCTCCTCGTCCCTGAGCTGCTCGGCCAGGGCGTCGTCGATGAGGACGGTGCCCGGGCGGGCGAAGGAGGTGAGGCGGCTGGCCCGGTTGACGGTGGTGCCGAACACGTCGCCGAGCAGCGCGAGCACCGGCCCGTAGGCCACGCCGACCCGCACGTCGGGGATCTCGACGTGGGTCTTGACCCCGGCGGCCAGTTGCAGGGCGATGTCGGCGGCCTGCTGCGCCTCGTCGGCGACGTAGAGGATCTCGTCCCCCAGGGTCTTGACGATGCGCCCGCCGCAGGAGGCGACGATGTCGGCCGAGGTCGCCTCGAACCCCTCCACCACGTCGGCCAGGCCCACCTCGTCCAGCTCGCGGCTGAGCGTGGTGAAGGAGACCAGGTCGGCGAAGCCGACGACGAGCGGGAAGTAGTGCGGGGAGGCGTGCTCGCTCTGCTGCTCCTGGACCGCCAGGCTGCGCGAGATCGCCGCGGCCAGTTGGCGCCGCCAGACGTGCAGCAGCAGCGTCTCCACGTCGGGCAGCAGCTCCTTGGCCAGGCCCACCAGCGGCCCCAGGTGCTCGTCCGTGTCGACCTCGGGCTTGTAGGACAGGGTGGTGAGGATGCTGGTCTGCCACTCGGCGAGCCGGATCATGGTCTGGCCCATGGCCCGGGCCAGGCGGACCGACGCCTCCTCGGTGAGGATGCCGTCGCGGAGCAGTTCGGCGGTGACCCGCATGGCCTCGACGTCGCTGTCGGTATAGGCGGGGGTGTCGTCGCCGCGCGCGGCGAACCCCAGCGCCCGCCAGAGCCTGGCGGCCATCTCGGGCGAGGTCCCCGCGAGTTGCGCCACCTCGTCACGGGTGTACCGCGCCTCGCCTCCCATCAGGACGGCTTCGATCTCCTTGGGGTCAGGACGAGACGACATGGGATTCTCTCGGATTCGAGGTCGGGGCGGTGGGGGTGACGCCCGTCGGACACGGGTCAGCCGACACCCCTCCACGGTGGTGAGGCGCGCATGACTGTCGGTTTAGTACCTCCGGGGCGCCTCCGTCAAGAAAACCGCCCGGGCGGGGTGCGGTCGGTGCGGGAGCGGGTCACGGTGCGACGGGGCGGACGTGGACGACGTCTCCCGAGGTGAGCGGGTGTGTCCGCCCGTCGTCCGCGCGCACCAGGAGCCTTCCCTCCGCGTCGGTCCCGGCGGCCGAGCCCTCCAGCGTGCCGCCGCCGGGCAGGTGCACTCTCACCCGCTGGCCCAGGGTGGTGCAGCAGGAGCGGTACTCCTCGGCCAGGCCGCCGGCCTCGGCGTCCCCGCCGTGCGCGGCCCAGCGGGTGTAGCGCTCGGCGAAGGCGCGCAGGACCTCGCGGAGCAGGGTGTCGCGGTCGGTGCACGCCGCCCCGGCCAGGGCCAGCGAGGTGGCGGTGTCGATCGGGAGCTCCTCGCGGGTCTGGGAGACGTTGAGCCCGGTGCCGATGACGACCGCGGCGCCCGCGGGGCCGAAGGCCGCCTCGGAGAGGATGCCGGCGAGTTTGCCGCCGTCCGCCAGGACGTCGTTGGGCCACTTGAGCCCCGCCTCGACCGAGGCGGTGCGCTGCACGGCGTGCACCACCGCCACGCCCATGAGCAGCGGGAGCCACCCGTAGGTGCGGGGCGGCGCGGTGGGGCGCAGCAGCACCGAGAAGGTCAGCGCGGCCCGCGCGGGGGTGTGGAAGGAGCGGTCCAGCCGCCCGCGTCCGGCGGTCTGGTGCTCGGCGACCAGGACCGTTCCGGCGGGCGCACCGCGGCGCGCCCGCGCGACCAGTTCGGTGTTGGTGGACTCCAGCGACGGCACGACGTCGATCGCGGCCCACATCGTCTCCGGACCCACCAGGTCCCGCTCCAGTTCCTGTCGGTTCAGGGGCGGTCTGCCGGGGTCCGGGCGGAGCGAGGAAGGCATGGCTCCATTCAACCAACGCTTCACCGCGGCCCGGTCCGCCCGTCCCCGGAGTCCGTCCGCCCGCCGCGCGCGGCGGGCGGACGGGCAGGCGCGGGCGTCAGCCGGTGTTCTGCAAGCCGGCGGCCACCCCGTTGACGGAGAGCAGCAGCAGCCGCTCCAGGTGGTCGCGGTCCTCCGCGGAGAGCCGGTCGGCCTCGCCGGTGCGCAGCGCCTCCAGGGCGCGCAGTTGCAGGTGCGACAGCGCGTCCACGTACGGGTTGCGCAGGTCCACGGCCCGGGAGAGCACCCGGCGGTTCTCCAGCAGCCGGGTGTGGCGGGTGACCCTGAGCACCAGCTCCCGGGTGCGGTCATACTCGGTGAGCACCTGCTCGGTGAGTTCGGGCCGTCCGCCCAGGGCCAGGTAGCGCTCGGCGATCACCCGGTCGGTCTTGGCCAGGCTCATCTCGGCGTTGTCCAGCAGCGAGGCGAACAGCGGCCACTCCTGGTAGGCGGTGTGCAGCGCGTCGAGGTCGTCGACCGCGGCCAGGCCGCTGCCCAGCCCGTACCAGCCGGGCAGGTTGACCCGGGTCTGGGTCCAGGCGAACACCCAGGGGATCGCGCGCAGGTCGTCCAGGCCGCGGGCGGCCGACCGCCGGGCCGGGCGCGAGCCCAGGCGCAGCTCGCTCAGCTCCTCCAGCGGGCTGACCCGGGAGAACCACTCGGCGAAGCCCTCGGTGTCGACCAGGGCGCGGTAGGCGGCGTGCGCGGCCTCGGCGATCCGGTCGGCCAGGCCCCGGAAGCGGGCGGCGGCCTCCGTGGCCCTGCGCTGCACGCTCTCGGTGGAGGTCATCAGCACCGCGTGGCCCACCTGTTCGATGTGCCGGTGGGCGATGGCCCGCTGGCCGTAGCGGGCGAAGATGACCTCTCCCTGCTCGGTGACCTTGAACCGGCCGTCCACCGATCCGGGGGCCTGGGCCAGCACCGCGCGGTTGGCCGGGCCGCCGCCCCGGCCCAGGGCGCCGCCCCGGCCGTGGAACATGGTGAGCCGGATGTCGTGCTCCCGCGCCCAGGCGGCCAGCGCGGCCTGCGCGTCGTACAGCTTGAGCGTGGCGGCGGTCGGGCCGAGCTCCTTGGCCGAGTCGGAGTAGCCGAGCATGACCTCCAGACGCCTGCCGTTGGCGGCCAGGCGCTGCCGTACCGGCTCCAGCTCCAGCATCCCGGAGAGCACCGCCGGGGCGTTGTCCAGGTCCTCGCCGGACTCGAACAGCGGCACCACGTCCAGCACCGGGGCGCGCTCGCCCACGGCGTGCCGGGCCAGCTCGTAGACGGCGGCGACGTCGTCGGCCGAGCGGGTGAAGGACACCACGTACCGGGAGCAGGCGGTCACCCCGAACCGTTCCTGGATCCAGGCGACCACCCGGAAGGTGTCCAGCACCTCCTCGGTGCGCTCCGAGAGCGGCCCGCCAGCGGCCAGCTCGGCCAGCGCGGCGGCGTGCACCTGGGAGTGCTGGCGGATCTCCAGCTCGGCCAGGTGGAAGCCGAACGTCTCCACCTGCCAGATGAGGTTCTGCAGCTCGCCGTAC
>ERZ777003.4491-NODE-4491-length-11713-cov-5.294476_pt1 | contig 11713 bp, 11 predicted proteins | sample MGYA00374956_ERZ777003 | MGnify/ENA primary metagenome ERZ777003 (study PRJEB29302, sample SAMN06268252) | bioreactor metagenome | isolation source: Joint BioEnergy Institute, California, USA | place: USA:Joint BioEnergy Institute, California, USA | collected... | reverse complement strand
TGCCGACCTCGACAAGGTGCTGGACAAGGCGTACGAGAACGCGACGCTCGAGGAGCTCATCAACGCGCCGGTGGACGCGCTCTCCGGGGTTAGCGAGGGCGACGCCGGGCTGCTCAAGCAGGCGTTCAACATCAAGACCATTGGTGACCTCGGTCGCAACAAGTACTTCCGGGCCGCCGCCGCGCTCGTCGCGCTGGCCGAGCAGGCGCGCTGACGCTCCCCGAGCGAGAGGCCGGTGCGGTTCCCGCCCGCACCGGCCAGCCGGCCGGCGATTCTGGTGCTCGCCTCCTCCTGCCCGTGCCGCGGGTCCTTGGGCGCTTCCCTCGTCGCTGAGTCGCCGGCGCTCCCCACTCTTCGGTTTCGCTCCTCACTCCTCGGCCACGCTCCTCACTCCTCGGCCACGCTCCTCACTCCTCGGCCACGCTCCCCGGTCTCGCTCCTCGGTCTCGCTCCCCGGTCCGAGACCGCGCGGCGCGAGGCGGCCATACCGGTAAGCGGGAAATACCCGTTCGTGGGCCTGCGGACGCTGGGTAGGCTTCGCGCCATGCAGATCGGCATTGTCGGGGCGACCGGGCAGGTCGGCGGCGTCATGCGCCGCGTGCTGGCCGAGCGGAAGTTCCCGGTGACGCGGTTGCGTCTGTTCGCCTCTCCTCGCTCGGCCGGGAGCACGCTGCCCTGGGGCGACGGCGAGGTCGTGGTCGAGGACGCCTGGACGGCGGACTACTCCGGGCTGGACATCGTGCTCTTCTCCGCCGGCAAGGCCGTCTCGAAGGAACTCGCCCCCAAGGTCGCGGCCGCCGGCGCGGTGGTGATCGACAACTCCTCGGCGTGGCGGCTGGACCCCGACGTGCCGCTCGTGGTGGCCGAGGTGAACCCGCACGCGCTGCGCCACCGTCCGAAGGGCATCGTCGCCAACCCGAACTGCACCACGATGGCGGCCATGCCGGTGCTCGCGCCGCTGCACCGGGAGGCGACGCTGGTGGGCCTGGTGGCGTCCACCTACCAGGCGGTGTCCGGGTCCGGTCTGGGCGGGGTGTCCGAACTGGACAGTCAGATCGCTGGGCTGGAAGGCCGGCGGACCGACCTGACCTACGGTGCCGACAACGTACGCTTCCCCGCCCCGAACGTCTACGCCCAACCGATCGCGTTCAACGTACTGCCCCTGGCGGGGTCTTTTGTGGATGACGGCTCCGGCGAGACCGATGAGGAGCAGAAGCTCCGCAACGAAAGCCGGAAGATCCTCGAAATCCCGGACCTGCCGGTGTCGGGTACCTGTGTCCGGGTGCCGGTCTTCACGGGCCACTCGCTGCAGATCAACGCCCGGTTCGCGCGGGAGATCACGCCGGAGCGGGCCAAGGAAATCCTGGCGCAGGCGCCCGGCGTGGTCCTGGAGGACGTGCCGAGCCCGCTGCTCGCCGCTGGCCGCGACCCGACCTACGTGGGTCGAATCCGCCGGGACGAGACCGTGGAGCACGGTCTGGCCTTCTTCTGCTCCAGCGACAACCTGCGCAAGGGGGCGGCGCTCAACGCTGTCCAACTCGCCGAGCTCATCGCCGCGGAGTGAGGAGCGGAGCGGCCTGGGTTGTCGCCGCGGAGTGACGAGCTCCGAGGCGTGCGGAGTGAGGAGCGGAGCGGCCTGGATTGTCGCCGCGGAGTGACGAGCTCCGAGGCGTGCGGAGTGAGGAGCGGAGCGGCCTGGATTGTCGCCGCGGAGTGACGAGCCGCACGTGATCGCCGTGAGTCACCGTTGCGCTTGGGAGCGCCGAGTCGCCTCACGGCGATCACGGCCGATGATCACCGTGAGGCGTCCGTGGGCGTACCGCCCTAAATCTGGCTCACGGCGATCATGGTTCGTGTCAGGAAGGACGCCTTCCTGACACGACAGGCGGGCGCTCGTCAGCGGTTGGACGCCCGGACCGCCGCACGGGCCGAATGGCGGGCCCGCAATCGGGCCCGGGCGCGCGCGTGGCTCGTCCGTACGAGCCGGGTGGGCTTGACCCGAGCATCCACGCCCACTGTGGTCGGGTGGGCGACGGCCGGGGCCGATGCCGGAGTCGGCTCCGGAGCGGCGGTGAGGTCCCGCGCCCGGTTGGGCAGACGCTGGTGGTGGTGCTGGGGCTCGGCGTAGAACGTCAGGCCGATCACGGCGGCGAGGGTGACCACGAAGCCCGCCGCCGCGAACCATTCCCGGCCCGGGGCGATCCGGTCACCGAGGAAGAGCAGGCCGATGAGCGCGGCGGGCACGGCGGCGGCCGCGTCCATCGCCGCGACGGCCGCCGTGGTCGAGCCTCGCTGCATCGCCAGGCCGAGCAGCAGCTGTCCGACGAGCGAGTGGGCGATCAGCAAATACAGCAGGGGATTGGTGAGGAAGGCTTCGCCGCTGGTCGGGTTGGCCAGCGGTCGGGCGGCGACCGCGGCCGCGGCGAAGGCCACGCCCGCGAGGGACCCCAGGGCCACCGACCCCTTGGCCCCGCGAAGCTTCGCGGCGAAGAATCCGACCACCGCGATACCGCCGAGCACGATGACCAGCGCCAGGATGCCGGCGGGGCCGAGCGGGTGGGACGGATGAGGCTCCGCGGCAAAGACCAGGGCCCCCAATCCGACCAGGAGCGCGGCGAGGAGGGCGACCTCGGACCGGGGGAGCCGCCACTTCAGGAATACGACCCCCAGGATTGCCGTGACGCCGAGACCGGCTGCGACCGCCGCCTGGACCAGGAACAGCGGAAGCTCGCCGCGCGCGGCGAAGGCCAGCACGAAGCCGAGCATCTGGAACAGGACGCCGAGCCGGTAGACGCCCTGTCGGGCCAGCCGGACGAGCAGTTTCGGGTCGAGCGTCTCGTGGGCGGCGGTACGGGCGGCGGCCATCGACTGCAGCAGGTTCGCCAGACCGTACGCCCCGATCATGGCGCCCAGGAACACCCAGCCGGCGGACATCAGCGCATCGTAGAGCGAGTCGGAACCGGGCGCGCGACGAACCCGGTAGCGAGGCCAAACCCGTGCCGACAGGCGGTCATCTAGCTGTTCAGCCGGTTGAGGATCTCGTCGTGGAGCTTACCGTTGGTAGCCACAGCGCTACCGCCGCTCGGGCCGGGGCGGCCGGTCAGGTCGGTGAACGTGCCCCCGGCCTCGGTCACGATGGGGATCAGCGCGGCCAGGTCCCACAGTGACAACTCCGGCTCGACCATGATGTCGACGGCGCCCTCGGCGACCAGCATGTAGCCGTAGAAGTCGCCGTAGGCCCGGCTGCGCCACACCTTCCTCGTGATGTCGAGAATCGCCTCCAGCCGGCCGGCCTGCTCCCATCCGGTCAGGGACGAGTAGCAGAACGAGGCGTCGGCCAGCCGACTGACCCCGGAGACCCGGATCGGCGTGGCGGCGGCCTGGTGGCGGCCTGCGTACGCCCCGAGGTTCTTCGCCGCCCACCACCGGCGGTTGAGCGCCGGCGCGGAGACCAGGCCCACCACCGGTTCGTTGCCTTCCATGAGCGCGATGAGGGTGGCCCAGATCGGTACCCCGCGCAGGAAGTTCTTCGTACCGTCGATCGGGTCGATCACCCACTGACGCTGACTCGGGCCGGCGGCCGCGTGAACGGAGCCGAACTCCTCGCCGAGCACGGCGTCGCGGGGGCGCGTACGCGACAGCGTCAACCGCAGGGCCTTCTCCACCGCCGTGTCGGCGTCGGTGACCGGGGTGGAGTCGGGCTTCTCGGTTACCCGGAGATCCCGCGCCTTGAACCGCGCCAGCGCGATGGCGTCGGCGGTGTCGGCGAGCACATGCGCCAGCGCCAGGTCATCGGCGTAGCGGGTCACGAGCGGAAACCTATAGGACTTTACGCAAAGTTACGAGTAGCGGTTCCCGTGGCGGCTCCGTCGTCGGACCGAGGGCTCGGGCCGCGCCGCCGGACGCCTGGTCAGCGGCGTGGGCCCGGGAGCCAATGTCCGTTCGACCGGCTCCACGTCACCGTACCTTTTGTAACGGTGTGTAAGCGTAACGTACGGTCGATGGTGCTGATCCGGCCGGTGGTCACCGCTTCCTCACGCGACACGCTCTGCGGTATCTCGCGTACCGGGTGAGGACTCGCGCATCAGGGGCACGGCGTGACGCCACGGCGTCATGGCTCGACGCGACTGGGCCGTGACTCGACGTGATGGAGTCGTGACCAGACGTATCGGAGCCGTGATTCGACCGGACGGGGTCACGACCGGTCACGGCCTGTCGTGGTCATGACGGGGCAGCAATGGGACGGTCCGGCGACCTTGGGCGTCCGGCACCCCTGGAGGGGTAGGAATTCCACGACCTGAGTCGACGTGCGCCCCGGGGGATCAGTCGTCGGGGGCGGCGCCGGAGCGGGACAGCAGCAGGCGGCGGAACGACGCCACCCGCCGCGGGTCGGCGCCGCCGGCGGCGACCAGGGCATCGAGGCCACACTGCCGGGTCACGCGACGGTCGTCCCCGCGCTCAGCTGGCCTGGCCGGCCCCCCGGCATCCGTCTCGCCGAGGTGGTCGCAGTTGGGCGGGCAGTTGGCGGTGGCGTCGACGAGCTCGGGGAAGCCGTGCAGCACGTTCTCGGGGTCGACGTGGGCGATACCGAAGCTGCGCACCCCCGGCGTGTCGATGATCCACCCGTGCTCGGGTTCGCCGTTGGGACCGGCGGGCAACGGCAGGGCGACCGCGTTGGTCGAGGTGTGCCGGCCCTTGCCGACCGCGCTGACCGCCCCGACGGCCCTATCGGCGTTGGGGACCAGGCGGTTGACCAATGTGGACTTGCCCACGCCAGAGTGTCCAATCAGGACGGACCACCGGTTGTGCAGCGCCTCCTGCAGCGCGGTGAGTGGACGGTCCGGCCAGCACAGCACGTAGCGCAGGTCCAGGTCGTCGTAGTACTCGAGCAACGCGTCGGGCTTGGCCAGGTCGGCCTTGGTCAGGCACAAGAGCGGTTCGATGTCCGCGTCGTAGGCCGCGACGAGGCAGCGGTCGATGAACCCGGTGCGGGGCGGCGGCTCGGCCAGCGAGCAGACGATGACGAGCTGGTCGGCGTTGGCGACGATGACCCGCTCCTTGCCTTCCACGTCGTCGTCGGCCGTGCGGCGCAGGACCGACGTGCGGTCCTCGATGCGGACGATGCGGGCCAGCGTCCCCTCCCGGCCGGAGATGTCGCCGACCACGCTGACGCGGTCCCCGACCACCACGCCGCGCCGGCCGAGCTCCCGGGCCCGCATCGCCGTCACCAGCCGGCCCTCCACCGAGCAGGTGTACCGGCCCCGGTCGACGGCGACCACCACCCCGCTCACCGCCTCTTCGTGGCGGGGTCGGATGCGCGTACGCGGGCGGGACGACCGTCCGGGCCGGACCCGGACGTCGTCCTCGTCGTAGTCGTGTCGACGCTTCAGCTGACCGCCTCCGCCACGATGCTGCGCCATAGCGTGGGGAACTCGGGCATGGTCTTGGAGGTGCAGGCCACGTCGTCGAGCACCACGCCCGGCACCACCAGCCCGATCACGGCCGCCGCATGGGCCATGCGGTGGTCGGCGTACGTACGGAACAGTCCCCCACGCAGTGGGCGTGGACGAATCTCCAACCCGTCGGGCAGCTCGGTGACGTCGGCCCCGAGCCGGCCCAGCTCGGTGGCCAGCGCCGCGACCCGATCGGTTTCATGACCCCGGATGTGCGCCACCCCGCGCAGCCGCGACGGGCGGTCGCCCAGCGCGGCCAGGGCGGCGAGGACCGGGGTGAGCTCGCTCACGTCAGATAGGTCAACATCGATTCCGTGGATGGTCCCGCTGCCCGTGATCGACAATCCGGCCTCAGTCACCGTGACGGTCGCGCCCATCGCGGTGAGCAGGTCGCGCAGGTAGTCGCCCGGCTGGGTGGTCTCCTGGGGCCAGCCCGGCACGGTGACCTGGCCTCCGGTGACCATCGCGGCCGCCAGGAAGGGCGCCGCCGCCGACAGATCGGGCTCGATGGACCAGTCCCGCCCGGCCAGCTTGCCCGGGGCCACCGTCCAGACGTCCGGCGTGGAGTCGTCGACCTCGGCCCCGGCCTGGCGCAGCATCGTGACGGTCATGCGCAGGTGCGGGGCACTGGGCACGGGGGGTCCGTCGTGCCGGACGACCACACCGTTGCGGAACGCGGGCGCGGCGAGCAGAAGCGCCGAGATGAACTGGCTCGATTTGGACGCGTCGATGGTCACCTCGCCCCCGGCCAGCTCGCCGGTGCCGTCGACGACCAACGGCAGCCCGCCCGTGGGGCCGGCCGTCACCGCGACGCCGAGGTCGGTGAGCGCGCGGACGAGCGGAGCGAGGGGGCGCTGGCGCGCCTGAGGATCTCCGTCGAACTCGACCCGTCCGTGGGCCAGCGCCGCAACCGGGGGCAGGAAGCGCATCACCGTGCCGGCCAGCCCGACGTCGATCGTGGCCGGGCCGTGCAGCGGTCGCGGGCTCACCACCCAGCGCGCCGGATCGGTGTCGTCGATGTCCGTGCCCAGGGCCCGCAGCCCGGCCGCCATCAGCGTGGTGTCGCGCGCCCGCAGCGGCCGTCGGAGCGCACCCGGCGCGTCGGCCAGGGCCGAGAGCACCAGGGCTCGCGCCGTCATCGACTTGGACCCGGGCAGCGTCACCGTCGCCCGCACCGGCTCGGAGGCGGTCGGTGCGGGCCAGGCGGCCGCCGCCTCGGCGGTCAGCTCGGGGCCGGCCGTCACCGCCGACCCAGCGCTTGGCGTCGATCCCCCGCTCGGAACCGGCTCAGCGCTTCGCGCCGGCCCCGCAGCGGACGCGGGTCCGGTCGTCGGTCGGTGGGCGGGGTCCGGGGTGTCGGGCACATGACCATTCTGCCCCGTGCCAGGGCGGACACCGTCCCGGGCACCGCCGTCGGGAATCCCCCGGTATCGAACGTCGGGAACCTCGAGGGTAGCGGTGCGCAGGAGGGCGTCCTTCCTGACATGGCAGGAGGCCGTCACGTCTCGGTGGTCGTCGCATTGGGGGAGGCCGCCGCGGGTCAGGCGGGAGTCACGTGCCAGAAAGGACTCCTTCCTGGCATGGGTCGCTGTCCCGGGCTGTCAGGAAGGCGTCCTTCCTGACAGCAATCAACCAGCCTGACGTCAATCAACCAGGCAACCGTCGGAATCCGAGGGCAGCCACCGGTGGTGGTCGGCGGGTACCGTCCGAGGCATGTGTGGGCGATACGCCTCGACGCGCAGCGCCACCGACCTCGCCGCGCTGTTCGAGGTCGAGGACGCGACCGACGGCGAGCTGGTCCCGAGCTACAACGTGGCGCCGACCGACCCCGCGCCGATCGTCCGGGTGTCGGCTGAGCGGGGGCCAGTGCTGTGCGTGGCCCGGTGGGGCTTCCTGCCGCCGTGGTCGCGCAGCCCACGCGACGCGGCCCGGATGATCAACGCGCGGGCCGAGACCGTGGCCCAGTCGCGGGTCTTCGGCGAGGCGTTCGCCCGTCGGCGGTGCCTCGTGCCGGCGGACGGATGGTACGAGTGGCGCATAACGAATGGGCCGCGATCCGGCCGGGGTGGCCGGACGGTGAAGCAGCCCTACTTCATGACCCGCCCCGACGTCGTGGTGTTCGGGGGCGTGTGGACGGTCTGGGGCAGTGGGGCTGAGGCCCGCATCACATTCAGCATCATCACGGTGCCGGCCGTCGGTGACCTGGCGACAGTCCACGATCGGATGCCCCTCTTGATTGAACCCCACCGGTGGGCAGATTGGTTGCGGGGTTCCGATATGGCCGACCTGTTAACACCACCGTCACCGGAGTTCTGTGCCGGCATCGAGATACGTCCGGTCTCGTCCGCGGTGGGTGACGTACGCAAAGATGGACCAGAGTTGGTACGTCCGGTCGCCGTGACCGACACCGATGCGTCCACTGTGGATTATGCGCCGACCTTGTTCTGACGCGCTGTCTTCGCGCATTGGTGCCGGTCAGTTGGGACGGATCTGTCCGTTTCTTCTCGCGCGTTTTGGCGAGATCTCAGCGAAACCCTTGTCTGGATCGGTTCGAGTGCGGTAGAACACAACGCCGGCATGTGGCGGGCACTCCGCTGTTGCCGGCGATTGCTGTCGACGGCGCGTACCAGCCGACATCGATGGTGTCGGCCTGCGCCATAAGCCGAAACAGGTTCACTTCCTGGCCTGGGCCAGGAAGCGACCCACGGGGGAGGTGGGGTGTTTGACCAGGGCCCGGATGCCGCGCCCGCATGAAGTGGCAGCCGCTCGACGGGACCCGCGACTCCTGCGGGCGATCGAGGAAAGAGATGAGGACCTGACCTGGCGGGTCCGTGGCGTGTGCCAGTCCGTTGATCCCGAGGTCTTCTTTCCAGCGCCCAGCGAGCCGGCCGATGCCGCGGTGGCGCTGTGCCGCACCTGCGAAGTACAGGGACCGTGTCTCGCCTGGGCTCTCGAGGTCGGAGACTGTCACGGCGTCTGGGGTGCCACCACGCCGCGGGAGCGTCGGGCCATGCTGGTGGCGTGGCAGAGCGAAGAGGTGCAACAAAAGCTCGCCCGGTCGTCCTCCCGGCCCGTGATGCTGCCGACTCCGCGCGTTCGCGGCGGGTTCGGGGCGAAGAATGCCAACACTCGGAGCGCTTCGCATCAGAACACCCAGAACACTCGGAACACTCCCGTTCGGGAGCTCGCGCGGACCGCGTAATCCCTGATGCGCCGCCGGACCCGGAATCCGGGTCCCCGTCAGCCCGGCAGACGGCGGCACCGCGATCCGCGAGACGCCCTGCGGTCCGAACCGCGACCTTCCGTGTTGACACGCCGCATGGCGAGGCCGAGGTCGTCCTGGACCAGCCCCGACGGCCCGTCGGTGTGCTGGTTCTCGGTCACGGGGCATCCGGCGGCGTGGACGCTCCCGACCTCGTCGCGGTGCGCGACGCGGCCGTTGCCGCGGGCGTGGCGGTTGCGCGGGTGACCCAGCCGTACCGGTTGATGGGACGCCGGGTTCCGGCCCCGGCGGCGCAGCTCGACGCGGCCTTCAGCGCGGCGGTCGAGGAGGTCCGGCGGCGGGTGGGTAGGCGGCTGCCCGTGGTCGTCGGCGGCCGCTCCTCCGGTGCCCGGGTCGCCTGCCGTACGGCCCGGACCGTCGGCGCGGCCGGGGTGCTCGCGCTCGCGTTCCCGCTACACCCGCCCGGCAGACCGGAGAAGAGCCGGGCGGCCGAGCTGGACCCGGCCGTGCCCGCCCTCGTGATCAACGGTGACGCTGATCCGTTCGGCGTGCCGGAACCGGTCGGGGCGGTCGAGGTGGTCATCCGCCCGGGCGAACGACACGACCTGCGCCGGGACCCGGCCGCCGTCGCCCGGCTGGCCGTCGAGTGGCTCCTCGCTCGCCTGGTCCGGTGAGGGCCGTCTGGTCGGTTGCGGGCCGCTGGGCCTGGGTGCCGTTCGGGTCCTGAGCGCCGCCGGGGCCGCCGAGCGGGGATCGCGACGGGGCCGGTGGTGTCGCCCGCGGCGGTGACGGCCGGCCCGACCCGGGCTGGCCCGGACCACCGGCGACCCACGCGACGGCTGAGCGCGGCCGGGTGTGGCCGGACGTCGCGGTGGGGCTGGCGGGGCGACCGCGGTTTGGTCACTCAACGCTCGTTCCCCGCGTTCGGTCGCGGACGGGCGATAACCCGACAGTCACGTTCCCATCACTGGCCGCGGTCGTTGACCCCGGCGGACCCGGAAAACCGGGACGCAGTCAGCCCCCAGGCCCTCCTGGTTCCCGGTGGCTCGGCGCCGCCAGCGTGCGAGTCGTCGGGGCCAGGACCGGGCGGGCCGGACGCATCGTGCCGGTGTGATCTGGGGCGGAGCCGGAATCCCGCTGTGCCCAGCCGTGTTGTCACCGGTCGTAAGCGTTGGCGCGGGGGAGGCGACGCGATGCTGGTTCCGGTGCACGATCACGACTCGGTGGGGGTCAGGCAGACCCGTTCGCGGCGTGTGAGCCGCGGACGTTCCTATTCCCAGGCCTCGGTGATCGCGGACGGCGTATCCTCCTCCCGACGGAGGAGGGTCTTGCACGTGGACAGCGACCCGGGGGACAGCCCAACGCAGGTCCGTGCCGATGCGGGGACGGCGACGGCCGCGCCGAGCCGTACGGCCACGGCCGAGACAGCGGCCGAGCGGCAGGCCCGCTTCGAGCGGGACGCCCTGCCGTTCTTGGACCAGCTCTACGCGGCGGCGATGCGGATGACCCGCAACCCGGCCGACGCCGAAGACCTCCTTCAGGAGACGTACCTCAAGGCCTACGCCGCCTTCCACCAGTTCGAGGAGGGCACGAACCTCAAGGCCTGGCTGTACCGGATCTTGACGAACACGTTCATCAACTCGTACCGGCGCCGTCAGCGCCAGCCGGTGCAGGCCCCGACGGAGGAGATCACCGACTGGCAGCTGGCCGAGGTGGAGTCGCACATGTCCAGCGGCCTGCGCTCGGCGGAGGCGGAGGCGCTGGATCGGTTGCCGGACAGCGACGTGAAGCAAGCCCTCCAGCAGCTGCCGGAGGAGTTCCGGCTCGCCGTCTACCTGGCCGACGTGGAGGGCTTCTCCTACAAGGAGATCGCCGAGATCATGTCGACCCCGATCGGCACGGTGATGTCCCGGCTGCACCGGGGTCGACGCACGCTGCGCAAGCTGCTGGAGAACTACGCCGTCCAACGGGGTCTGGCCCCGGCCGCCCCGGCAGGGCAGGATGGTGCCGGCGCCCGAGCAACCGGCGTCGACCTCAGGCCCGACGAGGATGACATGGCCGCCGAAGCTGGCCAGGAGGTGTGAGACGGTGAGCTGCGGCAAGCCTCATGAGATGGACTGCGCCGAGATTCTGCAAGAGGTCTATCTCTTCCTCGACCTCGAGTGCTCGGACGAGCGGCGCGCGGCGATCCAGCATCACCTCGACGAGTGCCCGGGTTGCTTCCGCGAGTACGGCATCGAGCAGGAGGTCCGGGCGATCGTGCAGCGCTGCTGCGGCGGGGACCGGGCGCCGCAGGACCTCCGCGAACGCCTCCGCGCCAAGATCGCCGCGCTCGGCGTAGCCGCGCTGGAGGCCGGCTGAGGAACGAGGCGGACGCGTCGCGGTCACCCGGTGCGGTGACCGTACGGCGGCAGTGTCCTCGTGACCGAACGGCCTGAAGTCCTCAGCGCGATTCGCCCGACGTCACGCCCGTGGGCGGACGTCAGCCCACAGCCGTCGACCGCAACGGCGCTTCCCGCGGCGCCTCGGCGGATATCACTCGACGACGGCGAGCAGATCGCCTTCCTGGACGACGTCGCCCTCCTTCACGGCGATCCGGCTCACGACCCCCCGAGTCTCGGCGACGACCGGGATCTCCATCTTCATCGATTCGAGGATCAGCAGCGTGTCGCCCTCGGCCACCTCGTCCCCGGCCGACTTGACGACCTTCCAGACGTTCGCCACCATCTCGGCCCGGATCTCGGCCATCGCGCCTCCCAGCTCATCCTTGAGCACCGCCTGCCCGGTGAGCGTATCCAATCACGGTCGTGGGCTAGGCTTCTGGACCATGGCGAAAAGGGCACGCAAGAAGAAGGCTCGCAAGAAGAGCGCGGCCAACCACGGCAAGCGCCCCAACTCCTGAGCCCTGAGTTCGGCGCGGCCGGCGGCCTCACGGTCCGCCGGCCTGCCCGGCCCGCCGTTTGAATCACCGAGCGGCCCGGCTCACCTCACCGAGTCCCCAGGGTCACTCGACGAGCTCCAGGGCGACCTCCAGACC
>ERZ777003.4490-NODE-4490-length-11715-cov-11.271355_pt1 | contig 11715 bp, 6 predicted proteins | sample MGYA00374956_ERZ777003 | MGnify/ENA primary metagenome ERZ777003 (study PRJEB29302, sample SAMN06268252) | bioreactor metagenome | isolation source: Joint BioEnergy Institute, California, USA | place: USA:Joint BioEnergy Institute, California, USA | collected... | reverse complement strand
AGGAGCGCATCATGCGGGCAGGACTTCTATGTTGCCTCTTCATTGCGGGACTGAGCGTCGGCGCCGAAAGAGGCGAGGAAATTCGTCTGTGGCCAAATGGTGCCCCCGGCTCGGAGGGTGTGACTGCGCCGGAGGTGTCGAAGCCCTCTGTCAGCGCCAAATATGCCAAGCTTCCCGGGAACTATACAGTCACGCACTATCCCTCGATCTACGTCTTTCTTCCGCCGAAGGAGAAGGCGACCGGGGCTGCTATGGTAGTCGCTCCGGGCGGCGGCCACCGCCAGCTTGTCATGGAAAAGGAAGGCTGGGAAGTCGCGGACTGGCTCAACGATCAGGGAATTGCAGCCTTTGTGCTGAAGTACCGGCTGGCGCGGGTCGAGGGCAGCAGGTACACGCTTGCCGAGCATGTTCACGCCGACGCTGCCCGTGCGATTCGGCTCGTCCGTAGCCGTGCCGCCGAATGGGGCGTGGATCCCGCTCGCGTTGGCTTCATCGGATTTTCCGCGGGCGGGGAGGTTGGCGGGATGATCGGCACCAAATTCGATGCAGGCCGGCCTGATGCCGAAGACCCGATCGAGCGCTTCAGCTCACGGCCTGACTTCAATGTACTGATCTATCCCTGGTACCGGCCCGGCGCAACGCGTCCCGAAGAACCGCCCCTTTTCCCGATTCCAGATAACGCTCCTCCTGTCTTCATGGTGTGCACGACGGAAGACCGTTCGCACGTGATTCCTACAGTGAAGTTCTACCTGGAACTTGAGGCGAAGCGGATTCCGACGGAGATGCACATCTATGCAACGGGTCCGCACGGTTTCGCGCTTCGTCCCACCCAAAAGCGGCTGCCCGTCAACACCTGGCCGGACCGGCTCAAAGACTGGCTCGCCGAGCTGAACATCATTCCGCAAACAAACTGAGCGCTACCTCCGCGGCGCATTTTGCGGGGTACTATAGAACGAAGCTGAAGGCAAAGGAAGCTTGTCATGAGGAGAATCGGCCTACGATTCGCATTTTTGGTTGCCTGCACGGCGCTTCTAGCATTCGGTGAAGGGCTACTGCTCGAAGAATCTTCGTTTAGTGGCGATCCTGCTGGCTGGAAGACCTGGACTCCACGCGCCGAATTATCGCCGCGGATGCACGTCGATAATCGATATTCCCGAGGCGGTCCGGGTGCGCTGGCGATATCAGGCGGCGGCGTGCCAGGGGCAAGCGGGCGCTGGGAAAAATCAGTAGGCAACATCAAGCCCGGCTCCTGGTACCGATTGACTGTGTGGTACCGGGCAGAAGGTTTGCGTGACGAGGCGAATGCTGTACTCTGCCGCCTTGCCTGGGCGGATGCGAACGGGCGCAATGCGGGCCAGCCCGAGTATGCCTGGGAGACCATCGCGGAAGGCGACTGGCGGCGCCTAACGGTTGCAGCTCCTGCACCATCCAAAGCAACGTCTGCCCAAATCCAGCTTTGGCTGCACAACGCGAGCACAGGCTCAATCTGGTGGGACGACATTCGGCTGGAGGAAATTCCAAAACCGCCGCCACGCAATGTTACTGTTGCCGCGATCCGCTATCGGCCCGCAAAGAGCAGCGGACGCGAGGAAAACATCCGCCTGTTTACGGAAATGGTCGAGAAACAGGTTCCCGGAAATGTCGATCTGATTCTGCTGCCCGAAGGCATGACAATGGTCGCCACCGGGGCAAAATACGCCGACGTCGCAGAGGCTGTGCCCGGCGGCCCGACCACCAAGGCGCTGAGCGAGCTCGCCAAAAAGAGGAAAGCTTGGATCGTTGCGGGCGTCTACGAGCGCGAGGGCACCGTCATTTACAACACCGCAATTCTTGTGGACCGCGAAGGCCGCTACGCCGGCAAGTATCGCAAGGTCTACCTCCCGAGGGAGGAGATCGAGGGAGGATTGACGCCCGGTGACGACTATCCGGTGTTCCAGACCGACTTTGGCCGCGTCGGGATCATGATTTGCTGGGATGTGCAGTTTACCGATCCGGCGCGTGCGCTCGCATTGAAGGGAGCGGAGCTGATCCTTCTTCCGATTTGGGACGGCAATCTGACGCTCACCCATGCGCGCGCGATTGAAAACAGCGTCTTCCTCGCGGCGTCGAGCTACGGAATGCCGTCGCTCATCCTGGATCCAATGGGAGAGACGATTGCGGCCTCAAAGGCCAATGGCACTGTGGCCCTGGCCACAATTGATCTCAATCGCCGCTACGAATGGGACTGGCTCGGAGAAATGCGCGGGCGGTTTATGCGCGAAGTTCGGCTGGACGTTCCCGTACGCCGGCCTGAGCCCGGCTCGAACTGAATTGAATCGGGCCGCTCTGCGGCCTGAATCCGGACACTTCACGGCTCGCCACAAAAAGCGCGACATACGCTTGACTCCGAACGTTAATTTGGATACTGTTAGCGCTAACAATTTAGTCAACTGGTGCTCGTGATGCATCCCCTTGTACCGCTAACGATCGCAGCGTTGCTCACATCCGCCAGCCTCGTGGCTCAGCAGAACCAGGAGCAGGCGGAGTTCTTCGAGAAGAAGGTTCGGCCGGTCCTGGTGAAGAACTGCCAGGGCTGCCACAACGCCAAGGTGAAAACGGCGGGGCTGGACTTGTCGACGGCCGAGGGTTTTGCTCGCGGAGGAGGCACCGGACCGCTCATCAACACAGACGATCCTCATAAGAGCCTGCTGCTCCGCGTGGTGAGCTACGAGGGGCAGTTGAAGATGCCGCCTACCGGCAAGATCGCGGAGGAGGAGCTGAAGGCGCTGACGGCATGGGTCGAGGCTGGCGCGGTTTGGCCTGGCGCCGCGGCCGTGGCGTCGGCGAAGGGGCCGGAAAAATCCCAGCGGCAAGTCAGCGAGGAAGAGAAGAAGTTTTGGTCGTTTCAGCCCGTGAAGAAGCCTGCTCTTCCGACGGTAAAGGACGAGAGCTGGGTCAAGACGCCGGTCGATCGGTTCATTCTTGCCAAGCTGGAAGAGAAGGGGCTTAAGCCTGCGCCGCCAGCCAGCAAAGTGGCGCTGCTGCGGCGTGTCACGTACGACCTCACGGGACTTCCCCCGACGCCCGAGGAGATCCGCGCTTTCCTGAATGACAAGTCGCCGAACGCGTACGAGAAGGTTGTGGAACGGCTGCTCGCATCACCACGATATGGCGAGAAGTGGGGCCGCCACTGGCTCGACGTTGCGCGTTATGCGGATTCCACGGGCAACGACGAGGATCACCGCTACCCGTACGCCTGGCGCTATCGCGACTACGTAATCGAAGCCTTCAATAAGGATCTTCCGTACGACCAGTTCATCCGGGAGCAGATTGCGGGCGACCTGATGCCCTCGCCGACGCCGGGCGAACCGAATCGTCGCGGTATTATCGCGACGGGATTTCTGGCGCTTGGCGCCAAGGCGCTCGCGCAGCAGGACAAGAAGAAGATGCTCTACGACGTCTACGATGAGCAGCTAGACGTCATGTCGAAGGGCGTCATGGGCCTGACTCTGGCTTGTGCCCGCTGCCACGACCACAAGTTCGATCCGTTCTTCACCAAGGACTACTATTCGTTGATCTCCATTTTCGCCAGCACGAGGAGCTTCCGCGACCCCGAGTCGCACGTTTCCAAGCTTCTCTTCACTCCGCTCGTGAAGAAAGAAGAATACGAGCGCTACGAGAAGTATCAGGCGAAGATCGAGCAGAAGAATTTGGAGATCGAAATCATCACGGACGAGGAGATCGAGAAGCGGATGTCGTCGCAGTACCCGCGGCTCGCGGATTATATGGTGGCGTCCCGGCGGGTTCATGACGGCAAGGACGCGGCTGCCGTTGCAGCCGAAGACAAGCTGGATCTCGAAATTCTGAAGAAATGGGTGAAGTACCTGGACCCGGGCGACGAAAGCCGCGTGCATCTGCAGGAGTGGCAGAAGGCCGCACCGGATGCGTTAGCCCGGACGGCTAAAGCATATCAGGAGCGATTTGAGAAGACGCGGGCGGAATGGACTGCCGAAGTGCTGAAGTGGCGCGCGGAATTCCGGAAGAGCCTCAAGGACGGTTCGGCCGCGCCTGCGAAGCCGAAGTTCGAGGGATCGAAGGATCGCTTCTTCGAGGAGGTATACTTCAACGGTCCGTTCGGCGTCGCGCGGCGTGAGCGCGACAAGATCCTCGCTGGCGCCGCAAAAGAAGCAGTGGAGAAGCTGCGTGCGGAAATCGCGCAAATGAAGGCTGCGGCTCCTCCTGAACCCGACATGGCGTGCGCCGTTCAAGAGGGCGAGCCGGTAGCGCAGAAAGTGTTTATTCGCGGCGACTACAACAGCCTCGGTGAGGACGCGCCCAAGGGAGTTCCTCTGATTCTCGCCAAAGGGAGTCCGGAGCTCCAGACTAAAGGGAGCGGGCGGCTCGAGCTCGCGCAATGGCTTACTCGTCCGGATCATCCATTGACCTCGCGAGTCATGGTGAACCGGATCTGGTTCTGGCACTTCGGGGAGGGGATTGTTCGGACGCCCGATAACTTCGGCAAGATGGGGGACCGTCCCTCTCATCCGGAGCTGCTCGATTACCTCGCTTCCGAGTTTGTGGACAAGGGCTGGTCGATCAAGCACATGCACCGGATGATCCTGTTGTCCAACGCTTACCAGATGAGCACCGCGATCTCTGACGAGGCGATGGAGCTGGATCCTGAAAACCGGCTCTTCTCGCGATTCCCGAGGCGGCGCCTTACCGTCGAGGAGATCCGGGACGGCTTGCTGGCAATTGATGGCTCTCTCGACCTGACGATGGGCGGCACGCTCCAGCAGGGCTTTGGCACCGATTCCGAGAACAGCGAGGCGCGGCTCAGCCTCCGCCCAGAGACGAACCGCAGGCGGATGGTCTATTTGCCGCTGCGGCGCGCAAACCTGCCGACGCTCCTCAACCTCTTCGACTTTGGCGACGCAACGACCGCGTCTGGACGCAGGGCGCATACGACGGTAGCCCCGCAAGCGCTCTTCATGATGAATAGCGACTTCGTTACGGAGCGGTCGCGCAATCTCTCCAGTCTTCTTCTGAAAGAGACCGACTCCTCCTCGCGAGTCAGGAGCCTCTATCTTCGAATTTTGAATCGAGAGCCTGAAGCGGCTGAGATCGATAATGCGCTTTCTTACATCAGCGGCTTTCAAAGCAAGTTTGGTGGAAAGCGCACGGAAGCGGATGCGTGGTTCAGCCTGAGCCGCGTGCTGATTGCATCGAACGAGTTCATCTATCTGGACTAGGAATCGGAATGGAGAAGATCCTGCAGCACTTCCACAAAACGCAAAAGCCGATGTCCCGGCGGGCGGCCCTTCGCGCTGCCGCCTGCGGATTTGGGTTCCTTGGACTGGCCGATTTGCTGGCTGCGGTCGATAACCCGCTGGCTCCGCGGGCCCCTCACTTTCCGCCCAAGGCCAAACGCGTGATCTTCCTGTTCATGCACGGCGGTCCGTCGAGCATCGATACCTTTGATCCGAAGCCGAGGCTGTACAGAGATCACGGCAAGCCGCTGCCGATCAAGCGTCCGCTCGCATTTGCCGACGAACCCGCGGGCCCGCTGATGAAGCCACTGTGGGAGTTCAAGCAGTACGGTCAAAGCGGCATTCCGGTCAGCAGCCTCTTCCCGCATACGGCCACCTGTGTGGATGATATGTGCATCATCCGCTCTATGGTGGGCGAAGGCGTGGATCATGGCGCCGCGCTGCTCCAGACGTTCACAGGCAGCAGCACATTTGTTCGTCCGAGCATGGGTTCCTGGGTGGTTTACGGACTGGGTACCGAAAACCAGAATCTTCCGGGATTCATTACGATCAAGCCCGCTCTGTCGCACGGCGGAGCAAAGAACTGGAGCTCCGCATTCCTACCCGGCGCCTATCAAGGAACGGCGATCGGCCACGCCGGACTCAAAGTCGACGACGTGAAGGGGGAGCCGATTGAGTATCTCCTTCAGAAGACCTTGAGCGCCGATGAGCAGCGCTACGAGCTCGACATGCTGCGGAACATCAACCAGCGGCATGCCGAAATGCGGAAGCACGACCCTCAGCTCGAGGCGCGCATTCAAACCTTCGAGCTGGCCTTCCGAATGCAGATGGAGGCGCCCGAAGCGTTTCAGGTGGAGCAGCAGGAGTCCGAGGCGACAAAGAAGCTGTACGGTCTCGATGACCCCGTCACCCGCGACTTCGGATGGCAGTGCCTCCTGGCTCGCCGCTTAGCTGAGCGCGGCGTCCGCTACATTCAGTGCACTCACAGCTATAAGTGGGACCAGCATAGCGATCTTTACGAGAAGCACACGGAGAATGCGGCGGAAGTCGACAAGCCCATTGCGGGCCTTCTCAAAGACCTGAAATCGCGCGGCATGCTGAAGGACACGCTCGTGATCTGGGCCGGTGAGTTCGGCAGAACGCCGGTTTCACAGGGAGGAAACGGCCGCGACCACAACCCCTACGGTTACACGATCTGGATGGCCGGCGGCGGAGTCAAGCCGGGCTTCATCTACGGCGCGACCGATGACATCGGTTACCATGCGGTGGAAGACCGGATGCACATTCACGACTTCCACGCGACCGTGCTGTATTTGCTCGGACTCGATCACGAACGGCTGACCTACCGCTACAGCGGCCGCGACTTCCGGCTCACCGACGTAGCCGGTGTCGTCGCCAAGAAAATCATCGCATGAGTGAGAGGCATCGATCCGCAGCCACCATCGCCGACATCGGGCGTGAGCTGGGGATCTCTGCCATGACCGTTTCCCGCGCGCTCAACGGCCACCCCGATGTCAATGAAGAGACCCGAAGGAAGGTCCTGAGCCATGCGGCGCGGCTCAATTACCGTCCGAACCGCTGGGCTCGCACCCTCGTTACGAAGAAATCGAACATCATCGGGGTTGTGATTCCGAGCATCTCGCACAGCTTCTTTCCGGAGATCATTCGCGCCATCGAAGAAACGATCGAAAGGCGCGGATACGCGTTGATGCTTTGCCACACGCACGCCGACGCAGTTCGAGAGCGCGCCGCGATTGAGATGCTGCTGGGAAGCTGCGTGGACGGCCTGATTGTGGCGAGCATGTTCCCGGACTACGAAGCCGGAGTCTACGCCAGCCTTCTGCGTGACGGAGTTCCGTTCACGCTCATCGACCGCTACTTTCCCACCCTCGACTGCCCGCGCGTGCGGACCGATGACGTCCTCGTCGGCTGGCTCGCAACCCGCCATCTCATCGAACTGGGACACACACGCATCGCCATGATTCGGGGACCCGAGGTGAGCACGGGACGTTTACGCGAAGAAGGCTTTGTACGGGCCATGCGGGAAAGCGGACTCGAAGTGAGGGAAGAGTACATGGTTCAGGGCAACTTCGAGTTCGGCGGCGGCTATCACGCGATGCGAGAGCTTCTGACCAGAAGCGAGCGTCCCACCGCGCTGTTCGCCGGGAACGACCCTAGCGCAATTGGAGCAATCCGGGCTTGCCGCGAGGCCGGTCTGGACGTTCCGGGGGATATCTCCATCGTCGGCGCAGGATGCATTGAAGGCTCCTACCACCCCAATCCATTCCTGACGACGATCGACTGGTCCCACCAGGAAATGGGAGAGAAGGCCGCAGAACTGCTGCTGGCGAACATCGCCCGGGAAGAGACGACGCTTGCGCGGGATTGGATTTGCAGGCCGCGTCTCGTGGTCCGGCAGTCCACCGGCCCGGTCGGAACTGAGCCGGGCGCTGCCTTGCATTAATAACGTCTGCGTTCCGTCTGCTCAAAGTTTCTCTAACGAAAACGAAACCTCCTGCCCGGAGCTGTGGGTGTTCTTTTCCGCGGCGCCTTTCTGAAATTTCTGCGCGCTCGGCGTAGCACCTCTTGAATCTTCGTAGCACGATTACCCAAATATTCCTCGATTGGGCGGGAGGAGACAGCGGGGCGGGGATGCGTGTAGCAGGACCAGGAGCAGCACGGTCCCGTGGAGGCGCACGTGCTTCGGGTTGTATACGAAGACGAGGCGAAGCGCCAGGGGTAGTGGACATGCTGAATCTTTTTGAGAGACTCTGGCATCCTAATATTGCCTGGCTTATAATACTTGATAAGGAGACGCTAAAGGATGGACATCAATCGCTTCACCGAACGGGCGCAGCAGGGCATTCAGGCTGCACAGTCGCGTGCCATTCGCGCTGGCAACCAACAGGTGGACGTTGAGCACTTGTTCCTCGCCCTCCTGGAGCAGGAGGACGGCCTTGCCCAGTCGATCCTTCCCAGAGCGGACATCAACCTCGAGGATCTGCACCGTCGCCTGGAACAAGAGATAAGCCGGCTTCCGAAGGTATCCGGTCCCTCCGGTACCCCGGAGAGCATCTACATCACCCCGCGTCTGCAGCGGCTGCTCACGGACGCGGAGCTCGAGGCGCAGCGGCTGAAGGATGATTACATCTCTGTCGAGCACCTCTTGCTTGCGATGCTCGGGGATGGCGGGCCCACCGGACGGATTCTCAAGGATATGAAGCTGACCCGGGAGCGACTGATGAAGGCGATCCAGGAAGTCCGCGGAGGCCAGCGCGTCACCTCCCAGAATCCCGAGGCCACGTACGAAGCTCTCAAGAAGTACGGGCGGGATCTGACGGAGCTGGCGGCGCAAGGCAAGCTGGATCCGGTAATCGGACGCGATGAGGAGATCCGCCGCGTGATCCAGGTGCTGTCGCGCCGGACAAAGAACAATCCGGTTCTGATTGGAGAACCGGGCGTCGGTAAGACAGCAATCGTGGAAGGACTCGCGCAACGGATCGTGCGTGGGGACGTTCCCGACGGCCTGCGGGACAAAAAGGTGGTCTCGCTCGACTTGGGCGCGCTGATTGCAGGCGCAAAGTACCGCGGTGAGTTCGAAGAGCGTCTCAAGGCCGTACTGAAGGAGGTTCAGCACTCCGAGGGCCAGATCGTGCTGTTCATCGACGAGCTGCATACCGTAGTCGGGGCAGGGAAGGCGGAAGGGGCCATGGATGCAGGCAACCTGCTGAAGCCGATGCTTGCCCGCGGTGAACTGCACTGCATCGGCGCAACGACGCTCGATGAGTATCGGAAACATATCGAAAAGGACGCGGCGCTTGAGCGGCGATTCCAGCCCGTTCTGGTCGATCAGCCTTCGGTGGAGGACACCATCTCGATCCTCCGCGGATTGCGCGAGCGTTATGAGGTCCATCACGGCGTGCGGATCAAGGACTCCGCGCTGGTAGCGGCTGCCGTACTTTCGAACCGCTACATCTCCGACCGCTTCCTTCCGGATAAGGCGATTGACCTGGTCGACGAAGCGGCTGCAAAGCTGCGCACCGAGATCGATTCGATGCCGGCTGAAGTCGATGAGATGACCAGGCGCATTATGCAGCTCGAAATCGAGCGGGAGGCGCTGAAGAAGGAAACGGACGAAGCCTCGAAGGAGCGGCTTGCCAAACTGGAGCGGGAGCTCGAGCAATTGAAAGGCGAAGCGGGCGAACTGCAGGCTCGGTGGCAGGCTGAAAAACAGGCTGTCCAGCGGCTGCGCGATCTGAGAGAGCAGCTTGAGCAGACCCGCATCGAGATTGAGCAGGCGGAGCGTTCCTACGATCTGAACCGGGCCGCCGAGCTCAAGTACGGAAAGCTGATTCAGCTTGACCGCGAGATTAAGGCAGAGGAGCAGCGGCTCGCCGAGCGGCAGTCGAAAGGCAGTCTCCTGAAGGAGGAAGTCGATGAGCAGGATATCGCCGACGTCGTCAGCCGCTGGACTCACATTCCGGTTTCCAAGCTGCTTGAAGGCGAGCTTCAGAAGCTGACGCACCTTGAAGAGGAGTTGCACCGCCGCGTGATTGGACAGGACGAAGCAGTGACCGCAGTCTCCGAAGCGGTGTTGCGTGCCCGTTCCGGCCTGAAGGATCCGAACCGGCCCATTGGCAGCTTCATCTTCCTTGGTCCGACTGGCGTCGGAAAGACAGAGCTGGCGCGGGCCTTGGCGGAGTTCCTGTTCGACGACGAACGCGCCATGGTTCGGATCGACATGAGCGAGTATCAGGAGAAGCATACGGTGGCGCGGCTCATCGGTGCGCCTCCGGGCTATGTCGGGTACGAGGAAGGCGGACAGCTTACCGAAGCGGTCCGGCGTAGGCCTTATTCGGTGATCCTCTTCGACGAGGTCGAAAAGGCGCATCCTGATGTCTTCAACCTCATGCTCCAGATCCTCGACGACGGACGGCTGACCGACGGCCAGGGTCGCACGGTGGACTTCAAGAACACCATCGTGATCATGACTTCGAACATTGGCAGCCAACGGATTCTGGAGTACCGAGGCGCCTACGAAGGGACGGAGTACGATCTGATGAAAATCGCCGTCCTCGATGAACTTCGGCGGCACTTCCGTCCGGAGTTCCTCAACCGGATCGACGAAATCATCGTCTTCCATGCTCTGACAGAAGAGCACTTGAGCAAGATTGTGGATATCCAGCTCCGTGCCTTGCGAGCGAGATTGGCGGAGCGCCATATCACGCTGGAGTTGACCGACGCGGCGCGGCAGCACCTGATACGGACGGGATACGACCCGACTTATGGGGCGCGGCCGCTGAAGCGCGCAATTCAGAAAGAGATCGAAACGGGACTTGCCCGCGAAATCATTGCCGGTAGAGTGCGCGACGGCCAGACGGTCGTGGCGGACTATGAGCGGGGACAAATGACTTTCCGGGTTCAGCAACCCGTTGCGGTCTGAAGACGAACCAGGAACTTAAAAGCTTCCTGAAACATCAATTGACTTAGAAGAGGGCGACAACATGAATGAAAACGTTCAGATCCTGCCAGTATTACCGCTGAAAAATACCGTGCTGCTGCCCGAACTGATGCTTCCTCTTCAGGTAGGGCGCGAAGCATCCCGTGCAGCAGTGCAGGCGGCTCTGGCATCTGAAGCGAAGGAACTGGTTGTGGTCGCCCAGCGCAAACCGGACGTTGAGTCGCCGGGGCAGGACGACCTCTACACCATTGGCACGAAAGCGATCGTTCGTAAAGTGTCGACGAACCGTTCGGGTGCTCTGGACGTGCTTGTCTACGGAGAAGAGCGCGTAGCGATTCTGCGCGTCGACTTCGAGGACGGCTACCTCAAGGCCCGAGTCAATGCGCTCGACACGCCTGTGGATACTTCGCTGGAACTTGAGGCGCTGCAGCCCGTTGTCTTTGAACTGGCGACAAAGGCCATCGCTCTGGCGCAGCCGCAGAATGCGCAGGAGCTGACTCGGATGCTCGCGGCGCAGGACGATCCGATCAAGATGGCCTATCTGCTCGCGGCGACGTTCGATCTCGAAGTTGCCAAGGTGCAGCAGCTGTTGGAGGCTCCGACGCGGTTGGACGCGCTCCGTCTGATTCACAGCTTCGTCTCGCATGAACTGCAGGTGCTGGAGCTGCGGGCGAAGATTGCAGGCGAAGCGCAGAGCGAGCTGACGAAGGAGCAAAAGGAGTATGTGCTCCGCCGTCAGTTGAAAGCCATACAGCAGGAGCTCGGCGAAACGGACCCCGACAAGGGAGAAGTGGAACAGCTCCGGCAGCGCCTGGCAGAGGCGGATCTGCCCGATGATGTGCGGAAGGAGGCCGAACGGGAGTTGAACCGCATGGAGAAGCTCCCGCCGGCAGCTCCCGATTACCATGTGCTTCGCAGCTACGTGGAGCTCATCCTCGAGCTGCCTTGGCGGAAGAGCACTGAGGATCAACTGGACATCGCTCGCGCCAGGGAGATCCTCGATGC
>ERZ777003.4488-NODE-4488-length-11720-cov-46.999400_pt1 | contig 11720 bp, 8 predicted proteins | sample MGYA00374956_ERZ777003 | MGnify/ENA primary metagenome ERZ777003 (study PRJEB29302, sample SAMN06268252) | bioreactor metagenome | isolation source: Joint BioEnergy Institute, California, USA | place: USA:Joint BioEnergy Institute, California, USA | collected... | reverse complement strand
AGCAATGGAGCAGTAGGTCGTGAGTCCGCACTCTCGTGACATTCGTGCGAGCGTGCACAAGACTTGCCCGAGCGTCCCGGCCGTGTCTGTAGACTCACTTTCAAGTATGCGTTGCAGCGATTTGAGCTGCTGCAGGATTCTACGAGCTGAGCCGTTTACTAATCTTCTTCGTCTTGTCTCGTGATCCGTCGTGACTCCTTTCGAAGTGGTCCTGCGGCGGACTAAATCCTGCTCCATTTCTCGTCGGCCTCAATTGCCCAAACTCGATCGGTCGAGTCGTATGCCTCCTGTCGAATAAACTACTGCGACGTATTCTTCCTGCCTACTCGACGTTTCCTGCACGCTGTGTACGACATTCCAGGCTGGATGGGGTAGGCGATTGCTTCGGCTGTTCGCGGATACGTCAATTAGTCGCGAGCCTAGGTCCTCGAGCTAGATCTGCATTGCTAGAGGGGAAGTTACGCTCTAGTGCGAAAATAGGAAAAAAGCCGTCATGTCTTTCAGCTGAAGGGTCAGAAATATTTCATGCAGGACAAGCCGCGCATCCGGCGCAGGCTTTACCTCATCAAAGCGGCTGCTGGAAGTTTATTGCCGGCTTCAACTGAAGGTGCGGCATTTTACGGTACTATTCCGCGTGCCCCTCTCGGTTGAGGAAATCCAGAACCAGAGCGGAGACATCGGGTGCTCGATGCAAGATCTTACGGCGCTCGATCGTAGGGTACTCCGGCGTCGTCACACCCATCGTGCGCATGGCTTCCAATACACGTTTCTCTTGCGAACCGCGGAAGGCCGCGGGCTCCGACAAGACGCCGAGCACCAGGGTTTCGGACGTCGAGACCTCTTCCCTCGAAGAGCCGAATGCCCCGCCGATGCCCGGTGTACGTTTCAGGCCTGTTTGCCCGCCCTCGTCGTATTTCTGAGTGCCGTTGGAAAGCTTGCCCAACACCACCGGCCTGCCGTACGGGAAATGTCCCGTGATCGTGTACTTGTTCGTCGAGACGTTCAGCACCTGGGCGTTCACGCCCGGCTCGAGCGTGGAGACCGAGCTCAACTCGAACTCGAGCTTCAGCCTGACGTATTCCGGCGTGGCCAGCTCGGGTTCGACGCTCAGGGACGTGCCGGTTTGGGCCGTGTGCTCGGACGCGTCGCCGTAAACGCCGCCGGACAGCATGATGGTCAAATCCGCGCCGTCGCGGATCTCGGACGATTCGCCGACGGTGGAGATCACCGTGGGCGCCGCGTTCAGGTACACGCTGCTGCGCATGTTGATCGGCATGAAGCGCATGGCGTACTCGATGTCGGGGATCGACAAATGCGGCTGCAGCAGCAGTTGCCGGGTGCGCATCAGATTGTCTAGTACGCTTTCGTCGTCGCCGTCGAATTCGCTCGCGCGTTCCCGGATTTTTTCATATCGGTAGAAGTTATCGCCGTCGGCCGCGCCGAGTCGAAAGACGAGATCGTTGAAGAAGCCGGAGCCGCGCGTCGTGGCGTCGGAGGCATAGCGCCGCACGAAGTACACGCTGAACGTGATGTTCAGGTTGCGGCACACCGCCTCTTCGAGGCGATTGTCGGGTGTGCAGACCAGGTTCTCATCCACGCCATCGTCGCCGAGAGCATGGAGGATCCTGCTCAGCGGCGCGGAATACGTGCGGTCCTGGGGCGAGTAAACGGCGCGTACGAATCGGGTCGCCGGGTCATCGTCCTGAATCGCCGCGGCTTGCATCGCGTCGAACAAAGTGCGCGATACGACTTCGGCGCCGCCGCGCAGGGCGGCGATCGCAGACAGCGCCCAGTACATGCTGCGATCCTCGATCAGCGCAGCGTTCATGAATGCGATCTGCGCCTCCGAGAAGTTGCCGAGATTCAGCTCGGCAAGGCCCAGGCCGGCGTACGAGGGTGCGTGATCCTGCGCAAACCGGGCCGCGCTCGAGAACGCAGCCCGCGCGAACACGGTCTTGTGCTGATCGAGCCTGCCCGATTGCAGCATTTCCAATCCGTATCGAAAGTGGCTGCGCCAGTCGTATCCGAGGTTCTGGGTCGCCTCCAAGGGTTTCTCGTACCGCGGGGTTCCACTGCAGCCTGCTAGCGCGGCTACGCTCAGCAGTGCGATCCCTTTCAATCGCTGCAAGAGTCTTTGCATTCGCGAGTTTTTCCGATCGTTCTCAACTTGAGCTGAGGCTGCGTTCCTGCGCTGCTCATGCGTGCAGCGCGCCAAGGGCGCAGCTCTCAACGCGCACGCAGCCCCTCACGTTGTCGAACACTTCCACACGAGTACGCCGATCCATACCCCATATTCATGGGTGTCGGTTTCAATATGCATCGGGTTTACTTCAATCAGACCTTGCATCCCGAATGGGGTCAGTTCGGTTGTCCGCGCGATCCGAGAAAAGACCACGTACCCAAGATGAATCACGCATGCGGGCGAAACGGCGGAAGTGCGCTTGCCCGCGGTAAGCCTGAATCGCACGGCTATGGCGGACACCGCCTCTCTCGCTTACTCTTTGTAGCGTCCCAACGAGACCGTACCGACAGCGGCGATCAAATCACTGATCGGGAATCACAGAGCTGTGAAAGTGCGAAAGAATATCGATGGATCCGGTAAAGATAGCGCTCCGATACGAGTGCTGCTGTTGGAGGATGATGCTAATCTGCGCGAGCGGTTCGCAGAGATCCTTCGCGCTTGGCCCGGCGCCGAGCTCGTGGGAGCCTGCGCATGTCTGGCCGACGCCCGGCACGTGTTGCAGACGCAGACAATCGACTTACTGATGACGGATCTGCGGTTGCCGGACGGCCATGGCGTCGAAGCGATCCGCCTGTTGCACCAGATCAATCCTGAAGCGGATTCGATGGTGATCTCGGTGCTTGCCGACGAGGAAACGGTTATCGATGCCATCGAAGCTGGAGCGGTGGGTTACTTACTCAAGGATGCCGGTTCGATAGAGCTGATCGACGTCATTCAGCAGTTGCGTGCCGGGTGCTCTCCGATTTCCTCTTCGATCGCGCGCATTCTGATCAGGCGCATCAATGCGCGTCCTTCGGTGCCCAGCGACGAACCGCTGCTCACGCCGCGTGAAACGGAGATCTTGTGGGGTATTGCGAAAGGTTACACATACGCTGAATTGGCCGAGCGCCTGAGCATTTCGCGCAATACGGTACCGGGATATATCAAGAACATTTACCGTAAGCTGGCAGCTAATAACCGCTCCGAGGCGGTTTTCGAAGCCACGCGCAGAGGATTGATTCGTCTTGGATCGAGCTGAGCGAACGGAGGCTGAAGCATCCGTTCCGCGGCTCTTGGATGAATGAGTGAAGGGGTCCAGCGCCAGCCAGCTCTACAGGGTGGGTGTCCTCGCTCGGCACATACGGTCACGTTGAAGATCGTCGTTGGGCGCACGCGCATGATCAAGAAAAGAACGGGCCGCATTCGTGAGAGTGCGGCCCGTTCAGTACGGCCCGGTAGTCAATGGGCCATCTGGCTTCAGTCCGAATCAGCCGGCGCTCGAATCGATCAGCCACTGCAGGACTCTTTCCATTGCTGCGCCTTCTGGATCATGTCGCCGTACTCGCCGAGCATGGAGGACACGCGCTTGACGGCCTTGGACTTGAGGTCCTGCATCTTCTTCTCCTTCATGTCGGAGAGCTGCGCCAGGTAGCCGAACGGCGCGGGGACTTTCCTCTCGCCCAGGCTCACTGCGCTCGACGCGTCGTTGTACCAGTATTTCGCGCGGACCTTGACCTTGATCCAGTTCCAGTTCGGGTCCCTGTCGACCACTCTGACGCAGGTGGCGACTTTCACACTGCCCGTCAGGTTGATCTTTGGCATGCAGAGCTCATCCTTTTCGGTGTCGCCGATGAAGTACTGATAGAGGTTGAGCGTGGACCAGTTGTTGTCGCTGAACTTGAAATAGGAGTTATAGGAAAGATCGATCCCTTCGAGCTTGCCCAGCAGGAAGGGCTGATCCTTGCCGTCGGCGACGTTCTTGGGATAGATGGGATACATGCGCAAGTCGGCCTTGAGCTGGATGGTGCGCTTCTTGCCGCCGAAATCCTTTTTGTCTTTCGCGTGCAGGAAGAAGAGCGGATAGCCGTCCTTGCGGATCTGGTCGAGCTTCTGTTTCTTGTCCTGCAGATCGGCGAGGACATGCACGACTTTGCAGGCCTTCGTCTTGGCCGACTTGAACTTGGAGACGGTGTTGCTGTCGAGCTGGTCGAGCGCGGCGGCGAGCGCGGCGTCCTCGACGTTCTGGTTGCAGCGTAGCTGCGCGATGTCGAGCTTCGTGTTGTCTTCGTCGGCCGCGGCCTTCGCGAGCTCCATGGCGTTGCTCATGCTGAGCGTGACCTGCGGCGGCAGGGAAGTCTGGATCTTGCCCTCCGGCAGCGGCGCGGTGTAGCCGGCGAGGTTGTAAGCGGTGTTGACGAGCTGGGTGGAGTCCTTCGCTGCCTTGTTGAGCTGCTCGAACGTATCGAAGAATTTCTTCGAGTAGTCCTTGTTCGTCGCCGCCTCGTAGTCCTTCTTGACCCCGGATTCCTCGCTGTCGGCGCGATTTGCGAAGCTGGAGATCTTTGCCTTGACGTCATCGAGGTTGACCGGGCAGCTGCCGGCGGCGAAGGCAGCCGCCGGGGCGAGCGCGATCGCCGCTACCACTGCATATGAGACCCTGTTCGGGGCCTTACACTCATTCCTGGACATTGTTTTTCACCTCTGCGAATTAAAAGGAAGCCCCGTAGGGTCCTGTTCGGGCGGGACGATTGTCGGAATGCGGGACGGTGGGCGAAATCCCATGAACGTGGTGTTTCAGTTGCGGCGAACGATTCGTGACACGGTCGGAGCGGCGAGATGGAGTGTCCTCGATCGGCGCATGCGGTCATGCTGCAGTTCGACGTTTGTCCATGGCCGAAAAAACGGCCGCATTCGTGAGAATGCGGCCCGCTCGGCACGGCCCGGTGTTCAATGGGCCCTCTGGCTTCAGTCCGAATCAGCCGGTGCTTGAGACGCTCAGCCGCTGCAGGACTCCTTCCACTACTGCGCCTTCTGGATCACGTCGCCGTATTCGCCGAGGATGGAGGGCACGCGCTTGCCGGCCTTGGACTTGAGGTCCTGCATCTTCTTCTCCTTTATGTCGGAGAGCTGAGCCGGATAGCCGAACGGGGCGGGGACAGCTGATCGAGCAACTACTGCCGAAATGCACCCAATTCCGCTTTGAGGTCGCGATACAAGAGTTGATCATCAGTACTATCGAGTGCGTCGACTTCTGAGCAGCATGCTTCTGCAATCTCAGCGTTGACGAAATCGATGGGTCACCGCGGCCGTATCCCACCTGCCGCGGAGTCTTGCAGCGTCCGTGCCCCCAATCGCGGACGCTTTCTTTTTACGATGCACGTCTGCCTCGATTCGCTCTCCGTCGGCATCAGTGCATTCACCAGCGCGATTACTCTCACTTTGAAAGCAATGCGCGATGCATCCAGCGCGACGAATAGATCCATATTGGAGCGAACTCTAATCGACCACGATCGAAGGCACGCTAATCTCTCAACGCTTGGAACACATTGCTGTGCTCATCTCGGCAGTCTGCGGTTCGAGGGCTCTCTCCCAAGAAAGAAGGCGCTCTCAGTCGGTCCGTGTTGACGAGCGTCTACGTGCCCTGTTGCGTGCGACATACCGCCCCGGGCGCAGCAATCCCCGGTGACCGCAAAGGCACCCTCGCGGATGTTCCCGAGCGCTGAGCGTCCGGATGTTCCTGGGCCATGTCATGAAACGCAACATTGTCTGGACGCTGCTTTGGGGGACGATACTGCTGATCGGCGTTTGGCCTTTGTGGGGGACGTTGCCAGCCCCGAAGGTGAAGCCGCTCGTGCAGGCTGTGCACGTCCGTCCGGACGGACCTGTTCCCGTGACCTTGCCTGTCTTGGGCCCGGAGCGCGGGAGCACCGTGCACTACCGTATCATGCTCGACATCGAGCGTTTCGAGCGCCCGCTCTACGTGTTCATACCGTTGCTCAGTCAGCGCGTCACGCTTCACATGGAGGGAAGATTGATTGCGGACAGCAGCAATCGCGCCTTCATGCACGGCATGGCGTCCGGAACTTCTTTGCTCGCTCTCTTGCCGGAAGACCTGCTGGGCGCGGGCGTGCGTATACTGGACGTTCACGTACAGGCAACAGGCCTCGTGCGCGCATATCTTTCTCCCCTATACGTCGGTACCTCGGAGGAGCTTGCTCCATACTTTCGGCTGAGCGTGTTCCTGCTCGAATACGTGCGCGCGATGATCTTCGGCGGCCAAGTACTCATGGTGGTGCTTGTGCTCGTGATATGGATGTACCGTCCGGGCGAGCCGCTGTTCGGCTGGCTGACAGCGCTGTTGGCATCGTCGCTGTTCGCTTATGTGGGATTGTTCGGCGACCTGGCAACGCAGCTCAGAGGGCCGAGCGTATATGCCATCATGCTTGGATCCGCCGCCAGCGCGACTCTGGTCATCGTTTCCATGATCGTCGGCGGCCAAGTGCCGCCGCGATGGCTGAAGTTTTTCACCTTCGGTGCGCCTATGGCGAGCTTGGCATGCGCCGTCAGCGGTCTGTTCTCGGCGCAGCAAGTGGTGCTGTTTTTCAACATTCCGTTCAACGTCGCGGGAATGCTTGCCAGTGCCGTGATCGTGTGCCACGCAGCACTGATCAGAGGGTCGCGCGAGGCACGTCTGCTGGTGGTACCTGCCTGTCTGATGAGCTTGGTCGTCGTTGACGACTTCGCCGCTTTCGTCGGGTTCTATGAAAAGCCTCTTCCACTGTCGATGTACTACCGATTCTTGTTCGCGATCGGCATAGCGATGATTCTTATGCGACGCCTGGGTATCAGCCTGATGCGACTCGACGATTCAAACGAGCGGTTGCGGCGCTCGCTGGTCGAACGCGAAGCGGAACTCGAGCAAATGCATCGCGAGGATCGGCGCAAGGCCGCCGAGCAAGCGCGTCAAGACGAGCGTCAACGGCTGATCGTGGATCTGCACGACGGCTTGAGTGGCCACCTTGCGTCCATCATCGCGCAGTCAGAGAAAGCGGGCTTCATCGAGATAGAACGGACGGCGCGCGAAGCGTTGGACGATCTGCGGTTGGTGATTCACTCGTTGGATGTCGAAGATAAGGAGTTGCGTGCTGCACTGTCCGGCTTGCGGGAACGGCTGGAGAGGCAATTGCGCCGAATCGATGTCGAGCTTGCATGGTCGACGGCAAACCTCCCAGAAGTGACCGGAGTGACGCCTACGCAAGCATTGAACGTGCTGCGGATCGTTCAAGAGTCGATTACCAATGCGATATCCCATGGCAAGGCGACTGAAATCAAAGTGCATGGCAGCACTGCGCTCGACGGACGCGCCTGTCTGAGCGTGGAAAACGACGGCATTCCCTTCAATCCAAGACTTTCCGGAAATGGCTTGATCAACATGAAAAGGCGCGTGGCACAATTGGGTGGAGAAATCTTTATAGAACCCTTGCAGAGGGGAACCCGCGTACGGTTGCTGCTGCCATTGCAACTGCCGGCCGCAACGGCCTTTCATCGTCGGTGTAGCAGTCTCCTTTCTATACTTTGCATGTCGAGACAGGCGTGAGGGGACTGAGACCAGCGATCAACCTTGGAGTAGGACTTGAACGGACCGAGCACGTTGGGTCGTAGTTTGCAAGCTCATGACATTCTTCTCAAAAGGGAAATCGGCGGCAGTACTTGCAGATCAGGCGTGGGGTTCAACCGTCCGTGCCAATCAAGCGGGAACGATACTTGTTTCCGTCGGGCGTCAAGACCGTCTCTCCGCTGTAGCCGTTGCGGTGGTTACCCACCTTTGTCTTAGCTTCCTTACCCAAGGAACGTCCATCTCCGCATTGAACATCCGTTTGAGATTTGGGTGCAAGTTGAACGTATCCATGACAGGGCTTGACGGTACGAGGCTGCGAAATCGCACGTAGCGTCAAATTCCTCCAGTTCGAAGGCATTAGATCAATGTCCGCGTTTCTGCAGGCGTATGCTTTCTGCATCGAAGTTTTGCCGTTTCCTGAATCATGTTCTTCTCGTTGAGCTTCTTTCGACACGTCTTGCAAGCAGCGCCCGATGCTTTGCTCGTCGCGAACCCGTCGGGCAAAATCATTTTCGTTAACGATCGGACGAAGTCGCTATTCGGCTATTCGAGCGAAGAGCTGTGTGGTAAGAGCATCGAACTGCTCTTTCCGAGATGCGAACACGGGCAAAGCGGACTGGGGGGTGGCGCGTCGTTTTGCGGATGTAACTTGCATCCGTCGTCCATTCGGATCGCGCGGAGTAAGAGCGGCTTGGAGTTTCCGGCGGACGTCAGCTTGAGCTTCGTCGGCGAGGGTGAGCGCAAGGCCGTCGTAGTGGCCGTTCGTGATTTCAGCGCCTACTGGCATCGTGAACGCGATCTCGCCGTCGCTCGCGATGTCGCTGAGCGAGCGTATCGGTCCAAGAATCGTGCTTTGTTAAACGCGGCTCAAGATCTGCGTCCGCCTTTGCAGATTCTCGCTCTCTTGAACGAATCGTTGCGTCACGGGACTACCGATCCCGAGCGCGGCGAGATGCTCGCGCAACAACGGCGCACGATCGAATGGATGTCGCGACGGCTGGATGCAGTGCTCGGTGTCGGTGAGTCGAACGTAGATACCGTTGACGTCGAACCGAGGGGTGCGGCGATGCCCGGCGATTTGCTCGAGGAACACTTCGAATAAGATCGGCGGATCGGGCAGACTCGCTCAAGATGCATACTTTTCGTCGAGCTTCTCCCGAAACTCTCGCTCGAACAGGTCGATCGCAAGCTCGAATTTTTCTTTCAGCACCGCGATCTGTTCCGTCTTCTTTTGCTTGACAGCTTCCTGGAGGAGGGCAGCGAGATGCTCGATCTGCCGCGCTCCGATCATTCCCGACGTGCCTAGTAGGGTGTGCAAGTTGCGTCGCAATTGATCTCGGTTCGGCTCATCCAGCAGACGTAACGTGCCACGCACTGTGTCGAGAAACGTGTCGCGAATGCGCTTCATTGGGTTCTGTTGCCACTTCAGGTTCTCGAACAGCTCGTTGAAGACGGCCTCGTCGAGCACTGGAATCTTGGCGAGCCGCTGCGTGACGCTTCCCGCGTCGAATTTCGCGGGCTGCAACCATTTGGACAACATTTCGTGCAGGGCCGACCGACCGAACGGCTTGGCCAAGTAGTCGTTCATGCCGGCTTCCATGCATTGCTGGATGTCCTCAGGCATCGTATTGGCCGTCATGGCAATGATAGGAAGCGACTTGTGCAGCTCGTTGCGGATTCGGCGTGTCGTTTCCAGGCCATCCATGCCGGGCATCCGACAATCCATCAGCACCAAGTCGAATTCCTGGCGCTCCAGAAGCTCGAGTGCCTCTCTACCGCTCGATGCAATCGTGGCTTCGCACTTCAATGCATCGAGCATGCTCTGCACGACGAACTGATTGGTCGGATGGTCCTCGACGACGAGGATCCGGCCCCGCAAGTTGCGGAAGATTCGTTGGCTTTGTTCGTCCTCGGGCGCCTCTGCGGAGGCTTCCAACGGAACTTGCACGCGGAACGTCGAACCGGCAGGACTGGAGTCGAGCAGCCATACCTTGCCGCCCATCCCTTCGCAGATCTGCTTGCAGATCGCGAGCCCGAGACCTGTGCCCTCTTGGCGCTGGTGGTGCGATTGGGGTCCCCGGACGAAGGGCTGAAAGATGCTCTCCGACACTTCCGGTGGAATACCCGGACCCGTGTCGGAGACGTCGATCGTGCACTGGCTGTCGCCGTAACTGATTTTCACGCATACTTCGCCCTGCTGCGTAAACTTGACGGCGTTGACCACGAGGTTGCCGATGACCTGCTTGATCCGCTGCGGGTCGCCGATCAAGGAGCGTGGCAGGTTGGTTTCCGTGAACTGGAGGTTGATGTTCTTCGTTGCTGCTTGCGGAGTGATCTCGGCAAACACTTCGCGGACGATCGATCCGATATCGAAGTTGCGCCGTTCGAATTTCAAGGCGTGAGAGCCGACGCGCGTCCAATCCAGAACGTCGTTGGCCAGCTTCAGCAACGATCGAGCGGAGGCCTTGGCCACCGACAGTCGCTGGCGGCCGGCGGGCGTCATCTCCTCGTCGCGGAGCATGTCGAGCATCGCAATGATTCCATGGAGAGGTGTTCGGAACTCATGGCTCATGGACCGAATCAATGCGTTGCTCGACTCGATGGCTTTTGCTACGACAGTGCGCGCCCGCTCGAGCGCTGCCAACGCCTGTTTGGTCTGATTCGGATCGCGCAACGTGACGACGTGGTGTCGATCTTTGCCGATCACGTACGGATAGATCCGGACCGACATTTTGTGCTCGGATCGGTCTGCACGGCGAATCGGAGCCACTGCCGGAGTGCGCGAACGCGGGCTGGAAGCATCGGATTCTTCCTGGCGAAGGTCGAGGGGGTGCTCGCCGATGTAATTCGGCGGCACGAGCGTACTGAGGGGCTTGCCGATGAGCTCTTCCTGCTTGTACCGCAGCACGCGAAGAGCCGCCGGGTTCACTCGTTCGATCCGTTTGGCGCGATCGACGAGAATGATCGGCTCGGGAACCTCGTGCATGACGGCACTGAACTGTGCGCGAGTCCGCGCGTAGCTTTTCAGCGCACGGTCAGCCGAACTCGTTCGCTCGCGCAGGAGCCGAATGTAAGCTTGCTGCCGCTTCTTGAGTTCTTCGAGCTCTCGGCTCATTCGTTCCATCCGCACGCGCAGGGTCTCGGCACGGCGACGGCTCTGGTTCGCGCCGCGCAGGGCGTCGATGAGTTGCATGGCAACATCTTTCGGAGTTCTTTCGGCAAAAAGTCGCGTCTTTCCCTGACGCAGGCTCAGCCTGAGTCGCTTTGCGATGTTCCTGGACATCGACGCATAGGCTAGAGACGCAGAAAGTCCAATAGCGTCGGCAACCAACACTAGCCACAGCAAGCGGTCAAACGCGGGCTGATGAGACGCGTCTGCCGCATAGGAAAGACGATCGGCCAAGAGCACGATCGCGGCGAACGCCACTGTGCCGCCGGCGAGACCGAACAGCAAATGATCCAAACGTGTTCGTGCATGTGCGCGTAGGGGGCCTCGACCGCGTCGAGGTGTGATCCACATCACGACGAGTGCCAAAGCGGCCGATGCATTGGCGAGGACCAGCGCCCTTGCGCACGTCGCGGCGTAGCGGATCGGACGCTCCATAAAGAGCAATTCGGGAAGCGCAAAGCTGAAAAGTAGTGCAACAACCGGCAATATTGGATGTACGCCCTTGCGCAGGAGTTGAGCCGATAGCGCCGCGGCGAGTAGCGGTGCGGGCAAGTGCCAGCTCAGCGTCGCCGCAGCGTAGATCGAATGGACGGTCGCGGCGCCAAACGCAGGCCAAGGGCCAAATAGAACTCCGAGTATGGCGACGAGAGTGGGAGAAAGAAATTCGACGTATCCGGTTGACTGAAGCGCAATGCTGGCAGCTCCGCCCGCGATGCCCACCAGCGCGAAGCCGAGCACACGACTCCCTTTGTTTTTCCTGCCCATAACCTCGGTTCAGCGCATGCGGTTGATCGATTCCTTAGAGTTCGGGGGCGAGAGAGCATAGACCGGGTGCAATTATCTGCACCTTTTCTATCTCATTAATACGACATTCCCCGATTGCGTCCCGGTTAGTGGTGTAAGAGCGCGCTGCTGACCTCGAGGAGGCGGCG
>ERZ777003.4485-NODE-4485-length-11730-cov-10.149722_pt1 | contig 11730 bp, 12 predicted proteins | sample MGYA00374956_ERZ777003 | MGnify/ENA primary metagenome ERZ777003 (study PRJEB29302, sample SAMN06268252) | bioreactor metagenome | isolation source: Joint BioEnergy Institute, California, USA | place: USA:Joint BioEnergy Institute, California, USA | collected... | reverse complement strand
CAACCTCGCCGCCCCCGTCACCCCACCCCACGGCATCCGCGCCCTCCCCACCACCGCTCCTGCGGCCGAGGACACCGCGCCCGAGCCGTCGCCGCCCCCGCCGCCGGCCGAGCCCGCACCCCCGGCGGAGCGCACCCCGAGCGGGCTGGCCAAGCGGGCCACCCGGGCCGGCAACGGGCAGACCGCCCCGGTGGCGCCGCCCGACGAGCTGATCGACACGCTCAGCCGGCACGTGGCCGGCCTGCAGTCGTCGGGGGCCACCGGCGCCGGCCAGCCCGGTCACGGCTCGGCGCCGGACCGCGCCGGCAACGGCTCGCCGTGGGGCCCGCCCGGCGCGCCCGGATCGTCGGGTGCCGAACCGCCCTGGGGGTCCCCCGCCGCGCCCGGCGGCTCGCCCGCCGGCGGGTCGCCGTGGGGAGCGCCGCCCGCGCCCGGCGGCAGCCCCGTCGGCGGGTCGCCCGCGGGGAGGTCGTGGCCGGCCCCGTCACGCGGCGGGACGCCCCCGTCCCGCGACCGGCAGGCGCCCGCACCGCCGTCGCCCGGGTCCGGTGGCTGGTCGCCGCCGGCGGCCCCGCAACCGGGCGGCTGGTCGCCGCCGACCGCCGACCGCACCGCCTCCGGGACCCCGCAGCCGCCGCCCGCGGCGGCCCCCGGTGGCGCCGCGCCGTCGTCGGGGACGACGACGCCCGGCGGCCTCGCCCGGCGGGTGAAGGGCGCCCAGATGCCGGCGACCCAGCCGCTGCGCATGCGCCGGGGCGGCCAGGAGGGCGGCTCCGACGCGCCCGGTGCGGGCGCGGGCACCCCGCCGCCCCGGACGGCCGAGCAGCGACGCAAGGCCGACGACGTCTACAACTTCCTCAGCCAGTTCACGGCCGGGGTGCAGCGGGGCATCGAGGAGTCCCGGCGCTGACGCACGGGCGGCGCGCGCCGCCCGTGCGCACGCCGTGACCGATGCGCCACCGTGCGGGATTGGCCGCCGCCGAGCGATTCGGGGATCATCGACCGGTGACGCCAGAGATCGACGTGGTCATCGAGATCCCCCGCGGCAGCCGCAACAAGTACGAGTACGACCACGAGCGGCACGTCTTCCGCCTCGACCGCCGGCTCTTCACCGCCACGACCTACCCCGCCGACTACGGCTTCGTCCCCGACACCCTCTCCGAGGACGGCGACCCCCTCGACGCCCTCGTCCTGCTCGACGAGCCGACGTTCCCCGGGTGCTGGATCACCGCCCGGCCCATCGGCGTGTTCTGGATGGAGGACGACGCCGGGCCGGACGCCAAGATCCTGTGCGTGCCGGCGGGCGACCCCCGGTGGGAGTCGGTCGCCGACATGCAGGACCTCCCGGCCCACCTCGTCGACGAGATCTCCCACTTCTTCGAGGTCTACAAGGTCCTCGAGCCCGAGAAGCACTCGAACGTGCGGGGCTGGGAGGGCCGCGACGCGGCGCTGGCCGAGATCGCGGCCTGCCGCAAGCGCCACGAGGCCGCCGCCGGCTCCTGACCGGACCGGCCGCACCGGCCGGAGCGCGCCGGTCCGCCCGCACGCCCGGCGGACGCCGGGGCCAGCCCCCGTGCGTGCCGCCGTCAGCCGTGCCCGGCCGCCTCGCGGGCGCCGAGCAGCGCGGCGCCGATGGCCCCCGCCCGCTCGCCCAGCGCGGCCGCGACCACCCGCACGTCGGGGCGCTCGTCGGGCGCCATCACCTGGCGGGCGAAGGACCCGGCGACCGGCCCGAGCAGGAGGTCGCCGGCCTCGATCAGCCCACCGCCGAGCACGACGAGCGAGCAGTCGAGCACCGTCGTCAGGTTGGCCAGGCCGAGCGCCACCCAGTCGGCGAACTCCGCCAGGACGGCGAGGGCCTCGGCGTCACCCTCGGCCGCCGCCGCGGTCACGTGCTCGCCGCGCAGGTCCTCGGGCCGCCCGCCGGCCAGCTCGACCGCCCGGGCCAGCCGGCCGGCCTCGGCCGCCCGGCGCCCGAGCATCGCCAGGCCGCTGCCCGAGGCGAACCGCTCCCAGCAGCCCCGGCGGCCGCACGGGCAGGGCGGGCCGTCGGGGTCGACGATCATGTGCCCGGGCTCGCCGGCGAACCCGTGGGCGCCCCGCAGCAGCTCGCCGTCGGCCACCAGGCCCGCCCCGACGCCGGTGCCGAGGGTCACGCAGACGGCGTCGCTGACGTCCCGGGCGGCGCCGGCCACGAACTCGGCCCAGGCGGCGCAGGTGGCGTCGTTGTCGACGCGCACCGGCAGGCCGAGGCGCCGGTCGACCTCCTCGCCGACGCGGACGCCCAGCATGCCGGGCAGGTTCGGGCTGGTGCGGAGGACGCCGGACCGGTCGACCAGCCCGGCGATGCCCACCCCCACGCTGGTGACCCGCCGCCCCCGGGCGGCCGCCGGCCCGGCCTCGAGCGTGCGGACCACCTCGGCGATGGCGTCGAGCACCGCCGGCGCGCCCGCCGGCGTGGGCACCCGGTGCTCGCCGACGACGGTGCCGGGGTCGTCGGGGTCGACGAGCACGCCCAGCACCTTGGTGCCGCCGACGTCGACGCCGGCGACCAGCCCGGCGGCTGCCGCGCTCAATAGCGGAGCAGGGCGCCGATGCGCCCCAGCACGTCGAGGTCGGCGTTGCCGACGCAGATCTCGACCTTGGACGACTGGGCGAGCGCCTCCTCGATCGCGTCCTCGACCACGTCCTCGACCTCGACCATCTCCTGGCCGCAGTGGGCGCAGCGACGGCCGATGGCGGCCAGCCGGCCGCAGGGCTCGCACCGCCACCCGGGGGCGCTGTAGCCGTCGGAGACGACCAGCATGTCGATCCGCCGGTCGCCCAGCGCCTCGAGCGTGTCGGCCAGTCCGGCGACGCCCCGGCGCCCGGAGGCCACCTCGGCCCGCAGGCGGTCGACCACCTCCGCCTCGCGGCGCCGCTCCACCTCGGCCTCCATCTCCTGGGCCGCGGCCAGGACCTCGTCGTGGGGCGCCGTCACCGGCACCGGCAGGCGCCCGCACAGCCGCTCGCGCAGGTAGGGGTGGAGGCTGGCCTCGAGCTGGGCGACGAGGTCGTCCGGCGTCCCGATGGCGAGGTGCTCGAAGCGCTGCTGGCTCCAGACGTCGAAGGCCGTCTGCGCCGCCTTGCGCAGGTGCTGCTGCGTGTGGGCCTCCAGGAGCTGGGCGTGCTGCTCGCCGCCGCGGTCGCGCAGGCCCCGCACGTCCAGCTCGCGGGGCAGCTCCTCGACGTGCTCGAAGCGCTCGACCAGCTCGCCGAGCTCGAACACGAACATGCGGATGCGCTGGCGGTCGACCAGCAGGACGCCCATGGGCTCGTGGTCCTGCAGCAGGGCCTCGAGCTGGCCCACGGCGGGCGCCTGGTTGACGGTGACCCGGGTGCGGACCCGCACCGGCAGCTCCACGACCTCCCAGAGGTCGTCGGCCGAGCACGCGAAGATCGCCACGCCGCGCACCCGCGACCGGTCCAGCTCGGTGCGGATGTACCGATCGATGCGTTCGGCGTCCTTCTCGACCGACGGATCGCCACCCGCCTTCGCGCGGAGGGTCCGCAGCGCCTGCTCGACCTCGCGCTCGAGGTCCTGCTTGCGCACGAGCCGCCGCCCGTCGACGTCGAGGTAGCAGGACGTGATCGGTGCGCTCCGCCCCCGTCGTGCTGCCAGTTCCCTGATCGCGGCCTCGGTGATCGCCGCCACGGCACCTCCTCGTGCTCCTGGTGGCCGGGGGTGGTCGTCGCCGGATCGAGGCGACGCGGGCGATGGTAGGCCACCGTCGACAGCGGCGCGCCACCGGCGCGACAGGGGCCGTTCACCCGGCCCGGGGGGCCCTCGGGGTCAGCTGACGGGGATGCGCTGCACCCGGGGCTCGTCCCCGTCGCCGTCGGGGCCGGCGTCGTCGCCCGGGTCCGCCGGGCCCCCGGGGCCGGGCCGGGCGGCCGGGCCGGGCCCGGGCGGCGTCGTGCCCGCCGTCCGCCGGGCCAGCTCGCCGAGGCCGGCCAGCACCGAGACCGCGGACGCCAGGGCCTCCGGGTCCTCGACCCACTGCTCGGCGACGTCCAGCGCCGCCCGGGCGGCAGCGATCAGCTCGCGGGCGGCGGCCTGGAGGTGCTGCACGCCCTCCCGGGCCCGCTCCTGCGCGCCCGGCGGCAGATGCCCGTCGGTCGTGGACCCCATGGCGGTGCTCCCTCCCCTGCGGTGGTGTGGTGGCGTGTGTCGTCGTGCGGCGGCGGGTCAGCCCGAGGAGGCGCCGGTGGCCGGCACGCCCGCGGACGGGGCGCCGGTGGGCGGCCGCCCCTCGCCCCTCGCCGGCCCGGCCCCGGCGCGGTCGCCGTCGCCGGCGGGGCCGGCCGGGTCGGCGAAGCGCACGGCCAGGCACCCGTCGCGCAGCGCCGCCCCGCTGACGCGGCGGCGCCGGAGGGCGTCGGGCAGGACGATCCCCCGGCGGTAGGGCCCGACCCGCACGAGCAGCTCGTGGCCGGTCCGCCCGACCTCCAGCTCGTCCCGGTCGGTGAACGGCAGCTCGAGCTCGAGGACGAGCTCGGCGCCGTCCCGGCGCACCCGGAGGGGCTCGCGCTCCCCCAGCCGGGCCGTCGGGTCCTCGTCGCCGTAGAGCGCCTCGGCGAGCGCCCGCAGCGCGCCCGCCCCGACCGGCTCGGCCGGCTGGAGGGGCGCACGCAGGACGGGGACCGGGGCGAAGCCGTCGGCGATGGCGTCCAGCTGCTCGGCGTGCGCCTCCCGCCAGCGGTCGAACCACGGGTCGGTGACGCCGTCGGGCAGGACCCGGTTGGCCACGACCGCGTCGACGTGGTAGCCGAACAGCGACAGGTAGGTGTGGGTGCGCCGGGCCTCGGCCACGACGACCCGCTCCGGCGTGACGACCAGCCGCACGCTGGTCCGCCGGCCGTCGGTCAGCAGCTCGCGCACACCGGCGAGGCGCTCGTAGAAGCGCTCGGTGGCGGCGAAGACGTCGTCCCCGGCCACCGGCAGCGTCGTCATGCGGGCCACCAGGGGCGAGACGACCTGGCTGACCCGCCGCCCGACGGGGAAGACGCGCTCCATGTAGCGGGCGAGGACGTCGGGGAGCGACAGCAGGCGGACGGTCTCGGCCGTCGGGGCGCAGTCGACCACCACGACGTCCCACTCGTCGCTCGTCGCATGGTGACGGATGTCGGCGAGCGCGAAGACCTCGTCGAGCCCGGGCACCACCGACAGCTCCTCGGCCTCGAGGCCCTCGACCCCGGCCCAGCGGAACACCTCGAGGAGCCAGCGGCGGATGTCCTCCCAGGCCTCCTCCATGCGGTCCTGGGCGTCGAGCTGCTGGCCCCACAGGTTGTCGGCGACCGGGGCGACGAGCGGCCCGAGCGGCACGCCGAAGACGTCGGCCAGCGAGTGGGCGGGGTCGGTCGACAGCGCCAGCGTGCGCAGGCCGGCGTCCGCGCAGCGCAGGGCGGTGGCCGCGGCGGTCGTCGTCTTGCCGACCCCGCCCTTGCCGGTGAACAGCAGGACGCGGGTCGGCGAGCCGTCGCCGGCCGGTGCCCCCGCGGCCGCCATCAGCGCTCGAGGTGGTCGCGCAGCGAGCGGAGGGCGGTCGACACGATGCGGGCCTCCGCCCGGCGCTTGACGAAGGCGGGCAGCGGCATGACCAGGTCGACCTCGAGGTGGTAGGTGACGAGGGTCTTGTCCGGGTCGCCCTCGACGGGCGTCAGCTCGTAGACGCCGTCGAGCTTGCGGGTGATGTCGCCCTCGACCAGCTTCCAGGCCAGCACCTCGGGTGCCTTCGTGTAGTCGTAGCGCAGCCGGTAGGTCGTGCTGCGGCCCATCGCCGCGGCCCGGAAGGTGACCTCGAGCGGCCGCCCCTCCTCGTCACGGCTGTCGACGTGGACCTCCTTCAGGTCGGTGGCCCACGTCGGGTACCTCTCGATGTCGGTGAGCACCTCCCACGTGCGCTGCGGTGACGCGCCGACGACCATCTGCTGGGTCGTCTGCTCAGCCATCGTGTGCGGCCCCCTGCCGGTCGCGGACTCGGAACGGGGTCACGTTAGTTCGCCTGCCGCTCGGGGAAGCGCCCGTGCCGGGCGCCCCACAGCGCCATCATCCCCAGCCCGAACATCGGCGCCAGCACGGTGAACGCCACCGCCGTGTAGGGCCGGACGGCGGCCGCCGCCACCGCCGCCACCACCTGCACGGCGAGCGCCAGCCGCATCGTCCGGGCCACCCGGGGCGGGGCGACGTCCTCCCCGAGGAAGAACAGCCCGCCGAGCGACAGCTGCTCGTAGCGGCTGCGACCGACGGCCACCGCGTAGGCCCAGAGGAAGGTGGCGCAGCCGGCGACGAACAGCACCAGCGCCACCGGCACGGCGACGTAGGCGCCCACCCCCGGGAACGCGGCGGCCGCGGCGGCCACCACCGTGAAGACCGCGGTGGCCCGCACGTCGAGCCGCACCAGCCCCTCGCCGGCGGTCACCACCGGGCGAGCACCCCCGCCAGCCGCTCGGCCAGCACGTCGTAGGCGTAGTCCCGCTCGGCCCGCCGGCGGGCCGCCGCCCCCATCGCCGCCCGGGCCGCGGGGTCGTCGAGCAGGCGGGCCAGCGCGGCGGCGACCGCGGCCCGGTCGCGGGGCCGGCGGACGACGAGGCCGGTCTCGCCGTCGGCCACCGCCTCGTGGGCACCGCCGCTGGCGCCGGCCACCTGGGGCACCCCGCAGGCCGCGGCCTCGAGGAAGACGATGCCGAAGCCCTCCTGCTCGAGGCCCGCCCACCGGTTGCGGCAGAGCATGGCGTAGACGTCGGCGCAGCCGTAGAGCGCCGGCAGGTCCTGGTCGGGCACCCGGCCGAGGAGGCGGGCCGGGGCGCCGGTGCGGTCGATCAGCCGCTCGAGCCGGCGCCGATCGCGGCCGGCGCCGCCGATGGCGAGGACGAGGTCGGGCCGGTCGGGCGCCAGCTCGGCGACCGCCTCGACGAGCACGTCCATGCCCTTGCGGGGCACGAGCCGGCTGAGGCTGACGACGACGCGGCCGTCGGCCGGCAGGTCGAACAGGGCCCGGGCCTTGGCCCGCGCCTCCTCGTCGAGGGGGGCGAACCGCACCGGGTCGACGCCCGGCGGCACGACCGTCACCGGCAGGTCGCGACCGGCGGCCCGCCGGCCCTCGGCCGCCGGGTAGCCGCCGGCGGCGATCACCTCGACCGCGCCCCGCAGCACCCGGCCGAGGAGGCCCCGGGTCACCGGCAGCCGCCCGGGGACCGTGACCTCGGCGCCGTGGAGCACGACGCCGTAGGGCCGGGAGAGGCGCGGCCCGAGCAGGCCGAGCGGCAGGGCCGGGTCGAGCACGACGAGCGAGGCGCCGGTCTCGGCGGCCAGCGCGTCGATGCGGCGGGCCAGGCTCGGCGTGGGCAGCAGGACCCGCTCGCGGGTGCGCACGACGCGGAACGGCTGGGCGGCGTCCCACTCGTCGGCCCCCTCGTAGGGCGTGGTGAGCACGGTGAAGGTGGCGGGGTCGAGCCGCCGCCACAGCTCCCAGAGGTAGGACTGGATGCCGCCGACCTTGGGTGGGAAGTCGTTGGTGACCAGCAGGTGCGCCACGGCCCCTCCCCCGCCTCAGCGTCGCTCGACCGGTGTGGCCAGCTCGGCCCGCACGAGGGGGTCGTCGTCGGCGGCCAGCCCGGCCTCGTCCACCAGGTCGTCGCGCCCCAGCCGGCGGGCCGCCCAGACCGCGTGGGCCCGGACGAGCGGGTCGGGCCAGGCGAGGCACCGGCGCAGCGCGGCCGCCACCCGGGCGTCGCGGCCGTCGGCCACGTTGCCCAGCACCACGAGGGCGTTCCGACGCAGGTAGCGGGCCTCGCGGCGGGGCACGTACCAGCGGCCGTGGCGGGCGAGCAGCTTGTCGTCGGTGGCGGCGAGCAGGTCGAGCAGGTCGACGACCGCCTCGGCCCCGTCGGCGGCCGGCGGTGGGTCGGCCCGGTCGGCCCGCCGGTTGGGCGGGCAGACCTCCTGGCAGTCGTCGCAGCCGTAGAGCCGGTCGCCGAGCGCGACCCGGTGCTCGCGGGGGAACGGGCCGTCGACCTGCAGCAGCCAGGCCAGGCAGCGGCGGGCGTCCACGACGCCGGGGGCGACGATGGCGCCCGTCGGGCACCCGGACAGGCAGCGGGTGCAGGTCCCGCAGCCGTCCTCGACCGGCCGGCCGGTGGGGCGCAGCGGTGCGTCGGTGAGCACCGAGCCCAGCACGAACCAGCTGCCCCGGCCGGGCAGCAGCAGGTTGGCGTTCTTGCCGTACCACCCGAGGCCCGCCCGGTAGGCCGCCTCCCGGTCGACGAGGGCGTTGTCGTCGGCCAGCACCCGGGCCCGCCAGCCCCCCTCGACGAGCGCCCGCTTGATGGCGGCCAGGCCGGCCCGCAGCTCGGCGTAGTGGTCGAGCCAGGCGTAGCGGGCCACCCGGCCGACCGGGCGGGCGGCCCCGCCGTCGCCCGGTGCGTCGACCTCGGGCGGCGGCGTGCGGCGGTAGCTGCGGGCGGCGACGACGAGGGCCCGGGCGTCGGGCAGCGCCCGGGTCGGGTCGGCCGACCGCTCGGGGCGCCGGTAGGTGAACTGCATCCCCCCGTGCAGGCCGGCGGCCCGCCGCCGCTCGAGGTGGCGGCGGGTCGTGGCGAAGGGCTCGGCGGCCGTCACGCCGACCGCGTCGAGCCCGTGGCGCCGGCCGAGCGCGACCAGCTCGGCCGAGGCCGGCACGCGTCGGAGGGTGCGGACGCCGCTGGGCACCCGGCCATCGTGCCGACCGCCGCCCGGCGCGGCAACTCGCCCCGCGCGCGGCGGCCGGCCGGGCCTCCCCCTCCCCCCGCCGTCGGGTCAGCCCGTGCGGCGGCGCAGGCGCAGCTCGGGCACGAGGCCGGCGCTGGACAGCAGCCGCAGCGCCCGCACCTCGGCGACGTCGACCACGATCGCCTCGCCCGGCTCGCGGGAGCAGATGAAGGTGACCACGCAGTCGTCGCACGCGGCGGTGCCCTGCATGACGCAGTCGTCGCAGTCGATCAGCACGGGGACGACCCTACGCAGGGGGTGCGACACCCTCCGGGGCCGCCGGGCTCAGCGTCGGAGGAGGGCCAGCAGCTGGCGGGCGTGCACGAGGTTGGCCCCCGCGGCCCGGGCGCCCTCGCGGACCCGGTTGTCGCTGGAGGCCACGACGACGGGCGTGGTCGCCGGGATCCGGCCCACGAGGTCGAGGATGACGTCGTCGGCCTCCACGTCGGGGGCGGAGAACCGCACGCGGACCTGCGACCGCGTCCGGGACGGCACGGCCAGCGGCCCGACCTCCGCCCCGTCGAAGACCACCTCGACCCTCGTCGAGGTGCGGGCGGCCAGGTCGCCCAGCCCGGTGACGAGCCGGCGGCGCTGCTCGGCCACCGGGAGCTCGGGCCAGCCCTGCATGGACACGTTGTAACCGTCGACGACCAGCACGACCCCCGGCGTGCGCAGCAGGTGCTCGGCCGCCTCGACCGTGTCGTCGAAGATGCCGCCGGGCAGCGGCACCGGTCGCCGCCGCACCGGCGCCGGCTCGTCGGGGCGGTCCTCGGCCGCCCCCGGCCCGCCCGCCGGCGCCGCCCCGGTCGGCGCGGGCGCAGGGCGCGGCCCCTCGTCGTCGCCGGGGGGCGCCGGGCCGGCCGGGCGCAGGGCCCGGGCCAGCGCGCCGAGCGCCTCGGCCAGCTCGGCGGCGCCGGACGCGGCCCGGGCCACCTCCTCCGCCACGGCGCCGAGGTCGGCGCCCCGGACGGCCGCCGTCACGTCCCCGCGCGCCGCCCCCTCCCGGCCGGCCGGCGCGCCACCGGCCCGCAGCTCCCGGAGCTGGGCCTCGAGCTCGCGCCGGCGGGCCCGGAGGGCCTTCAGCTCGGTCGCCCGCTCGACGAGCTGCGCCTCGACCTCCTTGAGCTTGCGCACGACGGCGGCCCGGTCGTCGGCCAGGTCGTCCAGCGACGCCTGCAGCGTGCGCACCCGGGCCTCGGCCTCCTGGCGGGCCCGGCGCTCGGCGGCCAGCGCCGCCCGGGACCGCTCCGCCTCGGCCCGCCACCGCTCGGCCTCGGCCCGGGCCTTGCTCGCCGCGGCCTCGGCCCGCTCCAGCTTGCGCCGCGCCTCCCGCTCGCTGCGCTGCTCCTCCTCGTCGGCACGGCGGGCGGCGTGCTCGGCCTCGATGGCGGCCAGCTCGTCCTCCCAGCCCTCGGGGCGGGTCAGCCACAGCCACCCGGCCCGCCCGACGGTCGCCTCGTCGACCGCGGCCGCCACCCGCGCCCGGAACGCCTCGTCGCGCTCGACGATCCGGGCGACCGCCTTCAACGACGCCGGCGTCTGCCGGGCGAAGCGCAGGTAACGGCCCAGCCCCGGCGGGGGCGGCACGACGGGGTCGGCCTCCAGCCCCGCCCGCGCCACCGCGAGCGCGGCCTCGACGGCGGGCCGGATGGCGCCGGTCGGATCGCTCAGCTCGCCCTCGACGGGTCGGGGACGGGGGCACCGGCGCCGTCGCCGAGGCGCTCGACGGCGGCGCCGTGGCCGCACCAGCGGCACACCACCTCGTCGACCCGCTCGTCGAGGACCTCCTCGTCCTCGATCGTCAGCTCGCCGCCCACCGTGTAGTGGTGGAAGGCGCGGGTGCGGCGCGTCGTGACGACGTCGAAGCGCGTCAGGTTGCCGCAGGCGGTGCAGCGGTATCGGTCGGCCACGCCCCCGAGCCTACCGACCCCGACCGGGCCGGCCGGGGTCCCGCCGGCGGTCCCGTGGCCCCGTACCCGTCTCTCGTCCGAACAGATGTTCGGCTATCGTTCGGGCGGTGCGCCGCAGCGTCGACGACCCGTCCACGCCCTTGCACGAGGTGACCTTCTGCGCCGTCGACCTGGAGACGACGGGCGGGTCGCCGCGGGCGTGCGACATCACCGAGGTCGGCGCCGCCCGCTACCGGGGCGGCGAGCTGCTCGGCACGTTCCGGTCGTTCGTCCGCCCCGCCTCGCCCATCGACCCGGCCGTCGCCGCGCTCACCGGCATCCGCGACGAGGACGTGCGCACCGCGCCGCCGGCCCCGGCCGTGCTCGCCAGCCTGACCGAGTTCGTCGGCGGCGCCGTGCTCGTCGGCCACAACCTCCGCTTCGACCTCGCCTTCCTCGACGCCGCCCTGGCGGCCGACGAGCGAGACCGGGTCGGGCTGCGCACGGTCGACACGATGCTGCTCGCCCGCCGCCTGCTGGGCGACGCCGTGCCCGACTGCCGGCTCGCCACCCTCGCCGACCACCTGCGGCTCGACCACCGGCCGACCCACCGCGCCCTCGACGACGCCCTGGCCACCGCCGACCTGCTGCACGCCCTGCTCGAGCAGGCCGCCGGCCTCGGCGTGGCCGTGCTCGACGACCTCGTCGAGCTGCCCCGGGTCGCCGGCGGCCGCCACGCCGGCAAGCTCCGCCTCACCGTCGACCTGCCGCGGGGGCCGGGCGCCTACGTCCTGCGCGACGGGCAGGGCGAGCCGCTGGACGTCGGCCACGCCACCGACGTGCGCCGGCACGTCCGGGCCCTGTTCGCCCCCGGGGCGCCCGGCGCCGGACCGCTCGTCGGCGCGCTGCAGGCCGTCGAGGCGGTCCCCTGCCCGTCGGCCCTCGTGGCCGAGGTGGCCGCCATCCGCCTCACCGCCGCCCTGCGCCCCCGCCGCTCGGCCCGCCTCGCCCGGTGGCGGCGGCTGCGGGTCGTGCGGCCGGGCGGCCGCGGCG
>ERZ777003.4484-NODE-4484-length-11731-cov-5.356886_pt1 | contig 11731 bp, 11 predicted proteins | sample MGYA00374956_ERZ777003 | MGnify/ENA primary metagenome ERZ777003 (study PRJEB29302, sample SAMN06268252) | bioreactor metagenome | isolation source: Joint BioEnergy Institute, California, USA | place: USA:Joint BioEnergy Institute, California, USA | collected... | reverse complement strand
GCGCTCGAGCCCCACATCATTGCCTGGGCGGATAACTTCGCACGCCGCGAGCACGCCCTGTTCCTCGGCCGGGGCATGCACTATCCGATCGCTCTTGAAGGTGCACTGAAACTGAAGGAAATCAGCTACATCCACGCTGAAGCCTATCCCGCGGGGGAGCTGAAGCACGGCCCGCTCGCGTTGGTTACCGACGAGATGCCCGTGGTCGCCGTGGCACCCAACGACGCCCTGCTGGAAAAGCTGAAATCCAACCTGCAGGAAGTGCGCGCGCGCGGTGGCGAACTGTACGTGTTTACCGACACAGGTACGCGCATCCGCACTGAGCCGCACATCCACGTGATCCAGCTACCCGAGCACTATGGGTTGCTCTCGCCTATTGTTCATACAATACCGTTGCAGCTGCTGGCCTATCACACGGCCTGCGCACGCGGCACGGACGTAGACAAACCGCGCAACCTGGCCAAGAGCGTGACGGTAGAGTAATCAGTGCAGCAGCGACGTGAAGCCCCGCCCGCCGCCATCGCGGCGGTACGACGACAGGTACTGGGTGCACGCATGGGCCCCGTGCATGCATTGGGACCGTTGAAACAACAGTAACCCGGGGGTACGCGCTTCTACTCAACTTCCAGCCGTGCGCGGATATCCGCCGGAATCTCCACCGACCGGATGCCGTCCAGGTCGACGAACACCACCGTCATGTCGGCCGCCATTTTCAGCTCGTGCGGCGTTTCCGCACTCTTGATCTCGATGCGCATGCCAAGCGAGCTGCGGCCCACCTTCTGCACGCGCAACTCACGGATGATGCGCTCGCCGAGGCGGCCCGGCGACTTGAACTCGCAGTTGAGCGCGGCACACGGAATGCCCATGCGACGCACCATGTGCAGCTCGGCGAAGCTGACTCCCAACCCGTGCTGGAACCAATGTTCAACCGTGTCGTTCACCATTTCGACGAAGCGCGGGAAAAAGACGATGCCCGCGGGATCGCAATGCTTGAACTGGATCTCATCGTGAACGACATGTATCCGACTCATCTGAACTCCTGCTTACGGCAAAGTTGGCGCAAGAACGCGGCCCTGATCCCTGGCCGGAACAGCGCTGATCGTAACAGGTATCGCATGCCGGATGTACGGCCCCGGCATGCGCGCTAGGCTGCGGTACGGGCGCGCTCGCCATCCCGTGCGGTGCCGTTGACCCGCCCGGTGCCCGGCCCTGCCTGCAGCACTTCCTGCAATGCTGAGGCAGCCCGCTTCAGCGCATCCAGCCTACCGGCGGCGGCTACCACGCGGTCGGGCCGCAGGAGCAGCCACTGGCCACGGTACTGCTGCCATACTGCCGCCAGCCGGTCGTCGGCCAGAACGGCTGGCTGCACTGCCGTTATGTGCCCGTCTGGGGCAGCGGTCTGCGCCACCCCGCTGCCGTCCTCCGCAGGCACGTGCGGCCCCGACGACAGCACCACGACGTTGGCGCGCAGGCGTTCCGCCAGCGGGCGCAGCGCCACGGCTTCCTGTGCGGACACGCCCAGCCCGACCACAGCGAAGCCATATCCCAGCAGGTCGTCGAGCAGTACCTTCTGCCCGCTGGCCACGACGGAAGGGTTGGGCAGCAGCCGGCCAACCACTTCCTCCTTGCGCCCCCGTTCAGCGCCCGGAACAATGAGGGGCGAACGCAGGAAGGGCTTTGGTATGTAGCGCATCTCGCGGAAGTAGCGGTTCGCCGGCGGCACCAGGCGCAGCATGCCAAAAACCAGGTCACGCAGCAGCGACATCGGGATGGACTTCACTCGCTGCAGCTTGCCGTTGGTGGTGGCCATGCGTATGGTTTCCAGCACGGCGCCCCAGCGCTCCTCGTTGTAGGTCGCCAGAATGTCGGGAGAAGCCCCGTACCTGATGACACTGACGAGTTTCCAGCCGAGGTTGTTGGCGTCGCGGGCGCCACTGTTCATGCCCTGCGACCCGAAAATGGGCATCAGGTGTGCGGCATCACCCGCTAAGAAAACACGCCCCTGCTGAAAACGGGGGGCAATACGCGAACGAAATGTATGCACGACCTTGCGGATGACCTTGAGCTCGTCGTAGTTGCGCCAGGGCTTGAACAGGCGGCGCAAGGTGTCATCGTCAAGCAGTTGTTCGGCCGTCTCGTGGGGCTGCAACGAGAACTCGAAGCGGCGGCCGTTGGGCGCCGGCATGCTGAAGAAATTGCGCCGCCAGCCCATTTTCGTAAGCGCCATGGGGCTGGGGTCGATATCGTCGAGCACGTCGATCACCACGTGACGCACATCGAACTTGTCAACTTCGTCGAGACGCAGGCCCAGCAGTTTGCGGCATGCGCTATGTGCGCCGTCGGCGCCGACCAGGTATTGCGCCGAGTACCCGAACTGCTCGCCAGCGGCGTTGCGCGCCACTACCGCCACGCCCGTTCCCGTATCGGTGAACTGCACCAGCTCGCGGTCGAATTCGATGTTCACCTGGCCCGTCGCCAGCGCATGTTCGGCGAGGATACGCTCGAACTCGGGCTGGAAAATGGCTGCCCGGTTGGGAAAGTTGTGTTCGGTGTAGCGCCCCTCGACGTAGGCCAGCCGCAGCCCAAGCGGCGAGACGTAATCGTACGAGATGGGGTACTTGGCATGCGCCTTGATGGCCTCGCCCAGCCCGAGAGCATGCAGCAGACGAAAGAATTCGTCGTCGAGGTTGAGAGCCTTTGGAAATGTCGACAGGCCAGGGTCGCGTTCGAGTACCAGCGTGCGCACCCCATGCCGGCCCAGAATGTTCGCGAGTGTCAGGCCGGTCGGACCGGTGCCCGCGATGATGACATCGTATCTATCGTCCACTTGCTTGCCCCTGAATTACGCTTGTTCCTGCACATGGGTCACGACGAGAGGAAAACCGTCGCGGTGCGCCCACTCCGAGAGCGAGGCGTCGTAAAGCCTCAACCCGGGATGACCGGCGCGGTACAACGCAAACAGGACCTGCGTTGCCGAAACTCCGCCACCGCAATAGGCGACGACCTCCGCTTCCGGTTGCAACAGGCCCGCATCCTCGAGCGTCTTGCGGATGGTTTCGGCAGGTTTCAGGCGGCCCGTCTCCGGATCGAGCAACGACCCGGCAGGGACGTTGACGCTACCCGGGATATGGCCAGGCCGTCCGCCATGGACCGGGCTCTTCCCTGAGAACTTGTCGGGCGGCAGCGCATTCACCAGCTTCAGCCCCGCCTCGCCCAGACGTGCCTTCAGGGTGTCACCATCGATGACCAGCCGGCGCGGCCGGGTGATACGGATGTCGCCCAACGGCCTGACCTTGCCGGGCCCGGACTCGAGCGGCAACCCCAGGCGCTTCCAGTACTTCAGGCCACCGTCGAGTACGTAGGCATTGTCTAGTCCGAAATGATGGAACATCCACCAGATCCGTGTGGCCCACCATGGATTGCCCGAGCTGTACACGATGACCGTATCGTTCGTATTGATGCCGAGCCGCTGCAACGCGGCCTCGAAATGCTCGGATGAAGGCAGAGTGAAATTGTACGGACTTGCTCCGTCGGAAAGTTCACCTTGCAGATCCACGAACTGCGCGCCAGGAATGTGTTCCCTTTCAAAAGCCGCGCGCTCGGCTACCACGCGCTCATGGCCATCGGCATCGGCCACGATGTTGGTGGTACTGTCGAGCACGACAACGTCACTGCGCCCAAGCTGTTGCGCGAGCCACTCGGCGCTGGCCAGACCTTGTGCGGGTGCTGCGATTTGAGTCATGACAAACCTCCCTGAATTTCATGATGGCCGCATGTCCTGATCCGGACCCATGCCGCCGCGCAATCGGCCGGGCCCGGAACAGGTGCGGCTGCGGACGATCGAATCCTGACGGCGCTTCCCGTCGGCTTACCTTACTGCGCGGCAAAAAACGCGTTCAGCTGTACGCTCTCCGGCGTCTTGCGGATGAGCCCCAGCTTTTGCATTTTTTGCGCGAGCAGCGCCGCTTCCTGCGGGTAGAGTGTGGAGTCGAGCTCGACACGCTCCACACCAATCTGCACGATCTCCTTCGGAAAGTCCTGCGACCGGGTCATGAATTCGATCCATTCCTGGGGCTGTGCCTGGAAGTGCGCAGTCGACGCCTGAATGGCTCCGGCGATATCCTTCACCACGTCCGCGTTCTTCTGTGCAAACCCGGTGCTGACTGCAAGGGCGTTGTTCAGGCCCTTGAAGGAATTGTCAGCAATATTGGTGGGCGGGTAATAGGCGTAGCCGCCACTTACGGCCGTCGCACCGAACGGCTCGAACACGGCCGAGCAATCGGTCGTGCCATCCTGCAGCGCCTGCAGCACGGGAGGGCCGGCCACGGCGAAGTTGACCTTGCGGATGTCGCGTGGGCTCTGCCCGTTTTTCTCGAGCGCGTCATCGAGGAACACTTCTGGAAAGCCTGACACGATACCGATGGTCTTGCCTTTCAGATCACTCCAGTCCTTGACTTCAACCTTGTTGTTGCACACCAGGTTGATGGCGCCTCGCGCCAGTCCGGCCACGAACTGGAACTTGGGCTCCGTGTTCTTCGAGGCCTCGGTGATGAGGTTGGCGTAGCCCAGCGAAGAGATGTCGATATCGCCGCGGCTCAGCGCAATTGCCGCATCGGCATAGCGCTGGAAACGCACATACTCGAAGCGGTACTGGTCAGCAAGCCGGTTCTGCAGATCCAGTACGGCCGCATCATGCAGCTGCGAAAAATAGCCGACGCGAACCAGCGGCTTGTCCTGGGCGATGGCAGCTCCGGAAGCCAAAGCCGAAGTGATGGCAACGGAAACGATGAAAGCGCGGAGACGAGTCATTTGTGAAATCCTGTTCATCTGGGAAATCGAAAACATGGGGTGAAAGACGCCCGGGCGGCATGACGATGGCCGCCATCGTGCAACTTGTCGGGTCGGTTCGGGTGCGCGCCCGCTGCGCGCACCGGGTGCTGCTCAGAAGCCCAGCTCGCTCAGGGCGATCGACTTCAGCTCGTTGAACTGGGCGTCGGTAACCGAACGCGGATACGGCAGGTCTACCCGAATCTCGGTGGCAATACGGGCCGGGCGCGAGGTGAACACCACGACCCTGTTGGCCAGGTAGATCGCCTCATCGACGCTGTGCGTAATGAGCACGACGGTAAGACTCGTCGCCTCCCAGATCTCGAGCAGCTTGTGCTGCATACGCTGCCGGGTCATGGCATCGAGCGCAGCGAATGGCTCGTCCATGAGCAGCACGCGGCTGTCGGTAACCAGCACCCGGGCGATCGAGGCCAGCTGGCGCATCCCGCCCGACAACTGATGTGGCCATTTGTTGGCAAACTCTTCCAACCCCACCAATGCCAGTGCGGAGCGGATCTTCTCGTCGCGCTCTGCCGCGGACAGGCCGGAGTTGCGCAAGCCGAATCCCACGTTGTCGTAGATGCTCAGCCAGGGGAAAAGCGCTGCCGTATCCTGAAACACCACGCCTTGCAGGCGCGACGGTCCGTCAATCGGTTGCCCGTTCAGGAGCGCGACCCCCGAGGTAGGCGCTTCGAAACCCGCCAGAATGTTGAGCAAGGAACTCTTGCCACAGCCCGAAGGGCCCAGAATGCACAGGAACTCGCCCGGCTGCACCTGCAGGTCGAGGCCATCGATGGCCACGACGTCGCCGTTGGCCGAACGATAGACCTTGCGCAAGCCCTTCACTTCAATGCCTGCGGCAATGTGGCTGGTTTCAACGAACATTCAGGTTCTCCTTGCGGCACGACGCATCATTTGCGCGTGTCGCCATGCCAGAAGAGATAGCGGCGCACGATGAGCCGGATGAGGTAGTCGGACAGATAGCCAAACACGCCCACCGTGACCATGGCAGCGACTACGACATCCATGCGGTTGTAGTAATACGCATCCCAGAGCTCATAGCCCAGACCGGACTTCACGGCCACCATCTCGGAGATCACCACCAGCATCCAGGCCAGGCCAAGCGCGATGCGCGCTCCTACGAGCAGCGAGGGGAGCGCAGCGGGCAACACCACCCAGCGCAGTGTCTGCCAGGGCGTCGCGTCGAGCATGCGCGCGCTGCGCAGATGCAGTGTCGACACCTGGCGCGCCCCCGCCGTCGCGTTGAGCACAATGGGAAAAAACGCTCCGACCGCCACGAGCGCGATTGCGGCCGAGGAGCCGATGCCAAAAAAGATGAGGCAGAAAGGAATCCAGGAAGCCGTCGGGATGGGACGCAGCACCTGCAGTATGGGATCAACCAGATCGGCAGCGAGCTTCGAACGTCCGATCATGATGCCCATGGGGGCACCGATCAGAAGGGCGGAAAAGAAGCCGGCGGCCACACGCAGGGCGCTGTCGCGCAACGAAGCGAACCAGGTACCTGAGTATCGGCCGCCACTCCCGAAGATCCACTCGTACAATGCCTGAAGGACTTCGGCAGGCGTGGGGATGAACCCGTCGCCAACGCCGAATCGCTGTACGGAAAACTGCCACAAGACGACAACTGCCAGCGGGGGGATGAACCGCCGAATTGTCTGCATCTGTTGTAACGAATTGATCACGGAATCATGAACCTCGAAAACAGGGTTCATAGTACCGGGAAAACCCTAGGTCTGTTAGTCAGACTTCTTATTTCCTTATGACGTCCGGCTATGGTGGAACATGCGCTCAGAAGACGTGGGCCGGCCACGCCTGGCACACCGCGCCGGTCATCATGATTCTTTCGGAGACGATATGAGCATCACCAACGACAAACTTGAAATCAGTGAAGTCGTACAGAACTGGGCCATCTGGCGCGATGCCGGCTTCTGGGATCGCTTCCAGTCCGTCTGGCACGATGACGGCTGGATGTCCGCAACGTGGTTTCAGGGCCCTGCCACCCGGTTCATCGAAGTCAGCAAGGCCGGCTTCGAGCGGGGCGTTTCCATCCTGCACTTCCTGGGCGGCGTCAGCATCGAGGTCAATGGCAACCGCGCGATCGCGCAGACCAAGATGACCATCAACCAGCGTGGCGAGATCGACGGCACGCTGGTTGACGTGGTGTGCACCGGACGCTTCTACGACTTTTTCGAACGGCGCCCCATAGCCGGCAAGGAAGAATGGCGTATCGTGCGACGCCAGCCCATTTACGAGAAAGACCGCATGGACCTCGTCGACCCCGCGGCAAGCCTGACCCTCGACCGGAATTTGTTGGATCAATTCCCCAAAGGGTACCAGCACCTCGCCTATCTGCAGACGAAGCTGGGCTTCACGATCAAGCGTGACATGCCGCAACTTACTGGACCGGTGGTGGAAGCGCTGTATCGCCGTGGCGAGAAATGGCTGCAGGGCGATGCTTCGCCGTTCGACGAGCCGCCCATTCCCACGCCGTTGTGAGCTCTGCGCGCAGCGCCGCCCCGAGGCCGCCCGGAGTCCAGCCCGGTCGGCGGAGTCAGCGCGCGCTGCGCGTTTCCAGGAAACGGCGCAGGATGCCCGCGGAATAGACCCGCGCCACGCGGTTCAGGAAGGTGGTGAAATCGACGGTGGCGGCGTGGTCGGCACGGTCTGAAACGGTGCGCAATACTGCAAAGGGCACGCCGAATTCATGGCACACCTGGGCCACGGCAGCGCCCTCCATCTCCACGCACAGTGCGTCGGGTATCGACTGGCGCAGCATCTGGCCGGCGCGCGGCTCATTCACGAAACGGTCACCCGTGACGATGAGGCCCGTATGCAGCTGGGGCTCACCGAGCTTCAGCTCAGCCCAGGTCGTGGGATCGACGGCGCGGGCGAGGCCGTCGGCCAGAAAATTCCGCGCGGCAGCTTCGAGCGCCGAGGACAATTCGGCGCTGGCCTCGAAACGGCTGATGCCCAGCAGGGGCACCTCGTACTGGGGAAACAGTGGCCGGGCATCGAGATCGTACTGCTTGAGTTCGGTACCGACTACCACATCGCCGACGTTGACCGAGGGGTGTATGCCCCCGGCCAGCCCGGTGAACACCACTTCGGTGACACCGAATTCGCGAATGAGCACGACCGTGGTGGCCGCAGCTGCCACCTTGCCGATCCGGGCCAGCGTCACCACGCACCGATGCCCCATCAGCGTGCCGACGTGATAATCGCGCATGCCGATGGTGTGCGTAACGGCGTGGCCTTCCATCTGCTCAAGAATCTCACCGATTTCTTCGGGAAGCGCTGCGAGTATTGCCAGGGTTCGGATAGCGGCCTCCTTGGGGAAAGTGACGGCAAATTGCAACTGCGCGCATCGTAACTCATTTCCCGCCCCAAGGCCGACCCACGCGCCCCGTCACTTTGTGGCGGCCCGGCACTGTCTCGGGTAGGCCACTACAGACCGGCAGGCGGGCTGAGATGGACCACCATCCAGGTCACGCCGAACCGGTCGGTCACGACCCCGAACTGCGATGCGAAGAAAGTCGGTTCAAGCGGCGACCTGACCACACCACCCGCGGCAAGGGCATCGAACCGCCGGCGGGCTTCATCATCGGAGCGGACCGCCAGGGTCAGGGCCATGCCCTCGAAGCGAGGGTCGCCTTGTGCCATGCCATCGGTTGCCAGCAGCAGCGTTTCCCCCACCATGAAGCTGGCATGCATGATCTTGTCGCCAGCAGGGGGCACCGCGCCTTCGCAGGCTGCCGGTCCGCCCGGATGGTCGCTGTAGCGCAACATGCCGTTGACCCGCGCGCCGACGGCCTCGCGATAGAAGTCAAGAGCTTCCTCGCAGCGTCCTTCGAAGTTCAGATAAGGCAGTACGTGCATGGCACTCTCCTGGAAGAGAACTGGACCGGATGACAGGGAGGTACTGCTGGATGAGGATGCGTCGGAACGCCTCGTTCACGGGCCGGAAAGGCCGGGAAGGGCTTGATGTGGACGCCGTCCACATGCATTGTGACCTTATCAGAGATAATTCGCCCTGTCCACGGGCCCCCGCCCACCCTTTGTTGCAGCACGCATGACCAGTACCTCAGCCAGCCCCATCGAAGACAAACCCCGTCGCCGCACCTACCGCCACGGCGACCTGCGCCAGGCACTCATCGCCGCGGGCCTGGAGCTGGCCCGCCAGGGTGGTCCTGATGCGGTCGTCCTGCGCGAAGTGACGCGGCGCGTGGGCGTCGTGCCCAATGCTGCCTACCGTCACTTTGCCAGTCGGGACGACCTGCTCGATGCCGTGCGTTCTGCCGCCCTCTCGCAGCTCGCACGGTCGATGGAAGCGGAAATCGAGACGATTGCTCCTGCTCTGGCTCCGGCAGACCGGGCCCGACAGATGCTGCGCGCGGTGGGCCGCAGCTATCTCCGGTTCGCCGAACAGGAACCGGGGCTGTTTCGTACTGCCTTCGTGCCGATCGAGGTCGTGGAAGGCGTGACCGATCCTGCCAAGGCAGGCAAGAGCGGCCTCAACCCGTTCCAGCTGCTGGGTGCGGCGCTGGACGCCATGGTAGATGCCGGCGTGCTGCCTGCCGAGCGCCGCCCCGGTGCCGAATATCTGGCGTGGTCGACCGTACACGGACTTGCGATGTTGAGACTGCAGGGCCCGTTGGGCCGGGTGCCGACAGAACAGTGGCAGCAGATGCAGGCGCACGCGCTCGACATGGTTGAACGCGGTCTGTAGGGGCGTGCACGGCGCTGCCCCAGAAACAAGAATGGCCGGAACATCCGGCCATTCTGATGATGATGCTCAGCCTTGCAGCATCAGTCGAGGGAGATGTTGCTGGTGCGGATCACCTCGCTCCAGAGCTTGCGCTGGGCATCGGCGTATTGATCCATTTCCTCGGGCGTGCTGGGCGTGATTTCCAGACCCATGGACTTGAATCGCTCGACCACTTCGGGGTTATTGAGCGCCTTCACCAGTTCCACATTGAGGCGTTCGATGATTTCCTTGGGCGTGCCCTTGGGTACGACCACCCCTTGCCATGCGTAGGCTTCGAACCCGTCCAGACCCAGCTCCTGCAGCGTGGGTACGTCGGGGAAGCTTTCCAGGCGCGCATTGCTGGCGACCGCGATGGGACGCAAGGTGCCGGCGGCAATGTGCTGCTGGCCGGTGGCCGAGTCGACGAACATCATGGGGATCTGACCGCCGAGAACGTCCTGCACCGCCGGCGCCGCGCCCTTGTACGGGACGTGTACCAGGTTCGTGCCGGTACGGATGCGGAACAGCTCGGTGGCGAGGTGGTGGGGACTACCCGGCCCAGGAGTGCCATAGTCGACACCATTGCCCTGCTGCTTCACCCACTCGATGAACTCGGCATAGTTGTTGGCCGGGACCGAGGGGTTCACCACCAGAATGAGCGGAAACCGGACCGTCAGGCCTACCGAGTCGAAGTCGGTTTCGGGGTTGTAGGTGAGCTTCTTGTACAGGTACGGGTTGGCCGCCAGGGTCGCCGTATCGGCCGACATGACCGTGTACCCGTCGGGCTTGGCGCGAGCGGTATAGCTGGCACCGATGGCCGTGGCCGCACCCGGCTTGTTCGCAACCACGATGGTACGGCCCAGTGCCTTGCCCATTTCATCGGACAGAACGCGCCCGACGATATCCGTGCCCCCGCCCGGAGGATACGGGATCACCCACTCGATGGTGCGCGACGGATATTCGGCAGCACCCGCGGTAGCCAGCGTGAGCGCGCTCAGCAGGCCGCCTGCGATGACGGTAAGTAAACGTTTCATAGGATTTCCTTGTGAGAGTGGAGGAGTTGAACGGCGTGGGGAGACGGGACATCCGGTGGGGGACTGCCATTGATGCAGCGACCCGGGTTTGAAACAATGCCAGCACGACATGCTGCCCTGACCGAGTGATGGATTGCTTGCACCGATCGACCGCAGCACTGTTTCTCCCCAACAACCATAGCTTGCACATTGTAAACAACTGCCGAAGTATGCTCTTGACGTCAGTCAAGCCGCTTGCACACACTTGATATCAATGTCCATGCCCGATTCCATCCCGCCCCGCATCGTCATCGCACCCGATTCGCTGAAGGAAAGCTGCTCTGCCCACGACGCAGCCCAGGCCATCGCGGCCGGCATCCGGCTGGCGCGCCCTGACGCCGTCTGCACCTGCATTCCCATCGCCGATGGCGGCGAAGGCACCATCGACGCCATACTGCAGGCAACCCCGGGACGGCGCCATCGGGCCCGCGTGCGGCGCGCCGACGGTGTGCCGACCGAAGCCGAGTGGGCCATCCTGGACGACGGGACGGCCATCATCGAGCTGGCCAGCGCCGCCGGGCTGGAACAACTGCCAGCTGCGTGCCGCAACCCCTTGCAGACCACCACCTACGGTGTCGGCGAACTGATGGTTCACGCCCTTGATGCCGGAGCCCGACGCATCGTGCTTGCCCTGGGAGGGAGCGCGACCAACGACGGTGGCGCAGGCATGCTCCAGGCTCTGGGCGTACGCCTGCTCGATGCCGGGGGCACCGACCTGGATCCGGGCGGTGCTGCACTCGCACGACTTGCCCGCATCGACACGTCGGGTCTTCACCCGCGCGCGCGTGAGGTCAACATCGAGGTCGCTGCAGATGTCAACAACCCCCTGTGCGGGCCCAACGGGGCCTCAGCCATTTTTGGCCCGCAGAAGGGCGCGTCGACGGCCGACGTGAGGCAGCTCGACGCCGCCCTCGCCCACTTTGCCGACGTGGCACGCGACACGCTGAAGCACGACCTGCGCGACCAGCCCGGCGTGGGCGCGGCCGGTGGCACCGGCTTCGCGGCGGTGACCTTCCTGGGCGGCCGACTGCGGCGCGGGTTCGATCTCATCGCCGACCTCACCCGG